>Ga0114129_10002502_pt1 | contig 25491 bp, 23 predicted proteins | sample RhiMetdeltSRZDD1_FD_80071 | JGI IMG/M metagenome (GOLD analysis project Ga0114129, IMG submission 80071) | Populus rhizosphere microbial communities from Tennessee, USA - Rhizosphere MetaG P. deltoides SRZDD1 (version 2) (version 2) | ecosystem: Host-associated > Plants > Roots > Rhizosphere >...
AGCGTGATGCCGAGCCCGATCGTCTCCTGCTTCAGCACGATGCCCGGGCCGCTCGACGTCGAGACGCCGAGCGCGCCGCCGAAGCTCGCGCCGAGGGCCGCGCCGACCGCGGCGATCTCGTCCTCCGCCTGAAACGTGCGCACGCCGAAGCTCTTGTGCCGCGCGAGCTCCTCGAGGACCGACGACGCGGGCGTGATCGGGTAGGCGCCGAGGAAGAGCGGGAGCCCGGACTTCACCGAGGCCGCGATGAGCCCGTACGCGAGCGCCTGGTTGCCGGTGATGTTCCGGTAGAGGCCGGGCCGGAGCGCCGCCGGGCGTACCTCGTACTGCACGGCGAACGACTCCGTCGTCTCGCCGAATGCGTAGCCGGTCTGAAACGCCTTGACGTTCGCCTCGGCGATCTCCGGCCGCTTGGCGAACTTGCGGCGCAGAAAGTCGATCGTGCCCTCGGTCGGCCGGCCGTAGAGCCACGACATCAGCCCGAGCGCGAACATGTTCTTCGAGCGCTCAGCCTCGCGCTTCGTGATCCCTTCGATCTCCTTGAGCGCCTCGATCGTCATAGAGGTCAGCGGGATCGCGTGCACCTCGTACGAGTCGAGCGAGCCGTCCTCCAGGGGATTGCCGTCGTAGCCCGCCTTCTGGAGGTTGCGGTCGGTGAACGCGTCCTTGTCGACCACGAGCACGCCGCTCGGAGGCAGGTCCTTCAGGTTCGTCTTCAACGCCGCCGGGTTCATTGCGACAAGGACGTTCGGCGCGTCGCCCGGCGTGAGGATGTCGTGGTCGGCGAAGTGGAGCTGGAAGCCCGAGACACCCGGGAGCGAGCCGGCGGGAGCCCGGATCTCGGCCGGGAAATCGGGGAACGTGGCCAGGTCGTTGCCGAGGAGAGCCGTCTCGGAGGTGAAGCGGCCGCCGGTGAGCTGCATCCCGTCCCCGGAGTCCCCGGCGAACCGGATCACGACCGATTCGAGCTGCTCGACCGGCTTCGAGGCCACGCCGAAGTTGTAGCGCACGGGCGCTGCCTCAGTGGGGGCCGTCGGACACCGACATCGGCCCGCCGAAGTACTTCCGCCTGGTGTCCCGCGCGCTGCGGTCGTGGGCGTCGAAGTACGGGGCCATCCAGGAGTCGTCGTCGACGAGGAACTGGGGCTTCCAGTCGTCCGGCGAGCCGTGCTGCTTCTTCTCCGTGTAGATCCTCACGGACTCGCGAAACGCGTAGTGCGTGTAGAGCCGCAGGTACTCGCCGAAGTAGATGTCCGCGATTCGCTTGTCGCCGCGGATGACGAGCATGTTCTCGTCGTTCGAGTCCGTGCTGGCTTTGCTGAAGTTGCCGCTGCCCGTGACGACCGCCGGGCGCGGCCCCAGCGGATCGACCAGCATGAACTTCGTGTGCACCCAGTACACGTGAACGTCGGGATCGATGCGCGACAGCTCCGCGACCCAGCGGTCGAAGCTGTTCGTGACGATCCTGTTGCCGACCGCGACGACGACGTTCCGGCGCCTGCGGATCTGTTGAACCGCCTGCGTCTCCTGCACGCGCGTGCGCGGATTGCCCCACTCCTTCTCCATCAGCGCCATCCGCAGAACGTCGTCGTCACGGCGGTAGACGTCCATGAACTTCTGGTTCATCCCGAAGGCGAACGTCATGAAGAGACCCTGCTTTGCGCCCGCGGCGATGTCGGCGAACCACTGCAGCGCGTCGAGCTCCGCTCCTCGCGGCGAGAAGACGGCCGTCGTCACCGCTTTCCAGGGGTGCGGCGGCGCCGGGCTCGCCTGCTCGTTCGCGCTCCGATAGGGCGCGGTCACGGCAGGGTCGGCCGCGAGCCGCTCCCAGTAGTCCCGATACCCCTGCGCGATCGTTCGGTCTTCGACGACGTGACCGACGTTGGCGTGTCCGAAGATCCCGTTCTCGGTCAGGTTCGTCGAGCCCGTCCAGACGGCCTGCGGCACGCCGTTCCGGCTGAGGACGAAGAACTTGTTGTGCATCAGCTTGCCGTGCACGCGCCCGCGGCAGAGCGAGCGGATCTTCGCCGAGTCGATCGCCGCGCGGTTCGGCTTCGACGCTCCCATGTCGTCGAAGATCACGTGCACCTTCGCGCCACGCCGATGCGCCTGCCTGACGGCCGCGAGCGCCTCCGGCCACTGGAACTCGTAGCAGGCGCCGTGCACCTCCCAACCGGCGCCCGCGCGGCCGAGGAACGCGACGAACGCCTCGAGCAGGCCGCGCGACAGCCACTGGTAGGCACCCGGGCCCGCGACGTTCGGCGGCTGGTTCTGGAAGCGGCGCGCGTACTCCTGCGTGGCCACCGAGCCGCGGTTGAAGAACGCCGAGTGCACCGCTCCGACCTCGGTCTCGGTCGTGATCTCGACGTCCACCGAGATGCGCTGCTTCAGGTCGGCCGGGTCGCCGTACAGCGCCACGACGGTGTACGTGTACGTCGTCCCCGGCTTCGCACTGTAGTCGGCCCACTGGAAGCCCTGGATCGGCTGGCGCAGCGTGGAGAACCGCTCGCCCACGGCCGGGTACGGCTCGGTCTCCTGGAACGTCTTCAGCCCCTGCAACCAGATCGTGTCGCCCTCCGAATGGTCGTAGCGCTTGAAGCCGAAGCCGCGGCAACCGGGCCGCTTGCTCGCGGCGAGGTCGAGCCCGAAGAAGACGACGTGCGTCCCCGCGACGACGTTGACCGTCAGGCCGCCATGCTTTTTCCGGCCCCGCACTAGCGCTCGACGTCGAGCTCGCGCCCGACGACGGCGAAGTTGTAGAGCAGGAAGTACGCGAGCGCGAGCGCCAGCGTGAACAGCACCGTGACGCCGATCGCCTGCTGGTACGCGAACGGGTCCCGCGCGACGGCGTGCAGGATCCGCGGCAGCACGGTCGGATGCTCGAGCGCATCCCAGCTGTTCAGCCGCAGGGACCGTCCGAGGTAGATCCCGATCGAGCCGAGGGCGAGCGCGGCCACGGCGAAGATCCAGCCGCTGGCGACGCCGCGCCACTGCCGCACGACGGTCTGCATCAGGAACAGCGACGCGAAGCCGAGCAGCAGGCCCGTCCACGCGAACGCCGAGACCGTCACGGCGTCGTACCAGTACGGCGCGTCCGCAGTGTGGTCGAGGTGCACGTAGTCGGTGACGATGTACGGCGCGTTCGGGAAGAACAGGAGCCAGAGCACGCCGAGGCCGAGCAGCGTCGCGCGCGGGCCGTGCCGGCGCCAGCGGTCGTACACGACGACCGCCAACGCGAACGGGATCCACGCGAGGAAGAGGTTCCAGGTGAGCCCCGTGAACTTCGTGCTGCCGCTCTCGGCAAAGCGGAGCCCGACGAGCGCGACGCAGAAGAGCGAGACCGCGACGAGGCCGAGGACCGTGACCAGACGCCGGCGGCTGGGGCTCATGCCTCGGTGAGCAGCTCCTGCAGGTCGAGCGGCGCCGTGTACATGTCCTGCGGCCACTGCTCGCGGGGCCGGTCGCGGTAGAGCTCGATCCCGTTCTGGTCGGGATCGTGGAGGTAGATGGCCTCGCTCACCCCGTGATCGCTTGCACCGCTCAGCGGAATCCCGGCGTCGATCACGGACTGCACCGCCTGCGCGAGCGTCTTGCGGTCCGGATACCGGATCGCGACGTGGTAGAGCCCGGTCGTGCCGGGGGGCGGCGGCGAGCCGCCGCGCGACTCCCAGGTGTTCAGGCCGATGTGGTGGTGGTACCCGCCGGCGGACAGGAACGCGGCCTGGTCGCCGTAGCGGTGCTGCAGCTCGAAGCCGAGGACGTCACGGTAGAACGCGATCGCGCGCTCGAGGTCGCTCACCTTGAGGTGGACGTGCCCGATGTCCACTCGGGAGTCGATCGCCATCAGCTGCCGACGGTACCTCTGAAAGGGCGAGGCCCGCGAGCATCCAGACGCAGTAGCCGACCCACGGATCGCCGATCACGTCGGTCTGCACGGCCAGCACCAGGATCGCGCCGAACACCGCGGCGACGGCGGCGGCGCGCCGAGCGACGAGACCGGCGAAGAGCGACAGGTTCCAAGCGATCCAGAGCAGAGCGCCGAGCAGCCCGGTCTCGGCGCCGATCTCCGTGTAGTTCGACTCGCCGGCCCTGATCGGCGTGCCCGTGCGCGACGCGGTCTGACCGGCGTTGCCGAGGCCGTACCCCTGCGGGTGGTGGACGACGGTCCGCACACCTTCGCGCAGGCTGATCCAGTGGCTGTGGATCGACGGCTCGTTGATGCTGCCCGCGTTCCCGGTCGCACCCGGGTGCTGCTTCGCGATGTTGTGCTGCAGCACGAGATCCTGCTTCGTCCACTTCCCTTCCGGCGCAACGTGCGGGAAGACGTGCACCCACGCGACGCTGACCGCCAGCGTCGCAACCGCGGCGGCGACCGGCCACCACCGCCGCAGCATGTACGCGAGAACGACGAAGCCGGCCGCGAGCGCGAGCAACGACGAGCGCGAGAATGTGTACAGCAGGGCGACCGCGATCACGACGCAGAGCGGCACGAGCACGCGCAGCCGCCGCCTGAGCGCAGCCGCGACGAGCAACGCCGCCACGAACAGGTACGCGCTGGCAAGCGGTCCGAGGAAGAGCGACACGAGGCGACGCAGGAAGTGCACGTCGGAGCCCGTGTTGTAGATGAAGTTCTCGGGTAAGCCGCCCGTGCCGTGGTAGTCGTAGCCGAGCTGCTTGTGGAAGTAGTCGACGACGGCCGAGTCCCGCCACCAGGAGATCGGCACGAGGAAGTCGTCGAGGAGACCGACGACGGCGACGACGCCGGCGACTCCGAGCAGCGTCCACGCAATCGGCACGAGCTGTTCGCGGCGAAGCACCAGCGAGCGCCCGAGGAAGTACGCACCGACAGGGACCAGATCGTGCTTCAGCGCGAGCCCGATCGCAGAATGGTCGGCGGACCCGTCGAGCGACGACTGCGGCAGCAGCGCGTACACGCAGACCAGCACGCCGAACGCGACGGCGAGCACGTCGACCGCGCGGATCTCGAAGGCGAGCCGCCGCGCGCGGACCGCATCGGCGAGCACGCGCGCAAGCGCGACTCCGAGCAGGATCTCCTTCCAGGCCTGGAGGGCGGTCAGAGCGCCCCCACGCACGCCGGCGCCGTACAGGGCCGCCATCACCGCGTTGTGGACGGCCAGGCCGATCAGCCACGCGTACAGCGCCACGACAGGCCGTCGCCAGACGAGGAGCGCTGCGGGGACGAGCAGGAGCCCGTACAGCGCGAGCGCGAGCCCCGAAGCCATCAGGCGAGAGTAAACCGGGCGAGGACGCGCGTCCGCCCCCGGCTAGTCGCGGAACGTCTCGATCTAGCTACCCCACGGCAACATGGCTTCCCCTCCTTCCCCCAGGTGTCCGCAGAACGAGGGCTCATGTTGCCATGAGGAAGCGTCGATTGACTATTTGACATATGTCTGATGTCCGAAGCATGATCCCGTCCAGCGTGTCTCGAGCCAGCTCGGCAGAGACGATTGGCGCGCGGCTGAAGCGCCTTCGTCTGCAAAGGGGCCTTTCTCAGCGCGACCTCTCGTCGCCTGGGGTCTCGTACGCCTACATCTCGCGGATCGAAGCGGGGGCACGCAGTCCCTCGGTCAAGGCGCTGCGCAAGCTGGCGCAGAAGCTCAAGGTCTCCGTCGAGTACCTCGAGACAGGCCGTGACATCCGTGAGGTCGACGACCGCGAGCTCCGCCTCGCCGACGCCGAGCTCGACCTGCGCCTGAGCGGCGGCAGCCCTGACCTCGAGCAGAAGCTCGAGCAGATCCGGACCGAGGCGACCGCAGGCGGCGACGTCGGCTCTGCGCTGCGCGCCGAGACGATCCTCGGCCTGCTGTTCGCGCAGCGCGGCAGCCACCTCGAAGCGGTCGAGCGTCTCGAGCGTGTGCTGGGCGACGACGCGGCGCCGCCGCCGCATCTCCGCCCTGACCTCTACACGACCCTCGGCCAGTCGTACGCCGCGCTCGGTGCGCCGGAACGTGCCGTACGCGTCTTCGAGGACTGCCTCCGGCGCGTGCAGTCGGATGTCCCCGACGACGCAACCGTCCAGATTCGGTACGCGACCTTCCTCAGCTACGCACTCACGGACGCCCGCGAGTACGAGCGCGCGGCGGAGGTTGTCCGCGCTGCGCTCGCGCGCGCCGACGACCAGTCGGATCCGTACACGCGCGTCCGCCTGTACTGGTCGCTCGCGCGTCTCTCCGCGGTCGAGGGTCGCCAGTCGGAGGCGCTCGAGTACATCAGATCGGCGATCGCCCTGCTCAAGGCGACGGACGACAACCTGACGCTCGCACGCGCGTATGTGCTCGCCGCGGGCGTCGAGCTCCGCCAGAAGGCCACCGACAGCGCACGGCACGACCTCGAGCTTGCGGAGCGACTCCTCGGTTCGCATCCGGAGCGCTCCGACCTGGGCATGCTCCGCATCGGCCAGTCGCAGCTCGCCGCGCTCGACGGCCAGGCCGACACCGCGGTCGAGTGCGCGCGCCAGGCCCTCGCGCTGCTGGGCGACTTCCACGGCGGCGAGCAGGGCTCGGCGGTGCACGCGCTCGGGACTGGGCTGGCGCTGGCGGGGGACGACGTCGGCGCGCACGACGCGTATCGGCGTGCCGTGGATCTGCTCACCGTGCACGGCCGCAAGGCCGATGCCGGCGAAGCGGCGCTCGAGTGGGCGGGCTTCCTCCGCGAGCGCGGCCGCGAGGACGAGGCAGAGCCCATCCTTCGCCGCGCATACGATCTCGGCGTGGACGCCGAGAACGCCTCAGCCGGCAAGCGTTGACCCTCGAGCGGGTTGTTCGCCCCGCCGGCCCCTTCTCGCTCGCCCAGTCGCTGAAGCACGCGAGCGACGCGACGCGCTACCTGCGCGACGGCACGCTCACGACGACGCTGCGGGTCGGCGACGGCGTCGAGGTCGGGGCCGTGCGCCAGCTCGTCGACGGCCGAGTCGTGCTGCGGGCGGAGAGCGACGGCGGCCTCGAGCAGCTGCGCTTCGTCGTTCCGATCGATGCCGACCACACGGAGTTCCTGCGCCGGTTCGCGCGAGACCCGCTGATCGGCGAGACGACGCGTGCGTTCCAGGGGATGCGCCAGCTGCGCCTCCCGACCGTCGCGCAGTCGCTGCTGCGAGCGTTCTGCGGGCAGCTGATCGAGTCGCGCCGCGCGCGCGAGCTCGAGGTGGGCATCGTGCGCGCGCTGTGTCCTCGGGTCGAGGGGACGACGCTGCGCGAGCCGCCGACGTCGGCGACGTTCGCGCGCGTCGCGCCGGTGCGGCTGCGTCAGCTCGGGCTGCATGCGCGGCGCGCCGCGGCGCTCGTCCGCATCTCCCGTTCGATCGACCTCGAGCGTCTGCGGGCGTTGCCGACGGAACGCGCCGCCGCGTTGATCGAGCGCGAGCGCGGGCTCGGGCCGTGGTCGGCGGGCGTCGTCTGCCTCGAGGGTCTCGGACGGCACGAACGCGGCCTCGTCGGCGACCTGTCGCTGATCAAGCTCATGTCGCGTCTGCGCGGCCGCTGGGTCGAGGGGCACGAGACCGCGGAGCTGCTCGCTCCCTACGGGGAGTGGGCGGGGCTCGCGAGCGTCTACCTGGCGACCGCGTTCAAGCACGGGCTGATGCCGTTACCGGCCGAGCGGCCGACGCGCTTTCCGCGTCCCGCGTACACGTGATCGAGCTCGTCATCGGCGACATCACGCGGCAGGACGTCGACGCCGTCGTCAACGCCGCGAACCCGACGCTGCTCGGCGGCGGCGGCGTCGACGGTGCGATCCACCGCGCCGGCGGCCCGTCGATCCTCGAGGAGTGCCGCGGGCTCGGCGGCTGCGAGCCGGGCGACGCGAAGCCGACGCGCGGAGGCGACCTCCCCGCGCGCTACGTCTTCCACGCGGTCGGCCCGATCTGGCGCGGTGGCGCCGGCGGCGAGGAGGAGCTGCTCGCGTCGTGCCACCGGCGGGCGATCGAGCTTGCCGACGCGCACGGCTGCAGGTCGGTCGCGTTCCCGGCGATCTCGACAGGTGCATACGGCTATCCCGTCGAGCTCGCCGCGCCGGTGGCTGTCGCGGCGACGAAGGAGGCCCTCGCCGCGCATCCGTCGGTCGAGGTTGCGCGCTTCGTCTTCCGCGACGAGGCGACGCTCGAGCGCTACCGGGCGGCGTTGGATCGTCCGTAGGGGCGGGGCCGGTTTGGCCCCGTACGTGTGACAAAAGCGTAACGGGGTCTGACCCCGTACCGCCCCCGTATCCGTGACGAATGCGTGACGATTTCCGCGCGCGGCGGCGACACCTAGACTCCGGAGCCATGGCCGCCAACCGGAGAATCGCGATCCTCGGCGCCGGCAAGATCGGCGAGTCGCTGCTCGCCGGCCTGCTCAGCTCGGGCTGGCGCAAGCCCGCCGACATCGTCGTGACGGGACGGCGCGAGGAGCGGCTCGCCGAGCTGAAGGAGCACCACGGCGTCGACGGGACGCTCGACAACGCCAGCGCCGTCGCCGGCGTGGGCCTGATCGTGATCGCGGTGAAGCCGCAGGACTTCGACGTCCTGCTCGGCGAGGTCGGCGGGCTGATCACGCCGGAGCAAACCGTTCTTTCGGTCGCGGCCGCGATCCCGACGTCGCAGATCGAAGCGCGGCTCACGAACGGCGTGCCCGTCGTCCGTGCGATGCCGAACGCGCCTGCGCTCGTGCACGAGGGGATCGCCGGCCTGTGCGCCGGCGCGCACGCGGGCGACGAGCACCTCGACCTCGCGGAAGAGGTGCTGACCCATCTCGGCGCCGTCGTGCGCGTGCCGGAGACGTACATGGACGCCGTCACCGCGGTCTCGGGCTCGGGCCCCGCGTACTTCGCGCTGCTCGCGGAGGCGATGATCGAGGCCGGCATCCTGCTCGGCCTCGGCCGCGAGACCTCGACGCAGCTCGTCGTCCAGACCATGCTCGGCACCGCGAAGCTTCTCCGCGACGAGAGAATGCATCCGGTCGAGCTCCGCGAGGCGGTCACCTCACCCGGCGGGACGACGATTCGCGCGATCCGCGAGCTGGAACAGGCAGGTGTGCGCGCAGCGTTCCTCAACGCGATCCAGGCCGCAATGGAACGAAGTCGAGAGCTCGCCGCCGGCGAGCAGTGAACGACCTCGAGCTCGTCGTCGTCGAGGACGAGAAAGAACTTGCGGCCGTCGTCGCCGAGCGGCTCGCGCGGGCCGCGCGCGAAGGCGGGAACGTCGTGCTCACGGGAGGGAAGACGCCGGAACGGGCATACGAAGAGGCGGCCAAGCGCGAGCCCGACTGGAGCAACGTCGAGCTCTGGTGGGGCGACGAGCGCTGCGTGCCCCCCGACGACGAGAACTCGAACTACGGCCTGGCCAAGCGGGCGCTGCTCGACCGCATCGACCGCCAGCCGCGCGCCGTGCACCGGATCGAGGGTGAGCTCGGGAAGGAAGCAGCCGCCGCCGGCTACGAGCGTGAGCTCGGGGACACCCAGCTCGACCTCCTGCTGCTCGGCGTGGGGCCCGACGGGCACATCGCGTCGCTCTTCCCGAACGCCCCGACGCTGCGACAGCGCAAGAAGGTCCTGCCGGCGGAGCCTGGGCTCGAGCCGTTCGTCGACCGCGTGACGCTGAGCCTGCCCGCGCTCCGCGCCGCGCGCGAGATCATCTTCCTGCTCGCCGGCGAGGAAAAGGCGGAGGCCGCCGCGCGGGCCTTCGCGGGTGAGCCGAGCGAGGAGACGCCCGCGAGCCTCGTGCGAGCCGACGGTGGAAGAACCGTTGCAATCCTGGATCGCGCTGCTGCAGCCAAGCTTCCTGCTTGACAGAGGCGTATCTATATGTAGAAGTCCTGCCGGGCAGTGCAGGACACGCTCATACTCGACAAGCCGGAGCAGCTGAAGGCGCTCGGCCATCCGCTCCGCGTTCGGGTGCTGGAAATGCTCGGCCAGGACGCCGAGTGGCAACTCACGAACAGGGAGCTCGCCCAGCGTCTCGGCGTCGACCCGGGCCACCTCCACTTCCACGTGCGGATGCTGCTGCGGGCGGGGCTGATCGAGCTCGCCGGCGCGGAAGGGCGCGGGCGCGAGAAGCCGTACCGCGCGGTCGCGCGGGTCTTCCGCGTCGCCCCCGAGCTGCTGGCCGCGGGCGGCGCGAGCGACCTGCAGGCAGCGATGATCGAGCAGGTGCAACGCGCCCACGCGAGCTATGCGGAGGCGGGCGCGTTCCGCGGCGCACAGCTCGAGGTGCGGCTGTCGATGGAGCACGCGCTCCGGCTGATGACCGACTTCCTGGATAGGGCCCGCGCGGAGGAAGACGAGTCCGCGGACAAGGTCGTCCTGACCCTGTTCGCGCACCCGCCAGCCGACCAGGACTGATCAGGGCAGGAGGGGCGAGCTGAGCTCCGGCTTCATGTCGCGGCGGGCGGCGAGCTGCTGCAGCACCATGACGGTGTCTGCAACGGGCAGGTCCTCGAGGTACTCGTCACGGGCCTCGAAGGACTCGAGCACCGCCTCGATCGCCTCGACGTAGCCGAGGACGTCCTGCGCCGCGATCATCGCGAGCGCGTCGCCGACTGCGGCAGGAAAGTCGGGATGCGTGCGCAGCTTGTCGGCGAGTACGCGTGCCTCGTCGTCGCGGCCCAGCACGAGCAAGGCGAGGCAGGCCGCATACCGCCCGATCGGCGACTCCGCCGTGGCCGCTCCCTGCTCCAGCGTCCACTCCGCGTCGCGCGCGGCACCCTCCCAGTCGCCTGCGAGCATGTGTGCCTTCAGCATTCCGATCGGCCGCCCCCAGCTCCCCGGAGGCGCGTGCTCGTAGCTCTCGCCGTAGCGCTCGACCGCTTTGGCGAACCACTCCCGCGCCTCGTCCGTATTGCCGCCCATGAGCTCCGCGATCCCGGCTCCGGCCGCGGCGTTGCCCATCCGCGTCAACTGGCGCTGGCGAGCGTCGTGATCCTCCGCACCCGGCAGTCGGGCCTCGCCGTCGCGGTACCGTTCCTGTTCGCGCCGTGCGTGCTCCCCCCAATCCGTCACGGCCGGAGCTTATGAAAACGACCTTCTGCGACGTTCAGCTGGAGACTGCGCCCGGGCGTGTGTTCACGCCGCGCCCGACGACGGAGGCGCTCGTGAACGCCGCCCTCGACCGCATCGACGGCGTGCCGATGCGCATCGCCGACGTCGGCACGGGCGGCGGCGCGATCGCGGTCGCCCTCGCGATCAACAAGCCGGAGATCGAGGTCTGGGCGACCGACACGAGCGAGGATGCTGTCGAGCTCGCCCGGGCGAACGCCGAAAGGAACGGCGTCGCCGACCGCGTGCACGTTCTGCGCGGCGACCTCCTCGAGCCGGTGCCCGCGCCGGTCGACCTCATCGTCGCCAACCTCCCGTACCTGCCGGAGTCTCGGCACGATTCGCGCTACGACGACGAGCCGGACGACGCCGTCTACGCTCCCGGCGACGGGCTCGACACGTATCGGCGCCTGCTCGACGCCTGTCGCGACGGGAAGCTGAAGACCGGCGGCCGGGTGCTGTTGCAGTACGACGGCAAGCCGTTCGAAGCGGACTGCTGGCAGCTCGAAGACCTGCGCGCCCGGCTCGAAAACGCGGCATAGGATCAGGGCGATGGAGCGCCGCGAGGTCGTGTTCGTCGACGGCGTCCGCACGGCTTTCGGCCGCGCGGGCCCGCAGGGCATCTTCTGGAAGACGCGCGGCGACGACATGGCCGTCAAGGTCGTCCGCGAGCTGCTCCGCCGGAACCCGGACATCCCGGTCGAGCGAATCGGCGACGTCATCTTCGCCGCGACCGCGCAGGTCGGCGACCAGGGCCTGACGCTCGGGCGGGACGTCGCGCTCCTCGCCGGCATCCCGCAGTCCGTTCCGGGCTTCGCCGTCGACCGAATGTGCGCCGGCGCGCTCACGGCTGTGACCGCCGGCGCCGGTGAGATCGCGTACGGCGCCTGCGACGTCGTCCTCGCGGGCGGCGTCGAGCACATGGGCCATCACCCGATGGCGGAGGAGGTCGACTTCAACCCGCGCTTCGTCGCCGAGCGGCTCGTCGACACGTCGGCGGTGACGATGGGCGCGACGGCGGAGAACCTGCACGACCGCTTTCCCCAGATCACGAAGCAGGACGCCGACGCGTACGCGGTGCGCTCACAGCAGCGCGCAGCCGCAGCGTGGCAGAACGGCGTCATGCGGGAGACGGTCGTCCCGATGACGGTCTTCACCGGCGACGGGTGGAAGGCTGCGGAGCGCGACGAGTTTCTCCGGCCGGACACGTCCATGGAAGGACTGGCGAACCTGCGCACGCCGTTTCGTCCGGGCGGGCGCGTGACGGCCGGCAACTCCGCCGGCCTGACCGACGGCGCGACGGCCGCGTTCCTCGCCGCGGAGGAGACGGCGCTGGAGCTCGGCCTCGCGCCGAAGATGCGCCTCGTCGCCTTCGCGTTCGCGGGCGTCGAGCCGGAGCTGATGGGCATCGGGCCGATCCCGGCGACGAAGCGCGTGCTCGAGCAGACGGGCCTCGGCCTCGACGACATCGGCCTGTTCGAGCTGAACGAGCCGTTCGCGGTGCAGGTGCTGACGTGGTGCGACGGGATGGGCGTCGATCCCGAGGACGAGCGCCTCAATCCCTACGGCGGCGCGATCGCCTGCGGCCACCCGCTCGCGGCGACGGGCGTCCGCCTGATGGCGCAGCTCGCCTACGGCTTCCGGGAGCGCCCGCACGTGCGCTACGGATTGACGGCGCTGTGCGTCGGCATGGGCATGGGTGCGGCGCTCCTGTGGGAGAACCTTGGCGCCGGCCACTGAGTTCAAGGTCACGCGGGCCGGCGACGTCGCGCTCGTGACGATCGACAACGGAGAGGACTGGACGAAGCCGACGTTCTTCGGCGAAGCCGCGCTGGGCTCGCTCCAGCGCGCGCTCGACGAGCTCGAGCGCGGCGGGTATCGCGCCGCCGTCATCACCGGCAAGCCGTTCTTCTTCGCAGCGGGGGCCGACATCACGGAGTTCCCGAACATCACGCGTGAGCGGGCGGTCGAAGGCGCGCGCGCCGGGCACGAGCTGTTCGGCCGGCTACGCGCGCTGCCGTTCCCGACCGTCGCCGCGATCAACGGCGCGTGCCTCGGCGGCGGCGTCGAGCTCGCACTGCATTGCACAGCGCGAACGATCGCGAGCTCCGTGCGCCACTTCGCGTTCCCGGAGGTGTTCCTCGGCCTCTTCCCGGCCTGGGGCGGCACACAGCTGCTGCCGCGCCTCGTCGGGCCCGAGGCGGCGATCAAGGTCATCGTCACGAACCCGCTACGACAGAACCGGATGCTCAGAGCTGCCGACGTCGCCGAGCTCGGGATCGCCGACCGCCTGTTCGAAGCCGTCGAGTTCGTCGACGACTCGCTCGCGTTCGCGCGCGCGCTCGCCGACCGTCCGCTCGAACGCCCGCCGGCGGACTGGTCCGACGCCGAGAAGGTCTTCCGGCGCGCGCGGAACGACGTCGACGATGCCGTCCACGGCGCCGCTCCGGCGCCGTACGTCGCGCTCGACCTGATCGAAGGCGCGCAACATTGGTCGGTGGAGGAGGGCTACGCGCGGGAGGAGGAGGCGATCGGCGAGCTGCTGCCCGGTCCGCAGGCGCAGGCGTCCATCTACGCCTTTCAGCTCGTCGAGCAGCGCGCGAAGAAGCATCCCCACAAGCCTGCGGCCCACCCGGCCAAGGTCGAGAAGGTCGGCATCGTCGGCGCCGGGCTGATGGCGCGGCAGATCGCGGCGCTGTTCGCGAAGCGTCTGCAGGTGCCGATCGTCATCCGCGACGTGAAGCAGGAGATCGTCGACGAGGCGATCTCGGAGATCGAAGGGAACGTCACCGGCGGCACGACCTACGCCGGCTTCGAGGACTGCGACCTCGTGCTCGAGGCGGTGTTCGAGGAGCTCGGGATCAAGAAGCAGGTCTTCTCGGAGCTCGAAGAGGTGGTGCGCGACGACTGCGTCCTCGCGACGAACACGTCGGCGCTGCCGATCACGGAGATGGCGGCCGACCTCCGCCGCCCGGAGCGCGTCGCGGGCATGCACTTCTTCAACCCGGTCGCGGTCATGCCGCTGCTCGAGGTCGTGCGCGCGGAGGAGACGTCCGACGACGCGCTCGCGACGGTATGGGATGTCGGAGAGAAGCTGCGCAAGCGGCCGATCCTCGTCGAAGACGCCCCGGGCTTCGTCGTGAACCGCGTGCTGACACGGATGACGCGCGTGATCATGGACGCGGTCGAGCACGGCACTCCCGTGGAAGAGGTCGACGCCGCCGTGATGTCGCTCGGCATGCCGATGGCGCCGTCCGTGCTGCTGCAGATGGTCGGGCCGCGCGTCGCCAACCACGTGCTCGAGCGCATGCACGAGGCGTTTCCCGACCGCTTCCCGCTCTCGCCGGCGCTGGCGGCGCTCGCCGACGGCGGCGAGCCGGTCGTGCTCGAAGACGCGCCCCGCGCGCGGGAGCAGATCGTCGACGAGGTGCTCGAAGCGGTCGCCGACGAGATCCACCGCCTGCTCGAGGAGGGCGTCGTCCGGGAAGCTGCCGACGTCGACACGGGACTGCTGCTCGGCGCCGGCTGGCCGTTCTTCCTCGGAGGGATCACGAGGCATCTCGACCAGATCGGCCTGTCGGAGCGCCAGTTCGGTAACACTTTCGCGGAGATGAGAGCCGGAGCACCAGCCTGATGGCACAAGACGACTGGCGCATTCGCATCGAGCTGCCCGACGAGGAGGGCGCCCGCGGCTTCCTCGACCGGCTCGGCGTGACGAAAGGCGACGCCGAGGAGCTCGCCGACGAGCTGCGCGAGCACCGGCTCGCGGTATCCCGCGACGGCGACACCGTCTTCGTCTACGCCGCGACGGGCATGCAGGCCGAGCAGGCGAGCCGCGTCGTCGAGCAGGCGCTGCAGGAAGAGGGCCTGGCGCCGAGCCGCTTCGTCACGGAACGCTGGCTGCACGACGAGGAGCGCTGGGACGACGAGCCCGACGCGGGCGACGTCGAGGAGGATCTCCTGCGCCGCGGCTACGCGCCCTGGGAGGTCCGCGTCGAGTGCGAGAGCCTCGGCGAGGCCGACCAGCTCGCCGAGCAGCTCCGGTCCGAGGGATTCGACGTCTCGCGGACGTTCACGTTCGTCATCGCGGGCACGTCCGATCGCGAGCAGGCCGTCGAGCTCGCCAAGCGCGTCCACGGCCACGTGGAGCCCGGCGGCGAGCTGGTCTACGAGGTCGCACCCTCCAACCCCTTTGCGGTATTCGGAGGCCTCGGGGGCTGAGCCGATATACTGCGTGAACGACCCGCGCCTTGGGGATTTGCGGGGTCGCCCTTTTCTGACAGTGCAGCGCCCGCGTAAGCGCTGCGTTCATGCAGGAGATCAAAGAGCAACCGACGACAGCGTCGGAGGCAACGGACGGTCTGGCGGCCGCCGCCCTCCGAGCCGAAGCGTGGGCCGGGGAGCCCTTCCTCCGGGAGGGCGAAGACGCGGCCGTCTCACTCGCGCCGGGAACGTCCCGGCGGCGCGCGCTCGACGACGCCCTCGCCGAGATCGAGGCGGGCCGGCGTGAGCCGACGCCCGGCTGGAAAGTCCAGTACGGCCTCATGCTCGGGCTCGAGCGCGTGCTCGCCGAGCCGCGGCCGCACCTCGCCTCCGGCACCGAGCTCCGCCGGCACCAGGTCGACGCGCTCGCCGGGATGCTCACCGAGCTGATCGCCTCTCACGAGAAGGAGGCGAACGGCAACGGGGCCGTCGTCGAGGCGGTCGAGGACGAGCCGGAGCCCGAGGAAGACTCGTCCGAGGACGTCCTCGACGACGAGGACGAGGAACAGGACGGCTTCAGCGGGCCGGACCCGGGCGCGGCACGGCGCTATCGCTTTCGCCATCCGACCGCTTCGGGCAAGACGATCGCCGCCGCCGGCTTCGTCGAAGCCGCTCGCACGCTCGGCGTGCTCATCCTCACCCACCGCCGCCTGCTCGTCTCGCAGTTCCAGCGCGACCTGACCGCGGAGGGGTACGGCGACCGCTTCTCGCCGCCGATCGAGGGCGGCAAGGAGCCTCTGCGCGGCGGCAACCCGCTCACGATCCAGACGTACGCGTGGTTCGCGCGCCACCAGGCCTCGCTCTCGCGCGACGCGTATCAGCTCGTGATCTGCGACGAGGCGCACACGGCGCTCGGAGAGAAGACGTCGAGCGCGATCCGCGCGTTCCCCGAGCCCATCTACATCGGCATGACGGCGACGGAGCAGCTGATCGCCAAGCAGGTGTCCGACGTCTTCCCGGCCTCCGTCGACGATCTGCCGCTGCAGGACGCCGCGCGGCGCGGGCTGATCGCGCCGCTGCGCTGCCTGCGCGTCCCGCCGGTGGCGGCGATCAACCAGGTCCCGATCGTCGGCGGGGACTTCGATCAGGAGATCCTTGCCAAGACGCTCGACCACCAGGCGCTGAACCAGGCGGCCGCGAGCCTCTACCGCGACCGCTTCGACAACACACCCGGCATCGTCTATGCGGCCGGCGTCGAGCACGCGTACAACCTCGCGCAGGAGTTCCGCGCAGCGGGGCTCGCCGCGGAGGCCGTGTCCGGGCGGACTCCGCCGGTCAAGCTCGCCGAGACGCTGGCGGCCTATGAGCGCGGCGAGATCAACGTCCTCATCAACGCGATGCTGCTCGCGGAAGGCTGGAACTCGCCGCGTGCGACCGTGTGCATGCACCTTGCGCCGACCGCTTCGCGGCGCGTCTACCAGCAGCGCATCGGGCGGATCATGCGCACGCATGCGCGCAAGGAGGCCGGCGTCGTCGTCGACTTCGTTCCCAAGGCGGCGACACACAACGAGCGCGTCATCTCGCTGCACTCGCTCCTGGACGCGGACTTCTACCGCGAAGGCGCGCGCGTCACGCCGGCACCGCGCCGGCGCGTGCAGCGCCGCGCGCGAAGGAAGCTGACGCCGGCGCCGTGGCTCGTCCCGGTGACGCCGGACGTGCGGCGGCGGCTCGCGGTGATCACGCGCGAATGGCAGCGCGTCGATCCGAAGTACCTGGACGAGGAGGAGCAGCGCTACTGGGCGACGATCGCCGGCCGCCAGATCCGCTTCGACGAGCGGGCCGCGTTCGTCGAGAAGCTGACGGCGCGCGGCGCCTCCAAGGGGACGCTCGAGCAGTTCCTGGCGACGTGCGCCGCGGAGAACCCGAACCGGCGGCTGCGGATCATGGCCCTGTCGGATCGCGTCTCCATGACGGTCGAGCGCGCCGACTTCGACGATCTGGTCACGCTCGTCACGCAGGCGCCGACCTGGGAGAAGGACCGGATGGGCGGCGTGCGCATCCTGTTGCGCGCGATCTCCGAAGGGAAGGCCGACGCGCCGGAGCAGATCCTCGCGCGGTGGACGTGGCGCCTCGCGCGCGCGTCCCGCAAGCAGCAGGACCGCCGTGCGAGCGCGGAGTTCCCCGAGGCCAAGCGGCTGCTCGGTGCGCTGGCGAACTCGCGCGGCCACCGGCACGAGGAGAACGCCGCGAAGCTCGTCAACGCGGCTCTCGAGCTGCCGGTGCCGGTAGGCGCGGCGCTGCTGGCCTCCGCTGAGGGCTACACGCCTCGCGCAACGCAGCTGATCGAAGCCGCGCGGGAGCGTCTCGGCACCGTGCAGGAAGTCGCCGGCTCCCTCGCCGAGAACCTCCCGCAGCCGAAGCTCACGTCCGGGCGCTCCCGGCGGCGCAAGCGGCGGAAGCGGCGGAAGAAGTCGGCCGACACGCCGGCCGCCGAGGCGACGCCGGCGGTCGAGGCAGAGCCGAAACCGGCTGAAACGCCTGCTGCGTAAGCTGGACTAACAGACAGTGATCGTCATCGTCCCGATCGCGTTCGCGGCGGGCGTGATCACCGTGTTCACGCCCTGCATCCTCCCCGTGCTGCCGATCGTGCTCGCGGGAGGCCCCGGAACGACACGCCGTCCCTATGCGATCGCCGCCGGACTGGTCACGACGTTCACGGCGTTCCTGCTCGCGGGCGCGTGGCTGTGGGGGCTGCTCGGGATCGGGAAGCAGCACCAGATTCAGATCGGCGCCGTCCTGCTCGGCCTGCTCGCGCTGACGCTGATCGTCCCGCGGATCGGCCAGTGGGCCGAACGGCCGCTTGCGTTCATGACGCGCTACCGCGTCGGCGACCTCGGCGGCGGCTTCGTGCTGGGCGCGGCCCTCGGTCTCGTCTTCATCCCGTGCGGCGGGCCCGTCCTGGCAGCGCTCACATCCAACGTGGGGCGCGACCGTGTCGGCGGCTGGCTCGTCGTGATCGCACTTGCGTACGCGATCGGCGCCGCGCTCCCGCTGCTCGCGATCGCGGCCGGCAGCCGGCGGGTCGCGACGAGCTTTCGGACGCACGCACAGGCGGTGCGCGTCGCCGGTGGCGTGCTGATGGCGGCGGCCGCGGTGGTGATCTACAACGGCTGGGCCGAGAGCCTGCAGACGAAGGTGCCGAGCTACGCGCAGTGGGTCCAGGACCGGATCGAGGGGAACGGCCAGGCGAAGGACCAGCTGGCGCATCTCAGCGGCGCGAGGCAGAGCACGCAGAAGTACCCGCAGGCGCCGGACATCCAGGGCATCACGGCGTGGATCAACTCCGCGCCCCTGACGATGGAGCGACTTCGCGGCAAGGTCGTGCTCGTCGACTTCTGGACGTACTCGTGCATCAACTGCCTGCGCACGCTCCCGTACCTGAAGAGCTGGGACGAGCGCTACCGCTCGAAAGGCCTCGTCATCCTAGGCGTGCACTCGCCGGAGTTCTCGTTCGAGCACAGCCTCGGCAACGTGCGCCAGGCGGTGCACCGTCTCGGCATCCACTACCCGGTCGCGCTCGACAACGACTTCGCGACGTGGAGCGCGTACCAGAACCAGTACTGGCCCGCCGACTATCTCGTCGACCGCACGGGTCACATCCGCGAGGTGCACTTCGGCGAGGGCGCGTACGCGCAGACCGAGCAGAAGATCCGGCAGCTGCTGGCGACGAAGCTGCCACCGGCGCTCGCGCAGCCGGACCGCACGCCGACGGAGCTCCGCACCCCGGAGTCGTACCTCGGCTACGCGCGCATCGGGAACTACGACGGATCGCCGCTCCACACCAATTCTCCGGCGCAGTACGCGTTCACGTCATCGCTCCCGAAGGACTCGTTCGCGTATGCCGGCACCTGGACGGTCGGGAGCACGCGCATCCTCGCCGGCCCCGGCGCGCGCTTGCGCCTGAACTTCCTCGCGCGGTCCGTCCATCTCGTGCTCACCGGTCGCGGCGACGTGCACGTGAAGCTGAACGGCAGCCCGCTCCGCACGGTTCACGTCACCGCGGACAAGCTCTACACGCTCGCGACGCAGCAGCGCGCGCAGGAAGGGCTGCTCGAGCTGAGCTTCACACCCGGCCTCTCGGCCTACGCTTTTACGTTCGGCTAGTAGAGCTACAGTCGTCGGCTCATGTCCACGGTCCTTGTCGTCGACGACGACGCGCCGATCCTGCGGATGCTGCAGCGCACCCTCGCGGCCGAGGGCTACCAGGTGACGACGGCCGCGGACGGCGGCGCGGCGCTCACTGCGGTGGAACGCGCCGTCCCGGATGTTCTGGTCCTCGACGTCGCGATGCCCGGCCTGGACGGGCTCGCCGTCTGCCGGCGCCTGCGCGCCAAGGGGCTCGCGCTACCGATCCTGCTGCTAACGGCCCGTGACGCAGTCGACGACCGCGTCGCCGGCCTGGACGCCGGCGCAGACGATTATCTGGTCAAGCCGTTTGCGGCGGCGGAGCTGCTCGCCCGCGTGCGCGCGCTCCAGCGACGCGGGAAAGAGCCGGCCGAGACGCTCGCGTACGGCGACCTTGTGCTCGACGTGAGCTCGCGCCGCGCAGAGCGGGCGGGCCGGTCGCTCGAGCTGAGCGCGCGCGAGGCCGACCTGCTGGAGCTGTTGTTGCGCAACCCGGAGCAGGTCGTCAGCCGCGACCTGGCGCTCGACCGCATCTGGGGCGGCCGCTCTGCGACGCCCAACGCTGTCGACCGCTACGTCTCGTATCTGCGTGGCAAGCTCGGCGAGCCCCCGCTCATCCAGACCGTGCGCGGCGTCGGGTTCGTTCTGACACGATGACACTGCGGCTCCGCTCCGTCGTTGCGGCCGCTGTCGGCATCGTCGTCGCACTCGTCCTCGGCGGAGCCCTTGTGAGCGTGCTCGTCTCGCGGCATCTGCACCGCTCGCTCGATCACACGCTGCGAGAGCGCGCCGTGCAGATCGCTCAGCTGAATGCGTCGGCGCCGGCGCTCCTCACAACCCCTGGGGCGCTGGACTCGCCGGTCGGCGGCACGCAGCTCCTGGTCGAGGTGGTCGACAGAAACGGGGCGATCGTCGCGCGGTCGCTCTCCCTCGGGGGCCGGGTTCTCCGCACCGGCCCGCTCGTGTCCGCAGCGATCGGCAACGGAGCCGCGACCTACAAGAACGACGCGCTCGGCACGGAGCAGCTGCGCGTCTATGCCGCGCCGCTCGCCGACATCGGCGGACCGGCCCGCGGAGGCGCCGTCGTCGTGGCGGCCTCGACGCATGATCTCGACGAGACGCTCGCGAGCCTGCACCTGTTCGTCGTCCTAACGGGCCTCGCCGCAGCGCTCCTCGGCGCCGGCGCCGTCGCGCTGTTGATGGGACGGGCGCTCGAGCCGCTGCGCCGTCTGGCGAGAGGTGCCGCAGAGATCGAACGAACCGGCGATCCGCATCGCCGCCTGCCGCAACCGCAGACGCGAGACGAGGTCGGGCAGCTGGCCGACACGCTCAACGAGATGCTCGCGAGCCTCGAGCGATCGCGCGAGCGGGAGGGCCGCTTCCTCGCGGATGCGTCGCACGAGCTGCGCACACCGCTCACGGCGCTGCGCGGCAACGTCGAATACGTCGCGCGACGCGGAGCGACGCCCGAGGTGATCGCCGAGCTCGAGCGCGATGCCGACCGTCTGGCTCGTCTCGCCGACGATCTGCTCGTGCTCTCACGCGAGGAGTCCGGCGAGGAGCCGGCGGAGGAGATCGTCGACGTCGCTGCTCTTGCGACCGAGCTCGCAACCAGCGAGCCCGACGTCGAAGCGGTCGTCGAGCCGGGCATGCGCGTGCGGGGGGAACGGGCGGCGCTGGAGCGGGCCGTCGGAAACCTCCTCCAGAACGCGCGTAAGTACGGGCCGGAGGAGGGTCGCATCACCGTGACCGTCGCGGGAAGAGACGGCCGGGCGCTGCTGACGGTGAGCGACGAAGGGAAGGGCCTCCAGCCGTACGAGGCCGAGCAGGCGTTCCGTCGCTTCTGGCGCGGGCGCAACAGTCGCAGCGGCTCCGGTCTCGGCCTGCCGATCGTCCGCGCCATCGCGGAGCGACACGGCGGACGGGCTTACGCCGAAGGCTCCAGCTTCACGATCGAGCTGCCACGACTCTCAGAGATCTCTCAGAGCCCGTCGGTAGAAAGACGTCCGTGAGATACCTCCGCACTCTGTCGACACGCTGGCTCGCCGTCCTCGTCGTCGCCCTCGTCGCCGTCGCCGTGGGCGGTGCGGCAATAGCCGTCGCCGCCGGCCGCAGCAGCGGGCCGACGCCGCCCGAGAAGCCACTCGCGCAGGCGTTGCACGACTCGCTTGCAGCGGCCGACGCGCCGGGGCTGACGGCCCGCATCCGCTTCACCAACCACCTCTTCCCGAGCGGCTCCCTGGTTGGCGCCAACATCTCGGCGCTGATGTCCGGCGCCGGCGGGCGGCTCTGGCTGACGAACGACGGGCGCGGACGGCTCGAGCTGCAGTCGGACGCCGGCGATGCACAGGTGACGTGGAACGACAGCGAGCTCACGGTCTACGACGCCTCGGCGAACACGGTGTACAAGGTGAAGCTCCCGGCGTCTTCGAGCAGCTCGTCGACCGACAACGGCCAGGCGCCGTCGCTCTCCGAGCTCAACGACTTCCTGACGAAGCTCGCCGAGCAGGCGGACGTCTCCGGCGCGACGCCGACGGATGTCGCGGGCCGCCCCGCGTACAGCGTCAAGATCGCGCCGAAGCACGACGGCGGCCTGCTCGGCTACGCGGAGCTCGCGTGGGATGCGGAGCACAGCGTGCCGCTCCGGATCGGGATCTACGCGCAGGGAAGCTCGAGCCCGGTGCTCGAGCTGGCGGCGACCGACGTGTCGTATGGCTCCGTCTCGTCCGGCGATGTCACGGTGAGCCCGCCGGCCGACGCGAAGACGGTCGATCTCAGCACACCGTCCGGCGGCAAGCCCGAGGCGCCTGCGACGAAGCCGGACTTCAACGTCGTCGCCCCGGACACGCTCGTCGGCCTGCCACGGAAGGACATGCGTGCTGTCGGCAACGGCGGCGAGCTCGTCGTCTACGGCCAGGGGCTCGGCGCCATCGTCGTCGTCGAGCGCAAGGCGGACGCGGCCGTGCAGGGCGGCATGCTCTCGGCGCTCCCGACCGTCGCGCTCGACGGATTGACCGGGCACGAGCTCGCGACGCAGCTCGGCACCGCAATCGAGTGGACTCGGGACGGGGTGTCCTACGTGCTCGTCGGCTCGCTGCCGCCCGCAGCGGCGGAGTCTGCCGCTCGCGACCTCAAGTGACCGACGACGCGCCGGTCGCGACGAGCGGCCTCGTCAAGCGCTACGGCGACCTGGTCGCGGTGGACGGCGTCGACCTCACGGTCGAGCGCGGCGACGTCTTCGGCTACCTCGGCCCGAACGGCGCCGGCAAGACCACGCTGCTGCGCATGCTCCTCGGCCTGATCCGCCCGACGGCGGGCCAGGCGCGGCTCTTCGGCCGCGATCCGCTCGCCGACGGCGCGAAGGCGCTGCAAGGCGTCGCCGGGTTCGTCGAAGGCCCTCGCTTCTACCCCTATCTGTCGGGCCGCAGGAACCTGGAGCTCCTCGCCGACTACGACGGCGACGGCGCTCGTTCGCGCATCGACGAGGTGCTGGAGGTCGTCGAGCTGCGTGACCGAGCCAAGGATCGCGTCGGCGGCTACTCGCACGGCATGCGCCAGCGGCTCGGCATCGCAAGCGCACTGCTCCGCCGGCCGCAGCTGCTGTTGCTCGACGAGCCGACGACGGGGCTCGATCCTGCCGGGATGCGCGATATGCGCGAGCTCGTGCGCCGGCTCGCGGGCGAGGGAATCACGATCCTCCTCTCGAGCCACCTGCTCAACGAGGTGGAGGAGCTCTGCAACCGAGTCGCGATCATCCGCAAGGGGAGGATCGTCTACGAAGGCGGCCTCGGCGAGCTGCTCGCCACGGCCACGACCGGCTACCGACTGCGGGTGAGCGAGCCCGAGCGCGCGCGCACGGTGCTGCTCGCCCAGCACGGCATCGACACGGTAGCCGTGACCGACGGCGAGCTGGGCTTCACCGCGGACGAGGAGACCGTCGCACGCGTTACGATCACGCTCGGCCAGGCGCGCATCGGCATCAAGGCGCTCGTCCCGCAGACGGCGAGCCTCGAGGAGCTCTTCCTCGGCCTGACCGGGGGCGAGTCGTCAGACCACGATCGTGAGGCCGTCGCGTGACCGCCGTCGCGCGGATCTACCGATGGGAGATCGTCAAGCTGCTCGCGCAGAAGCGGACCTACCTCGGACTGGGCGCGGCGATGGCTGTGCCGCTCATCTTCGTGATCGTGCTGAATCTGCAGTCGGGCGGTCCGAACGACGTCCCGCTCGGGCGGTACATCCGCGACACAGGGCTCGCGACGCCGTTCGTCGTCCTCTTCTTCATGTCGATCTGGGGGTTCCCGCTGATCACCGCGCTCGTCGCGGGGGACATCGTCTCGTCCGAGTCGCAGCACGGGACCCTCAAGACCATCCTCACGCGGTCGCGCGACCGCGGTGAGATCTTCGCCGGGAAGGTTTTCGCTGCTGCGACGTACGTGCTCGTGATCGTGTTCGCGATGGGGCTCGTCGGGGCGGTCGCAGGCAGCATCGCGTGGGGGTTCCACCCGTTGACGTCTCTGTCGGGGAGCCGCGTCTCCGCAGGGCACGGCACGGCGCTGCTGGCCGCGAGCCTGGCGCTCTACGTCTTGCCCCTCGCGGGCATCGCGGCGTTCGCGTTGTTCCTGTCCACGGTGACGCGAAACAGCGCCGCCTCCGTCGTCGGTGCGCTGATGTGGGCTCTGTTGATGCAGCTGCTCGGGGTGCTGCCCGGGACGGAGGCGATCCGGCCGTACCTGCTCGGGACGCAGTTCGAGGCGTGGCACGGCTTCCTGCGCATACCGGCGGACTGGGCGCCGGTCTTTCGTGCGCTGTGGGTCTGCGCGATCTACATCGCGGTGCCGCTCGCAGCGGCGTATCTCGTGTTCCTGCGCCGCGACGTCGCCGGCGACTAGGGCTGCTCTGATGGACCGGAGCCCTCCGGCCCGCCGTTGCCGCGCTCGCGGTCGCGGAGGAAGCGCGTCAGCTCGGCGGCGAGCGACTCGCCCGACGGGATCTCCTCCTCGTCGTCGAGGATCTCTGCGCGCTCCTCGAGCTCGGCGACGTACGCGGCCGTCTCCTCGTCGGACGCGACCGCCTCGCTGACCTGCTCGCTGTAGCGCTCCGAGGCCTCGTCCAGCTCGCCGGTGTCGATCGTCGTGCCGAGGATGTCGCCGAGCCGCTGGCAGAGTGCGAGCGCCGCTCGCGGGCTGGGCGCCAGCGAGACGTAATGCGGCACCGCCGCCCACAGCGAGACCGACGGGATGTGCGCGACGTTGCAGGCGTCGTGCAGGACGCCGACGATTCCCGTCGGGCCCTCGTAGCGCGAGCGCTGCAGCCCGAGCCGCTCGATCAGCTCCGGATCGGTCGCGCCGCCGGTGACCGGCGACGGACGCGTGTGCGGGACGTCTGCCAGCAGCGAGCCGAGCGTGATCATCATCTCCATCCCGAGCTCGCGCGCGAGGTCGACGATCATCGTCGAGAAGGTGCGCCAGCGCAGGTTCGGCTCAACTCCCAGGAGCAGGACGGCGTCACGGTCGAGCCCGGGGATCGGAGCGTGGTAGAAGGCGTTCTCGGGCCAGTCGATCCGGCGCGTGCGACCCTCCACGAGCGATACGTGCGGACGCGTCGCCTGGAAGTCGAAGAAGCCCTCCGGCTCGATCTCCGCGAAGCGCTCGGCCTCCCACGTCTTCGCGAGGTAGCCGCCGGCGAGCGAAGCACCCTGGCCGCCGTCGTTCCAGCCGCGAAAAGCGGAGATGAGCACCGGCTCGCGCAGCGCGGGCCGGGCTGCAATGCGGAGTTCCTCAGCGATCGGCCAAGTCTACGTTCGGCCGCCAGAACAGCGTCGCCAGCGCGACCGTCCCGACCCAGACCGTCGCGGCGAGGAAGACGTGTGCCAGCACGAGCCCCCAGGGCAGGTGCGTGCGCCACTGCAGCTCGCCGAGCCCCATCTGCAGCAGGAGGACGACGAAGACGGCCGTGCCGAGCAGGAACAGGCGCCGCGAGCGGTCACGGCGGGCGGCGAGGTAGCCGAGGCTGAAAAGGAACGTGATCAGGAAGACGCCCACCACCGCGCCGTGGGAATAGACGAAGGGGTCGAGGCGG
>Ga0114129_10002503_pt1 | contig 25488 bp, 25 predicted proteins | sample RhiMetdeltSRZDD1_FD_80071 | JGI IMG/M metagenome (GOLD analysis project Ga0114129, IMG submission 80071) | Populus rhizosphere microbial communities from Tennessee, USA - Rhizosphere MetaG P. deltoides SRZDD1 (version 2) (version 2) | ecosystem: Host-associated > Plants > Roots > Rhizosphere >...
CATCGTCGGATCGCGCTCACCCTCGGGCGGGGTCGTCCGAGTCGGGTCCGGCCCCGGGGGCGCCGCGCCGGGCGTCCGGCACGTCGCCGTTGGGGGCCGGCGGCGAGCTCGTCTTCGGCGGCGGCGGCGTCGGCGTCGGGGCGTCGAGATCCACGCGGAACGAGCGCTGCACCTCCTCGCGCGCCTTGCGGAGCTGGCCGAGGCTGCGACCGAGCGAACGCGAGATCTCGCGGACATCGTCGGCCGACGGCGTCTCCCCGGCCGTGGGCGTCGGGTCCTGAACGCCCGAGGAGGGCGCGGCGTTCGGGGCCGGACGGCTCTTGGGGCGCGTGCCCCCGTCGCCGTTGGGCTCGTCGAGATTGACCTGGATCGTCCGCCGGACCTCGTCCTGGGCCTTGCGGAGCTCGCGCAGCCCCCGGCCGATCGAGCGCCCGAGCTCGGGCAGGCGCTGGGGCCCGACCACCAACAGCGCGATGACCAGGATGATCAGGAGTTCCTGCGGCCCGATGTTGAGCATCTCGTCAGCGTTCCGGGGTCACGGGCACACGTTCGGCCCTGCGTGCCCAAATCGTACCCCCGGCCGCGATCAGCGGCCGGAGCTCGGGCCTCGAGACAGGCCCCGGGAGCGGTTGGATGCGCGGTCGGACAACGCCGAGATGTCCTCGGCGATCGGGGTGACCTCCTCCTGGAAGCGGCGGGCCGCCCGGCCAAGCATCATCAGGTGGCGGATCAAGGAGATCAGGAGCGCCAGGACCGCCGCGATCGACAGCAGGCCGATCACGAACCAGACGAGCGCGGTCGTGGTCACGGACCGATGCTAGCGGAGCGACCGCCGGCGGGCCGGGATCCGGCTACTGCGCGGCGAGGAACTGCTCGATGTAGCGGTCGTCCTCGAGCTTGTAGTGGAAGTCGATGACGTCGTCGATCGAGAACGCCGGGCCCGGGGGCAGGGGCCCTCTCGGGTCCTCATCCATCTCGGGCTCCGAGTCGTCGAACAGCTCCGCCGTGCCGGTGGGCCGGCGGCCGGAGACGTCGACGCCGGCCGAGACGAGGAGGGCGACGATCTTGCGATCGGCCCGCTTCTCGACCGGCTCCATGCAGGTCGGGCAGTCGAAGCGGTAGGTCCCCTCTCGGCCGCCTCGTACGACCTGGAGCAGGATCGACTCGGGTCCCATGTCGACCTCTCCACAGCGCGGGCACGTGGTGCGGATCGTGGTCATGTCTCCCGAGGTATCGGACACGCGCCCGCGGCGCTTGAGCCCGGCTTGCGGGAGTAGCCGGAAGGCCTACGTCTGAGCGTCCCGGTAGCGGTCCCGGGTCCGTTCGGCCAGCTCCCGGACGCGGTCGCGCAGTTCCGGGGGCTCCAAGACCTCGGCGTCCGGCCACAGGCGCACGAGCAGACGGTCGAGCCACTCGAGACGGCCAGCAGGCAACTCGATCTCGAGCCCGCCGTCGCCCAGCTCGGTCTCGCGCGCCGTCTCGTAGTACTCGGCCACCCAGCGGGCGTCCGGGCGCAGACGCAGCGTCACGCTGACGTCGTCCACGCCGGGCGTGTATAGGGGCCGTCCCGCTCCCCGCAATCCTCTTGGCTCGAACCGCTCCCCCGTGGCCACCGCCGCGTGGATCCGGTCCGCGCGGAACAGGCGCTCGGCCTCGGAGCGGTGGTCCCACGCCGCCACGTACCAGTTGCCGAGCGCGAAGAACACCTCCTCGGGATCGATCTCGCGTTCGGTGGTCTCGGCCCCGGATGCCGCGTAGTACTCGATCCGCAGGCGCTGGTGCTCTGCCGCCGCCCGGCGCACCTCGGAGAGCGTGCCGACCGCCCGGTCGTCGGTGGCCGAGTCCACGCGCTCGGGCAGCTCGCCGAGCGCCTCCGGTCCGAGCGCCTCGGCGAGTTTGGCGAGCGCGCTCGAGAGCGACGGCGCCTCCTCGAGGCCGGGGGCGCCGGCAAGCGCCGTCCCGCGCAGGTACAGCGAGAGCGCCTCGCTGCGGGTCAGGCGCAGCGGACGACCGAAGTAGTCGGCCATACCGATCCAGATCCGGCCGTCCTGGATGTCCACGTCGATCAGGTCGCCGGGTCCGTACGGAGGCAGCCCCGAGACGAACAGCAGGTCGAGGTCGGCGAGCAGGTCGGCCTCTGACATCCCGAACAGCTGCGCCGCGTCGCCCACCTTCGTGCCCTCGTTGCGCACCAGGTAGGGGACCACCGTCAGCAGGCGCCGCAGGCGCCCCGAGGCCCGCTCCGGGGCCTTCCTGCCCGAACGCGTCCTCTCAGGAGCCAAGGATCGCCTCGAGTCGGCCCAGGACCTCGGACCGGACCTCCTCCGGCTCCAGGACCACGGCGTCGGGTCCGAACGACAGCACCCAGGACACGAGCGGTTCCCCCTGCGGCCACGGCATGCGAACCTCGATCCATCCGTCGTCGCGGGTGCGCACGGTCTCGGCGTCTCGCACGCCGCGGACCGCCCACCACGCCACTTGCGGGGCGAACGCGACGGTCGCCGTGATCGAGGGCTCCTCGGCGTCCAGGGGACCGCCCCAGACGTGGTCGGCCGCGCGGAAGCCCTCAGGAGGCGGCGTCCCCTCCCCCTCGAGCTCGAGCGTGCCCGAGATCCTCGACAGCCGGAACGAGCGGACCTCGGCGCGGCCGGCGTCCAACCCCACGAGGTACCAGTGGCCGCCCCTCACCGCCAGCCCGAATGCGTCCACGGTCCGCTCGGACCGGTCGCCGCGTGCGGTCCGGTACGAGAAGCGGACCCGCCGGTTCTCGGCCACGGCCTCGGCGGCCGCTGGCAGGTTGGGGTCGGCCTCGCTCATCAGGGCCGGCGCGCCGAGCCCGGCCAGGATCCCCCGGTCCACGCCCGAGAGCAGCTTCCGGACCGCGTCCTCGGCGGACCCGTCGCCCGCGGAGCGCACCGCGACGAAGAGCGCCGAGATCTCCTCGGGCGTGAACGCGATCTCGGGCAGGTAGTAGCGGTCCTTGTCGATCGTGTAGCCCTGCTCGACGTCCCAGGCGTCCGTCGATACGACCTCGATGGGCACGCCGATGTCGCGCAGGATGTCCTTGTCCCGCTCGAACATGCGCTTGGCCGAGGACACGTCCTGGTGTCCGTAGCCCTCGGCGAGCTTCTCCCGGATCTGGTCGAACGTCAGGGGCGTCCGCGACTCGAGCAGCAGCGCCACGAGGTTCACCAGGCGTTCGAGCGGGTGCATGGCCGCGGCATCATACTTCCGGCATGTCGCCCGACCCCGCTCCCCGACCGGGCGTCCGCCTACGCCGGGCGACGGTCCACGTCGTGCGTGCCGAGCGACCGGGGTTCGCCGAGCTCGAGGTCGACGTGGAGGGTGAGCCCGGCGTCGCGGTGGCCTACACCGACCTGGTGGGTCCCGTGCGCGCCGGCGACGAGCTGATCGTGAACACGACCGCGATCGCGCTAGGCCTGGGGACAGGCGGGTTCCACCTGGTGGTCGCGGTGCGCGACGGCGAGCCGCTGGAGCTCGGACACGCCGGCCGGGTGATGAAGGCCCGGTACACGCCACTACAGGCGGCCGTTCGCACGGTCGAGGAGACCGACCGCGACGCCCTGGAGGGCTCGGGCGGGCTGGGCGGTGCGCCGGTCGTCTGCGCACCCCTGCATTCGATGATCGCGCCGATCGTGGCCGGAGCGCGGGCTGCGGGCGCCCGATCGGTCGCATACGTCATGACCGACGGCGCCGCGCTCCCGGGCGTGCTGTCGAACCTGGTCCCCACGCTCCGCGGCGCCGGCCTGCTGGGCGCGTTCGTCACGTGCGGGCAGGCGTTCGGCGGCCAGCTCGAGGCGGTCACGATCTGGACGGGACTGCTTGCGGCCGTCCGCCTGGCCGGCGCGGACGTCGTCGTCGTCGCCGACGGCCCCGGCAACCTGGGGACCGAGACCACCTGGGGGGTGAGCGCGCTCGCGAACGGCCACGCGTTGAACGCCGCACGGACGCTCGGCGGCCGCCCGGTCGCGGCACTCCGGGTCTCGTTCGCCGACGCGCGCGAACGCCACTGGGGCGTCTCCCACCACTCGCTCACGATCCTTCGTGACGTCTGCGTGGCGGAGGCCAACGTCGCGGTCCCGGTTCTCCAGGACCCACAACGCGACCGGGTCTGGGACGACCTCCGCGGGGAGCGGCTGGAGGAGCGGCACCAGCTCGTCGAGGTCGACGGCCGTCCCGCGATCGCCGAGCTGGAGCGGGCCGGCGTGGCGGTCGAGTCCATGGGCCGGACGCCGGCCGACGACCCGGCGTTCTTCCTGTCGGCGGGAGCGGCCGGCGTGCTCGCGGCCAGGATGGCGGCCCAGGGAACCCGCTGGCGCGAGGCCGCCGAGGACGCGCGGCTAGCGCGCGGGTCCGCTGACGAACGGGGACAGTGAGGCCAGCGCGGCCCGCTGGCGCGCCTCCGCCTCGTCCTGGCCCTCGCACGCCTTCGGGCAGAGCATCGCGCCGTGGCCCAGGATCGCGACGTGCATCGTGCCGCCCAGCCGGTAGGTGAGGGCGAACGCGTGCACCGTCCCCTCGCCCTTGAGGCCCACCACGATCTCGAAGCCGTCCGAGTCGTCGGTGCCCGGCGGCACGGCGAAGTTCTCCAGCGGCGTCAGGACCGCGGCGTCGGGCGGGAACCCCTTGTGTGTGGCCACCGGCGCGGCCCCGATCGGCACCGCGGCCGCACGGATCACCTCGACCCCCTCCGCCCCGATCGGGGTGAGGCCCTGCAGCTCGACGGTGCCGGCGCTCGCGTTCCAGGCCACCGGCAACCCGAACGTGACCGGGCGTCCCTTGGTCTTGTCGACCACCGACATCGTCGAGCCGCCCTCGAGCCGGTCGGACTGGAGGGGGCCGCCGAACGTCCTGCCGTTCGGCACCAGCATCGCGGCCACGAACACGAGCGCCACGACGGCCACGACCACGAGCATCGCCGTGCCAACCGGGCGCAGGTCCATGGTCGCGTTCGCGGACGCGGCGGCCTCACGCGCGCGCTCGCGGTCGGCGCGAGTGAGTCGTTTCGCGTTGCGTGCGGTAGCCGTGGCCATGGGCGTCCATGGTCGCGGTCGCGCGGGCCGGGCGCAATCGGCCCCAGGACCTAGGCCGTGACGCGCTGGATGTCGGCCCATCGGGGTTCGGCCGACGGACCACTCACATGTGCGCGATCAGCTGCTCCACGCGTTCGTCCACGGCCCGGAACGGGTCCTTGCACAGCACCGTCCGCTGGGCCTGGTCGTTGAGCTTGAGGTGGACCCAGTCGACCGTGTAGTCGCGACGCTTCTGCTTCGCGTGGCGGATGAAGTCACCTCGGAGCTTCGCGCGCGTCGTCTGCGGAGGCTCGCGCATGGCGCGCTGGATCTCCTTCTCGGCGACGGCGCGCTCCATCTTCCCCGAGCGCTCTAGCACGTAGTACAGGCCCCGGGTCCGGTTCACGTCGTGGTACGCGAGATCGAGCAGCGCCACCCGCGGGTGCGAGAGCGGTAGATCGTGGCGCGCCCGGTACCCCTCGATCAGCGTCTGCTTGGCCACCCAGTCGACCTTGCGGACCAGGCGCTCGGGCTCCTGCAGGATCAAGGCGTCCAGCGCCTCCCGCCACTCCTGCAGCAGCCGCTTGGACCGCGGGTCGTGGCCGCGGCGCTCCAAGAAGCGCTCGGTCCGTTCGTAGTACTCCTCCTGGACCTCGATCGCCGAGAGCTCGCGCCCGTTGGCCAGCCGGACCTTCTTGCGGCAGGTGACGTCATGGCTGATCTCGCGGATAGCACGGATCGGGTTCTCGAGCGAGAGATCGCGCATCACGGTGTTGGCCTCGACCATCCGCAGCACCAGGTCGGTGATCCCCACCTTCATCCACGAGCTGAACTCGGACATGTTCGAGTCGCCGACGATCACGTGCAGCCGGCGGAAGCGCTCGGCGTCGGCGTGCGGCTCGTCGCGCGTGTTGATGATCGGCCTCGAGCGCGTGGTTGCCGACGAGACCCCTTCCCAGATGTGCTCGGCGCGCTGGGCGATGCAGAACACCGCGCCGCGGGGACCGTGCAGCACCTTGCCGGCGCCGCACCAGATCTGCCGCGTGACGAAGAACGGGATCAGCAGGTCGGCCATGCGCGCGAACTCACCCTGGCGCGCGACCAGGTAGTTCTCGTGACATCCGTACGAGTTGCCGGCCGAGTCGGTGTTGTTCTTGAACAGGTAGACCTGGCCGCTGATGCCCTCCTCGTGTAGGCGCACCTCGGCGGCCGCGAGCAGCGCCTCGAGGATCCGCTCCCCCGCCTTGTCGTGCGCGACCAGATCGGTGATCTGGTCGCATTCGGGCGTGGCATATTCGGGGTGCGAGCCCACGTCCAGGTACAGGCGGGCGCCGTTCTCGAGGAAGACGTTGGACGACCGCCCCCAGTGCACCACCCGCCGGAACAGGTACCGGGCGACCTCGTCGGGCGACAGGCGGCGCTGCCCGCGGAAGGTGCAGGTGACCCCGTACTCGTTCTCGAGCCCGAAGATGCGGCGGTCCACGCTTCGAGTGTAGGCCCGGATCGGCGCTCCGGTCGGGAGGCCGGATCAGCCCAGGAGCGTCGCGACCTCGTCCTCCGCCAGGCGGCGGAACTTCCGGCGCTGCGTGCGCGTGCGGTCGAGTACGGCCGCCTCCACCTGCTCGGCGGCGATCTCCCGGCCCTCGGCCGTGGACAGCGCCTTGACGGCCTCGCGGCAGGCCGTCGCAAGATCCCACCCCGGCTGAAATGCGGCGGCGATGGCGTTCGAGAGCTCCTCGGCATGACCGCCGATCGCCACGTGCTCGTGCTCGTCGGTGACCGTCCCGTCGAACAGCACGTGGTAGACCTCGGTGCTCCCGCCGTTCTCGCCGATCTCCCCGACGAGGATCTCGACCTCGTACGGCTTCATCTGCTGGGTGAAGATCGTCGACAGGGCCTGCGAATACGCGTTGGCCAGGTCGCGTGCGCGGACGTCGTCGCGCCCGTAGGAATACCCGCGCAGGTCCGCGAGGCGGACGCCGCTGATCCGCAGGTCCTCGAACTCGCTGTACTTGCCCACGCCGGCGAACGCGATCCGGTCGTAGATCTCGCTGATCTTGTGCAGCGTGGCGCTCGGGTTCTCGGCGATGAACAGGACGCCGTCGGCGTACTCGAGCCCGACGACGGACTTGCCGCGCGAGATGCCCTTGTGCGCGAACTCCGATCGGTCCTTCATCAGCTGCTCGGGCGGCACGTACGGCATGAAGCTCACGACGCGCCTCCGCTCTGTGCGACGACGGCCTCGTACGCGGCGCGCAGGTCGTCGTCGCTCACGTGCTCGGCGCCCGCGGCGGTCACCGCGACGACCGTGGGGAAGATCCCGCGCGTCGGGTCCGGACCGCCGGTTGCCGCGTCCTCCTGGGAGGCGTCCAGCAACGCCTCCATGGCGACCCGCAGCGCCTCGTCGCGGTCCAGCCCGGGTCGCCAGCGCTTCTTCAGCGAGCTCTTCGCGGGGCGACCTCCCGAACCCGTCGAGTGGAAGTCGTCCTCCTCCCAGCGGCCGCCCGTGGCGTCGTAGTAGAAGATCCGTCCCTCCTCCCGCCGCTCGTCGAACCCTCCGAACAGCGGCACCACGACCAGGCCCTGGATCGCCATCGGGAGGTTGCCGCGGATCATCTGGGCGAGCCGGTTGGCCTTGCCCTCCAGCGAGAGCCGGTCGCCGGTGATCTTCTCGTAGTGCTCGAGCTCGAGCTGGAACAGCTTGACGATCTCGATCGCCTGCCCCGCGGCTCCTGCGATCGCGATCACGGAGAAGTCGTCGGCCGCGAAGACCTTCTCCATCCGATCATCGGCGATCGAGAAACCCTCGGTCGCGCGACGATCGCCGCCGAACACCACGCCCGAGCCGAACTTCAACGCAACGACGGTGGTGCCGTGCGGCGCCGCGACCTCGGCGGCCGCGGTCGGCGCCGGCAGGGTCTCGGGACGACGTGCCCGGACCAGGTCGAAGAAGCTCGGGTTCGCGCCGATCGGACCGCCCGAGACGTCGGGCGGGAACGGCGGACCCTCGGTCATTCGCCGCCCTTCTGGACGTACGACTTGACGAACTCCTCGGCGTTCTCCTCGAGCACGGAATCGATCTCGTCGAGGATGTCGTCCATCTCCTCCTTGAGCTTCTCGCCTTTGGAGGCCGAGGTCACCTGACCGGCGTCGTCCTCGGACCCGCCGCCCGAACGCTTCTGGGTCCTCTTCTGCTCCTGTTCCTGCGGCACCGCCCAGCTCCTTCCCGGTGGGAGGACTCGATTCTATCGGCAGACCGTGACGAGGCCAGCGTTCGCGCGTTAGGAGCGCAGGAGGTCGACGAGGGCGCCCGCGTCCTCCGCGCGCTCGAACAGGGCGTCCACGTGCTCCTTGGTGCCCTTGAGCGGCTCGCGCATCGGGACCCGCTGGAGGGCCTCGGCGCCGGTGTCGAAGATGATCGAATCCCACGACGCCGCGGCGATCGCGTCCGGGTACCGGGCGATGCACCGCCCGCGGAAGTACGCCCGCGTGTCCTCCGGCGGCTCCATGACCGCGCGCTCGACCTCCTCGTCGGTAACCAGGCGCTCGACCCGCCCGGTGGCGGCGAGCCGGTGGTACAGGCCCTTGTCCCGCCGTACGTCGTGGTACTGCAGGTCGATCAACCGCAGCTTGGCGTCGGACCAGTCCAGGCCGTCGCGTTCGCGGTAGCTCTCGAGCAGCCGGTACTTGGCCACCCAATCGAGCTCCCGTGACAGCTGCATCGGATCGTCCTCGAGCGCCGTGAGGACGGCCTCCCAGCGATCGAGCACCTCGAGGTTGTCGGCGGTCGTGTCCTCCTGCTCGACGTACTTGCGGGCCCGCTCCAGGTACTCCCACTGCATCTGGACGGGCGTGAGCCGCCGGCCGTCGGCCAGCCGGATCGGCGTCGAGCACGTGAGGTCGCGAGAGACGTCGTGCAGGGACGGGACGGGCGAGGCGACGGTGAGGTCGGGGACGTCGTCGTCCTCGATCATCTTCAGCACCAAGGAGGTCGTCCCGAGCTTCAACAGCGTCGCCACCTCGCACATGTTCGCGTCGCCGACGATCACGTGGAGGCGCCGGTACTTCTCGGGATCGGCGTGCGGCTCGTCGCGCGTGTTGATGATCGGCCGCTTGAGTGTGGTCTCCAGACCGACCTCGGCCTCGAAGAAGTCCGCGCGCTGCGTGAGCTGGAAGCGGTTGCGCGAGCGCTCGTCCCAGGACGCCTCGCCACCCAGCTTGCCAGCCCCGCAGAAGATCTGGCGGCTGATGAAGAAGGGGGTGAGCCCGGCCACCAGGTTCCCGAACGGCACCTGGCGGTCGACGAGGTAGTTCTCATGTGTCCCGTACGAGTTGCCCTTGCCGTCGCTGTTGTTCTTGTACACGGCCATCCGCGGGCCGCCCGCCATCGAGCGGTCGACCTCCTGCAGCGAGCGCTCGAGCACTCGCTCTCCCGCCTTGTCGTGGATCACGAGCTCGCGCGGGGTCGCGCACTCGGGCGTCGAGTACTCCGGATGCGCGTGGTCGACGTAGTAGCGGGCGCCGTTGGGCAGGATCACGTTCGCGAGCCCGAGGTCCTCCTCCGATGGTTCGCGCAGTTGAACCGGCTCGAACCCGCGGGCATCCCGGAGCGGCGACTCCTGCTCGTAGTCCCAGCGGATCCGCCGCAGCGCCCCGGCGTAGGTGCTGATCAGCAGCGAGGACGAGATGACCGGGTTGAAGTCGGGCGAGGCCACGGCCGAGATCCCGTACTCGGTCTCGGTGCCGATGACCTTGGGGATGGCCATCCGGGGACCTTACAGGTACTGGCCGGCGCTGACCCGCTCGACCTGCCTGCCCTCGCCGTCTCCGTCGCCGAGCAGGGTGCGCACGTAGACGATGCGCTCGCCCTTCTTGCCCGAGATCCGGGCCCAGTCGTCCGGGTTGGTGGTGTTGGGCAGGTCCTCGTTCTCCTTGAACTCGTCGCGGATCGCACGAGACAGATCCTCGGACTTGATGCCCTTCTCCCCCGTCGACAGGAAGCGCTTGATGGCCTCCTTCTTGGCCCGGCGCACGATGTTCTCGATCATCGCGCCGGAGTTGAAGTCCTTGAAGAACAGGATCTCCTTGTCGCCGCTGGCGTAGGTCACCTCGAGGAACCGGTTGTCGTCGGCCTCCGAGTACATCCGATCGACCGTGGACTGGATCATGCGGGTGGTCGCGCCCTTCACATCGCCCTTCGCGCGGTCGACGTCTTCCGGGTGGATCGGGACGGTGGGGTTCAGGTACTTGCTCATGATGTCGGCCGCCTGCGCGCCGTTCGGGCGCTCGATCTTGATCTTCACGTCCAACCGCCCAGGACGAAGGATGGCCGGGTCGATCAGGTCCTCGCGGTTCGAGGCGCCGATCACGATCACGTTCTTGAGCGTCTCGACGCCGTCCAGCTCCGAGAGCAGCTGCGGCACGATCGTCGACTCGACGTCGCTCGAGATCCCCGATCCCCGCGTGCGGAAGATCGAATCCATCTCGTCGAAGAACACGATGACCGGCAGCCCCTCCTCGCTGCGCTCCTTGGCGCGCTGGAAGATCTGGCGGATCTGGCGCTCGGTCTCGCCCACGTACTTGTTCAGGAGCTCGGGGCCCTTGATGTTGAGGAAGTAGGAGTGCGCATCCTGGCGTCCGGTGCGCTCCTTGACCTTGTCGGCCAGTGACTTGGCGACGGCCTTGGCGATCAGCGTCTTGCCGCAGCCGGGAGGGCCGTACAGCAGCACGCCCTTGGGCGCCTCGAGCTGATGCTCCTGGAACAGCTCCGCGTACAGGAACGGGAGCTCGACCGCGTCCCGGATCGCCTCGATCTGCCCCTCGAGCCCGCCGATGTCCTCGTACGAGACGTCGGGGATCTCCTCAAGGACGAGTTCCTCGACCTCTTCCTTGGGAAGCTTCTCGAGGGCGACGTTCGAGCGCGGGTCGATCAGCAGCGGGTCGCCGGCGCGGATCGGCTCGCCGAGCAGCGCGCCCGAGAGCGTGGCGACCAGCTCCTCATCGCCGCGGCCGATCACCACCACGCGGTCATCGCCCAGGCGGTCCTTGACCTTCATGACCTCGCCCGCGCGATCGGGCAACAGGGCCTCGACCACGTTCAGCGCTTCGTTGAGGATCACCTCGGCGCCCTTGCGCAGGGTCGCCTCGTCCACGTCGGGCGAGACGTTCACGCGCATCTTGCGCCCGGCCGTGAAGACGTCGACCGACCCGTCCTCGTTGGATCCCAGGTACACGCCGAACGAGGCCGGCGGCTGGCTGAGCTTCTCGACCTCCTCGCGCAGGCCCTCGATCCGCTCCTTCTCGGCCTGCAGCGTGCCGGCGAGCTTCTCGTTCTGCGAGAGCGCGCGAGACAGGTCCGAGCGGGCTTCGAGCAGCTTGTCCTCGAGCAGCTTGACCTGGCGGGGGGCATTCGTGAGTCGGCGGCGGAGCAGCGAGACCTCGTCCTCAAGGAAGCGCACCTGCGTGTTGAGCTCGTGGACCTGCTTCTCGTACTGCTCCTGCTGCTCGCGTGCGTCCGGCTCGGGCATCTCCTGCACTCCTCCCGCGGTTGCGGAAGTCTACATCCGGTCCCTCTCCCGCCCGAGGAGGCCGGGGGAGGTCTTCCGGCCTATGGATACGGTTTTCGGCACCCTCCGCGCCTTACCTGAGCGTTCGGAGCCGATCCGTTCTCAGATGCGTCTGGCGACGGTGACGAACCCGGTATGCGCGACCATCCGCTGGTCGGGTCGGACGCTGCGAGCGGTGACGTGCCAGGACCGGTGGAGGACCTCGAACGTTTCCAGGTGCTCGTAGGAGGCGCGCTCGAGCGCCAGCACGAGCTGCTGCACCTGGTTGGTGGTGGGGAGGTAGCCGCACACGATCCCGCCGGCGGGCAAGGCCGCACGGAGCGCCTCGAGCATCTCCCAGGGTTCGGGCAGGTCGAGGATCGCGCGATCGAAGACCTCGCCCGTATCGGCGACCGCTCGAACGTCGCCCTCGCGCAGCTCGAGCCAGTCCGGCATCTTGCCGAAGAACGACTCCACGTTGCGCGCCGCTTGCTCCTGGAACTCGGGCCGCAGGTCGTAGGAGACGACGCGGCCCTCCGGTCCGGTGGCCCGGCACAGCGCCATCGTCAGCGAGCCCGACCCGGTGCCGGCCTCCAGGACGCGCGCTCCCGGGTACACGTCGGCCTCGACCAGGATCGGGCCGACGTCCTTCGGGTAGACGACCTGGGCGCCGCGGGGCATCTTCAGCACGAAGTCGGCCATCCTCGGGCGGAACGCGCGGAAGGTCATGCCGGTGGCCGAGCGCACCTCGGTCCCCTCCGGAGAGCCGATCAGCCCGTCGTGTTCGAGCGCCCCCCCATGCGAGTGCCAGGTCTCGCCGGTCTTCAGCGTGACGAGGTAGCGCCGTCCGCGCTGGTCGAGCAACAATGCGCGCTCCCCCGCCTCGAACGGCCCGGTCATCGCCCCGCGCTCTCGTAGATCTCGACGGGCATGACCTCATCCGGAAGGTCGCGGACGAGCTCGACGTCGGAAACCGGGACGTCTTCGAGTCGCTCTCCTTGCTCTGTCCCGCCCGCCCGCGGCTCCTCGAGCCGCTCCCCTTGCTCTGTCCCGCCCGCCCGCGGCTCCTCGAGCCGCTCCCCCAGGATCTGCGCGCGGGCGCGGCAGAATGCGCAGAAGCTGCCGGTCGTCGACTCGCCGCACCGCAGGCAGGCCGTCAACCTGGCGTCGTCCTGCGCGGCGAACAGCGGTGCGCCGCGATCGAGGTAGCCGAGGAAGAACTGCGCCTTGGTGCCGGGCGAGGCGGACTCGAGCCGGTTCATCGCCTCCTTGTAGCGGAGCTGCGTGTTGCCGGCCACGAGCGGGCACTCCTCGACCACGTAGTCGATCCCCAGAAGGAACGCGTACGCGGCCGTCTCGAGCTCCGACAGGCGGTATAGCGGCTTGACCTTGCGCGCAAGCCCCTCTTCGGCGGGCAGGGCCGGCGACTGGCGCGCGATGTAGTCGGTCTGCCACCGGAGCGTGTTGCCCAGCAACGTGGCCGCCTCGTCGTCCAGGTTGTGGCCGGTCGCGATCACGTCGTACCCGCCCTGCCGCGCGGCCCGATTGAACACGTAGCGCTTGGACAGGCCGCACACGGCGCACGTGGAGCGCGAACCCTTCCGGCCGGCGGTCGGGACGTCGAACCCCGCGTCGCGCGCCAGGTCGACCTCGACCAGGTGGGCGCCGCGATCGCGCGCGAACGCCCGCACCACCTCGTGCGACCGCGATGAGTATTCGCCGATGCCCAGTCCCAGATACAGGCCGTCGGCCCGGTACTCGAGATCCAGCAGGACGTCCCACAGCGCGAGCGAGTCCTTGCCGCCGGAGACGGCCACGAGGATCCGGTCGGTGGGCTCGAGCATGTCGTGGCCCTCGATCGCGCGCTTGACCTGTTCGCGCACGTGGCGCAGGAAGCAGTCGCGGCAGAACGCGGCGTTGTGGCGCCGGAGCTCGATGACGGCCGGGGCCTTGCAGCGCCGGCACTTCATCCGGTTGGGCCCCGCTCCGCCGCTGATCACGGGCCGGACCTCGATCACGTCCTCGTCCGCGACCCGGTCCCCGCGCGTGAGCAGCTCGCGCTCGCGGATCACGAGCACCGTGTCCGGATCGATCTCGAGCTCTCCGAGCACGTCGTGGATCGTGCGGCCCCCGGCGAGCTCGACCTCCCGGTCGGGATTGCGGAGCCTCACCCTCACGCGGGTCAGGCTAGCGCACCGCCGGGCCCGCGGGCCGGGTTCGCGCCCCGATCAGGTGGTCGCGGCCGGGTTGGTGCCGAGCGTCACGGTGACCTCGCCGCTGGACCCGTCCGCGTGCACGAGTCCCACGGTGACCTGGTCGCCGGGGCCGTGGCTCCGGATCAACTCACCCAGCTGGTCGGGGTCCGTCACGGTCTTGCCGTCGAACTGCACGATCGTGTCTCCCACCCGGATCCCCGCGTCGTCCGCGGGCCCGCCGGGCACGAGCCCGACGATGACGGCCCCCTGGTCCACGGGCGGGTTGAACTCGAATGCGACCTGCGGGTTGGTGGGTGCCGCGGACGTGATCCCCATGAACGCGACCGGCTGCGACGGGTGCTCGGCGGCCTGGAACACGATGGGCTTGGCGGAGTCGATCTGGATCGCGAAGCCGATGTTTTCGGCCGTGTTGGCGCCGGCCGTGTTGATGCCGACCACCTGGCCGGCCAGGTTCACCAGCGGCCCGCCCGAGTTGCCGGGGTTGATGGCCGCGTCGGTCTGGATCACATGGGTGTACACGCGCTGGCCGCCGCTGCACTCCGTGCAGCGTTCGTCCGGCACCGTGATCTGTCGCGTGAGCGAGGAGACGATCCCGTCGGTCACCGAAGGCCCGCCTTGGAGCCCGAGCGCGTAGCCGATTGCCACGACCGGCTGCCCGAGCTGCAGGTCGTTCGAGTCGCCGAGCGGCACGGTGGGCAGGTTCGTCGCGTCCACCTTCAGCACCGCGACATCGGACTCGACGTCACCGCCGATCACCCGCGCGTCGTAGTGCACCGGGTCCTGGGCGGAGGTGAGCACGGTGAGCTTGGAGGCCCCCTCGACCACGTGGAAGTTCGTCACGATGACGCCGTCCGACCGGACGATGAAGCCGGTCCCCTCGCCCTTGCTGTCGCCGGACTCGGCGACCACGTTGACGACGGCCGGCAGGACGGCCCGGACCACACCGACGACCCTCCCACTCCCGGTGGCGATCGAGGTCGAGCTCGAAGGGAAGTTCGCCGCCGGAGAGCCGTTGGCCTTGGGCTGCGTGGTCGTGGTGGTGGTGGTACTTCCCGCCGTACATGCGGACAGCGCCAGCGCCGCCACGACGCCGAGCGCCAGGATGACACGCTTCATGGTCACGTCTCCAGTCTGTCGGGTCCAGGCGGGATTCGGCACCCGCCGCACCCACGTTCACCGAGGCGGCTAAGGGTTCCCTGAGAGCGGCCCGGCGGGCTCGGGCGAGGATTCGGGACGCGGCAGCAGGCCGGCCGCGTGGACCACGCGAGGGATGTCCTCCTCGTGGTTGATCGTCATCAGGTGGATCCCCGAGACCCCGGGGATCTGACGCACCGCGTCGACCATGTCCAGCGCCAGTGCGATGCCCTCTTCCTTCTGCCGCTCGGGCGCGGCCGACTCCATGCGCTCGATCACGGACGCCGGGACATCCACGCCCGGGACGTGGTCGCGCAGGTACCGCGCGCCACGCGCGGAGCTCGGGATGAACACCCCGGCCAGCACCCAGACGTCGTCGAGCAGGCCGAGCTCGCCGCAGCGGGCCATGAAGATCCGCATCGCGTTCAGGTTGAAGCAGATCTGGGTCTGGATGAACTCCGCGCCCGCCTCGATCTTGGTCCCCAGGCGCATGGGCCGGAAGTCGCGCGGCGGCGCGAACGGGTTCTCGACTGCGCCGATCAGGAAGCTCGGCGGGTCGGCGAGTGGCCGGCCCGAGAGGTACGTCCCCCCGTCACGCATGATCCGGGCGATCCGGATCAGGTGGACCGAGTCGATGTCGTAGATCGGCTTGGCCTCCGGGTGATCCCCGGCCGACACGTCGTCCCCGGTCATGCACACGATGTTGCGAACGCCGAGCGCCGCCGCCCCCAGGAGGTCGGCTTGGAGCGCGAGGCGGTTCCGGTCGCGGCAGACGAACTGCATCACGGGCTCGATGCCCATCTCGATCAGCAGCCGCGAGGCGGCCAGCGCGGACACGTGCGTGTGCGCCGCGCTGTTGTCCGTGCAGTTGACGGCGTCGGCGGCTCCCCGAAGGGTCTCCCCGTCCCGAACGATCTCGGCCGGGTCGGCGGAGTCGCTCGTCTGCATCTCGGCGGTCACGACGAACTCACCGGCCAGCAGCAGGCGGTGCAGCCGGCTGACCGGCTCCGCGTCGCGCCTCACGGGCTCAGGACGCGCCCGGATGCTCGGCGGCCGCCCACCCGTCGGGATCCACGCGGTCGCGGCCCGACAGGAGGTTCTCCCAGGACGACGTCTCCTGGAGCCGCCAGTCGGTGGGGCGCTCCACGTGCTCGATGTGGTCGCGCCACAAGGGGAGTCTTTGCGAACGCTCCCACGCCTCCACCCACACGCACATCATCTCCGGGACCACCTCGCAGTGCCCGTCCTGCAACGTGCCGCCGCACGGCCCGTTGCGCAGGTTCTTCGGGCAACGCATGGGACACGTCAACCCGGTCGAATGCAGGATGCACTGGCCGCACATCCGGCAGTCCCACAGGGTCTCCTTCGTCCACCGTTCGACGGCGAGCAGCGAACGATGGAGCCCGGTCGCCGGGGGCGCCGAGGCCTCCGGCCGGCGGTCGAGCCGCGCGTTGGTCACGACAGCCCGGCTGCTCGGCTCAGGACTCGCGGAGCGAGGCCGCCGGGACCTCCTTGCGGGGGTCGACGAACGGGATCGCGGCCGTCGTCACGGTGAGCGGCCCCTGCTCGGACTCCACGTCGAGGCTCGTCCCGGGCTTCGACAGGTCGATCGGGACCCACGCGTAGCCGATGTTCTTCTCCAGGCGTGGGGACCAGATCGCGTCGGTGACCTTCCCGATCGCCTTCCCGTCGCGCACGACCGGCCAGAACCACGACAGCTCGGCCTTCAGCTCGTCGCCGGCCCACTCGACCCCGATCAGCTTACGGTCCACGCCGGAGGCCTTGAGCGCCTCGAGCGCGGGCTTGCCGATGTAGTCCTGCGGCTGATCCTCCACGAGGTGCTCGAGACCCATGATGTGCAGCGGCGTGTCCTCGTGCGTCATGTCCGAGTTGTAGTTCATGATCCCGGCCTCGATCCGACGGGCCTCGACGGGCGCGACCGCGCGGATGCCGAACTCCTCCCCTGCCGTGAACACGGCGTTCCACAGGTCGTCGCCGCGGGTCGGGTCGAGCAGGTTGATCTCGAAGCCCTGCACCGCCGTCCAGCCGGTCCGGCTGATCAGCACGGGGATGTCGCCGACCTCGAACCAGTCGCACCAGTAGTACTTGAGGTCCAGAACGGGTGGCCCCACAAGCTTCTCGAGCGTCTTGGCCGCCTTCGCGCCCTGCACCTGCATCGGGTAGGCGTGTGGGTACGAGACCTCGACGTCCAGGTTCGAGGCGGTCGCTACCCCCAGCGCGTACAGGCCCGCATCCGAGTCCGCGAGCTGCATCCACCAACGGTTCTCCCCCACGTGCAGCAGCACCGGGTCGTTCAGGATGCCGCCGTCAGGGGCCGTGACGATCATGTACTTGCCCTGCATCACGGCGCACTTCGTGAGGTCCCGGCACGTGAGCGAATCCATCAACCGGTCCGCGTCTGGTCCCGAGATCTCGACGGTCCGCTCGACCGCGACGTCCCAAACCGTGACGTCGTTCAGCAGGGCCCAGTACTCGTCGATGGGATCGTCGTAGTAGCCAGGCAGGAGCATGTGGTTGTACACGTCGTAGGCCGTGCACCCGGCGCGCCTGGTCGCCTCGAAGAACGGGGACCGCCGGTACCACGGACCGAAGTAGAGCGTCGCGCTTTCATCGAGCATCTCCTGCCGTTCGTTCACCATGCCGACCTCGACCCCTTTCGGTCGCTCTCGGGTGTGTCTGTGCGCGCCCGGCCGCGGATTGAATCATCGTTCAAACCAGAGCTCACGGCAAGCCCCGGCCGGCCCGAGCACGGGCGGGACGGGCTGAACGGCGCTTCAGGAGCCGGCTACGAAACGGGGATCTGCTTGCTCGGGTCCACGAACGGCATCTCCACCACCGTGCCCGTGCGGTCGCCCCATTCGGTCCGGACGGAAACGGTCTCCCCGAGCCGAGACCGGCCGGCGGGCAGCCAGGCATAGCCGATGTTCGTGCTCAGCCGGGGCGAGTAGATCGCCGAGGTGACCTTGCCGATCGTCTCCCCGCCGTCCACGATCGGCCACTTCACGTTGTTGAGCTCGGGGAACGGGTCGCCGTCCATCTCCAGGCCGTTGATCCGGCGCTCGACGCCGCGCTGCTGGATCGAGCGCAGGGCCGCAAGCGAGATCACGGCGTCGTTGTCTAGGTCCCAGTCGATCAGGCGATCCAGCCCGAGCTCGATCGGGTTGTTCTCGTAGGTCATATCGGCGCCCCAGTTGAAGATCGCGCCCTCGATCCGGCGGATGTCGCTAGGGCCGGTGGGCTTGATACCGAAGGCTGCGCCGGCCTCCATGATGGCCTCGTAGACCTCGGTGCCCTTGGTCGTGTCGGTGAGGTACACCTCGTACCCGACCTCGGAGGTCCACCCGGTGCGGGTGATCACCACGGGGGCGCCGGCGATCTTCGACTCGGTCCAGAAGTAGTACTTGAGGTCGAGGATCTCGGGACCCACGAGCTTGGCGATGACGTCCTTGGACCTCGGGCCCTGGACCTGCAGCGGCGCCACGTCGGCCTCACGGATCGTCACGTCCAGTCCGGGATAGGCATTCCTCAAGCCGCGCGCGAACAACAGCGCGTCCGAGGACGCGAGCGCGAACCAGAACGTGTTCTCGTCCATACGGGTCATGACCGGGTCGTTGACGATGCCCCCGTCGCTGTCGCAGATCAGCACGTACTTGGCCTGCCCGACGGCGCATGTGGACAGGTCGCGCGGCGTGAGCAGCTGTGCGAACCGGAACCCGTCCGGGCCGCCGATCTCCAGGCAGCGCTCGACCGATACGTCCCACAGGGTCACGCCGTTCAACAGGGCGTCGAACTCCGCCTCGAACGTGTCGAACCGGATGGGGAAGTACATGTGGTTGTAGACCGTGTAGCCCTTGGGGTCGTACTTCTGCGTCGCGTCGAAGTAGGGGGTGCGGCGATTGCGCGCGCCGCGCTGCACCTGACTCATGTCGAACGCCATCGTGGAGACCTCCTCGCGCGGGGACCGGGTTCGGGCGCCCATCGTCCGTCCGCCCCTGGGGCGTGGCAACGAGCCCTCGTGACCGTTGGTCAGCCCCGCCTCCCTAGCCGAGGTCGCCGGCGTCGAACACGCGCTCGCCGTCCACGAGGGTGCGCACCACCTTCGCCTCCGCGATCCGGCCCGGGGGGTACGCGAACGGGTTCCGGTCCAGCACGACCAGGTCTGCGCGCTTGCCGACCTCGATCGAGCCGGTCTCCCGGTCCAGGTGGTTCACGTACGCGCTGTTGATCGTGAACCCCGCGATCGCCGTCGGCAGGTCGAGGCGCTCTTCGGGCAGGAACGGCTCGGCGTCGCCCTCCCCGTACTCGTAGCCGGGCGGCGACGTCCGGTTGACGGCGACGTGCATCTCCCAGAGAGGGTTCGGGCTCGAGACCGACCAGTCGCTGCCCATCGCGACCCGAGCCCCAGAACGCACGAGGCTGCCGAACGGGTACTGCCAGCCCGACCGCTCGGGGCCGAGGAACGGGATCGTGAGGTGATCCATCTGTCCCTCGTGGACGGCCCACAGCGGCTGCGCATTCGCCGTCACGTCGAGCTCGCGGAATCGCGGCACGTCGTCGGGGTGGATCACCTGGATGTGCGCGATGTGATGGCGGTGGTCGTTCGGCCCGTTCGCGGAACGGGCCGCCTCGAACGCGTCGAGCGCCTCGCGGACCGCCCGCTCCCCGATCGCATGGACGTGCACTTGGAAGCCCTCCGCGTCCAGTCGGGTCACGGCGGCCTTCAGCTCCTCGGGGTCCACGAAGGACTTCCCGCGGTTCTCGGTCGGCCGGCCGTCGGCGTCCAGGTACGGATCCAGGACGGCCGCCGTGAAGTTCTCGATGACGCCGTCCTGCATGATCTTCACGCTCGTGGCACGGAAGCGGCCTTCCCGACCTCGCTCGCGCTGCTCGAGCAGGTCCTCGATCTGCTCGAGCCCTCGATGCCGGTCCCACCACAAGGCGCCGACCACACGAGCCGTGAGCTCTCCGGCACGCGCGAACGAGAGGTACGGCTCGAGCGTCGGGTAGTTCGCCCCCACGATCGCGTCCTGCCACGCCGTGACGCCCAGCGAATGGAGATAGGTCTGCGCCGCCCGGAGACCGGCAAGCCAGTCCTCTGCGGTCTCCTCGGGCACGTGGTCGTCGACCAGGTCGCACGCGCCCTCGTGCAGCGCTCCCGCGGGCTCCCCGGCCTCGTTGCGGACGATCCACCCGTCCGCGGGATCCGGCGTGTCCACGGTGACTCCTGCGATCTGGAGGGCGCGCGTGTTCACCCAGACGCTGTGGCCGTCGCGGCTCCACAGGCGCACGGGGCGATCGGGTACCACGCGGTCGAGGGCGTCCTTCGGCGGGTTGCCGCCGGGGAAGACGTCCATCGACCAGCCGCTGCCCACGATCCAGTCGTCGTCGGGATGCGCCGACGCGTAGTCCTTCACGATCCGCTCGTACTCCGGGACCGAGTACGCCTCGGTCAGGTTGCAGCGCAGCATGTCCAGGCCGCTGCCAGGCGGGTGCGCATGCGCGTCCTGGAACCCCGGCACGAGCAGCCGGCCGCCGAGGTCCACGATCTCGGTGCCGCCGCCGCCGAACCGCCGGACGTCGGCGTCGCCACCCACCGCGGCGATCTCGCCGTCGGAGACCGCGACGGCGCTCGCCCACCTGCGGGCGGCGTCGACCGTGTACACGGCGCCGTTCAGAAAGACGAGGTCGGCGGAACCGGTTCGGCTCATCGATGCCCCTCCGTGCGAGCGCGAGGCGAGCATATCGGCCGGTCCCCCGGCTATGCTCCGCGCGCATGAGGACGGGCCGTGTGGTTCTGGCCGTGGCGGTCTCGGTCGGCGCGTTGCTGCTGCCGGTCGGCGCGTCCGCCGGCGCTGCGGCCGGGCCGGTCCGGCTGACCGTGATGAGCTTCAACATCTGGTACGGCGCCACACAGACCCACGGCATGGACCAGGTCGTCGAGGCGATCCGAGACGCGGGGGCCGACGTCGTCGGGATGCAGGAGCCGTACGGGCGACTGCGCGAGGTCGCTTCGAGGCTCGGGTTCCACGCCTCCCCCCGCCTGCACGTGATCTCCCGCTTCCCGATCCTCGAACCCGCCGGCTCGGACGGCGCCTGGGGCTACGTCCTGCTTGCCCCCGGTCAGGTGGTCGCGATCGCCAACACCCATCTGTCCTGCTGCCCGTACACGCCGTTCCGGATCGTGCACCACGGGTTCACGCGGGCCGAGGCCCTCCAGCAGGAGCGGAACACGCGGCTGCGACAGGTCGAGCAGCACCTGACCGCGCTCGAACCCCTGCTGGCGACCGGCGTTCCGACGTTCTTCACCGGCGACTTCAACGCCCCCTCGTGGCGCGACTGGACGCCGGCCGCGGCCGAGGCGCGCGGGCTTCCCTATGCGATGCGATGGCCGGTGTCCCGCGCCATCGAGGCCGCCGGGTTCCAGGACTCGTACCGCGAGATCCACCCGGACCCGGTGGCCGACCCGGGCTACACGTGGACGCCCGGCTACCCCGCGCCCTATGTGAAGCCGTGGGACGTGTTCGATCGGATCGACTTCGTCTGGGCGAGCGGGGCCGCGGCCGCCGAGCGCAGCCGGGTGATCGGTGAGTCCAGCGCGAACGCCGATCTCGTCGTGCGGCCGTGGCCCTCCGATCATCGCGCGGTCGCATCGACGTTCTCGGTCATGCCCTCGAACCTGCCGGTCGTGTTGGCGGCCGAGGGCGAACGCGCGGGCCTGTCCTATCCGATGCCGGCCCGGTTCCACGCGCCGGGGGCCGCTGGCGAGCACGTGGCCCTCGTTCCTGCCGGATCGAGGGTCCCGATCGCCGATGAGCCGACCGGCGGCGCGGTCGACGGAACGGTGGCGTTCGACACGTCGGCGCTGCCGCAGGGGACGTACGACGTCGTCCTGTCCGACGCGGGCGACACCGAGCTCTCGCGCGATACGGTCGTCCTCGTCGCCAGGGACCAGAAACCCGTCCTCACGGTGGCCGACGACACGCTGGAAGGTGACCAGGAGCTCGAGGTGAGTTGGTCGTTCGCGCCCGGCAACCAGTTCGACTGGCTCGCCGTCTACCGTCCTCGCGTCTCGGCGAAGGAAGGCCCGTACAAGGCCTGGCGGTATACGGACGGCCTCGTCGAGGGCGCGCTCGAGATCGGGCCGGGGTCTCACGGGTCCTGGCCCCTGCGGCCGGGGCGCTACGAGGTGCGGATCTGCCTGGACGACAGCTATCGGTGCCGGTCGCCGGCGCCGTTCCGCGTCCTCGGCTAGGCCAGCGCGACGAGCTCGAGCATCTCATCGTCCCAGAACCCCACCTGCCCCTCGGGCATCATCAGCACCTTGTGTGGCGCGAGGGCGCGCACGAACTCGACGTCGTGGCTCACCAGCACCATCGAGCCCGACCATGTGGACAGGGCGTCGGCGACCGCGGTCCGAGACGGCGGGTCGAGGTTGTTCGTGGGCTCGTCCAGGAGCAGCAAGTTCCGCCGGCCCGCCACCAACTGTGCGAGCGCGAGCTTGGTCTTCTCGCCGCCCGACAGCGTCCCGGCATCCTGGAAGGCCACGCGCCCCCGAAGCCCGAACATCCCGAGGAGGCCGCGCAGGTCCTGGTCGGATGCGTCGAGCGACTCGGCCCGGACGTGCGCGAGCACGGGTTCGCCGTCGCGGATGCCCTCGTGCTCCTGCGCGTAGTAGCCGAGCGAGACCCCGTGCCCCAACCGGAACCAGCCCTCGTCGGGCGAGACCACGTCGGCGAGGATCTTGAGCAGGCTCGTCTTGCCGGCTCCGTTCAGGCCCATGACCAGCAGACGCTCGCCGCGGGCCACGTGGAACCCGACGCCATCGAACACCGAACGCCCGCCATATCCCTTCGACAGGCCTTGCGCCTCAAGGACGACCGCGCCGGCGCGCGGCGGCTCGGGGAAGCGGTACCGGATCGCCCGCTCGTGCGTCGTCGGGACCTCGATCGCCTGTTCCCGCAGCCGCCGGACCCGCGTATCGAGCGACTTCGCCTTGCGCGCGCGCTTGGCGGTCTGGCCGCGCATCGAGTCGGCGAGGGTCTTCAGGCGCTGGACCTCGGCCTGCCGGCGCTCGGCGAGGGCACGTCGTCTCGCCTCGTCCGCCTTCCGGGCGGTCCGGTACTCCGCGTAGGTTCCCCGGTACTGCACGACGCCGCCCGTGTCCAGGTGCAGGATCCGCGTGATCGAGGCGTCCAGCAGGGACAGGTCGTGGCTCACGACGATCACGGCTCCCGGGTACCCGGCCAGGAACCGCATGAGCCACTGCTTCGCGTCGTTGTCCAGGTGGTTGGTGGGCTCGTCCAGCAGCAGCAGGTCCGAGCCGGAGAACAGGATCCCCGTGAGCTCCAAGCGGCGGCGTTCGCCCCCCGAGAGCGCGCGCACGGGAAGGTCCAGGCGGTCCGAGGGCAGGCCGAGGCCCGCCGCGATGCGGCGGGCCTCGGCCTCCCCCGAGTAGCCGCCGGCCGCCCGGTACCGCTCCTCGAGCCGGCTGAACCGATGGACGTTCGCGTCGGTCGGCCGCTCCTCGACCGCGAGTCGGTACTTCTCAAGCCGATCGGCCATCTCCTGGAGACCCCTGGCCTGCAGGACGTGCGCGAGCGCTGTGTGCGCCTCGTCGGCCCCACGGCCACGTGGCTCCTGACGCAGGTACCCCATGCGCCCCCGAACGCGCACCCGTCCCGCGAGTGGTGGCTCCTCGCCGGCGATCACGTTCAACAAACTGGTCTTGCCCGCGCCGTTGCGGCCGACCACCCCCGCCTTGTCCCCGGCGCGAAGCGTCAGCGACAGGCCCTCGAGGATCGGCAGACCGGCGACCTCCACGGCGAGGTCGCGGACCTCGAGCACGGTCATCGCGGTCTCCGAACGGAACGGTTCGTGTAGCGGGTCATGGACGGTCTCCTTGTACGTCTGTCGAGTGCGCGGAAAACGACGCGCCGGGCGGCGAGGGTGTTGCTCGGAGACGGTCCTCAGCTCACGCGCGGAGTGTAGCAACGGGCGAACGCTGGGGAAACGATCCTCGCGCATCGCGTCCGGCCACACGAGCCGCATAGCATGTGTCCCGTGGACGACCGGGCGCAGGCCTTCCTGTTCGACCTGGACGGCACGTTGGTGGACAGCGTGTACCAGCACGTGCTCGCGTGGCGCGACGCGCTGGACGGAGCCGGGATCGACCTGTCCGTGTGGCGGATCCACCGCAAGGTCGGCATGAGCGGCGGGCTGTTCGCCAACGCCCTCCTGCGCGAGACCGGACGCGAGGTGACCGTCGACCAGGCCGCCGAGCTCCGGCGCCTGCACGCCGAGTCCTACGCGACCCTGGCGGCGCAGGTCCGGCCGCTGCCGGGAGCCCGCGACCTGCTCGCGCACCTGACCCTGGCCGGCGTCCCCTGGGCGATCGCCACCAGCGGCTATCGGGAGTCGGCGGGCCCCGTGCTCGAGCTCCTGGAGCTGCCGGCCGACGTCCCGGTCATCACGCGCGATCTCGTCGAACGCGCCAAGCCCGACCCCGACCTGTTCCTGGCCGCCGCCGACGCGCTCGGCCTTGCGGCCGAGACGTGCGTCGTGGTCGGCGACAGCGTGTGGGACCTGCTGGCGGCCCGGAGGGCGCGGGCGCTCGGGATCGGCCTGCTCTCGGGCGGGTACGGCCGCGAGGAGCTCGAGCGCGCCGGCGCCTACCGGGTCTACGACGACCCCGCCGACCTGCTCGGACACCTGGACGAGGTGGGGATCCGCTAGCCGCCTTCGTGCCTACCGGCGCTAAAGAAGCGACCCCTTGTGGGCGATACCGCCTGGGAGATGTCCCGGACGCCCTCCAAGAGCCGTCAGGCGCCGACTCGCAAAGCGAGGCCGCCAAGGCGAACGCCCAAGCGTGGCGGGTCCCCGAACGGCTCCTCCGGCGGCGGGGCGACCCCCGCGCTCAAGACCTGGCTCATCGTCGGCGGCGGCATCCTCGGGGTCCTCGTCCTGTGGCAGGTGCTCGGTGCGGTGCTGGGCACCGGCGACGCGCCCGAGACCCGCCCGCCGGCCCTGGTCACGACCGGCGCCACCGGCGCCCTGGGTTCGGGCGACGCGGCCCCCGCTCCGGCGGGAACCCGGACGGGCGTCTTCCCCGATCAGCTCGATGGCTCGCGGCTGGACATGAACGTGGTCGCGCTCGGCGCGACGCCGCACGACTGCACCGCCCAGACGATCCGGACCGGTGGCCAGACGCTCGCCGTGTACCACCACCGCTGCCCCGAGGCCGGCGTCGACCGATACTTCTTCCTGGTGCGGATGACGAACCACACCAAGGGCCGGGTCTACGTCCGGCTCGACGGCTTCACGCTCGAGGGATCGAAGGGCAAACCGCTGGAGCCGTTCCCCACGCCGCCGGTCGGGAGCCCGCAGACCCGCTTCTTCGAGGGATCGCGTTCGGTGGCAGCCGACCAGACGGTCAGGGGCTGGGTCACGTTCGACGGGTCGGGCGGGTTCGCGCCGGCCGCGCTGGTCTATGCGGACGGCAAGGAGCTCCTGCGCGTGCGCTTCCAGGGCGACTGGTCTTGA
>Ga0114129_10002505_pt1 | contig 25476 bp, 22 predicted proteins | sample RhiMetdeltSRZDD1_FD_80071 | JGI IMG/M metagenome (GOLD analysis project Ga0114129, IMG submission 80071) | Populus rhizosphere microbial communities from Tennessee, USA - Rhizosphere MetaG P. deltoides SRZDD1 (version 2) (version 2) | ecosystem: Host-associated > Plants > Roots > Rhizosphere >...
AAACGGCAGGAATGGTTTCTGTTCCATAGGCCATGGCTGCAATGGCCTGTACGCCGCCTGCTTTAAACACTTTGGTAATGCCAACTGCTTTTGCCGCAAATAAAATAGCAGGATGCAGGTTGCCATTGGCATCGGGTGGCGAGCACAAAATGATCTCCTTGCAACCGGCCAGTTTTGCGGGAATGCCCAGCATTAAAATGGTAGAAAAGAGGGGAGCGGTGCCGCCGGGAATATACAAGCCCACTTTTTCAATGGCCACGCTTTTGCGCCAGCATTGCACACCGGGCATGGTTTCAATTACTTCGGGTTCGCTGAGCTGACTTTTATGAAAAGTTTCAATATTTACTTTAGCCGAAAGAATGGCCGCTTTCAGTTTTGCATCGAGCGATTGCTGTGCGATCATAAAATCTTCTTCATCAACCTGCAGGTTGTTAATGGTGGCTTTATCGAACTGCAGGGTGAATTTTTTTACCGCTGCATCGCCCTGTTGTTTTACTTCCTGCAGGATCTTTTTTACCGATTCTTCCAGTACTGCCACATTCATTGCCGGCCTTTGTAACAATGCCTTCCATTCAGTGGATGATGGATATTGATAAACTTGCATGATGTATTATTTTTTGATTCTCCGTTTCCGCCCTGAATGACGGAGCTATATTATCATTTTTTCAATAGGAACCACCAGAATACCCTGGGCGCCGGCTGCTTTCAGTTGTTCGATGATGTCCCAGAAAGTATCTTCACTTAATACACTGTGAACGCTGCTCCATCCCTGTTCGGCCAAAGGCAGTACCGTGGGGCTTTTCATGCCTGGCAACAGAGAAATAATTTCCTGCAGCTTATCGTTCGGCGCATTGAGAAGAATGTATTTATTGTGTTTGGCTTTTTTTACCGCCCTGATGCGGAACACCAGCTTTTCAACCAGTTTTTGCTGCGCTTCGGTCAGCTCGTTATTTCGTATTAACACTGCCTGTGATTGCAACATCACTTCTACTTCTTTTAAACCATTCATCAGCAGGGTAGAGCCGCTGCTTACCAGGTCGGCCACCACATCGGCCAAACCAATACCCGGCGCAATTTCAACCGAGCCGCTGATTTCATGTATTTCGGCCTGTACATTATTTTTTGCGAGGAACTCAGTAACCAGAAAGGGATAGCTGGTGGCGATGCGTTTGCCCTGCAACGACTGTATGCCTTCGTATTGCTGAATACGCGGAATAGCTACAGAAAGGCGGCATTTTCCAAAACCCAGTTTTTCAACAATGGTGGCTTTTTTATTTTTTTCATACAGCACATTTTCGCCAACGATACCAATATCGGCCACACCATCTTCAACATACTGCGGAATATCATCGTCGCGCAGGAAGAACACCTCTAATGGAAAATTATCTGATTCTGTTTTCAGCCGGTCTTTAACATTGCGAAGATCAATACCGCATTCTTTTAATAACTGAACTGAATCTTCGTACAAGCGACCCGATTTCTGAATGGCAATTCTGAGTTTCATTACAGCCTGGTTGTTTTGTGGTTCAATGAACCCTGTTTAAAATGAAAAAGGCTTACCCTGCGGTAAGCCCTTATAATATCTGGCACTACACAAAGCACCACCGGCCTACCTGCTGAGGTAAGTATGATGATGGCGTATGTGAGCGAAAATTGTCATAAATGAGCCGCAAAAATACTACTTAACATCTATCAGCAAAATTTTTTTTCAAAGGTTACTAATAATACATGACCGGTTATGGCGTATTAAGCGCATCTGTTTAATAATGTGTAACTTAGATCAGGCAATAGGCAAAAGGCAATGGGTACCAGGCAAATTGCCTGGCCGCGAAAACTTAATACTTACAACTTGTTACCTATAACTTTATTCATATGAAACAGCATCATTATAAACTGAATGTTACCTGGACGGGTAACCGCGGACAGGGAACCTCAACATACACAGGATACGATAGAAACCATGCTATTTCAGCAGCCAACAAGCCTGTTATTCCCGCCTCTTCAGATCCTTCATTCCGCGGCGATGCTACCCGGTACAATCCCGAAGAATTACTGGTTGCTTCCCTGTCGGGCTGTCATATGCTTTGGTTCCTGCATTTATGCACGGTGGCCGGGGTAGTGGTGGTTGAATATATTGATGATGCCACAGGTACCATGGAAGAAACTGCTGATGGTGGCGGACATTTTACAGAAGTTACCCTGCATCCGGTGATCACCGTGGCCGATAAGGAAATGATTGCCAAAGCCGATGCTTTGCACGAAAAAGCAAATGCGCTGTGCTTTATCGCCAGGTCGTGCAATTTTGCGGTACATCATAAGCCGGTGTATAAGATAGCGGAGATGCAGGATGAAGCAAGTAGTGGTAGTAAGTAGCAAGTAGGAAGTTGCAAGTGGCAAGTAGGAAAGGCAGTAGGCAGTGGGCAATAGGCAGTATGGGAAATTGTCGTTTTGCGATTCACCATTGACCATTCACCATTCACGATGACGCCGGCCTTAAAATCCCTTTTCTTTTCACCAGGCCAAAAACCAGCCACAACACGTGTAATATAAATACCGTCCATACCGAAAAGCTAAATATGCGGTCAAGCATTTTTTCGGCGCCTGTTGGCAGTACGGTGTCTCTGTCGTACCCCTTCGATACAAACAACTCATCAAGATATACATAGGTTGAAAGCAGCAGTATCAATAAAAACATTTCCTGCAGTATAAACGGATATAATTTAAAAGGCTTGTTCAATTGTTTTTTGATGCGGTAATAATAATAAACGCTCAATACATTATACGGGATAAGGCACAAAAAAGCATTGACACTTTCGAATTGTATAAAATTTACGATTAAACAGCTTAGTAAAATACTCAGCTCCATACCCGGATTTTTTGCCAGGGAAGGAACTATGAAAACAAAATAACTCAGGCTGAAAAAAATAATTAAAAATATAGTGCCGATAATACTGTCTTTGGTTACCTGTTGACAGTCGCTCGTTTGGCACATAGCATCAGCTATATGATAGTGATACATCAGGTATTGCCCTACCCAGGCCATGAAAAGCGAGGATACCACAATCAGGGTAATGGATTTTATTACGGTAGATGAGGTCATAATCGAGCCTTGTACCCCATAAATATAGCAATTTTTAGCAGTGAAGTGCAATAACTCGACGTCAAATGCGTCAAAAATTGTCAAAAATTCATATATGTAATCAGGTTGACTTATTTGGCTTTTCTAACTGTTAAATATTTGTCCAAAGCATATTTGCCGCTCCCGTTCAGCAAAACAATCCCTGCTATCCCTATTACCAGTAAATGATATTCATATCCCTCACCGCCCTGGTTGCCAAACCAGTTCATAAAAAAGCCATTGGCCAAATGAACCTTAACAATCATGCCCGTAAACAGTATAATAACAGCAATCGACCACAGGCGGGTGGCAAAACCGAGTATCATGCATAATGATCCAACAAATTCAATGACAATTACCAAAAAACCAATGATCCACGGAAGATTGGCTGTTTGGGTAAAATAATTCATTTCGTTGGTAAAGCCCGGTCCGCCAAACCATCCGAATACTTTTTGCGCCCCGTGCGGAAATAAAATCAGCCCGATTGTTACCCTTGCAATGAAACCGGTATAGTAGTTGTTCGTATTAAATAATAGTGCTTTCATACATCTAAATTTTATTCATCACAAAGCAACGAACCGGTGAGCAGGAAAAAATTAATGTAGATTAATAAATGAGTTGCGCCCTTGTCTTGTACCTTGCGTCTTGTGCCTTGTTTCTTATTTCTTTTTATCTTCCCGTTATGTTAAAAACATTTTCAATAATAGTCAGCGGCAAAGTGCAGGGGGTATATTACCGGCAAAGTACACAGGAAAAAGCGCAGCAATTGTTCATTGACGGTATAGTAAAGAATTTGCCCGATGGAAATGTGCAAATTATAGCTACCGGCACTGCCGATCAGGTCGATCAGCTGATTGTCTGGTGCAAACAGGGGCCGCCACATGCTGTGGTAACATCCGTACATGTTGAAGAATTAGCACCACAACAATTCACCGGCTTTGTAATTCAACGATAATTTTTTAAAACAACATCACATGAGTCAACGATTCCTGCTTATCTGCCTTATTCTTTTAAGTGTATATTCAGTACAGGTACAGGCGCAACAAACATTACGGCAAGGCGATCCAAAGCTTACCGAGGTATGGGAACCCGAGCCAAAAGTAATTATGCCCGGGAAAACAGCTTCCGACGCGCCGTCTGATGCCATCGTATTGTTTAACGGTCAAACTGCCGATGCATGGGTAGCCAAAGATAACGGACCTGCTAAATGGAAAATTGAGAACGGGGCTTTAATGGTAACACCGGGCGCCGGTGAAATTCATACCAAACAGGGTTTTGGCGATTGCCAGCTGCATATTGAATGGAGAACACCTGCCGAAGTAAAAGGTGATGGACAGGGGCGTGGTAACAGCGGTATATTTTTAATGGGACGCTACGAATTGCAGGTGCTTGATTCGTATAAAAACAGAACATACAGCAATGGTCAGGCGGGTAGTATTTATAAACAATTGCCGCCGCTTGTAAATGCAAGTCGAGGTCCCGGCGAGTGGCAAACCTATGATGTAATATTTATCGCTCCCCGTTTTAACGAAGATGGATCGGTGAAATCGCCGGCCCGTATTACCGTGATTCATAATGGAGTACTGGTTCAAAATAATGCAGCATTATGGGGCAGTACGCAATACATTGGCATTGCTACCTACGAAAAGCATGGTGAAAAGGAACCGCTGGTATTGCAGGACCATAATAATCCGGATAGTTTCAGGAATATATGGGTTAGACCACTGTAGTTTGTGGTTTGTGGCAACCACAAACTACAAACCGGTTTTCAGCAACTGATCTACGGTGCTATAAAAATCTTTCTTATACGCTTCATAATGGGCGCCGGTGCCCGGGCCCATAAAGCCGGTGTGGATCTTTTTCACTTTACCATCGCGGCCAATAAAAACCGTTGTGGGGAACATTTTGATGCGTGTAAGCTGGGGTAATGTTTTTTCGGTTCGCAGCGAATCGCCAACCCGAACGCCTGTGATCAGCATCGGATAAGTAATATTGAAATGCTGCTGAAACTTGCGCAAACTTTTTTGTGAGCGCTGAAAATCGGTGCTGTATTCATAAGCCAGCGCAATCATTTCAATGCCACGCTGTTTATTCGTTTTATAATAATCGCTTAAAAATGCGGTTTCGTCCATACAATTCGGGCACCACGAGCCCATCAGTTGAATGATCACAACTTTGTTTTGAAAACGGCTGTCATTGATCGATACCATATTGCTGTCGATATCGGGAAAACGAAATTGTAAGCGGTCTTCGCCCGGTTTCAGGTAAACAGCCGACAGCGTATCAGCAACGGCGGCTGTTTCATTTTTAACGGCCGTCCAGCTTTCGCGGTAAACAGCGCCCGAGCAAAATAAACCGTCGGTAAGCCGGGAGTCGTTGTTAATGGTTGCGCTGAAATAATAGGCATGGCTGCCATCGAAGGTCGATACCTTCAGTGTATCGTTGTGTACAGCGCCTTCGAGATAGCGATAGTCGCCGGTTGGTGTTAAAATGGTGCCGGTTAGCGCTGTTCCGTTTTGTTTAAATTCGGCAACGGCCTGCAGGAGTTTATTACTGTTATCGACAAACGTAGCGGCCCACCGGCCGGTAATTGTACGCCGTGGCTTTTGCTTCGCCAGCGGATACCGTTGCGGCTGGTTATAGGTAAAAATAACCGGCATCACCTGGGTGGCCGAGGCTGTGCCTTTGATCCACACACCCTGCAAACTGTTATTGTTTGCATATTGTAACCTGAACTCCGATTCAAATAATGGCATCTGCACCAGCACCGAATCACCTTTGTGCTCAATAGCCGTTACGGCAATTTTTTCAGATGCATTGCGGATATACCATACAGGTTTGCCATTTTTATATTGTATAGAAACGTTAAAATCAATGGTAACACCATCGCGCCGTTGCAGTGAAGCTCGCCACCATCCCGACGGGGGCATGGGATTCGCCAATAAATTTGAGCCGGCAATGGCCATAAGGCTGATAAGGCAGATAAGTTTATTCATAATACTAATCGAAACAATTTTAACCGCTGCAAGTTTACTGTTTTAGCGCATATGAATAAAAAGAAGCTGCTTCATTTTTTTGCTAAGAGCATAAAACTCTTTTACTCTTTTATACTCTTAGCGCTACTGCATGAAGGCGCTGGCGCCTGCTATCTCAAATTCTCCAGCATATCTTTCGTCATTTTCATCAGATCATATTCATGTTGCCAGCCCCAGTCTTTACGCGCCACCGAATCATCGATGCTTTGGGGCCAGCTGTCGGCAATGGCTTGCCGGTAATCGGGCTCATAGCTGATGCTGAATTCAGGAATATATTTTTTAATGGCATCGGCAATTTCTTTAGGCGAAAAGCTGATGGCAGAAACATTATAGGATGTACGAACCGAAATTTTTTCTGCCGGCGCTTCCATCAGTTCAATGGTGGCCTTGATGGCATCGGGCATGTACATCATCGGCAGGTAGGTATCTTCTTTTAAAAAGCAGGTGTATTTTTTTTCTTCCAGCGCTTCGTGAAATATTTCAATCGCGTAATCGGTGGTGCCGCCACCCGGGGCCGATTTATACGAGATCAAACCGGGATAGCGGATGCTGCGCACATCAACCTGATACCGCTGGTGATAATAATTGCACCAGAACTCGCCGGCATATTTGCTGATGCCATACACTGTTATGGGTTCAATAATGGTTTGCTGCGGACAATTTTGCCTGGGCGATGTTGGTCCGAATACGGCAATGCTGCTGGGCCAGTAAACTTTATGAATTTTTTCTTCGCGGGCAATTTCCAGCACATTCAGCAACCCCTGCATGTTCAGGTTCCAGGCAAGACCCGGATTTTTTTCGCCGGTGGCCGAAAGAATGGCTGCCAGCAGGTAAATCTGGGTAACATTCTGCCTTATTACCTGTACATGCAGCATCTCTTTATTCATTACATCCATGCTTACATAAGGACCGGTACCCTTTAGTAATTCATTTTCTTCGCGCAGGTCTGATGCAATTACATTGGCATTACCGTATATTTTACGCAACGCCAGCGTTAACTCTACACCAATTTGACCCGATGCGCCGATAACCAGTATTTTTTCCCTAATCATTAATTATCGTTTGTTAGTTTTTGTAAATGCCAGCAAAAGAAAGAAAAAAAGGGCAAATACCAATGTGCTGATGTGATAATTAGCTAATGTGCTAATGCCTGACGGCAGTCTGCAGGCGGTAACATTTTTGGCGGAGGATGCTAAAAATGATTCGATGACTAAACTGATTGATTGTTATATAGTTAAATCGTTGTCAACTTGCCCAAAACGTATTTACTAATTAGCAAATCAGCACATTGGCAAATTAGCACATTAGTTTTTTACCTTTGCGCCATGAAAAAAATGCTTACTGATCTTTTTGCCGCACAACAATACGATGAAAAGAACTTCTTTTTGATTGCAGGCCCCTGCGTTGTTGAAAGTGAAGAGTTGCTGATGGAGATTGGAGATAAAGTTTCAACGATTTGCCGTAACCTCGGCATACCATATGTATTTAAAGCATCTTACCGCAAAGCCAACCGCACCAGCGCATCATCCTTTACAGGTTTGGGCGATGAAACCGGTTTACAACTTTTGAAAAAAACAGGAACAACTTATAAAGTACCTGTTACCACCGATATTCATGCCCATGATGAAGCGGCCATCGCTGCAAAATATGCCGATATATTACAGATACCCGCTTTTTTGTGCCGTCAAACAGATTTGCTGATTGCCGCAGCTGAAACGGGAAAGATAGTGAATGTAAAAAAAGGACAGTTTGTGAGTGGCCCTTCGATGAAGTTTGCAGTAGAAAAAATTGTAAAAGCCGGCAATGAAAATATAATACTTACCGAGCGTGGAAATACTTTCGGTTACCAGGACCTGGTAGTTGATTATCGCAATATTCCCTGGATGAAAGAACATGGTGTTCCGGTGGTAATGGATTGCACACACAGTTTGCAACAACCCAATCAAACCACGGGCGTAACGGGTGGCAATCCTCAGCTTATTGGCACCATTGCCAGTGCGGCGATTGCTACGGGCGCCGATGGATTATTTATCGAAACACATCCCAATCCTGCTGTTGCCAAAAGTGATGGCGCCAATATGCTTAAGCTCGATTTACTGGAAGGGCTGTTACAGCGCCTGGTGAAGATCAGAAAAGCAGTAGTATAAGGTACAAGGCTCAAGGAATCCACTTCGCTAAAGCTACGGTGGACAAGCAAGGCACAAGGCGCAGGGATAACATTTCTGCTTCCTGTGCCTTTTTTGTGCCTTTTGGGTTTTCCTGCTTATGCCTTGTACATAAAAAAACAACTCCGCCAGGTGGCAGAGTTGCTTTTTTTTGCTTGATCCTTATTCTTAACAGAGGTTAGCATATAGGGCACAAAGTAACTGTGCCTTTATCAAATTACTTTTGTAAAACTACAGTGTCAACCACGGTTACATTACCGGTAGTTACTGCAATACCGGTTTTAACCTGTGGCTTGTAGGCAGTATCAACTGGCCAGTAGTTCATGGTATAAGTACCAGCCGGAACACCTTTAAAGAAATAACCGCCGGTTGTGTCGGTAAAAGTGGTTAAGGTATCAGTACCCTGAATCGCAAACACAGAAGTGAGTACCGATTTGGGGGTAACAGCACCTTTAATACTTCCACCTACGGCATTTAATAAAGTGCGAATAACCGGTTTTAAAACGTACTTACCGCTACCGGTTTTTACAATTGATCTTGCCACATCAAAATCGAGCAGCATGGTGTACAGGATTCCGCCTGATACATCCTGCTGAACGTTCAGTTTTAAACCACTTTGCTGAGCGCTGGGTGTTTCAAGCGCAAGCGTGTTGCCATCAACTACGATAGAATTGTTCGATCCCAAAACAAGGCGTATCTGGTGCAAACGGCCGGTAGGAATATCGGCATTTACCAGAAGGGTGTCTTTGTCATTTACCAAATCAAGCAAATTGTAAACGCCTTTCTTTACGCCCGTAAGCGATTGCCATCCTTTGTCATCATCGCCGGTAACATTGATTTGTACATCCTGAATGTCGATGAGAACAGCGTCGTAATCTGCCGGATCATCCGTTAATCTAACAGCCAGTGTAGCTCTTTCTGATACCGAGCTTTCTGACGAACATGAATACAACGCAACGGATAACAAAAAGCAAAGGGAAAGGGACGAGAGAAAATTGGATTTCATAGCGTGTTAATTAAATTAAATATGTAACCGCTAAGATGCCAAAATCATACCACACACAAAAATGTAATATGAAAAAAAGCTCCCGAAGGAGCTGTAAAAAATTGTTTTCCAAAGGCGTAGCGATGCAAAAAAATATTTATACAGATTTTTTCACATCTGATATTGGATTAAAAAACGGGGCGGTAAAAAAATTATGTAGGTAGTAATACGAAAAACTATACCGGAAATTTACTAAAGGGAACCTAATATAGGTATAACTGTATCTGCAAAAAGTTCGAAGGTTAATGGATCAGTGAATTTAACAATTAATAAACAAAAATCATAACAATAAAGGCAAAAAATGTCAATAGGACAATTTATTTATTCCGAAGCTTTTTTAGATGATAATAACTGGCTGGGTAAAATGCTAAACTCTTTTTTGAATGCAATGGTAAAGTTGCTGAGGTTCGAATAACCCAGTTCCATAGCAACTTCTTTTACGGAAAATTTGCCGGTGAGTAGTTTATCCTGTGCAGCATGCATGCGGGCTTTTTGATAATATTCGTAAATGGGCAACGAATACATGGTTTTAAAATCTTTTTTCAGCTTCGATTCACTGATGGCTGCTATTTTGGCCAGTTGTTGTATCGAGGGAGGCGTCTGAAAAATATTCTTTGTAAGTAATCGTTCAATGTGCATTACCCTTGTTATATCTTCCTGTGTAAGGGGCAATCTGAAGGCCGGGTTGCGCATCTTATCATTCAGGCTGGTAAAAAAACGTTCGATCAGCAGCATCATACGATTTTGAAATATGGTCATTCGTAGCGGATTGCTTTCTTCTACATTACAGATGGTTTTCATCCATCTGCGGTACCGCGCATCGAGTGGTTCTATATTTATGCTTTCGGCTTTTAGTGATATGTAGGATGATAGCACATCTTCGGCCTGGTCCATTTCAAAATATTGCGCCAGCCATTGTTTGGTAAACAAAATATTCACGCCTTTGTAGGTACTTCCTTCGGTGCCATGGTACGACCAATCGTACAGTGAGCTGGTAAGATAGGCCAGCGCTTTGTTCGCATTTCTTTCTCTTACTTTTTCTTCACCAATCGAAATCACCAGCGCGCCGGGTATAGTAAGCTCATCGAAGCGAAGCGTAAAATATTCTTCAGATTTTTTTTTGAGATGGAAATGCCAGTCCTGGTGCATGGTGCATTCAATAATATAGGCATGCAACCCGTTGGGCACCTGTACATGGCGGAAGATTCCCTTTCCGACAGCATCGGGGAAAAGCAATTGATCGTTGTGTACCGGAACCTTTAGTTCAAAGGCCATTTGTTTCACCAACTGCTCGTAATCGGTATCAGTATAATCAAAGTCAAACACAGCGTAACATTTTTTTTGATACGCACGAAATCAGTTAACCAAGTGGCAATTTGCAGACAAGCTGCCAATTGTTTTTTTGCCGGGATAGAACATTCCACCGGCTTGTATGTAATAATAAGGAAGGATTGAAAGGTCTATTGATATTTCAGGGGGTTACGGCGAAGCGATTTAATGTACCGTTTAATATTCATCCAAAAAGCCAGAACGAAATAAATAATAAGCGGAGAACCCATGGTTAGGAAAGATACGTAAATAAACCAGGTACGTATGCGGGAAGTGGCAATGCCCAGCCGCTCGCCAATAGCTGAACAAACACCAAAAGCCTGCCATTCGATAAAATACCGGAATCGGTTCATGCCTCTAAATTAGAACATTCAGCAAAAATGTGCAAGCAATGAATTATTACCCAACCCATTTTTTAGGTAACTTCGCTCGACTTTTTTTACACGTTTGATCACTTTAAATGAAAAAGAAATGGTTTTTGATCTGGACTTAATTAAAAAGGTTTATGCAGCTATGCCGGAAAAGGTGGCAGAAGCGCGTAAACTGGTAGGCCGCTCTCTTACATTAGCAGAAAAAATATTATATGCCCACCTGTTCGTTCCTGCTGCAAAAGCATACGAGCGCGGCGTTGATTATGTTGACTTTACGCCCGATCGCGTTGCTATGCAGGATGCTACTGCCCAGATGGCGCTGCTTCAGTTTATGACCTGCGGACGTGCAAAAGTGGCCGTTCCTTCGACCGTGCATTGTGATCACCTGATTCAGGCAAAAACCGGCGCTCTGGAAGACCTGAAAACCGCGAATGAAGTAAATAAAGAAGTTTACGAGTTCTTAGCTTCTATTTCCAATAAATATGGTATCGGCTTCTGGAAACCCGGCGCCGGCATTATTCACCAGGTTGTGCTCGAAAACTATGCATTTCCCGGTGGAATGATGATTGGTACCGACTCTCATACGCCCAATGCCGGTGGTTTAGGTATGATTGCCATTGGAGTAGGGGGCGCCGATGCCGTGGATGTTATGGCCGGCCTGCCCTGGGAGCTGAAAATGCCCAAACTCATCGGTGTTAAATTAACAGGTAAAATGAGTGGCTGGACAGCTGCCAAAGACGTAATTCTGAAAGTGGCTGGTATTTTAACCGTAAAAGGTGGTACCGGTGCTATTGTTGAATATTTTGGCGAAGGCGCCGACAGCCTGAGCGCTACCGGTAAAGCTACTATTTGTAACATGGGTGCTGAAATTGGAGCTACCTGCTCTTTGTTCGGCTATGATGAAAAGATGGCGGGTTACCTGAGCGCAACCGGCCGCGAAGATGTTGCATTCCTCGCAACGCAAATCAAAGAGCATCTGCGTCCCGACGAAGAAGTATACGAAGATCCTGCAAAATATTACGATCAGGTAATTGAGATCAACCTCGATGAACTGGAGCCTTATGTAAACGGTCCGTTTACGCCCGACCTGGCATGGCCCATTTCAAAATTTGCTGAAGCGGTTAAATCGAACGAATGGCCTCAAAAGCTTGAAGTTGCGTTGATCGGTTCATGTACCAATTCATCGTATGAAGATATCAGCCGTTCTGCTTCATTGGCAAAACAGGCTATTGATAAAAAACTGAAAGCTAAAGCAGAATTCACCATCACGCCTGGTTCTGAGGTAGTTCGTTTTACCATTGAGAAAGATGGTTTCCTCGATACTTTCTACAAAATCGGTGGTGTAGTACTGGCAAATGCCTGCGGTCCCTGTATTGGTCAGTGGGCACGCCACATCGATGATCCCAAGCGTAAAAACTCTATCATCACTTCGTTCAACCGCAACTTTGCAAAACGTAATGATGGTTTGGCTGCTACCCACGCGTTTGTGGCTTCACCTGAAATTGTAACAGCGTTTGCTATTGCGGGCGATTTAACGTTCAACCCGTTAAAAGATAAATTGAAGAACGAAGAAGGTAAAGAAGTAATGCTGGATGAACCAACCGGTATGGAATTACCGCCTAAAGGTTTTTCTGTAGAAGATGCAGGTTACCTGGCTCCTGCAGCCGATGGAAGCGGTGTTCAGGTACTTGTATCGCCCGATTCGCAACGTTTGGAATTACTGGCGCCATTTGCTGCCTGGGAAGGAACCGATCTGAAAGGACTGAAACTGCTTATAAAAGCAAAAGGTAAATGTACCACCGACCATATTTCGATGGCTGGCCCCTGGTTAAAATTCCGTGGTCACCTCGATAACATCAGTAACAACATGCTGATCGGTGCAGTAAACTTCTTTAACGAAGAAACTGATAAAGTAAAGAACCAGTTAACCGGTGAATACGGTTCGGTACCTGCCGTACAACGCAGTTATAAAGCACAGCATATTGGATCGGTAGTAGTAGGTGATGAAAACTATGGCGAAGGTTCAAGCCGTGAACATGCTGCCATGGAGCCTCGTCACTTAGGCGTTCGCGCTATTGTGGTAAGAAGCTTTGCCCGTATACACGAAACCAACCTGAAAAAGCAGGGTATGCTGGCGCTTACATTTGCCAATAAAGAAGATTACGATAAAGTGCAGGAAGACGATAGCATCGATATCGTTGGTTTAGGTTCTTTTGCACCCGGTAAGCCATTGAGTATGGTATTGAACCATAAAGATGGCAGCAAAGATCAGATTACGCTCAACCACACCTACAATAAACAACAGATCGAGTGGTTTAAAGCAGGTGGCGCGCTGAATGTTATCAGGTCGCAGTTTGCGAAAGGCTAAGCTAAGAGCTAAGAGATAAAAGAGTAAAAGGAGAAAAAGAGATTCAATCTCTGTTTCTCCTTTTTTCTTTTAAATCTTTAAGTAAGTCTTCCTAACATTCAACAGCCTTCTTTTCTCAGTCCTGAGCGAAGTCGAAGGAGGCCCCCAGGATGTCCCCCCTCATTTTAGTAGTTTTTGTCCACTTCACAGGCCCTTCATCGAAATAAAAAATATAGTGATTTACTTTTGCAGGATAAGAGTTTACGATTAATCCGGTAAATACCCACCTGTTTCCAATAATCCATTTTTTTAATTGAGCGTTTTTATAATAGTGTTAAGCTGATAATACGGCTTAGTACAGATAACCCTTAACTACAGGCGCCTGTCCATGCAAATAAAATGGCGACAAGTGTCCGTGTTATCCAGATATCGAAAATCCAATGAAAGATCGTTGTATTGCATACCTGTTTGTAGTGGCCTGCTCGTGCATTTCGTTTACTCAAAGTTATGCACAGGTGAAAGCAGCATTTTCGGCCAATCCGGTGGCGGGATGTTCGCCCCTTGTTGTTCAGTTTCATGATGAATCTACGGGCAGTGCAACCAGCTGGCGCTGGGACCTGGGCAATGGCACCATCTCCTTATTTCAAAACCCCTCTACGGTTTATTTTTCGGCCGGCACCTATGCTGTTAAACTGGTTGTAAAGAATGCAGCAGGAGCCGATTCAGTTGTAAAGCAACAATATATAACTGTTTACGATAACCCGGTGGCCGATTTTTTGGCTTCCGATTCATCAGGTTGTTTTCCGCTTCCGGTAACTTTTACCGATAAAAGTTCGGTAACAGGCGGAACCATCAGCAAATGGGAATGGGACTTTGGCGACGGCGATACCGCTATAGCGCAAAAACCTTCGCATACTTATACCGGCACCGGCAACTTTACGGTAACCCTCAAAGTGACCAGTGATAAAGGCTGCAGCAAAAGCTTTACTAAACCGCAATACATTCAGATCACATCAGGCGTACTGGCCGATTTTGATTATACACCCACTACCAATAGCTGTAGTGCACCGGTTGAGATCAACTTCAATAATAAGTCGGTTGAGGTGGGCGCCGTTTCGTATCAATGGAATTTTGGCGATGGACAAACTTCTGCCGATAAAAATCCAAAGCACACTTATTTATCAAACGGCTCCTACACCGTTACGCTGGTAGCGTTCAATAATACCGGTTGCCGCGATACCCTGCGTAAAATTGATCTGCTGGTATTGGGAAATACAACTACACAATTTACCATACCGGGCACTGTTTGCGCCGGACAACCGTTTTTTGTTACCAATACTTCTACGCCTGCACCTGCCTCGGTACAATGGGATTTTGGCGATGGAACCGGTTCAACACAGGCGAATCCACAGAAGAGTTACCCTGCTTCGGGCACTTATATGGTAAAGCTGGTTAATCATTTTGCGGCCTGTACCGATTCATTAAGCAGGGCGATTATAGTGTTACCTAAGCCGGTTGCATCGTTTACTTCAGACCGCACGTATGCCTGCAGTATTCCCGCATCAATACAATTTACCAATACAACTGCCGGCACTGTTGGCTATTCATGGGATTTTGGCGATGGCAGCACAAGCGCCAGTGCCAATCCTGTTCATGTGTATACATCGTTTGGAACTTATACGGTAAAATTAATAGTGACCGGCAGCAATGGTTGTACCGATACCATTGTTAAAAAGGATTATATCACTGTGAAACGTCCGCAGGTGAACATCAATAATGTTCCTGTAAAAGGATGTCTGCCTTTAACCATTCCTTTTACGGCCACGATTAATGTACAGGATGCTATTATTTCGTACCGCTGGGATTTTGGCGATGGTACAACCTCTGCTCATGTTGCCCCGGTAAAAACATACACTGCCGAAGGAAATTATACCGTAAAGCTGGTTATTACTACGGCCGGTGGTTGTACCGATTCTGTTGTGGTGACCGATGCAGTGCAGGCTGCTAATCCGCCCCAGGCCGATTTTACCGCCAACCAGTTGGATGTTTGCCGCAGTACACCTATTCAATTCACCAATAAAAGCATACCCGCCGGTGATGCCTGGCAATGGATCTTTGGCGATGGCGGTACTTCTTCATTGGTTGATCCGTTGTACCAGTTCAGCGATACCGGATATTTTAGGGTTACCCTCATTGTTTCGAACAAAGGTTGTTCCGATACCATGGTTAAAGACGGGTACGTGCATATCAATCCGCCGGTAGCACGCTTTGCAGCCCTGGTCAATTGCGCTGATAAATACAAACGTAGTTTTATCGATAGGTCAATTGCCGCTCAGTCGTGGTCGTGGAATTTTGGCGATGGCACCACCGGCAATGGAACAAATCCTGTTCACACATATACATCAAGAGGCATTTACCGGGCTAAGCTGGTTGTAACCAATAATGGCTGTTTGGATAGCACTGTACAAAATATTGTCATTGCCGATGAGCATCCTGATTTTGATGCCGATAAAAAAGAATTATGTAAGGAAAAAGAAGTAGCGTTTACTTTACTACAATATGATCCACTGTACGTTCGAAGCCTGGTGTGGCATTTTGGAGATGGCGCTGTAAGTTCAACAGCCGGTAACGTTACGCATATTTATAAGAAATCGGGTTTGTACAAAGTTAAACTGGTTTATACCGATGTAAACGGATGTATAGATTCTACGGTAAAGCAACAGTACATTCAGGTAAATGGCCCTTCGGCATCTTTTGATGTTAAACAAAAGATATGCGCCGATAGTACGGTTACATTCCAGGACCTTACTGCTACCGATGGAATACATCCTGTTGTTACATGGGTTTGGGTGTATGGTGATGGAACTCCTGATCAAATTTATACAGCGCCTCCGTTCTCGCATACATATGTTACCGGCAACACTTATACGGTATCGTTACGGGTTACAGATAGTTATGGTTGTACCGATAATGTATCGAAAGCTGCTGCAATTATAGTATCTGATCCAAAAGCGGTTTTTACTACTGCCGATAGCAATTCGTGCCCCGGCAAGCCTGTTAATTTTGCCAATGGTAGTACCGGTTCAGGGCTACAATATACCTGGGATTTTGGCGATGGCAATACCTCCATGGATGCTTCGCCGGTTCATCAGTACCAGCAGGAAGGTTTGTATACCATTCATTTAAAGATCGTTGATCCCGTAGGTTGCCGTGATTCGGTTATAAAAACTGATTTTGTAAAGATCACTATTCCGGTGGCGCAGTTCACCATGTCAGATTCGATCGGAAGCTGTCCGCCCCTGCAGGTAACATTTACCAATGGTGCAAAAAATTATACAACTGTAAGATGGGATTTTGGCGATGGCAATACATCTACCCTTGTTAATCCTGTACACTTTTATAATATTCCCGGTGAGTATGAGGCAACACAGTTTATTGAAGGGCCCGGTGGCTGTACAGATGTAATGAAAAGAAAAGTGATCGTAAAAGGTCCCAAAGGAACTTTCACCTATACACCGGTTACAGGTTGTATTCCGCTCAAGGTTAACTTCACGGGAACCGGAAACGGCATTAAGTCGCTGGTATGGGATTTTAATGATGGCAGTACAGCCGCTTCCACTTTAACATCAATTGAGTATACGTATAATACTTCGGGTAAGTTTGTGCCACGCATGATTTTGATCGATAGCGCCGGTTGCCAGGTACCTGTTACCGGTCCCGATACCATCAATGCCATTGGTGTTACGGCAAAAGCAATGATGGATACTTACCGGGTTTGTAATTCCGGATATATTCAGTTTACCGATCAATCGGTTGCCAATGATTTTATTACCGGTCACCAGTGGGACTTTGGCGACGGCACTACCAGCATGCTTCCCAATCCAAAACATAACTTTAGTGCGGCCCCGGCTACTTACAGTGTTGTACATACGGTTACAACAGCCAATGGTTGTAAAGATGTAATGCATTTAACCGACACCATTAAAGTATATGCTACACCGCAGGTAGTAATTACAGGCGATAAGGAAGCCTGTGAACCTGCACAACTTCAGTTTAATGCTGTGATCACCGGCGATGCGGCCAATCTGAAAAAGCATTGGGATTATGGCAACGGACAAACATCAGATACGACTTCGGTTGTTACGCATAATTTTAATGCACCCGGCAATTACCAGGTGCAATTACAAACTATTTATCAGGATTATTGCCGCGATACGGCCCGGTACAATGTATCTGTTTGGCCTTTGCCCAACACCTTTGCCGGAAAAGACAGTTTTGTATGCCGCGGAACACCTATGCAGTTGCGTGCAACCGGCGCTGATCAATATACCTGGAATGCAACAACCGATATTTCCTGTACGCAATGCGCCGGGCCATTGATTAATCCGGCGGCCAATACGGAGTATGTAGTAACCGGTGTTACAACACATGGCTGCATTAAAAAAGATACCATTGCTATTCGTGTACGTCAGCCGTTTACCATGCAGGTGCAACAAGGCGATACGCTTTGCGCCGGTGAACAGGTTAAGCTGAGTGCTTCAGGAGCCGATAGGTATCAGTGGACGCCAGGTGCAGGTTTGGATAATACCACATCGGCTACACCAAAAGCATCTCCGGGCGCCACAACGGTTTACACAGTTATAGGAAAAGATAATGACAATTGCTTTGCCGATACCGGTTCTGTTAAACTGGTAGTATATCCTGTTCCGCAAATTTTTGCCGGCAATGATACGGTAGTAAGCACCGGAAGCACCATTCAATTAAAAGCAAAAAGCTCGGCCGATGTTACCAAATGGAGCTGGACGCCTGCTTCGACATTAAGCTGTTCAAGCTGTGCCGTTACCAATGCGGTTGTAAAAGGTTCTGTTACCTACCGCGTTACCGCATCGAACGATGGCGGCTGCACGGCAAACGATGATATTACCGTTACCGCTGTTTGTAACGAAGGCAACTGGTTTATTCCAAATACATTTTCTCCCAACGGCGATGGTGTAAACGATATCTTTTATGTACGTGGAAAAGGTTTGAACCTGGTGCACTCATTGCGCATCTTTAACCGCTGGGGACAGGCCATATTTGAAAAAAGAGATTTTATGGCCAATGATCCTGCTGCGGGCTGGGATGGAAAAGTAAATGGCAAACCGGCCGATCTGGACGTATACGTGTATATCGTGGAAGTTGTATGCGATAATTCGAATATTGTTCCCCTTAAAGGCAATGTGGCCCTTGTAAGATAACTTATAAACCTTATCAACTAAACCTGGCAAACCATAATCAATAAATCCCTTCTATGAATGCTGTTGTATTATCTAAAAAACTGATAACCGCCTTTGTGCTCGTAGGTTCAATACTTACTACTCAGGCGCAGGACCTTCATTTTTCTCAATTCTTTGAAGCGCCCCTGTTACGCAACCCTTCACTGGCGGGCATTTTTACAGGCGATTACAGAATACAAGGTGTGTATCGCGATCAGTGGAATAGTTTTACCAATGCCTATCGCACAGGTTCATTGAATGCCGAATACAAAATGCCTGTTGGCAATAGCAACGATTTTATGACCACCGGCATTCAGCTGTTATACGATAAGGCCGGGACCGTTGGTTTAACAACTACTAATTTTTTACCTGCATTGAATTATCATAAATCGTTAAGCAACGAAAAAACTGAATATTTATCACTTGGTTTTATGGGTGGTATGGTACGGAAAAGTATCGACATCACTAAAATGACAACCAACAATCAATACGATGGCGGTTATAACCCATCGCTGGGTACCGGTGAAACATTCACCACACCCAATTTTACCACCTGGGATGCATCGGTAGGTATGAGCTATAACACTACTTTAGGTGTGGACAATGTAAACAGTTTTTTTATCGGTGCTGCTTATCATCATTTGAACAAGCCTAAAAATTCTTTCTATCGGAATAACAAAATTGAATTGAGTCCTAAATATGTTTTTTCGGCCGGCCTTAAATTACATGTCGACGACTTCTCCTATTTCACCTTTCATGCCGACCATTCGAACCAGGGCACAGTGAGCGAAACAATTGCCGGTGGTTTGTATTCCTATAACCTGGGCGACTTTGCCGATGAAACTTCAGTAACCCTTCATTTGGGCGCTTTTCTGCGTTGGAAAGATGCCATTATACCCGTGGTAAAAGTAGATATGAGATCGTTATCGGTTGCCCTCAGCTACGATGCCAACGTTTCACAATTAAAAACTGCCAGTCAGGGTAGGGGCGGGTTTGAACTTTCATTATCGTATACCGGATTTTTAGATCGTAATAATTCGGCCAGGGATGCGGTTTTATGTCCGAGGTTTTAAGTCTTCTATGTGAAATCTATGTTTTCTATGTTCTATGTGGTGAAGAGTTTTGCAAAGAGTCGTTATATTTATTGCAGTATAACAGTACATTTTCTGCATTTTCGGCACTATACAGTAGAAAATACATTACCATGTTCCGCATCGTATTCAAAACCCTGTTCCTGCTATCAGTTTGTGCAAATTGTTTTTCACAGTCACACTCAAAAAAAGGCGCCAGGCAACCACTGGCCGTTATTGGGTATTATGCCAACGGTGCTGACCAGGTAGATAGTTTTGCTGCGGAAAAGCTAACGCATATCATTTTCAGTTTTTGTCATTTAAAGGGAAATGATAATGGAAGTGATACCTTAACCATTCAGCGGCTGGTGTTATTAAAGAAGCGGAACCCTGATTTAAAAGTGCTGTTATCGCTGGGCGGTTGGGGTGGTTGCGAACCCTGTTCCGAAGTATTTTCAACTGAACAGGGTCGCCGTGAGTTTGCCGCATCGGTGAAACAATTACTTGACTACTTTAATGCCGATGGTATTGACCTCGACTGGGAGTACCCCACCATTCCCGGATATCCCGGTCACCGGTTTACGGCCGATGACAAACCTAATTTTACCAAACTGGTTACCGAACTGCGTAAGGCCCTTGGCATTCAAAAAGTGATCAGCTTTGCTGCGGGTGGATTTTCACAGTACCTCGAAGAATCGGTTGAATGGAAAAAGGTAATGAAGCAGGTTGATATAGTGAATTTAATGACTTACGACCTTATAAATGGATATAGTACTGTAACCGGGCATCATACGGGATTGTATTCTACTCCGAAGCTGAAAGAATCTGTTGATAATGCCATTAATTATCTCGGCTCAATTGGCATTCCCGGCAATAAACTGGTGATCGGTGCAGCCTTTTATGCCCGCATATTTGAAAATGTTGACAGTGTAAATAACGGATTGCATCAACCGGGAAAATTCAAACGGGGCGTTCCCTTTAAAGCGTTTGCAACCATGCTTTCACCCGATAGTGGCTATGTTTATCACTGGGACCCTATAGCGAAAGCTCCCTGGATGTATAATGCCGGTCAGAAATTGTTTGTTACGTTTGACGATACTACCTCTATGCGACTGAAAACAGAATATGCTATAAAGAAAAAACTGAATGGCATTATGTTCTGGCAACTGGCCGAGGATACATACAGTAAGGGGCTGCTTGATGTTATTGATGAAACGAAGAAAAAATTCAAATAACCATCAGGCAATTGAACTACGTTTCCCTAATTCAATTACCTCACAATCTTTCATATTTTTTCCATCAATTACGAACCTGATAAGTGTGCGTACTTTGTGCCAGCCCTGCAAACCGGCTGCGCCCGGGTTCATATGCAGGCATTTCAGGCTTTCATCGAACATGACTTTTAAAATATGCGAATGACCGCAAATAAACAGTTGAGGCGGATTGGCCTTTAATTCTTTTTTTACAACAGCATTGTAGTTAGGCGGATAACCACCGATATGCGTCATAAAAACGGTTACCTCTTCACAGGTCCAGCGCAGTTTTTCAGGATAAATGGTACGAATATCCTGCCCGTCGATATTCCCATACACACCCTTCAGCGGTTTAAAGGCAGCCAGTTTATTGGCAATTTCAACCGGGCCAAAATCACCGGCATGCCATATTTCATCGCATTTGTCGAAATGTTTAAAAACCGCTTCATCAAGATAGCCGTGCGTATCAGATATCAAACCAATTCGTGTCATTGAAATAAATTTTAACCGGCTCCTGCACTGTTGCCAGTTTTCTATCTACTGCCTGGTGCCCACTGCCTATTGCCAACTAACCACCGGCATTCCTTCCTCACCCAGTTTTTTAATCGTATCCAGGGTTTCTTCCCAATTCTTATCTGAATGGGTGTACATTAATTTGGTGGCAAAATTGCTTTGGGTGAGTTTAAGTATCGTGGCGTTTTCATCGGGAATTAAATCGAAGGTGATCACTGAATAATTTTCCGGCACATCTTCGGTTGTTGAAAATACACTCCAGTAAGTATAAGAGAACTTTTTCTCCGGTTCAAAATGCAATATCGTTCCCTTGTCAATAATTTCTTTATCCTTATATACAAATGTAAAGGCAATGGCGCTTCCCGGTTGCCAGTTGGTAATCATTTGAACACCCAGCCATTGTTCTATCCATTGGTTACCGGTTAACACCTCCCATACTTTTGAGGGGCTTGCGGCAATATGCCGTTCTTTTTTCAGAATCAGGTCTTTTTTCATAATTATTGCGGATTTTAGCTAAGAGCTACAAAGAGAAACCTTCGGCCCGCCAGTAGTCGGGCAGGCTTCGCTCAGGGCAAAAGTACAAGATACAAGGCCCGGGGCACGTGACAAAAAATAAGCAAAATACAATGTGCTGAAGCCAACCAGGGATTTACTAACTTTACCGGTAACGATTATTGCCATGCCATTCTTCCGCAATTTTACATATTGGATTGATAAGAGAAGGTGGAAATATGTATTTCTTTTAAAAACACTCGAACTTTCTCTCTAGATAAGCCTAAAAGTCAGTAAATGCCGGACGTCAATCACGGCTTTCCTGTCTTTCATTTTCGAATTTTCAAATTTGTTCATTTTCAAATTTGTATTTATGGCTTACTATTATAAACTGGGAAATGTTCCCCATAAACGTCATACCCAGTTCCGAAAACCCGATGGGTCGCTGTATGCGGAACAATTATTTTCTACCGAAGGCTTTTCAAACGATTACTCCCTGTTGTACCATTGTTTGCCGCCTACAGACATCATCAAAACCGAACCGTCGTACGATGTGTCGCCAAAAGTGGCAGAGGAAAAAATGTTAAAGCACCGCAGTTTTGAAGGGTTCAAAGTAAAACCGGCCATCGATTACCTGCAAAGCCGTACGCCCGTACTGGTAAACAACGATTGTCATATTGTGCTTGCTGCGCCGCAGGAAGGCATGCACGATTACTATTTTAAAAATGCCGATGCCGATGAAATGATATTTGTGCACGAAGGATCTGGGGTGTTACGCACTATGTATGGCGAACTGCCTTTTTCTTACGGCGATTACCTGGTTGTTCCGCGCGGAACTATTTACCAGATCAATTTTAAGGATACCGATAACCGGTTGTTTATTGTGGAATCATTCAGCCCCATACGGTTTCCCAAAAAATACCTCAGTAAATATGGCCAGTTGTTGGAGCATTCACCGTTTTGCGAACGTGATATTCGTCCGCCGCAGAACCTGCCTACGTTTGATCAGAAAGGTGATTTTTTGATCCGTACAAAAAAGCGGGGCATGATGTATAACCTGCATTACGGGCATCATCCGTTTGATATAGTAGGGTGGGACGGTTATTGTTATCCGTTTGCTTTCAGCATTCACGATTTTGAACCGATCACCGGGCGCCTTCACCAGCCACCGCCTGTTCATCAAACATTTGAAGCAAATAATTTTGTGGTATGTTCATTTTGTCCGCGTTTGTTTGATTATCATCCACAATCTGTTCCTGCGCCATATAATCACAGCAACATTGATAGCGATGAAGTTTTGTATTATGTCGACGGTGAATTTATGAGCCGTAAAAATGTAACGCGCGGCATGATTACGCTGCATCCCGCCGGAATTCCCCATGGTCCTCATCCCGGTGCGGTTGAAAAAAGTATCGGCGCCAAAGAAACACAGGAGCTGGCGGTAATGGTAGATACCTTTCATCCGTTACAACTAACGGTAGAAGCCCTTGATATTGAGAATCCGAATTATACGATGAGCTGGGCGGAGTAACCGTTGGGCAGTAGGCAATGGGCAATAGCCTTGATCCGGAATTGCTCCGGCCCTTCAGGCTGAAGAATATAAAATCGACCATCATATAAAATCGGCCTTGCCTTTTGAATGTCAACAATATTTATTCAATTCAATCGTCTGCCTTTAACAGGGCAGGCGATTTTTTTTTGTAAAAAGTTTGGCGGTATCGATGTTTAGGTTTTACCTTTGTGTTTAACCAAATGGTTAAACCACGTGACTAAGGATATGAAAACCGATATAAGCACTGAACAAAAGATACTCGAAGCCGCTAAGCAGGTATTTCTGGAAAAGGGGCTCGATGGCGCCCGCATGCAGGATATTGCCGATAAAGCCGGCATAAACAAAGCCTTACTGCACTATTATTTTCGGAGTAAGGATAAACTGTTCGAAGTGATTTTTTTGGAAGAGGCCAGGAAGTTTATGCCCAGGGTGGTGGAGATAATGATGTCGGAACTGGACCTGTTCGAAAAGATAGAAATGTTTGTGGGCCAGTACATTGGTACATTAATACAGAACCCGTTATTGGCAAATTTCATTGTGAATGAAATTAACAGAAACCCGAACGACACATTAAAAAAGATATTCAATAATCAACGGCCACCCATTGAAAAAGTAGAAGTACATGTAGCAAAGATGGTAAAAAAGGGCATTATTAAACCCATTAAAGCTGAACAGTTAATGATCAACATGGTTTCTTTATGTGCGTTCCCTTTTCTGGCCAGGCCTATGGTTCAGTGGGTTACAAAGAAAAACGATAAGGAGTTTATGATCATGATGGAGCAACGCAAAAAAGACGTTGTAAAGTTTATTATAGATTCAATCAGGAAATAAATTTTTTTGTCATGCAATTAACTAAATGGTTAAACAGAATGATTAAATTTTCTTTAATTATAACAGCGGTATTGTCAGGCCTTTATACCCAGGCGCAGGATAATGCCCGCCTTACCCTGCAACAGGCTTATGACCTGGCCCGGCAAAATTATCCGGCGATCAGGCAAAAAGACCTGGTACGGCAAACGGCCAGTTTGAATATCGAAAATTTAGGTAAAGGTTTTTTGCCGCAATTAAATGTTTCAGGTCAGGCAACGTATCAGTCGGCGGTAACCAGTGTTCCGGTAAGTATTCCGGGTATTAAAATTGAGGAACCAAATAAGGACCAGTATAAAATTCAGGCCGAACTAAGCCAGCTGGTGTACGACGGAGGAAATACAAGTGCCCAGAAAAATGTGCAAACGGCCAATGCACAGGTCGAAGATCAGAAAGCCGAAGTAGAGTTATATAAAGTAAAAGATCGCATCAACCAGTTGTACCTGGGCATATTGCTGGTCGATGAACAACTGAAACAAACCGAACTGGTAAAAAAAGATATCAGATTAGGCATTCAGAAAGTTGAAGCACAGGTAAAGAACGGAACAGCCTTTCGTTCGGCCCAGTTAACGCTGGAAGCCGAATTAATGAAAAACGATCAGCGCGTAATAGAATTAAATGCCAGTCGCAAAGGGTTGGCCGATGTGCTATCGTTGTTCATTAACCGCCAGTTGCCTGCCAATGTACAGCTTGAACTACCGGTGGTGCCGGCGCCTGTTGTGCAGGAAACGGTATTGCGCCCTGAATTAAAACTGTATAATTATCAAAGCAACCTGTTTAAGGTGCAGAACCAGCTCATCAGTTCCAAAAATCGTCCCCGTACCAGTTTGTTCGTACAGGGTGGTTATGGCAGGCCCGGTTTAAATATGCTCAAAAATCAATTCGACTGGTTTTACATAGCGGGTGTTCGGTTTAATTGGGGATTTGGCGGTTTGTACACCACTAAAAAAGAACGTGAACTGCTGACCATAAACCAACAAATGGTAGATGTGCAGAAAGATCTTTTTTTACTCAACACCAATACACAATTAAAACAGCAGCAATCGGAGGTTGATAAACTGCAG
>Ga0114129_10002507_pt1 | contig 25470 bp, 23 predicted proteins | sample RhiMetdeltSRZDD1_FD_80071 | JGI IMG/M metagenome (GOLD analysis project Ga0114129, IMG submission 80071) | Populus rhizosphere microbial communities from Tennessee, USA - Rhizosphere MetaG P. deltoides SRZDD1 (version 2) (version 2) | ecosystem: Host-associated > Plants > Roots > Rhizosphere >...
ATTAGGCCCGCTACGACTATTAGGCCCGCTACGACCGGTAGGTCAGCGGACGTACTTGGGGTTCTCGGCGAGCCACTGCGCCACCGTGTCAGCGGCGACGGCCTGCCACAGCTCCTTCGCCTTCGCCTCGTCCGGCAGCACCACGCTCTGGCCGCCGATGGTCGGCGTATCGCCGGACGGGCTCGTCACGAAGGTGATGCCGGAGGAGTTGATGCCCCGCAGGGCCCAGGCCAGGTTGAGCGGCGACAGCGTGGTGTCCACCGTGACCGAGGTAGCCGTGGCGGTGAGGAAGCCGTTGAGCTTGGCCAGGTCGGTGATCGTGCCGGTGCTGGTCGCCTTGTCCAGCACGGCGTTGATGACCTGGTGCTGGTGCTGGATGCGGGTGAAGTCGCCGTCGGCGAACTGCTTGCGCTGGCGCGAGTAGTCCAGCGCCATCGCGCCGTCCATGTGGGTGGTCTCGCCGGCCTTGTTCTCGGTGAACGTGCGGTGGTTGCCGTGGATCGACGTGAAGGTCTGGTCTACGTGGATGTCGATGCCGCCCAGGGCGTTGATGATGTCCTTGAACCCGGCGAAGTCGACCAGCACCACGTGGTCGATCGGCAGGCCCGTGAAGTCCTGGACCGTACGCACCATCAGATCGGCACCGCCCCAGGCGTACGCCGAATTGATCTTGGATTCCTCGGTACCGCCGTTGTGCTGGATCGGCAGCCAGGTGTCGCGGGGAATGGAGATCAGCTGGGCCGTCTGGTGATCGGCGCTGACGTGCACCACGATGATCGTGTCCGTACGGCTGTCGGCCGTGGAGTCGGGGTCGCGCGAGTCGCTGCCGAGCAGCAGGATGTTCATCGCACCGGCGGGGATGCCCTCGGGGGTCTGCTTCTGCTCGCCCAGGGCGGCGACGTTGACGCGGTCCACCTTGCGGTCGACGCCGCGCACGTACAACCACCCGCCGATGCCGGCCGCTCCCAGCAGGATTGTCAGCGTCACCGCCACCGCGACGAGAATGCGCTTTCCGCGCTTGGGCCGGGCGGAGCTGGACTTATAGAGGGCCATATAGCCTTACGCTAACCCCGCGCCCGGCGGATGACCATGAATGTTTCCTGAGAGGCCGGACACCTCACCCGAAACATCGCCGCGGCGCACGGCTTGCTTGTAGTGACCGAGATATCCGTTTTACGGTAAATAGGGCATGAAGCGACGCCACGCACGAATGCTCCGGCTCGCGCTGCTTCGCGGGTGGGAGCGGAGTGGGATTAGTTGGCGTGGGCCGGGAACTCCTGCGTACGCGCGCTTTCGACGCTGCCGGTGAACGCGGTGAACTGGTAATAGTAGGTCTGGCCGACCACCACGTTGCGGTCGGTGTAGGTCGGCGAAGTGGTTGTCACGTAAGGCGTGGATCCTTCGCCGCCGGGCACGGTCCCGCGGTAGACGCGGTAGCCGCTGATGCCGCCCTGATAACCCCACTGCAACAGGATCTGCCCGGTCTGCGGGGTGATCACGACGCCGAACACGACTCGGGGCACGGCACCGGTCGGGCTGGGAGCGGGCGACGCGGGTGAGGCGGAAGGCGCGGGTGAGGCGGACGGCGCGGGTGAAGCGGACGGCGCGGGGCTGCCGCCGGCAATCGGTGTCGCCGTCGCCTCGGGCGAGTTCGGTGATCCGCCGACCGCGTTCCACGCCGAGACAAAGTAGAAGTACGCCTTCGCGTTGGTCAGGCCCGTGTCGGTGAACGCCGTCGTCGTGCCGCTGACGGTGGCGATCGGCGTATTGACCTCGCCGTCGGACTTGGTGCCGCGGTAGATCCGGTACTCGGTCGGGCTGCCGCTCGTGCTGGCCGCCCACGCGAGCCGGACGCTCTTGTCCCCGGCGGTGGCGGTCAGCGTCGCCGGCCCGCTCGGCGACGAGGCCGTTGCCGGCGTGACCGTGAGCTGATCGACCCTCGGCAGCCCGTGGTCGGAGACGGCGAACATCTGGACCGTGTTCACTCCGGCGTTGAGGCGTACCTGCAAGGCCGAGTGCTGGTAGACGTCGAAGCTGCCGGTGATCGGAAAGCTCTGCGTACGCGTGATGACGGCGCCGTTGACACGCAAACCCATCTGGCGGTTGTTCACGCCGGGGAACAGGCCGCCCTGGAAGGCGTACCGCCAGTCCACTGTGTACAGACCCGCCGTCGGTACGCCCACGTTGGTGAACGTCATCGTCCCGTCCTCGGCGTACGCCATGTCGATGACACGCTGCTGCGGAGAGATCGAACCGGACGAGCCGAGGGCCGACGGGAACCACCCGGTGAGGGTCTGGAACCAGTCGAAGCCGCCCAGCAGCGCGTCCTTGCAGTAGTAGACCTTGCCGTTGCCGACCGTCACGCCGGCCACGTTGCCGCCGGTGCCGATCGGGGGCGGCGTCTTCGACGCGTCTTCGGGCGTACGCGCGGATTCGCCGGCCGCGTTCACGGCGGTCACTTGGTAGAAGTAGATCGGCGTACTGCTCAGCCCGTTGTCCTTGTACTGGGTGCCGGTCGTGGTGGCGATCGGTGTGGTGCCCTCGCCGCCGGACGTGGTTCCCCGGTAGACGCGGTAGCTGGTGGCACCCGGGCTCGGTTCCCATTCGACGGTGATGGAGGAGTCGGCCCCGGCGACCAGCTCCAGCTCCTGTGGTGTGGGCGGGATTTCGGCGGCTAGCGCGGCCGGTGCGGCGATGACGCCGGCCGCGACTCCGGCCGCCAGGAGCGATAGCAGGCCGCCGGCGGCGAGTGCGAGCTTCATGCGGACTCTCCTTCGGGCAAGGACGGCAGTCAGAGAGCGCTCTCTGAGCGAGCAAACATCGCTGTGAGCCGATGCGTCAACCGCTTGCCACAACTTGCCACGTGCCACCCGCGCTGGGTCCTCCGCCCGGAACACCAGCGACGCGGTCCATCAAGCGATTGACGGACAGGCGCCCACGCCGTAAGGTCGCGGGAGTGGATCAAGCCGAAGACAGGTGGGAACGCGTCCTTGCCGCGGCCACCCGACTGTTCGCCGAGCGCGGTTTCGACGGCACCACCACCCGGGAGATCGGGCGGGCCAGCGGGCTCAGCATCGCGATGCCAGCCGCAGGGGCCTCGGCCAAGGTAGGCACGCGCTGATCCATCCGGGCCCGACTTCACGTCTTTGCCGAGACCGTCACGTGGCGTACCACTTAGGTGCCAAGGCCGACCTCTACCGTGAGGTCATGCGGCAGGCGTACCAGGAAGAACTCGCGGCCGACCCGGACCGCGGCCTGGCGGCCCGGCGCCTGGTGCCGGCGCTGTGGATGCGGCGGTGGCTGGCCGACGCGGCCGAGATCGGCGAGCCCGAGGCCGACGGCAAGCGGCACGGCGGCGCGGATCCCGCGATCGCCGAGCGGTACCGCGCTCACCTCGACGCGCTCGTCACCAGCCTGCTCGCGGTGAAGCGATGAACCGCGGGAAGCTGGCCGGCTACGCCGCCGGCTCGATCGGGACGGGCGTCTTCTCGACCGTACCCGGGCTGCTGCTGCTGTACTTCATGACCGACATCCTCGGTGTCGGCGCGGCGCTGGCCGGGATCGTCGTGGTGGCACCGAAGGCGCTCGACGTCCTGGCCAATCCGATCGTCGGGGCGGCCAGCGACCGCGAAGCCGTGCATACGTTTCGGCGTACGCGGTTCCTTATGATCGGCGCGATCGCGCTGCCGGTCGCCTTCGCATCGATGTTTCTGTCGCCGGTCGCGGGCGGACCGGGTGCGGTCTGGGTCGCGGCTGCGTTCGTGGCAGCGTCGCTGGCCTTCGCCTGCTTCCAGGTGCCTTACGTCGCCCTGCCCGCTGAGATGTCGCCGGAGCCGGGCGTACGCCTGCGCATCATGACGTGGCGGATCGTCTGTCTCACACTGGGCATCCTCGTGGCGGGCGGATTGGCGCCGGTCGTCGTCGACCTCGGTGGCGGCGGCCGGACCGGGTACGCGCTCATGGGTGCGGTCGTCGGCGCGGTCGTGCTGGCCGCCTGCCTGACCGCGACCCTGTCGACCCGGTGGGTCCGGTCCCAGCCCGATCAGCGCACGCTCGGCCTGGTCGAGGCGTACCGGACGGCGCGGGGGAACCGGCCGTTCTTCCTGTTGATGGCGACCTTCGTGGCGCAGGCCGTCGCCGTCGCGACCATGCTCGCCGCCGTGCCTTACATTGCAACGTACTGGCTCGGCGACAACCGTCTCACCTCGGCGCTGTTCGTCTGCGTCGTCGCGCCCAGCGCTCTGGCCGTGCCGCTGTGGTCGGCCCTGGCCCGCCGCTTCGGGCGCGTGCGGTGCTACACCGTCGCCACGACCGTCTTCGCGCTGGCCGCCATCGCCATGTTCCCGGCCGCCCGTGCGTCGTCGACCGCGGCGGTCCTCGGGATCGCTGCCGTTGCGGGATTCTGTTACGCCGCGCTCCAGGTGCTGCCGCTGGCTCTGATGCCCGATGCCATCGTCGCTGACGCTGCGCGTACGGGCCAGGTGCAGGCGGGCGCCTTCACCGGCGCGTGGACCGCCGGCGAGACCGCCGGGCTGGCGATCGGCCCCGGCATCTACGCCGCGATGCTGGCCACCGGCGGCTTCGTATCGTCCACATTCGACAATCCGGTGGGGCAGTCCGATGCCGCTCGGCTCACGTTGCTGCTCGGGTTCACCGCCCTGCCCGCTGTGCTCATGCTCGTTTCGCTGCCTACGCTCGCTGCCTACCGCCGAGCCCGCGGCTCGACTGTGCCGGCGGGCACTGCCATGAAGGAATAGGAAAGTGCTCCCTGAGAACGGCCGCCCGACCGAAGAACTCCTCGCCGAACTGACCGCGTTGCGCGGTGCCGACCTGCCGACGCAGGGCGGGCGTACGACCGCGTACGTGTACGACAGCGGCAGCGCCCGCGTACGCGACGCGGCCCGGACGGCGTACCTGGAGATGCTGGAGGTCAACGGGCTCGACCCGACCGCCTTCCCGAGCATCGTGGCGCTCGAACGCCAGGTCGTCGGGGCGGTTGCGGAGCGGCTCGGCGGCTCGGCGGCGACCCCGGGCATCTTCACCAGCGGCGGAACCGAGTCCATCATCCTGGCCGTCAAGGCCGCCCGCGACGCCCGGCCGGACGTCGCCGATCCGTCCATTGTGGTCGCCGCCACCGCGCATGCCGCCTTCCACAAGGCCGCTCACTACCTCGGTGTGCGGATCGTCAGCGTACCGGTCTCCCTCGTGTCGTATAAGGCGGTGCCGGAAGCGATGGCCGACGCCATCGACGACACCACCGTGCTCGTGGTCGTTTCCGCACCGTCGTACGCCCACGGCGTCATCGACCCGGTCGCCGAGATCGCCGCTCTAGCCGCCGCGCGGGGCGTGTTCTGCCATGTCGACGCCTGCGTGGGCGGCTGGCTCCTGCCGTGGCTGGCCGAGGCCGGTGCCGCCGTCACGCCGTTCGACCTGTCCGTACCCGGTGTCACGTCCCTCTCCTGCGATCTGCACAAGTTCGGGTACGCGCCCAAGGGCGCCTCGGTCGTTCTGTTCCGCGATGCGGCTCTGCGCCTGGGCGCCTACTTCGCGTGCGCGGAATGGCCGGGCTACACGGTCATCAACTCGACCGTCCAGAGCAGCAAGGGCGCGGGTCCGCTGGCGGGTGCGTGGGCCACCCTCCAAGCCCTCGGCGCCGACGGCTACCGCGCGCTGGGCGCCGCCGCCCTGTCCGCGACCCGCAAGCTGATCGCCGGCGTCGCGGCCATTCCCGATGTTCACATCATGGGTACGCCGGAAGCTTCGCTCGTAGCTTTGGGATCGGACACGGTCGACCTGTTCGTCGTGGCCGACGAGGCGCGTACGCGCGGCTTCTTCCTCCAGCCGCAGCTGGGGTACGCCGGGATCCCGGCCTCGCTGCACCTGACCCTGACCGGGGTCTCCGACGACACCATCGACTCGCTCCTGGCGGTGCTGGCCGAGTCCGTCGCCGCCGCCCGTTCTCTCGGCCGGGCCGCCGCACCGGCGGAACTCCTCGACATGCTGACGTCGGTTGATTTCTCCACTGTGGACGACTCTGCCTTCGCGGCTCTGCTGCCGGCGGTCGGCGTCGACTTCTCTGGCGGCGCGCCCCGGATGGCCGTGGTGAACGCCGTCCTCGACGCGCTTCCCCCGGCCGCCCGCGAAGCCCTCCTCACCCGTTTCCTCTCCGCCCTCTACAGCCCCGCCCTCGACTGACCCTCTCCCGCCCCTTTTTGCGTTGATCATGAACCTGGGGCGCAGCTGCGGCGCGGTTGCTGCGCGGGTGGCATTGCAACTGAGTGGCGGATCAGTAAGGATTGCGGCCATGCGAGCGTACGACGTGGTGATCATCGGTGGCGGGCACAACGGCCTCGTCGCGGCGGCGTACCTGGCCAAGGCCGGGCGCAGCGTGCTGGTGCTGGAGCGCCGCGAGATCGTCGGCGGCGCGGCCGTGTCGGAGCACCCGTTCGGCCCCGACTATACGGTCACGTCGCTGTCCTACGTCGTGAGCTGGCTGGACCGTGGCATGGTCAGCGACCTGAAGCTCGCCGAGCACGGTTACCACGTCTACCCGCAGGGGCCGTACTTCGCGCCCCGCCGCGACGGGCGGTACCTGCGGCTGCCGGACGATCCGGCGCAGCGCCGGGCCGAGATCGGCAAGTTCTCCGCGCGGGACGCCGACGTGTACGAGCGCTGGGAAGCGTGGATGGGCCGCCTCGGCTCGCTCGTCGGCCCGTTGCTGCACGAGATACCGCCGAAGGTCGGCTCCAAGCGCCTCGGCGACCTCGTCGGCCTGGCCGGCATCGCCGCGAAGCTGCGCAAGGTCGACGTACGCGCGGCGTTCGACCTCACCCGCCTGTTCACGTCCAGCGTCGCCGACCTCGTCGAGGAGCGGTTCGAATCCGACGCTATGCGGGGCGTACTCAGCGTCTCGGGTGTCATCGGCGGCTGGGCCGGGCCACGCAGCGCGGGGACGGCGTACGTCATGCTGCATCACCACCTCGGCGACGCGGTGGACGGCCAGGTCGGCGCCTGGGGTTTCCCGCGCGGCGGCATGGGCGCGGTCAGCCGGGCCATCGCCGCCTCGGCTCAGGTCTTCGGCGCGGCGATCCGCACGTCGGCGCCGGTGGCTCGGATCCTCACCGCCGACGGCCGGGTCAGCGGCGTCCTGCTGGAGTCGGGTGAGGAGATCGCGGCGAAGACCGTCGTCACGACCGCCCACCCGAAGATCTCCTTCCTGGATCTGATGGACACCAAGGAACTGCCCGAGGACTTCGTCGCCGACATCGAGTCCTACCAGAGCCGCTCCGGCACCGTGAAGGTGAACTATGCGGTCGACCGCCTTCCCGTCTTCGCCTCCCACCCCCAGTTCGACCCGTCCGTGTACGGCGGCACGATCGTGCTGTCGGAGTCGCTCGACGACGTCGAGGGCGCCTTCCGGGACGCGGTCGACGGCCGCCCGGCCGAACTGCCGTTCGCGGACATCTGCATCCCGTCGGTGTTCGACCCGACCCTCGCTCCCGAGGGCCACCACATCGTCTCGATGTTCACGCAGTGGGTCCCTTATGGATTCGCCGATGGGCCGCACGAGGCGGAGCTTTCGGCGTACGCCGATCGGCTTACCGCGCGGATGGAAGCCGTTGCCCCCGGCTTCACAGCCTCCATCGTCGGGCGCGACGTCATCGGGCCGCACCGCATGCAGCAGGAGTACAGCCTCGTCGGCGGGAACATCTTCCACGGCGAACTCACCGCCGGGCAGATGTTCCACTGCCGGCCCGCGGCCGGTTACGCCGATCTGCGTACGCCCGTCAAAGGGCTGTACCAAGCCGGATCGGCGACCCATGGCGGCGGCGGTGTGACGGGCGTACCGGGGCGCAACGTGGTTCGCCAGATCCTGCACGACCAAGCCTGGTATCGCCGCCGCTGAGTGACTTGCCGCGGAGCGACTTGCCGCAGCTGAGCGACGTGCCGCCGCTGGCGTGGTTGCGCTCCCACGCATTTGTGAACCAAGATTCATGAATGCGGGGAGTCGTAGTGACCGCTTTGGGCGGTCCAGATGTATTGCAAGTCAAGGAAATGCCGGACCCAGTGGCGGGTCCGGGCGAGATTCTCGTGCGTACGCTCGCCGTGTGCGTACAGCCGGCCGACATCGGCGCGCGGATCGGCATGATCCCGGGCGGCCCGGTGCCGCCGCCGTTCCTCTGTGGCTGGGACTTCGCCGGTGAAGTCGTGGCGGTCGGCGGTTCCGCCAGTGCATTCGCCGTCGGCGATCGCGTCGTCGGCATGGTGCCGTGGCTCCACACCCGCGGTACGCCGGGCGCGTACGCCGAACTCATCGCAGCGGCCGAGGAGTGGGTCGTACCGCTGCCGGATGGTGTGAGCGCAGCCGAAGCGGCAACGGTGCCGCTCAACGGCATGACGGCGAACCAAGCGCTGGGCTTGCTGGAGCTGGCCGAGAACGAACCCGTGCTCATCGTCGGCGCCAACGGCAGCGTCGGCGGCTTCGCGGCGCAGCTGGCGGCGCGAGCGGGCCACCCGGTCGTCGCCGTGTCCAATGACGACGATCAGGACTGGGTACGCCGAGTCGGCGCGACAACGGTGATACCGCGGTCCGCCGGGCCGAGCGCGGCCGGCCGCCTGCGAGCGGTGTTCGATGCGGTGCCGGTCGGACCGCCGGCGGCGCAGGCCGTCGAGGACGGCGGTGTCGTCGTCACGACCCGGCCGACCGAGCCCGTCGACCCGGCGCGCAATGTCCAGCAACGGGTGGTCCTGATCGACCCAGTACGCGCAACGCTGCGGTCGCTCATCGAGGATCTGGCCGCCGGGCGCCTGCTGACCCGGGTCGCCGGCGAAGTGCCGTTCGCCGATGCCGCCCGAGCGCATCGGGACGTCGAAGCCGGTGGCTTGCGCGGCAAGCTCATCCTCGTCCCCTGATTCCGGCCGAGGGTTGATCATGAACTTTGGGGGTGCGACACGCCGTGGAGCACCACCAAAGGTTCATGATCAACCAAAATAAGAGCAGCTAGAGGTATATGGCGTGCAAATTGAACAGCTCTACGGCGATCCGCAGATGATGATCGGGATCGGGTTGGAGCCGTTCCAAGTCCCGTTGAACCCGAACGTCGTCGATCCGCCGGCGTTCAGATTCCCGTTGTAGGACAGGTTTCTGACCGTGATCGTGGATCCCGCCGAGGTCAACGTGCCGTTCCACAGTTGGGTGACGGTCTGGCCGGCGGTGAACGTCCACTGCACGGTCCAGCTCGTCACCGGGCTCGAACCGGCGGTCACCGTGACCTCCGCGCTGAACCCGCCCGGCCACTGGTTCGTGATCCGGTAGGTCGCGGCGCAACTGCGCGGGGCGCCGGACGACGACGGTGACGGCGACGCCGAGGGCGACCGGGTAGCCGACGCCGACGGCGACGGGGAGGCCGACCGCGAAGGCGAGACCGACGGGGAAGCCGACGACGACGAACCGCCGGAAGTGGTGTAGGTGACCGGCGTGTAAGGCACCGAGCACTGCGAGGCGCAGGGGAGCGTGAAGTTGTAGACCCGGCCGCCGTTGATGAGCGCGTTGGTCACATCGCGTACGCGGATCTGGAACTGCGTACCGCCGGTCGTCGTACCGCCGATGATGTAGGACTGCCCCATGTCGCTGTTCATCGCCGCGGTCTGCCAGGCGCCGTTGGCGAAGAATTCGACGCCGTGGATGCCGTTGGCGAGGTGGGACACCGAGATCGCCGGCCACCACTGCTGCGCACCTTGCAGGAAGCCGATCCGGATGTCGCCGCTGTAGTTCGGGGCCGGCACGAACCGCCAGCTGATGTGGCGGTTGTTCCAGTGGCTCGGGTACAGGTCCGACAGCGTGGCGCCGCTCTTCACGAACCGGTTCAGCGACGCCTTGGCCAGATCCAGGTGGTAGGGGTCGTCGCGGCACCAGGCGTTGCCGTCGCCACAGCTGTCCGCGACCAGCATATGCAAAACCCCGCCGTTGTACGCGTCCGAGACCCACGAACCGTTGCGGCAGAAGGGCTGGTTGGGCGCACCGTCGTTGATGCCGGTGCAGTTGTCGCCCATCGTCACCTCGACCCAGCGACCGCAGTTGCGGCCGTTCTCCCACATGCCGGTCTTGGCGGCGTCGGGGACCGGCCGGATCGAGTAGCTGTAGTCGTTGGGTGTGTTGAACACGTTGAGGGCGACGAAGTCTTGGCTGTCGAGGTTGGCCTGGGGCAGGCCGCAGCCGCCGTAGGGCTGGCCGAGGCCGTCGAACCAGGTCGCGTTGGCGGTGACCGGAGCGGGCGGATCGGGCAGGGCGGTGGCCCCCGCTGCGAAGGCGACCGCGACCGCGATCCCCGCCGCGCAGGCGGAGACCACGAGTTTGACCGTGGAGCGCATGAGGACTGTCCTTTCCGGACTCGGGCCGCGGCGTCCGGCGGAGGATCTCGGTGGTGGCTCTGGGCGGAACCCGCACCACGCCGGGCGTACGCGGCGGTGATGGCTTGAATGTACTATCCGCCCATGGCTGGCAGAGGACTCGTATTGGGCGGCGGCGGGGTCACCGGCGTCGCATGGGAACTGGGATTGCTGGCTGGGCTGGCCGAGGCCGGCATCGACCCGACCGCAGCCGACCTCTATGTCGGCACATCGGCGGGGTCGGTGGTGGCCGCCCAGGTCACCTCGGGCACCCCCATCGAGGAGCTGTACGCCCGCCAGCTCGCACCGCCGGCCGGTGAGCTGGCGGCCCGCATCGGCCGGGCGCTGATGGTCAGGGGAGCCTGGGCGATGCTGCGATCGCGGCAGGGTGAGGCGTTCCGTAAGCGGATCGGTGCGATGGCACTGAAGGCGCGTACGCCCACCGAGGCCGAGCGCCGCGAGGTCATCGCCGGCCGCCTCGGCGACCTGGCCTGGCCCGACAAGCGGCTGCTCATCACCGCCTGTGATGCGTACACCGGCGTGTTCACGGTGTTCCAGGCCGGCAGCGGTGTGTCGCTTGTGGACGCCGTCGGCGCGAGCTGTGCGGTGCCGGGCGTCTGGCCGCCGGTCACCATCGGCGACACGAGGTACATCGACGGCGGCATGCGCTCGGCGACGAACGCGGATCTCGCCGAGGACTGCGACCGGGTCGTCATCATCGCGCCCATCGCGCTGGGCGGCGGCCCCGTCGGCAAACTGGCTGACGAAGCCCGCCTCCTCGGGCGTACCGCGGAAGTAGTGACGGTGAGTCCCGACAAGCCGGCGCGGGAGGCGATCGGCCGCAACGTCTTGGACCCGGCGTTCCGGGCGGCCTCGGCCCGCGCGGGCCGCGAGCAGGCGGCGCGGGTGGCGGAGGACGTGAAGCGGGTGTGGGGCTGAACTACTCCTTGCTGGCGCCCTCGCTGGCGCCGCGGACGAAGTAGCGCTGGAAGATCACGAAGATGATCGCGACCGGGATGGTGGCGAGCATCGCCGCGCCGAGTTTGAGCGGGTACTGGCTGCCCTGCCCGAGCGAGCCGCTGACGAGGTCGGCCAGGCCCCGCGGCAGGGTGAAGTACTGCGGGCCCTGTACGGCCACCAGCGTGTGCGGGAACTCGTTCCAGGAACTCTGGAACGACAGGATCGTCAGCGTGATGAGCGCGGGTTTGGCCATCGGCAGGACCACCGACCAGAACGTGCGGAACAGGCTCGCGCCGTCGATGCGGGCCGCCTCTTCAACGCTGACCGGTATGGAGATGAAGAACTGCCGCATGATGAAGACGCCGGCCGCGTCCGCGATCACCGGCAGGATCAGCGCGGTGTAGCTGTTGTAGATGCCGAGCTGGTTGAGGACCAGGAACTTGGGGATCAGCAGCACGACGCCGGGTACGGCCATGACCGCGATGATCATCGCGTTGATCGCCGTACGCCCGCCGAACCGCAGCCGGGCCAGCGCGTAGCCGGCCAGCGAATCGAGGAAGACCCGGCCCAGCGTGACGACCACCGCCACGAGCAGCGAGTTTATCGTCCACAGTGGAAAGTTGGTCTTGCTGAAGATGCTGAGGAACGAGGTCGTGTCGACCGGGCTCGGTACGGGCGTCAGCGGATCCGCGGCGGCGCCGGCCTCGCTCTTGAACGCGCCCGCGATCTGGATGACGAACGGGTAGAGGAACACCAGCGCGAAGAAGACCAGGATCGCGTAGCCGGCGAAGGTGCTGGCGAGGGTTCGCTTCTCGGTCATGCCTTGGCTCCCCGCTCTCCTACCTCCGCCGTCTCCTGGGTCCGGCGCTGGCGCGGCAGCCAGCTCCTGGCTTGGCTCGGCTCGCCCGGGGCACGACGTTCGCGCATGAGCCAGCGCTGCACCACAGTGATGACGACGATGATGAGGAAGAGGATGAACGAGATCGCCGCTCCCGAGCCGTACTCGAAGTTCTTGAAAGCCGTACGGTAGGACAGGAACGCGGGCGTGAGCGTGGTCTTCGCCGGGTTGCCCTGGCTCATCACGTAAATCTGGTCGAATACCTGCCACGTGCCGATGAGCCCGAGCGTGACGACGGTGTACGTCGTCGGCCGCAGCATCGGCAGCGTCACGTAACGGAAGCGCTGCCACCGCGAGGCGCCGTCGATGACGGCCGCCTCCTCCAGCTGCACCGGCACGTCCTGCAACGCGGCCAGGAACATGAGCATGAAGGTCCCGCTGGTGGTCCACACGACGAGCATCATGATGACGGACATCGCGACGCTCGGCCCGGACAGCCACTGCCACCACGTCAGCCCGAATGCCCCGCCGCCGGTGAGCGCGGCCGGAGGATGGGCGGGATCGACCAGCCCGAGCCCGCTCAGCAGCAGGTGGACCAGGCCCCGCGGGTCGCTGAGCCACTGTGGACCGTGGATGCCGAACAAGCCCAGCAGCGCGTTGAAGGCGCCGGCGTTGGCGAAGATGAAGATGAAGACCACGCTGATGGCCACGGAGCTGGTGACCGACGGGAAGAAGAACGCCGTGCGGAAGAACGACTTTCCCTTGAGCAGGCGGGCGTTCACCACGAGGGCCAGGATCAGCGCGAGGACCGTCTGCACCGGCACGACCATCCCCACGTAGAAGATGTTGTTGCGGATGCTGGTCATGAAGTCTTCGCGGGCCAGGCCGTCCTCGGTGAACAGCCGGGTGTAATTGTGCGCGCCGACGAACGGCACGTCGGAGCGCATCGGGCTGCCCTGGCCGTTCCAGCCGCTCAGGCTCACCCAGAGGGCCATGCCGATCGGCAGCAGCAGGAACAGGCCCAGGATGACGACGACCGGCGTCACGAACAGCCAGCCGGCGATCCGTTCGTTGGCGCGTACGCCCTTCGCCATCCTTGCTCCCTTCGTAGTTGGCCGGGGGATCCCGGCAGGATCCGCCATGGTGATCCTGCCGGGATCCGCGTCCTTACCCGCCGTCGAGCGGATGGGTCAGCCGAGCGCCGACGTGATGTTCTTCTGCGTGCGTTGCAGGATCGCCTTCGGATCCGCGGTGGCCAGCTGTTGCAACTGTGTGTCGAGGTCGGCCAGGACGCTGTCCATCTTCGGCGCGTTGACCGGGCCGTGCGCGTAGTCGGCTCCGGTGACGAACGGTGCGTCGGCCGGGAACTCCTGCGTGTAGCGGTCCTTGGCGGTCTTCAGCGACGGCATGACGCCGAACCCCTTGGCGAACGCCATCTGCTGGTCCACCGTGGTCATCGCCTCGACGAACTTGATGGCCTGCTCCTTGAACTTGCTCTTGGCCGCGATGCCCCAGCAGTTGGTGAACGACAGCGTGCCCTTGCCCTTCGGGCCGGCCGGCAGCTCGACCACCTTGTACTTGACGTTCGGGAAGTCGTGCGTCATCGCGCCTTTGATCCAGTTGCCTTCGATGGTCATCGCGGTCTTGGCCTTGCCGAACGCCTCGCCGCCCCAGCCCGCGTCGACCTGCTTGGGGTACTTGATGTAGCCGCTCTTCACCAGGTCCTTGACGTATTGCAGGGCCGTGAGGTTCTCGGCCGAGTCGGCCGTGGCCTGCTTGCCGTCGGCGCTGGTGAGCCAGCCACCGGCCTGGACCATGAAGGCGGCGATGCGGTCCCGGGTGTCGCCGATGACCATCGGCTGGACCTTCTTCGCCGCGAGCTTGGCCGACACCGCCTTGAGCTGGTCCCAGGTCGTGGGCACGTCGGCGTCGGTCAGCCCGGCCTGGGTCCACAGATCGGTGTTGATCTCCAGGGCCAGGGTCGAGAAGTCCTTGGGAGCGCAGTAGAACTTGCCGTTGTAGGTGAACGTCTGCTTGAGGCTGTCGTAGTAGTCCCCGGCATTGGAGAGCCGGTCGCCATAGGGCTCCAGGGCACCGACACTGGCGTAATCGGCGAACCGAGAAGCGTCCACATAGAACACATCCGGCGGCGAGTCGCCGGCGAAGGCCTGGCCGAGCTGCTGGCCGAGGTCCTGAGCCGGGGTGACGGTCGCGGTGTTGCCGCTGGCGTCGGCCCACTTCTTGGCCGCCTCGGTCACCGCCGTCGTCTCGGCCTCGCCGGAGGAGCCGATGAGGATCTGCAGCGCCGCCGGTCCGGTGGATTGCTGCGTCGTGGGCTTGTCGTCGAACCCGCTCCCGCAGGCCGCAGTGACCAAGGCAGCGGCGCAGGCGGCAGCGATCAGAAGGGGCCTTCTTCGTGACATCGTCGTCATCTCCTTGTGTGTTCGACCGCCGGTCGCCCAGCGGGGGGTACTCGCGCCGCACCGCCGGCCGTCACCGGCTCGCGGTCACGCCGAATGGCGCAGCACGAGGCTCGGGGTGAGCAAGACCTGGGTGTCCTCGGTACGAGGCGCGGTGGGGGAGTCCAGCAGCCCGGCGAGCAGGCGTACGCAGTGCCCGGCCGCCTCGGGCAGCGGCTGGGCGACGCTGGACAACCCGACCGCCTGTGCGACCGGGGTGTCGTCGAAGCCGATGACGGGGCGGCCACCGGCCCGGCCGCCGCTGATGGCGCGGAGCGCGCCGACGGCCAGGGAATCGCTGGCGCACACGAAGGCCGTCGTCTCGTCCTTCAGCGTCCTGGCCGCCGCTTCGCCCTCGTCCACGCGGTCGGTCGTGAACGTGGTCAGCTCGCCGGCGGACAGGCCGGCCTCGGCCAGGGCGTCGGCCCAGCCCTGGCGGCGGTCATCGCCGACGCCCGAGCCGGCCGGCCAGCCGAGGAAGCCGATGCGCCGGTGGCCGGCGCGGATCAGATGCCGGGTCGCCGCGGCCGTACCGGCGGCGCCGTCGACGTCGACCCAGGGATGGCTGTCCAAAGCGCCCCAGGGCCGGCCGAAGGTCACGAACGGTACGCCGCGCTCGGCGAGCCAGCTCGTCCGCGGATCGCCGTGGTGCGTACTGGTGAGGACGAAGCCGTCGAGGTCGTACGCGCCGAGGAGGTCGTCGAACGTGGCGATCTCGGCGGTGTCGCCACCGGCCGCATAGAGCAGGACCCGGTATAGCGCCGGTGCCGCCGCCTCGGTCAGGCCGTGCAGGAAGCGGTCGAGGATGGATCCGTTGATGCCGTCGTGCGTGGGCTCGATCCGCACCGCGATCAGCCGTGACCGCTTGGTACGCATTTGTCGGGCCGCCTGGTTGGCGCGGTAGCCCAGCTCCGAGATCGCTTCGTGGACGCGCTGCTGCGTCGCGGGGCGTACGAGATGAGGGGCATTAAGGACGTTCGACACGGTTTGGGGAGAAACGTTGGCGTGCTGGGCGACCATCGTGATGGTGACGCGCTTAGCCATGGCTCGCCTCCGCCCTGACGTTTTGTCTGCTAGACCCTCTTGAACGTTCCAAAGTAGATAGGCCATGATTAGAACGTTCAAATTTCGGGGGTCATTGGCACTCTGCGCTAGCGGGTGGTCCTCTGTCAAGACTCGCCCTTACCCCCGGACGAGCTTCGCCAGACCCCGACGGGCTACCCCAGACCCGGCCGGGGCGCCGCCAGACGCCGGACGGGCGGCCGCCAGACAGGAGATGGATTCGTGCCCCTGCAACCCTTGCTCCACGACCTTGTCAGTGCGGTCGCTGCACCCGCGTGTGCCCTCAGCGGCGGCGACGGCCAGATCCGGGCGGTGGGCGTACAGGGGTTGTTCTGCGGTGACCGCCGGGTCCTGTCGGCGGCGGTGCTCCTCGTCGACGGCCGCGAACCGGAGCCGATCGCGGCGATGACCGACGGTCCGGGCCGGGTGCGGTTCGCCTCGATCCTGCGATGGCCCGAATATCCGGCCAACGATCCGACCTGCCGCCTGGAGCGCCTGCGCCACGTCACACCGGACGGCCTGACCGAAGAGATCCGGCTCGCGTCCGCGGCGGACCGGGCCATCCCCATCACCGTCACCATCGGCGTACGCTGCGATCTCGCGTACGTCCAGGACGTCAAGTCCGGCCGGACCGTGGCGGAGCGGCCGTTCGAGGGGGCGGGCTGGACCGGTCACGGCACCGAGGTCCGCGTGTCCGCAGTGGACGGTGCCATCGACGGCGGGCTGATCACCTGGAAGCTGACCCTGCCGCCGGGTGGGACGGCGTCGCTGCGCTGGTCGGTGACGGTCAGCGATCCCCACGCGGTCGTGGCGGCACCGGCCGGGCCGGTCGAGTGGAGCCGCCCCGAGGTGACCGCCGGCGATCGCCGCATCACCCGCCTGCTGAGCCAATCCCTCGACGACCTCGAATCGCTGCGGCTCGTCGAGCCCGATGCGCCCGGCGACGTGTTCCTCGGGGCCGGCGTACCATGGTTCCTCACGCTCTTCGGCCGCGACAGCCTGTGGGCCGCCCGCATGCTGCTGCCGCTGGGCACCGATCTCGCCGCGGGCACGCTGCGGGTCCTCGCCCGCCGCCAGGGCGGCGCCGTCGACACCGTCACCGGCGAAGCCCCCGGCAAGATCCTGCACGAGCTGCGCCGCGAGGAGTCCGTCCTGCGCGACGGCCACCTCCCGCCCGCCTACTACGGCTCGGTCGACGGCACGCTGCTGTGGATCAGCCTGCTCCACGACGCCTGGCGGTGGGGCCTGGCCCCCGAGTCCGTCGAACGCTTGCTGCCCGCGCTCCTCTCGGCGCTGACCTGGCTTGAGGTGTACGCCGACCCGGACGGCGACGGCTTCGTGGAGTACATCGACGCGACCGGGCACGGCCTGGCCAACCAGGGCTGGAAGGACTCCGGCGACGCCGTCCGTTTCCGCGACGGCACCCGGGCTCAGGCGCCCATCGCGCTGGCCGAAGTGCAGGCGTACGCCCACCGGGCGGCGTTGGACGCGGCCGCCCTGCTGGACGCGTTCGGCCCCGGCGACGGCGACCGCTGGCGGGCGTACGCCGCTGAGATGGCGACGCGGTTCCGCAAGGCGTTCTGGGTCGACGGCGGGTACCCGGCGCTGGCGCTGGACCGCGACAAGCGGCCGGTGGACGCCCTGACGAGCAACATCGGGCACCTGCTCGGCACCGGCATCCTGTCCGCCTCGGAGTCGGCGCACGTCGCATCCCTGCTCGCGGCGCCGGAACTGGCCGACGGCTTCGGGCTGCGTACGATGTCCACTTCGGACACGGCGTTCAATCCCCTGTCGTACCACTGCGGTACGGTGTGGACCCACGACACCGCGATCGCCATCGCCGGCCTGGCGCAGGAAGGGCATGACGCGGCGGCGGCTCAGCTGATCGAAGGGCTCCTCGTGGCGGCGGAGACCTTCGGCTACCGGCTGCCGGAGCTGCACGGCGGCGACTCGCGCCGGGACCGGCCCCGTCCGGTGCCCTACCCGGCGGCCTGCCGCCCGCAGGCGTGGTCGGCCGCGGCGGCGGTGTCCCTTGTGCACACGATCACCGGGCTGCGGCCCGATGTGCCGGGTGGATCCGTCGGCCTGCGTCCGTTGGCCGGCTTTCCGCTGCGCGCCACCGGTCTCGTCGTTGCCGGCCATCGTGTCTCGGTCGGCCCCGACGGCGTCTCCGGCCTCCCCGCCACCCTCACCCCTTCCCTCGGCGCGCCTTCGCCCCCGCCGCATCCCTGATCCCGGCAACTCCCACGGCTCCCGCTCATGAACGCTGCGGCAGGGGCGCTGCGGCAGGGGCGGCGGCGGGGGTGGGTTAGGCGGCGCGGCGCCATTGGGCGGAGCGGAACGCTTCCAGGGCGCGGGCGTACGGGCTCGGTGGCGTGGTCGGGACGACCCGGAGCGGCCGGATCCGCCGCGGCTTCGAGGCGCTACGCGGCCTACGAGCCCGAGGTCGCGCCGCCGATTCCTCGGGCGGTACGCCGATCTGGTTGACGACACCGGTCATGACCTCGGCCAGCGGCAGCCCGAGCCGCGTGGCGGCGAGCGTACCCAGGTTGTGGGCGAGGTCCGGGGCCTGCCGGAAGCACGGTGTGACGGCCCGCCAGATCAGCAGCCGGGTCTCGGGCTCGGCGAGGTCGAGTGGGTGGTCCAGCAGCCGGTCGAGGATGCGCGACAGGTGCGCCACGACCGACGGCTGAACGCGATCGAGGATCATCCGCAGGGCCTCGGCCGGACCGTGCGCGGCCAGCAGGTCGGCCGGGTCGGCGCCGTCCGGCAGCGTCGCTACCTCCACTGTGGACGTCCACCGGTTCAGCTGCGGCAGCCACCGCTCGTACGCCTTCCGCCCGGCGTCGTCGCCGTCGAGGACGACCGTCAGCGGCGTACCCGGAGGAAGGGCCGCCGCGAGGAGTTCGATGTGGCTCTCGGTGAGCATGATGCCGCACAGCGCCGCTGAGATGAGGTTCTCGTCGTGATCGTGGGCCATGCGGTGGACCGCGATCGCGTCGGCCGCGCCCTCGACGATGACCGCGCGCAGCGGCCGGCGGTCGCGCGGATCGCGCCGGGCCAGCTGCGGGCCGAGGCCGAACAGCGCATCGCTCTTGCGGTACACCGGTGTCGTCGGGGTGTTGAGGTATTTCGGCGTGCTGGACCGGCGGGACATGTCGCGGCCGGTGAAGCCGATGACCTCGCCGTACAGGTCGTGGATCGGGAAGACGACCCGGTCGCGCAGGTAGTCGACGAGCCGGCCGCTGCGGGTCAGGCGGGCCAGGCCGGCCTCGACCAGGTCGTCGGCGGTGAAACCGTGGCCCAGCAGGTGATCCAGTAAGGCCGTCCAGTTGCCGGGCGCGTACCCGGGTTGCCACCAGGATCCGGCGGCCGCTTCGATGCCCCGAGCCCGCAGGTAGTTCACCGCTCGCTCGACCCGCGGAAGCTGGGCAGCGTAGAACGCCGCGGCCGCCCGGTTGGCCATGAGCAGCCGCGAGTGCAGCTCGGCGGGGCATCCGCCGGGCGGAGAGGCAGCAGGCCGAGGAGCGGTGGGTGGAGGGGCGACCACCCCTCCACTATCGCACAGGTGTACGACAAATGCCCAGCGCTCAGTCCATTGGACGTCGCAGAGAGTAGGTGACCGCGAACAGCCTGTGAGGCTCGTTCTGGAAGTAGACGGCCCCGCGGTTGTACGCCTGCCAGCCGTCGCGGCCGGCGCGGTTCAGGTGCGCCAGGTCGTCGAAGCGTTCGTCGGTGCCCCACCGTTCCGTGCCCTCGGGGTGGTAGAAGAACGCGTCCCAATCCAGGTACCGGTCATTGCCGAGGGTCCCGGCCGAGCGGTATTCCAAGCGTGCGTACTCCCAGCGCGTCATGGCGCCATTCTGCCCGGCCGTACGCCGGCCCGCACAAGCACGTCTATGCGTTCACGGTATGGGAGTAAACGTGCGGGGCCAGGACCGCGCAGCAGCGCAGATTCCGGTAGCGGCCGGCATAGTCGAGCCCGTATCCGACGAGCATCCCTTCGCCCACCTCGAAGCCGACGTATCGCACCACGTCCGACAGGGCCGGATTAGCCGTCGGCTTGCGGAAGAGCGCTGCGGCGTGCACCGAAGCCGGCCTGCGCTGGGCGATCTGCGGCACCAGCCACTGGATCGTCAGGCCGGTGTCGACCACGGTGTCCACAATGAGCACGTCGCGCCCGGCCACGTCGAGGTCGAGGTCTTTCAGCAGGCGTACCGAGCCGGACGAGCGTACGCCCGACCCGTAGGAGCGCACGGCCATCCAGCCCAGCTCGACGTGCCGGGTCAGCGACCGGGCCAGGTCGACCGCCATCATCGCGGCGCCGCCCAGGACGCCCACGAGGACGAGGTCGCGCCCGAGGTAGTCACGCTCGACGTCGGCGGCCATCTCGTCCAGCCGGGCGAGGATCTGTTCCTCGGTGACGACGATGCGCTCCAGATCCGCGCTGACGTGAACGTTGTCCATCTTCGGCCTCCCCGGCGGTCGTTGACCGCCACAGCATAGCGATCATGGTTCCGCCGGGGCGAGAGCACTGAACCGTTCGCGCATCAGGATTCCCGCATCTGGCGTTCGTCCGGGACCGGCAAGGGCTGGGCGGGCGTACCCCAGGCCAGGAAGCGGACCGGCCGGGCACCCGGTGGGCGGCTCGCCGGATCGTTGATGCGGTGGACGAACCTGTCGATGACCTTCGACACCTCCTCGGCGACCTGCGCCAGCTCCGCCGGCGTACACCAGCCGACGTTCTGGGTGACGAACGCCGAATCCCGCCACGCCACCGGTTCTCCGTGCATCGTCCGGAACCATGCGCGCAGCGACTCGTACTCGCGCGCAGCCAGAAGCCGGATGGTCGACGTGGTAGCGATCCGCAGGTCCTCATCCGCCTCGCTGCTGGCGAAGTGCTTCTCCTGGATCACCAGCTGCCACGGGCGTTGCCGCCCGGTTCCGCCGCCGGTCTCCTCGACGAAGCCGTACTTGGCCAGCTGGCGTAGGTGCCAGGAGCAGTTCGCCGGGCTCTCGCCGATCCGCTCGGACAGCTCGGTCGCCGTCGCGGGTCCCCCGATCAGCTCCTCCAGCAGGCGTACGCGCACCGGATGGGCGATGCCACGCAACGCCTTGGGGTCGTTGAGTTCGCGGGGCGGTCGATCCGTCATGTGTCGAAGGGTATCTTTTCAAGCCCCGCGTGTGACCTCCGTCCTAGCGCATCCCGGGTGCCGGACCGGCTGGGTCTGCTGGCGCGCAGCTGCCTGGTCGGCGTCGTCCTGGCCGCGGCCGGACTGTTCATTGTGGACTCACCGGCGGTGGCGGCCTGGCCGCGGTCGCAGCGCTGCGCGAGAGCAGCGTGGTGGTGGCAGCAATCATCGGCATGCTGTTCTTCAAGGAACCGATGGGCCGCGTACGCATCGCCGCCAGCGTCGCGGTAGCGGCCGGCGTGGTCCTCCTGGCCGTTCAAACCGCCTAGTAGTGGCCGTCAGACCGCCTAGTACTCGAGGAACAGCTCGCTCAGCCGGGGCAGATGCTGTGCCATCTCCTCGTCGTCGTCGAAGTCCCAATCCGGGCCGAGGTCGGGCAACTCGACCGAGTACGCGCCGGCGGGCAGGATCTCTCCGGTCAGGTCCTCGTACGCGGCGTGGACGACGCCGAGGATGTCCTCGCATTCGAGGTCGTAGCCCTCCTCGGCGGCCTGGCGTACGGCCGGGACGTCGGCCAGCGAATCGGGGTCCTCGACCGCCTGCTCGAAGACGTCGCGTCCCCGCGTGATCAGCCATCCGCGGAAGTACTCGAAGCCGTCGTCCGAGGCGCCGCCGTTGATGAGGTACGCCGCCGCCCACAGCTCCCAGTTGTACGACGCCGCGAGCAGGTCCCGCAGCGGCTGGGCCAGCGCGGCCACCTCCTCCGGATCGCGTTCCTGCAGGATGAGGCGGACCTCGTCGGCCACTGTGTCGGCGTCGTCGGCGTCGTCTACTGTGGAGCGGGCCTGCTCCACGATCTGCCACCAGTCGTCGAGGCTCATGAATCGGCATTCTGCCGTACCTATGCGACTTTCCCATTACCCCAGTGATTGCTCGGATCTTTGTGAGCCCCGCAGCGAGCGGCTACCCGGGTGAGCGGCGGCCGCTGAGAAGGATGACGGCGGTGGCGACGGCGGCGCAGCCGAGCGCCGCGGCGGTGAGGGCGAGAGGCTGGTGGACCGCCCACTGCGGAATGTCGCGGGCGGGCACGACGACCGCGCCGATGAAGGCGCCGATCAGGCCCAGATAGGAACCGGTCATGAAGCCGCGGTGGGCGTGGCGGCGGCCGGTCAGCGCCGCCCACAGGCCGATGGACAGCGTGATGAAAGTGAAGACCGACAGGCCGTGGATCCAGCTGAACCGGCCGTCGTTCAGCTCCTTGATCCAGAACGAGCTGCTCACGGTCCAGTACATCGCCACGACCCACACCACGCCGATGATGCGGTGCCGGCGGTCGCCCTTGACCCGCCGGATCAGCTGGTACGCCCCGAGCACGAGCGCGACGGTCGCCCCCGCGGCGTGCAGCGGGATCAGCCACGGAATAACATCGTTATCGCTCATAACACTGTTATAGTCCGCCTCATGAGCGACGTCAAGGCCGATACCATACGGCGCTTAGTCGATGAGGGGGCGCGGATCCTGGCCGACCAGGGCCCGGCCGCCCTCTCCCTGCGTAAGGTGGCCTCGGCGGCCGGGGTCTCGACGATGCCGGTCTACACGCTGTTCGGCGACAAGCGCGGGTTCCTCGCCGCGATGCACCGCGAAGGATTCCGCCGGCTCGGCGTGGCCCTCGAAGCCGTTCCGCACGACGACGATCCGATGGCGTACCTGGGGCGGCTAGGGTTCGCGTACCGGCAGTCCGCTTTGGACGGTCCGCACCTGTACGGGCTCATGTTCGGCCACCTGGTGCCGGATCTCAGCATCGACGCCGAGGGGGAGGCGGCCGCCGAAGGGGCGTACCGGCCCCTGGTCCTAGCGGTGGAGCGAGCCCAAGCGGCCGGAGCCCTCATCGGCCACGATCCGCAGCCCATCGCGTTGCACCTGTGGGCGGTCGCGCACGGCATGGTCAGCCTGGAGCTGAACGGGCAGCTGCCGCCGATCGGCCCGGCCGAGGAGTTGTACGCCACCGCGCTCATGAACGCCGCCCGTCCGTTCTTCGCCGTCTCGGTGCATGGTGCCGATGCGAGTGGGTAGTCGTCCTCGATGCGATCGAAGCGATGGCTGCTGTGGGCGTACCCGCTGATTCTGGCCGCGTGCGGTGGGGGAGTGGACTACGCGCCGCTGCGCCACCCGTTCGAGAACGCGACCCTGTACCAGGACCGGACGTCGCAGGCCGCGGGCTGGGCGGCGGGCCACGACGTGGCGTGGCTGGAGCCGATCACACAGACGCCGCAGGCGGTGTGGCTGGACTCGCCGGACGCGCTGGCGGACCTGCCGAAGGACCTCGCGGCGGCGAAGGAGCAGAACGCGCTGGCCGTGCTCGTGGTCTACGACATTCCCAATCGCGACTGCTCCGGGCAGGGCGCCGCGTCGGACCAGGAGTACGCCGCCTTCGTCGACCGGATCGCCGCCGCGGTACAGGGCTTCAGCGTCGCGTTCGTGCTGGAACCCGACGCCGTAGCGGCGGACTGCTTCACGCCCGAACGCGCTCGGCTGCTGGCGTCGGCGATCGAGCGGCTGACGGCGTACGCCGTCTATCTCGACGCCGGCCACCCGAAGTGGCGTACGCCCGACGACATGAAGTCGCGCCTGCTCGATGCGGGGATCGCGAAGGCCGAGGGGTTCGCCGTGAACGTGGCCAACCGTCAGTCCACTCAGGACTCCGTGGCCTGGGGAACATTGCTGTCCGACCGGCTCGGCGGGCGGGAGTTCGTCGTCGACACGTCCCGTAACGGCTTGCCGGCACCACCGGACGACCAGTGGTGCAACCCGGCACAGGAGGCGCTAGGGGAGCGGCCGGCCGTCACGCCGGGACCGGACCACGTGGCTGCCTACTTGTGGATCAAACGGCCCGGTGAGACCGATGGAGCGTGCAACGGCGGCCCTGCGACCGGCTTCTGGCCGCAGCGCGCGGCTCAGCTCGTCGGCGGTGCTTCGTGGGTGGATCCGCAGGTGCGGACGGCCGCCGGCAAGTTCGGCGCCCAGCGCTAGCCACCGGACCGTCCGTGATCGAAACTGGACGGTCGGTGACCACGAGCTGGATCGAGGGTTCCCCATACCTGAACGATCATTTAGCTTCATGGATGTAGACCCAGTCGAGCAGGAAGGGGAAACATCCATGAATGCCCGAAAGCCGCTCAGCCTCGGGGCGGCGCTGGTGTTGTGTGCCGGCCTTACGGGTGCGGTCGGCGTACCCGCGAGCGCGTCCGGACCGGACACGACCTATCTGGTCATCGCGCCGAACGGCCACTCCACCGCGGCGGCGGCCGCCCGGGTGACGGCGGCCGGTGGCACGGTCGTTGCGACTTACGATCAGATCGGCGTCCTCGTCGCCCGATCCACGCTGACGTCCTTCGAGGACGCGGTCGCGGGCGGCGGCGTCGAGGCGGTCGCACCGACGACGGAACTCGGTACGGCGCTCGACGACGACTCGATCCTTGAGGCGGTGGACTCGGCCACCGTGACGGCGACCGGCGACCCGACCGGTGAGCCGCTGTTCGGCCTCCAGTGGGACATGACCCAGATCTCGGTACCGGCCGCGCACGCAGTGACGACCGGCGACCCGAGCATCGTCGTCGGCGTCCTCGACAGCGGCATCTCCAGCAACCACCCCGATCTCGTGACTCAGATCGCGCGGGACAAGAGCGCCTCGTGCATCGGCGGCGTCGCCGACACCTCGGAAGCGGCCTGGAACCCCACCACCTCCTCGCACGGTACGCACGTCGCGGGAACCATCGCGGCCGCGATCAACGGCGTGGGCGTCACCGGCGTGGCACCGAACGTGAAGGTCGCCTCGGTGAAGGTCGTCAACGACCGCGGCTTCATCTTCCCGGAGGCGGCGATCTGCGGCTACCTCTGGGCCGCCGATCACGGCATGCGGGTGACGAACAACAGCTACTTCATCGACCCGTGGAACTACAACTGCCGCAACGACGCGCGCCAGCGGCCGATCTGGCTCGCAGTGCAGCGGGCACTTCGGTACGCCGCGAACAAGGGCGTACTGACGGTCGCGTCGGCCGGCAACGCCAACCACGACCTGCAGCACAAGTTCATCGACCGGGGCAGCCCCAATGACGGCAGCGGTCCGGTGGAGGTACGCGAGATCAACAACGCCTGCGTGGACCTGCCCGCCGAGGCACCCGGCGTCGTGACCGTGTCGGCGCTGGGAACCGTACGCCTGAAGAGCTACTACTCGTCCTACGGCCAGGGCGTGGTCGAGGTCGCCGCACCGGGCGGCGACACGCGCCAGCCGAACCCGAACGTCTCGACGACCGCCAACGCCGTCCTGTCGAGCACCATCAACACGAATACGCGCGTCAACGGCTGGGGATACATGCAGGGCACCTCGATGGCAAGCCCGCACGCGGCCGGTGTCGCCGCGCTGGCCCTGTCGGTGAACCCGAACCTGACCCCGGGTGCGCTGACCGCGCTGCTGGAGCGTACGGCCGACCACCTGCCGTGCCCGCCCGGTATCTACAACCCGCGTCCGGGGCTCGACCAGTTCCTGGCCGAGTGCACCGGCGGCGACCGCAACAGCTTCTACGGCGCCGGTGAGGTGAACGCCTTCACCGCCGTCCAGTGATCGCCGTCC
>Ga0114129_10002509_pt1 | contig 25464 bp, 21 predicted proteins | sample RhiMetdeltSRZDD1_FD_80071 | JGI IMG/M metagenome (GOLD analysis project Ga0114129, IMG submission 80071) | Populus rhizosphere microbial communities from Tennessee, USA - Rhizosphere MetaG P. deltoides SRZDD1 (version 2) (version 2) | ecosystem: Host-associated > Plants > Roots > Rhizosphere >...
CGAAATGGTGATGTGAGATCACACCATAACGGATCGGTTTGTTGGGGATGACTTTCTTCGTCTCGGCGATGATCGCCTGTGCGCGGGCCTCGTTCTGTGGTCCCGGCTCGAAGAGCAGGATATGGTCGGAGAACTCGATGGCAAGCGCGTTGTAGGCTCCGTTGATTCGATAGACACCATCCGCGAGCTTCTCCGAAGTCGGACCGGCGGCCGCCTGTGGACCGCCCGCGGGAGGCGCACCGGCAGGAGCAGCACCGCGAGCGCCAGGAGAGGGCGCTGTCAGCAATTGCTGGATATTTGCCGGATTGGGAGTGGCACCGAGAATGTACGCAGTAAACGTAGGCCACCCGCCTCGCTTTTGAGCAATCTGTGACGGAAACTTCAGGCCGTTGGCACCCTCGCGGTAGTACGTGTACTCGGTCTCGACGAGCATGTCACCGAAGATAGGATTCTCCACCCAGGTTTGGACCTTCTCAACCATGTTCTGGCCGTTGACATAGCCCACGACGCGATACGGCTGTCCACCAGGCGACTTGATCGACGAGTTGAAAGTCACAACCTGGTATCGCTTGCCATCGACGGTTTGAGCTTTCACTGTCCCGTTATTCGCGGCAGCGCCTTTCAGAAATCCCCACGGCGTGATCCAGATTTCCAACTGCTGCGCCCACGTCATGTTTTGAGGCGTGATGTTCTGCTGACCTGGAGCGAGTGTCGCAGCACCACCGGTTACGGGCACGGCATAAGTCTGCCAGGTAGCACGCGATGCCGGCTGTGCGAAATCAATGGCGCGCACGTAATCGTTCGCGGCCGTCATGGGCCACGGCTGGTTGGCATTGTTGTTCTGTCCGAGATTGCCGTTCTGGGCGACGCCGTAATATTGAATCGAATTGAGACCTTCCACGCCCATCGCCTTCGAAGCGTTACCGACGACAGTCTTCGCATCCTGGGCGACCATGGTTTGTGCCAACAGCGCGGCGAGGGCCAGCGGAACGATCCAAGCTTTCCTCATTTTTCTCCTCCTGGGGCAGCTGTGAGCTGCAATTCTGGCGCTGCATTATGTCAAAGATTGAAGATCACTCGCCATTTAACATTTCGATTTGGCGTGCCGGCCCCTTACCTACATAATGTCGTCAGCCAATCTTGAACACGTTAGGAGGGACAATGTTGAGGAAGGCGTTCTTTCTGTTGGTGACTTCCGGTTTGGTCTATTTTGCCGCGTCGAATATGACGCAAGCACAACGCGGTCCTCAGGCCCCGTCGCAGCTACCTGACGGACCGGGCAAAGAACTGGTCCAGTCCGCATGCTCGCAGTGCCATGCACTGAATCTCGTCACGAATGCGGGCTACAAAAAAGAAGAATGGCTGACGGTGTTCAGCGCGATGGTGGAACTGCCCAAAGACCAGGCGGCAACTGTCGCCGAATACCTGGGAAAGAATTTTCCGGAAAAGCCAAAACCGGCGGCCGTCGTCATTCCAGGCAATGTCTCCGTTAACATTAAGGAGTGGACGGTGCCGTCTCTCGGCTCGCGTCCTCACGATCCGCTTGCAACTCCGGATGGGATGATCTGGTGGACGGGCCAGTGGGCGAACGTTCTTGGCCGTCTGAATCCGAAGACAAACGAGATGAAAGAATTTCCGCTGAAGACTCCGAAATCAGGACCTCACGGCTTGACCGTCGATAAAGACGGCAACATCTGGTACACGGGTAATTCCGCAGCGTACGTCGGGAAGTTAAATCCAAAGACTGGTGAAGTGACCGAATACAAAATGCCCGATCCGGCCGCTCGCGATCCGCACACGCCCATTTTCGACCAGAAGGGAACTCTGTGGTTCACGTTGCAGGGGGCAAACATGGTCGGGCGTCTCAATCCGCAGACCGGTGACATCAAACTTGTAACGGCGCCAACGCCACGATCGAATCCGTACGGGATAGTGGTCGATTCCAAAGGCACACCGTGGTTTGTGCAGTTCGGCACGAATAAACTCGCGAGCATCAATCCCACCACGATGGAGATCAAAGAATACACGTTGCCCAATGCGGAAACCCGCCCGCGGCGGATTGCAATCACTGACGATGATGTGCTCTGGTATGCCGATTATTCGCGCGGATATCTCGGCCGTTTCGATCCGAAGTCAGGAGCGACAAAGGAGTATCCGTCTCCAGGCGGACGGGAGTCGCAACCATACGGCATCACTGCGGTGAAAGACATCGTTTGGTATAGCGAATCCGCGGTGAGTCCCAATACGCTGGTGCGTTTCGATCCGAAGACAGAAAAGTTTCAAACATGGATTATTCCGTCCGGCGGCGGCGTTGTAAGAAACATGATGGCAACAAAGGAAGGGAACCTCGTGATGGCTTGCAGCGGAAGGAACCGCGTTGCGTTCGTTGAGGTGAAGAACAGCAAGTCGGAGTAGAAACCGACAAAATCGGAAATTGGACGAATCCTGCACCTCAAATTCGAAATCCGAAATCTGAAATTGGACGCTAGCGCGGTACTCGGGCAGGTCCAATCTGCGATTTCGGATTTCGAATTTGAGGTGCAGGATTCGTCCAATTTCCGATTCGTCCAATTTCAAAACTTGCGCGCGTTAAGCCGTCTCCAGCAGCGGCCGAATCGTCTTCCGCACTTCTTCAGGTAACACAGTCTCAAGGTACTCGAGGGCCATCCCCTTCCAGCGCTCGTCTTCGGAATACAACCCGCGATACGCAATTCTTAAAGGCTCTTTTGGCAGGATTAACGAAAGCAGCCGAAAGACATGCTCGGAACTAACGTTTGAAGGCTTGTGATCCTGCGCGTCGATGAGGCTGCGGCTTTCCCATACTCCCTTTTCCACTGAGAGCTCACGCAAGACGGCTTGAGTGATCAATGAGTGGTCTGCATTGATTGCGGTCGCTCGATCTTGAATTTGAGCGAGAGCGCGGCCGGACTGGAATCGCACCTCGAATCGATGATCAAACAGGCCTTGAACCAGTCCGTCAAAAGCGCGCTGTGAATCGGTTACTGATAAAACACGCGGAATACGGCGTCGCACCGCGAATTCCTGCAAGGGATCCAAAAGCCCATCCACGAGTTGTCCGATTATCGAAGGCGCAATTTTTTGAAGAGCCGTGACGGCGTCCTCGGCCACTTCGTCCCAAGCGAGGAGTGTTATCACGTGTGCCGCCAGTGTCGCATCCAAGGGCTGGCGAAGTGCGGCGCGCACCGATTCAGGATTATTTGACCGGAGTGCAGAGACGCGATCCAAAACCGGGTCGACGACCTTCGGTTGCGTCGCGATCGGCGGTGCGGGACGATCCTTGGTTTCCGGGATTCGAATGCCGTTGCTAAGAGTTCGGAGCACGGCGGATCGCGTTGTGCTGTCGCGAATATCCGATAGCTCGATATGAATCGATTGATTGAGTAAATTGTTTTCGAGGGCATCCACATAGCCGTGGTGCAGCTGTCTCGAGAGTAGAAGTCCGATAATCCCTGCAGCAGCTGCGACCACGAGCATGAGAGGCGTGGCGACTACGGAACCTGCGAGTAAAAAAACGGTGATCAACGCTCCGCCGAGTATGTCTCCAAGCCGGTCAAATCCGATGTCGAGCAGAGGCTTCACCCGGCGTCGTTCCCGCTGAGGCACAGCAGCGAAGAAAAGCTCGTACCCTGATCTGAACAGCGAACTTCGAAGGACCGCCTCGCTAGCTCGAGCGAATGTGGCGCTCCACACACCGGGGATGAGAGCGCCGAACCCGCCAACCGCTACTGCGAATGGCAAGCTGCCAATGGTACCGGCAAGCCCGATTTTTTCGAGGGACGCTCTGCTCAATCCGATTTGCACCAGGAAGGTGATCACACCGATGCCGGTATAAAAGACTGCGAAGAACCGGACAAGATCTGGGCCACCGTGGTACGCCGCTACGGCGCGCGCCTTGAAAACGAAATCGAGCAGACCTCCACTCAGTGTCGTGAGAACGATGATTAATGCCAGCGATCTGAGATAGGGTTCATCACGAAGCATGCGAAGGCCGGTGAAGCGGCTTTTGCTGGCTGTTCGCTGATTATCTTCCTTCGGTCGCCGTTCGCGGGTCGGTTCCGTGATCCCACGTGCCAACCCGGTCGTTAGAATCGCGGAGACTAAATCCAATGCTGCAAGCACCGGCAGCATCGACGTGACTCCGAAACTTGTGCCTACCCGTTCCGCGAGAAAACCCCCAATCATTCCTCCCACAGTGCCCGCCGCAACGACGCGTCCGAAATGCTTCCTGGCGCTGTGCGGATCAAAACGGTCGCCGAGCAGTGACCAGAAGCCGGAGATCAGCGTGGAACCCAGGGCAGCCATCTGCAGGTAGAGCAGGACCGCGACAAGAGCGTTACTCCGATTTGAAAGTGTCCATTGAAGCCCAAGCAGACCTGCGCTTGCGAGGAACGCTCGCGGAATCAAACGGCTTGGTGGTATGCGGGACATCAAACGTGCGGAAGCGGCACCCGTGACGATCGCGAGAATCGATGCGACCACAACCATCCACGCGAGGCTCGAGACGGGGAACTGAGACAGAAATAGCGCGTCGCGCGTCGCTTTTCCTCCCACCTGGTGCGCAATCAGTGCCGCACAGGTAAGGGCAGCCGCATAGATCGAGAAATCGTAGCGGACCTGCTTCTGCATTACAGCGCTTCCGTTGCTAGGGGTTCGCCGGCATGGACGGTCATGCGGCCGATTGCTTGCGGCTCATGCAGTTGCCACCAGTGTTCCGCGCGGGCTTCATCCCATGGCGCGACAAGCGGCACGTCACGAAGCATTCGTGCCAACTCGCGGGCGCTTGCCGGCCGGTCAGCCGGATCTTTTTCGAGGCACATCATGATGACTCGTTCCAGCGCTTCGGGTATTTGAATCTCTGTCCGTTTGGACGGAGGAACCGGCGCTTTCCGGATGTGATCGATCACCGTTGCATAAGGTGTTTCAGCTTCGAAGACAAGTCGTGCAGTGAGTAACCAATAACCGACAGCACCCAGCGCGTATAAATCAGTCCGCGCATCCACGGGTTCACCAAGCGCTGCCTCGGGCGCCATAAAAGCCGGTGTCCCACTTGCCGAGCCGGACATGGTGATTCCTTCGTGTTTCTGCGTGACTTTTGCGAGTCCGAAATCCAGAACTTTGATGAAGTCGTACTGCACGCCGTGAACGCTCGTAAAAATGTTGGCGGGCTTGATATCCCGATGAACCATTCCTGCACGGTGCGCTTCTTCGAGTGAGTCGGTAACCTGCACCATAAAATGAACAGCTCTTTCGGCCGGCACCGGGCCGAACTTTTCCACCAGCGTTTTCAAATCAAGGCCGTTGAGATACTCCATGACGTAGTAAAAGGCACCATCGTCGGTTATACCGAAGTCATAGAGTTGGATCGTGTGTTGGGATTGCAAGGTCGCAGTGATCTGTGCTTCCTGTTCGAATCGACGAATAACGGTCGTGGTCAAGTTCCCGCTCCGAATGCCTGCGGATTCCGCCGAAATAAGCTTGATCGCGGCCGGTCTTGCAAGCATTCGATGTTTAGCGCGCCACACTTCTCCCATGCCGCCTTTGCCAATCGGCTCGATGAGCTCGTAGTAACCCATGCGGCGGGCCTTACCGAGATCCCGGCCCATTCCGTAAATAAAACGCGAAAGAACGACCGCCCAAAAACTGCAGAGAAAGTCTGGAACGAACAGCGAGAGCCAGGTTTTCGAGTCGGGCAGACCAGTTCCGTTAACCGCTACGAACAGAAGCAGACCCAACGGCCCCATTGCCGCCGATGTCAATGTGGCAATCGTTGTTTTTCCAAACGAGGTGGGTATGACGAGCACAAAAAACACTGTCCATGCCGCCACGCCGGAAATGCCGCGAATCGGTCCCTGGGCTATTAGCGGATTCGAGTTTTCCAGGATAGCGGTGCACAACGCGGCGACCACTTCAAAGACGAGACCTATGTCGAGCAGCATCTGCGCCGCAAGCTTGCGGCTCCAGGTCGCTGCACAGATAGCGAGCCCGAGAACTGTGCCAATCGTCAGGGCCACATAAACGAGTGTAGGTATACCTTGTGCCGCCAGCGAATTCGCCGGCATCGCGTACATCCGTGTCCAGTGCACGAGATTTATCGTCGCCGCATAAATCAGGCCTAGCCAACCAAGCCGCATGACGGCCTGGTTCATCATGTCACTCGGCAAACTGCCCGTTTTCGTGTCGCTGGAAGTTCTCGGAATGCAAACGCGGTCGGGTTGATGGCTGGAATCGTCCTTCATGCCTTCACCAATTTCTTGTGTTCACGATAAATCCCAACAATCAGCACCAGCCAAACGCTCACGAGAACGATATTTATCCAGGCAAAGTGACGCGCTGTAAATGCGAGCCAGGTCCCGACGAGAACGAATCCTCCTTGCAGCATGTCACCGACTCGCCAGAAAAAAGTATCGATGGCAGCCTTTGCTTTGTACTTAGCTTCGCGGCTCGTCGGTAGGAACAGAGCGTGCCTCGCTGTGTTCTGGATGGAGTAGTCGGTGCTATTCTCGAACACCTTCGCGATCCTTATTACGCCCAGTACGGGCAGAATTGCCATCAGGGTATAGCTGCCGAGTGCAATCAAGGGCAAGACGAACAGAGCACCGCGGACGCCGATGGTCTTGAAGAGTCGGGAGACCACGAAGACCTGTATCAGCAAGCCAACCAAGTTTACCCATCCGTAGAAATCGCCATAGAAAGTACCGATACTTGCTTTCATTTGGGAACTCGGAATGACACCCGCGTCCACGGCTGCCTTGGTATGGGATACGACCATCTCTGAGAGGATGTATTCACCCAATGAGTTCACCAGATTGAACATCAACACCATCATGGCGATGAGCAACAGGTATCGACTGGACAAAACCAAGCTGAATCCGCCCTTGTTGCTCAGCGGTTTTGGTGGCGGCTCGGGGCTGCCCTTGCGCCGCGAATCGATTCGGCGAACGAGTACAATCGAGAGAGGCAACCCGCCCATTGCAACGAGCATCAATTGGTAAGCGTTCATGACGGAAAACAGTCGTCCCGCCAGAACAGCTCCGAGCCAGGCCCCAAGCGAGCTGCCGATTCCGACCATCGGGAAAATCCGTTTGCCGGACTCTTCGGTGTAAAGGTCATTGGCGTAGGCCCAGAATTGGGCCGTCACAAGGACGTTAAAGATGCCGACCCATAGGAAAAACGCGACGCCAACCTGGAAACCGGCCGAACCCATGAGGTAAAAAACGGCAAGATTAGATACGAAAAACAGAGTGACCCATGTGATCAGCTTCGATCGAGTAGCTTTCGTAGCGACAAACCCGTACAAGGGAACGACTGCCAGAAGCAGCAATGCCTGTCCGGCAGCCGAATAGCTCTTCACCTGAGCTCCAGCTTCAGACAGGATCAACGCCTCGCGCACCGTCTTCAATACGTAATACGAAGCCAAGAGCACGAATACGTTGGCGGTCAGCAGGAACGCGGTGACCGCTTCGCCTGCATGCAAGTCCGTTATAAGTGACAAAAGACGCAGCGCGAGTCCGCGCTGCGTCTTTGAAGCAGGTTCCCCGATTACGACGCTACTCATTTGCGATCGACTCCTACAATCTGCGATTTTCCGGCCATGGTTCGGACGTAGACATCAACCTCGCCTTCAGTACTCGAGATCACGGCAACGGAATAGCCTTCATAATTCTTGGGTTGAAACTCCGAGATCGGCTCTCGTTCCCCAGTCTTGTTGTTAAAGCGGAACCAGCTAAGCTGGCATTCCGGACGGCGCTTGAAATCGTAATAAGAAGCCAGATGCCCGAACTTCAGTTGCCCCTCATCGGTCAACTCGAATTCATCGAAAGAACTGAGGCGTGTCAGCCATGTGGCGCCGATTTTATTGCGCCGCTCGATAAGGACCTGAACCAAGTACTCTTCGTCTTCCGGGTCGCTCAACTCACCGCTTCGCACGATGGCGCGAATGTCTGTCTCGCTGAAACTCATGACGATCTTCGCGGCCAATACGCATCCTGGTTTGTCATGTTCAGAAACGCCGGGTTCGGATACTCTGGTTTCCACTCTTCCGGATCAAAGTAGGTTGCTTCGAAATTACCGATTGAAGGATGCTTCGGATACTTCACGTGGACCCACGACCGGTCCCAAAGGCCCAGCGTCGCCATCCGCAGGAACGCAGGCTTGGGGTCCCACAAATATTCCCATCCGGCTCGCGGCTTTTGCGGGTTCGTGCTACCGCTGCCTAGGGTTGATCCGAAGTCCATAAGGTAATGTTTCACGTGCCGCTTTCCATCCTCTTTTACCAGCATGTCAAGGGTGTTGATGGCTCGGGAGTCATCGTGGTTCAGCCAAGCTGCAAAAACACGAAGGGCGCGAAGTTCCCTGCGATTCTCATGGGGAAAGATATCATTTGGATCGTCGGGGCGGGTCCCAAAATATTGAAATGGACCTACCGGGCTTCCGTCCAGAAGCTTGCTGGCCATGGCGCGATAAACTCCGTCGCGTCTTCGATACACCCGTTTCAGTAGATTATCCAGCTCCTCTTCAGATATTTTTGCCTTGTCGTCGATTTGCAACTGGTCGCGTTTGAAAAACGTGATGTAGTTTTCAGGCACGTTGTATCCGACCGCGTAGAAAAATTTCGTTGAAATGACTTCCGCTGCAGTCGACATTTCTGGATTTTCGATCGGGTCAAATTTGACGAAATAGATATCTCCGCGGGCGTCGAGAATACGAAAACCAGGAGTGACGCCTTCCGTCTTCGCGGAGATTATGACCCAAGGTGCTTCGTTGGAAGGACCATTACTGGTATTCGGGCCTTTCGTCAACTCCGAAAGACTCATTGCCGACATGCCATGCCGGTTCTGGAACCAGCTACTGGCCGGCACTTCGCCAAGCGTGTTCGCATTGGCTGCCGGTCCCATGCTGCGGTCGCCAGGGCTGGAAAAGGAAAGCTTGAAAAAGTCGTATTGATCGTTCAGCTTGTATTTTTTGATTTCGGTCACATCGACTTGGTTGTCCCGGTCACGAACGATCGGATCATCCGAATAAAACTTCTGTCCGAACATCAGCATGAGAATCAATGCAGGCAACATATCGATCTCCTTCTAAAAAACGTGGCCGAATTTGATGAGCAAGCGCTGGCCTTCTCTGGAAAACCCCAGATCCACGCGCAGGAAAACGCTTTTCTCTGTGTTGAATCTGAAACCGACACCGTAGGATTTCTCGAAGTTTCCTAAGTGAAAATCGCTCACTCTAGGGGCAACCTGTCCCGCATCGACGAAGGCCGCGAGATCGAGTCCGGAGAATGCCTCCCATCGGTATTCCGCATTAAGGACAACCATATTTCTGTCCCGGAACCGGAATTCATCGAACCCTCGCAGATCTTCGGACCCCCCCACGGTGGGTTGCATGAAGAAGGGAACTTCTTGACCGGTTGCCGTTTGCGTCATCGTGGTCTTGGCTCGAACGGCGATAACACGCCGCTGATGGAAGAACGGGAAATAATGCTGGCCTTCGATGTCGTATCGGCCGAAGTCGTATTGGCCGAGGTTGCGGTCGCGGAATGACGTCCACGATGCCGTGTAGCGGCCGCCGGCCCGCGGATTACCGGGATGGTCTCGATAATCCGCTTCAAAGAACAGGCCCACCTCGGCGTAATCCGGCTGGTTAGCCAGGGCTGGAGTGTTCCGACTACTAAACACGGTTTCGATCGAAGGGACGAACCTGGAGGTCCCACTACCGACGCTGGTGCCTAGCCAACCGGATAGAATACCCGCTTTTAGATGCTTCGCGGGCGTGATCCCAAAGCGTCCGACGTAGTTGATGTCCTCCATCCGATAGCTGGTCTGATTTTGCTCCCTCGAATCTTGTCCGGTGCCGAAATATCTCTCTTGCGTAAAATTCCGATAGGTCGCTCGCAAATCCGCGAAGAACAGATCGCTGTCGATCGGCAGTTTATAGCCGACCTCGTATTTTTGGTATCCCCTCATCGAGACTTGAGCAGAAACCCGGAATCCATCTTTCTCTACAGATGTTCCAGCGCCAAAACCTGCACCTGTTCGGAGGCCGCCCAACAAAGGATGCAACCCTTTGTACCCTGCCTGAAACCGTTCGAGTACGCGCTTCTCCTTGAACTCATTCAGTGCGCGTTCGAGCGGACTACGGCTTGGCGGTTTCAGGTCGCTTGCTTTTTCCTGACGCGCCGCTCCGAGCACCTCGGTCCTCGTCGGCTCGTCCGGCACTTCCTGGAATCCCATCAGTAGAAACAAGCTCAACGTCAGACCTGACATACCCCGCACCTCCCGCCCAGGCAAGGCAACTCGTACGCCAAACGAACAGAGATGCTCAATTTATTGAAAATACAAATGAAACGTTGGGAGCGCCGTTTAGACGGCACTCGTTATGAGTGCTGAAATTTCGTCAGGATGCCGCGATGCGGGCAAAATGTGCTGACGTCGCATCTCATCTCGAAGCTCCACAAGTCTGGCTTTAAACGCTATGATAGGCGCCATGTCTTCTCGGCCAGCTGAAGCATTATTGAAAATATCCGACACCATTGCGGGCACCCGCGATCTGCAGGAATTGATGCGATTGCTCGCGCCGACATTGAGGGAGGCTGTGGATTTTGATTACGTTGCTGTCTTCCTCCACGATCCCGAAAAAAATTTAATGAATCTCCACCTCATCGAATGGTCTTTGGGAGGGCCGACTCCAACGACATCAATTTCGACCGAGCGGAGTCCATCGGGACGTTGTTTCCTTACACAGCAATATTTGATTATCGATGACGCGGACTCTGAGTCGCGTTTCGATCCTGATGTAATAGCCATACTGCATAAATATCAAATCAAGTCGTGTTGCTATCAGCCACTTACAACCTCGGTCCGGCGACTCGGGGCTCTTTCGTTCGGGAGCCGCCAGCCACGAATGTTCCCTGAGTCAGATATGCCCTTTGTGCGCCGGGTTGCAAACCAGGTTGCGGTTGCAATTGATAACGCCTGCCATTTCGATGAGACGCAGCGTTACCAGGAGAAGCTGGCCAAAGAACGAGATCGATTGAGCCTTCTCCTGGAGGTCAACAACGCGATTGCGTCTCGGCTGGACCTTTACGACTTTCTGGAGTCCGTCTCGAGGTGCCTGCAAAGGATTGTGTCGCACGAGTTGGTTTCAATTTCGTTGTATGAACCAGAACAAAACCAGCTGCGACTTTACTCGCTGATTTTTCCAGGCGGACACGGGCTGATACGTGAAGGTATGACTATGCCTGTGACCGGGACCATCTTAGGGATGGTCCTGACGACTCGAAGGCCCCTGCGCATCTCCAGCCTGGATTCGGTCGCCATACCCCCGGAAATTCTGGAGCTTGTACAGCGCGAAGGGTTGAAGTCCGGCGCAGTGTTACCTCTACTCGTGGGTGATAAGGCTTTCGGTACACTTGAGCTCGTCAGCAAAAGAGAGAATTCTGTTACGGAAGAAGATATGGAGCTGTTGGCATCGCTCGCCGCGCAAGTCGCGATTGGGGTGGCGAACGCGATGGCTTACAAGGAAATCGACGATCTAAAAAAACGGCTCGCAGAAGAAAAGCTGTACCTGGAAGAAGAAATCCGTAATGAATACTTCGACGAAATCATCGGCGAGAGCAAGGAATTGGTTGAAGTGCTCGAGCAAGTCCGGACGGTCGCAGAAACCGACTCGACCGTTTTGATTCTAGGTGAAACAGGTACTGGAAAAGAATTGATCGCGCGGGCAATTCACAATTCAAGTCGCCGGCAGCAGCAAACATTTGTGAAGCTGAACTGTTCGGCGATCCCTACAGGGCTTCTCGAAAGTGAGTTGTTCGGCCACGAAAAGGGCGCCTTCACGGGCGCAATCGCACAAAAGGTCGGCCGAATGGAACTTGCCGATCGAGGAACGCTGTTCCTGGACGAAATCGGCGATATACCGATGGAGCTTCAACCGAAACTGCTCCGCGCACTGCAAGAACGCGAATTCGAAAGGCTTGGCTCGAACCGAACCATCAAAGCCGATTTCCGATTGATCGCAGCGACGCACAGAAACTTGCCGGAACTGGTTGGTAACCGCGAGTTTCGCAGTGATCTGTACTACCGGTTGAACGTGTTTCCAATCAGGCTACCAGCCCTTCGCGACCGACGGGACGACATCCCGCGGCTTGTCCGGCATTTTGCCGCAAAGCATTCCAGCCGCATGAATAAACAGATTGAATCCATTCCGGCTGAAACCATGCGCGCCCTCATCGATTGGCACTGGCCTGGGAACATTCGGGAACTCGAGAATTTCATCGAGCGGGCGGTAATTCTGAGCCGTGGTAGTGTCCTGAATGTCCCGGTATCGGAACTCGAGCCTGTCCCGCAGGCGAGGGCTGCAACCGCAGCAGCCGCAACGGTTAGCGGATCTTTCACGTCTTCGACTCCGAGCACCAACCAGCCGGTGACACTCCACGACTCGGAACGCGAGCACATCTTGAAAATTTTGCGGGAGACGGGAGGCATACTCAGCGGTCCCAATGGTGCTGCTGCCCGTCTCGGCCTCAAGAGGACGACTTTACAAGGCAAGATGAAGAAGCTCGGTATTGGCCGCCAGAATATCTAGCGACTTGCGTCTGCCCAAATTACGGCGGCGTGACTCAAGTAAGGCAACGCCATCCAATTCATCTCATCTAAGTCGTTGAAGAGTCAGCTGTGGGAGTTGGCATCGGCCCTGCACTATCAAGCCTGAGGTAGAAATAATGTTAAGGATTTCGGTTGATGATCAGTCTGAGACAACCACGCTTTATGTACAGGGAAAGTTATCAGGTGCCTGCGTTGATGAGCTTCGGAAAGTATGGATGTCAATCCGACACGAGTCACCGGGCAAAGACACCGTGGTCGATCTGTGCGCAGTCCGCGTTGTTGATGCGGCGGGCAAGAAATTGCTGTGTCAGATGCATGGGTGGGGAACCAAACTCGCTGGCCATGGAATTGCTATAGGTCCTCTGATAGAAGAAATTACGAGCACGGCATCGTGCTCTGAATAAGAAAGCTGCTTGAGTTCGGACGGAGGTAGATCGTGTTATACATGCTTCAGGTTTATTTACTGGTCGCAGTTCCTATTTTCGCGTTGGCTGGTGCAGTCCTGCTCAGCTTGAGGGTATGGGCTGAAGCGAAGCATTACATAACTGAGGCACGTCGGCGCGCTTCATAATAAACGGGAACGAAAGTTCAAAAAGCGGAAGGCACAAAAGGGTTGTCACTCTTTTGTGCCTTTTGCTTTTGTGGTTTTCATTCCTGCCGTGTGTGTCGGATTCGGAATTTGTAGAGTATGATTGCGCGCACAAGGCAGGTTTTCGATGAAGCACGTTGTATTCGGACTGAGTCTCGCAGTTCTCCTATTGTGCGCAGTCACGTCTGTTTCCGGTCAGCACACGCTCGCAGCAAAGTTCGATTTGACCAAGCAGCTGAGTCTAAAAGGTACAGTTACCCAGATTGATTGGTCGAACCCCTACGTTCACATCATTATGAAGGTTCCCGGTAACCCGCGGCCCGTAATTTGGGCGGTAGAACTGGAAAGCGCCATTCTTTTAACAAAGAACGGATGGAAAGAAGCCGATCTTCTACTTGGGGAATCAATAACCGTTCAGGGCTTCGCGGCTCGAGACGGAAGCAAGCAAATTTCAGGGAATTCCGTTGTAAGGGCAAGTAACGGCAAGAAAGTGTATTCCGGAACGAACGGAACCCTTCCGGCGCACGCCGTCGCTTCGGGGCCGGTTCCGCGATGGCCGAGCGGGCAGCCAAGACTGGGGCCGCCAGCTGGACAGACGGGATATTGGGGAAATCCGAGCCGCACTTCGTTGCTGCAAGATGGAGCAAAAATGGAGATGGATGCGTATGGGCTTCTGAAGAATATCGCCGATGCCGACAAGGTTGCGCCGATGCAGAAATGGGCGCGGGATCTGTACGAGTATCGTCAACGCAATTTCTTGAAGGACGATCCGATGTATCTGGCGTGCAAACCTCCCGGAGGCCCGCGCCAGTTCGAGCAGATTTATGGATTTCAATTTGTAGAAAACCCGGACTTCAACCGTATCTTCGTACTCCTTGGCGGCGGCAATCGGAATCGGCGAGTCATCTACACAGATGGACGCCCTCAGGTCGGCCAAATCAATGGTGATGCAGACAATCCTCTGTACTACGGCCGCTCCGTTTCCCATTGGGAGGGCGATACGCTGTCCGTTGACACAAAAGGGTTCAACGAGAAGTTCTGGTTCGACAATGGCGGTTTACCACATACCGAGCAGCTTCATCTCATCGAGAAGTTCACTCGGACCGATATGAAGACAATGAAGTATGAAGTCACCATCGACGATCCAGGCGCGTATACGAAAACGTGGACCAGCAACTGGACATTTGAATGGATTCCGGGCGAAGAGACACCTTACTTCCTTTGCCAGGATAACCGTCCATAGTTCTTCTTAGATCGAAAGGGAAGGTTCTATCGTGAGAATCCACACTAACAACAACGCCTTCGTACTCACCGCGGCATGCGTTCTAATCCTGACCTCAGGAATAGTCGGGCTGGGCCAGGACGCGCCGGCACCGGCCGGCCAGCAAGGCCAACAAGGCCAGCAAGGCCAACGGGGCCAAGGTCAGCGTGGAGGGCAACGCGGCCCGGCCGCACCCGCCGCCCCAACACCTCGACGTCCCGATGGGAAGCCCTGGATCGGCTCCGTTCCGGGTCAGCAACCCGGCCGCTGGAATGGAGGGCCGACAACCCTTCCGCTAAACATGCTCGACAAAATTCCGTTCCAGCCTTGGGCCAGAGCCGTGTACGACCAACGGCAGATTGACCAATTCGAACCGCATACTCGCTGCAAAGCTTCTGGAGTATCCAGACAGTTTTCGACACCTTACGGTACCGAGTTTGTGGACGTCCCGGATCTTCAACGAATCTACATTATGGATATGGGAGGCCCTAATTCTTACCGCATCATTTATATGGATGGCCGGTCTCACCCTGCTAACCTGACTCCGACGAATTACGGACATTCTATTGGCCACTGGGAAGGCGACACACTCGTGGTCGAGACAATCGGCTTGAACGAGAAGTTCTGGATCGATACACGGGGAACACCTCACACCGAGAAGCTGAAGTTCACCGAACGATTTACGCGCACGGATATGAACACGCTGCAATATCAGGCGACGATTGAAGATCCCGGTGCATACACGGCGCCTTGGACGACCACCGTGTTTTCGATGAGGTGGGCTCCGAATGTGGATCCATTCGAATATGTCTGCCAGGACAACAACCATGGGCCGGAACTGATGCTGGGCAGCCAGTCGGAAATCGACAACACGAAGTTTTTTGTTCCGTAGAGGTGCAATGCGATTGAAATCTGTACGTTTGTTGTCGCTTTTCACGGCGGTTCTTGCCGTGACCATTGTTGCGGGAGCCCAGGAGGGACATCCGTTGACCGGCACATGGTACGGTGATTTCGGCATGACACCGGCTCAACGGAATGACCTCACCGTGGTCATGAAGTGGGATGGAGCCCTTACAACTGGAATCGTGAACCCCGGTCCCAATGCGGTTCCGCTAAAGACCGCACGACTCGACGTGAAGTTGGGCACACCAGGGCGCCAGGCCGTCGCCGCACAAGGGGGAAATCCGGCACAACCAGCGGTGCCGCCCACACCCTCGACGTTCTTGGTTCACTTCGAAGTGGACGCCAAGAACAAGGCCGGTGGCATGGATCACTTCATTTTCGACGGAAAGATCGAAAACCCTGTGGCCGGCAATCGTACGATTGTAGGCACCTGGATGTGCGGGAACACAAAGGGGGATTTCAGGCTGAGGCGCCTATAGTCCCGTTCACAACCACTTCGCTTTTCTAAACCGGTAAAACAGATAGCCGTCGATCAAAGCCATGATGGTGAGGGATAGCGGATACCCGTATCGCCAGTTCAGTTCCGGCATATGCTGAAAGTTCATGCCGTAAAGTCCGGCAACCAGCGTCGGAACGGCAACCAATGCCGCGCATGCCGCCAGCTTCTTCGTGACTTCGTTTTCCTGAAGCGTGATTAGAGCAAGGTTGACGGATGTCGCCGTCGAGACGGTCTCGCGCAAATTGTCAATCGATTGATTCAGGTGTACAAGATGATCGTGCACATCGCGAAAGTAATCCTGTAAACCTGAACAGAGCTGGGGAACACGTCCGCCGTGAAGTTTGCCGGTAGCTTCGAGCAACCCGCCTGCGGCGTGCTTCACAGTCATCAGTTTTTGCTTGAGGCCGTACAACGCTTCGATGCTGGCACGAGTGCTCTGATCAGCAAAAATGTTCCTTTCGATTTCTTCAAGTTGATTCGACAGAGCATCAATCACCGGAAAATACCGATCCACTACTGCATCCATCAAGGCATAGAGGACATACGCCGATCCGTGACGCAGCAGCTCCGGTTCCTGTTCGGTGCGTCGGCGAACATCGGCAAAACCGTGTTCGGCCTGATGCCGCACTGAAAGGACGTAATTGTCCCCGGCAAAGATGGCGAGCTCTCCAGTTTGCAATTCTGAGCCGGCCACCTCGACTACCAGGAGTACGACGAATAATGACTTGCTGTACTCCTCGATTTTAGGACGCTGATGCCCATGTCGTGCATCCTCGACCGCGAGCTCGTGAAGGCCGAATTCCTCCTGCAAGGCATCGAGTTCTTGCGGATCCGGATCGCGTACCGCGACCCACACGAAACAATCCGGACGGCTGACGTATTCGCTGATATCAGCGAGAGGAATATCCGCCAGCTTTACGCCCCGTTGGTAGGCAACGCAGTTGACGAGCATCGGAATACTTTACCTGATCTGCACAGCACGCACCGCCCATTTCACTGCGAAGTAGACGAGCAATGTGGAAGCAATCAAGAAAGCGCACCATGCTGTAAGCAACACTACGTTCGTGGCGAAAACAGGCCGGTTAATCTCGAGGCGAGCGAGCAGCTCGGCAAGGCCTATTTGATTTAATTGTGAGACATGAAATGAACGCAGACCCCCGTCCGGTGCGTGCCAGATCAACCCCGAGTAGTATGGGATCAAGACGAAATGCGTGGCATACATTTCGAGCGCGAAAAAGAACACGACCGTTGCGGTTACCATTTCCTTTCCCCACTTGAAGGCGAGTAGGCCAGCAACCACTAAAATCGCTTCGGGAATTACTACGGCGTACAAATACCATCCTGGCGTTGCGTCGATCGGGATGTTGATCGAATTCATCAGGACGTGATATGCCGAGGCAGCCAAGAAAGTTCCGTAGATGCTTAAGCAGACGAACAGATCTCTCCGGGCGACTAAAACTGGTTTTTCGGGAGGTTGTCGCCTCATGCCACGAATTACTAGAAGGACCAGCCCGCCGGCGGCAATGAGAGCCACGAACTGAAAAACGTCGTACATCCAGCTACGAACGGTTAGAGAACTCCAGTTGCCAAACCAGAGATGTGAGCCGACAAACGAGTTCGCAGCCATAGACCAATTCACTCTTGGGACGTGTCGAAGGATTTCACTCAGGGTCATCTTCTTTTCCGGCGCTCCATCCGCCCAGATGATCGCGCCTACAAGCCGAACATTTCGCAGATACCACCAGGTTGGAATAACAATCGCGCCGACGAGTGCTCCAGCACTCGCAATAAGTGCACGTGGGCGCCTGGCTTCAGGTGCTGTAATAACGGTGAGGGCTGCAAGCAGTGCCAACGGTGGCACTGCGGCCAAGCCATAAGCCTTCGTCAGGAGAAGTAAGCCTACAGTAATGCCCGCGATCGGAAGATAAGCGATGTCGTCGTGTGCGATGCGGAAGCTCGAGAAAGCAAAAATACCGAAAAGAATCATGGCCAGGGATTGATTGCCGACTCGTGACGTGTCGATATACAGCTCCGGCATAGCCGCGATTAGAAGACACACAAACAGACCGGCCCGATCCGTAGCAAAGATCTGACGTGATGTCAGGAATGCGATGGGAATCACGAATGACGCCAGGCAAACATTGATGATCCGGAATAAGAAGACCCGGTTGGGAAGGTTTGTAGTTCGGGCCAGCTGATAGAAAGGCGTCATGAGCCAGTAGTACAGCGGTGCCTGTTTGCCCTCGTAAAGAGGGTTCTCTCCCTGCTCATATTGCGCATCGCTTGGAATCTTTAGAAGATCTGTCTGTCTCGCAGCTCGATCTTGCGGAGCTAACTTCCAGTAAGCATCATGATCCGTATGCGAACCCAGAGTGGAGACGACCGTTGAGGCTAACGGCGCTAATTCCAATGAGCGGTCAATCTCACGCGACACACGAGTATCGGGAAGTGGTAGCTCATGATGGAGTGCGACGTATTGAATGAACGAGAAATGGGCGTATTCATCGAACCCATCCCAGAGCGGAGTTAAGAGCGAATAGAAAACACCCTTACAAATGAAGATAAGCCAGATCGCAAGCAACGCGTTGCGTAGATGCCTTTGGTTACCCATCATCCGTGCAGCTAAGGATGCTGGAAGCTAGATGTGGTGCAGAATCTGATAGAGCAGCACCAAGGCTGCTGCTACAACCATGAGTATGGCTATCTTTGCTACATGAGACTGCATTACCGGAGACTTCATTTCGTGAGGATACTACGGGGAAACGAACACAAAAAGCAGAAGAAGTACGAAATCTTGTGTGTATTCTGTGCTTTTTGTGTTCCGGATTTTCAGGCCACCATCGCGTACTCGCTCGTCTCCAGCGCCAGGGCCAGCACTTCATCGATCGATTTCACTGGGTGAAATCGCATGTGCTCTCGCGCGTCGGCAGGCAGATCCTCCAGATCCGCTGCATTGCGTTCCGGTAGGATGACTTCCGTCAAGCCGGCTGCCTGCGCAGCCAAGACCTTCTGCTTCAAGCCGCCGATTGGAAGCACTCTTCCCTGGAGCGTGACTTCGCCCGTCATTCCGATCGTGCTTTTCACCGGCCGGCCGCTCAGCAGCGAAGCGAGAGCAGCAACGATGGTGATACCCGCGCTCGGACCGTCTTTCGGAGTGGCTCCGGCAGGCACGTGCACGTGAAACTCCTTGCCTTCAAAGCTCTGCTCGTCGATTCCCAATTCAGAAGCGTGGCTCTGTACGTACGTTAGAGCAATACGAGCAGATTCCTTCATGACACCGCCGAGTTGACCCGTCAGTACGAGCCCTCCCTTACCGGCCATGGAGGCGGCCTCTACAAACAAGACATCACCGCCCGTGCCCGTCACCGCAAGGCCGGTCGCTACTCCAGGCGTGGCGGTCCGTGCTGCCGCTTCATGCTGAAATTTCGGTCGTCCTAGTGTTTCACGGACGATAGCCGCATCGATATTGATTGGCGGTTGCCGATCATTCGATGCGATAACCGTTGCCGTTTTTCGCAACAACGTACCCAACTCCCGTTCGAGTTGGCGCACTCCCGCCTCGCGGGTGTAATCGGTAATGACTAATCGCAGTATGTCGTCAGTGACTGTAACTTCATCCAGCCTCAATCCATTCCGTTCGACTTGACGGGGCCAGAGATACCCACGTGCAATAGCGACCTTCTCATCGGTTGTATATCCGTCAAACCGAATGACCTCCATGCGATCGAGAAGCGGACCGGGAATTGTTTCGGCCACGTTCGCTGTCGCGATGAAGAGCACGTGCGAAAGATCCAGTTCCACATCGAGGTAATGATCCTGGAACGCATGGTTCTGCGCCGGATCAAGAACCTCCAAAAGTGCCGATGAAGGATCGCCACGCCAGTCGGCGCCGAGCTTGTCTACTTCGTCGAGCATGATGACGGGATTCATCGTCCCGGCATCGCGCAATGCACGCACGAGCCGTCCAGGCAACGCGCCGATGTAAGTTCGGCGATGACCACGAATTTCCGCCTCGTCTCGAACCCCACCAAGAGACATCCTGACGAACTTTCTACCCGTAGCCCGGGCGATCGATTCGCCGATGGATGTTTTGCCGGTACCTGGAGGTCCGATTAACGTCAGGATGGCCCCCGACCTGCGGTTTTCCGTAAGACCGCGCTCAGAGCGCAGCTTCCGTACCGCCAGATATTCCGTTATTCGACGCTTTACGTCGTCGAGGCCGGCATGGTCGGCATCGAGAACTTCGCGTGCATACCTTGGATCCAGCCTTTCATCGGAGCGTTTCGACCAGGGAACCGCGAGCAACCAATCCAGATATGTACGGATGACCGATGCTTCTGCGTTGGAATCACCTATCCGCTCTAAGCGTGCGAGTTCACGCTCAGCCTGCTTTTGAGCGTGCTCCGGCATTTGGGCGTCCGCAATCTTTTTTCGGTATTCGTCAACGACAGAACCTTCTGTTTCGCCAAGCTCCTTGCGAATGGCATCCATCTGCTTGCGCAAGAAGTATTCGCGCTGCTGTTTTTGCGCGCCCGAATCGACTTCATTGCGGATGCGCTGCCGTAACTGAAGCTCCGTCAGCCGTTCCTTCTGGAACTGAAGCGCTAGCTTCAGGCGGTCGACGACATCGACCGTTTCGAGCAATTCGATTTTCTGTGAAACATTCAGATCGGGTGAGTAACCGGCCGTATCCGCTAAAGCCCCCGGATTTGTGATGGATCGAACGAACGCACTGATGCGGCCGTCGTCTCCACGTAATTCGAGAATTTCTTCGATTACTGCGCGATACTCACGCTCGAGTTCGCGTGTCAGACTCGCCGGCGGAGTCAAATCCCGCCGCTCCTGAACATCAACACGCAGAGTGCCGTCGTGGTCCGTTTGCGCCGCACCGGGTACTCCCCGATAGAGACCCATCAGTGAAACGGCAACTCCACGACTAGCCAAGGGAACGCGCTCTGTAACTTCAGCAACAACGCCGACTTTCGCGTAGTCGCTTCCGCGCCGCGGCATTAACAGAACCTGCTTGTCCTGACCGGGATCGAATGAGAGCGTCACCGGCATGCCCGGGAAAACTACCGTATCTTCCAAAGAAATCAGCTTGAGCCTTGTCATAAGCTGAACCATATGCATATAGTTGATGCTGTCAACTATTTATGAAGTCCAGCAATTCCCAGGCCTGCGAAGCCTGGGAACTCCTTTTAAAGTTTTTCTTTTCCCAGCGAGCGAATTTGCCGCCAGTTGCGGCGGAGTTCCAGCTATCGCCAGCGCAGTGTCACTTGCTGCACTTGATGCAGCCGGGTCAGTCGGTTCCGATGGGCCGCCTGGCCGACACCTTGGCGTGCGATGCGTCGAATGTGACGGGGCTTGTCGATCGCCTGGAATCGCGCGGGATTGTCCGGCGGCGCCCTTCCGAGGAGGATCGTCGAGTCAAAGCACTTGAGCTCACGGCGGTGGGCATCCGTCTGCGGGATATTGTGCTCGAACGGATGACGAAGCCGCCCAAGACGCTGGACCGCTTATCGGCGGAGGACCAGCGCGCGCTCGTGAAAATTCTGAAGCAGTTGCTGGAATAGGATGTCGTGCAGAAAGAGATTTGAAATTGGACGAATCCTGCATCTTAAATTCGAAATCCGAAATCCGAAATTGGACGCTGCAGTCCTCCGGACAGTCCAATCTGCGATTTCGGATTTCGAATTTAAGATGCAGGATTCGTCCAATTTCAAATCTTACTGTCCCGGTGGACGATATCCGAGTTGCTTCTTGATAGCTCCGTCCATTTCTTCGGGTGTGACCAGCGGAATCGTCTTCATGTTGATCGCCCCGGTGGCATTCACCGCTAACGATATGGCAACGGAAGCAGCATTGTCCGGCAAATCTGCGATGAGCACGAAGTCGGATTCGCCAAATGCAAAATAAAACGTTTCGAGCTTGCCTCCGGCTTCCTTAACTAGGGCTTCTGCAACACTCCGCCGTTTCGATCCGCCATCCTTTCGGACTCCCTTTGTACCTTCGGTACTGTAGTTACCTTGGAACAGATACTTCGGCATGGAAACGCCTCCTTTTCGAGTTGTTCTGCGGAGTATAAGCCTACGTATATGTCTACGAACCGTTATATTTTGCCGAGGAGGTATTCGCGCCGTCGTTTTTCGGGAAAGCGTTCGATCGAGTAGCGGAGCATCGTTCGCGGCATATCGCGATAATGGACCTTGAGAAATGATTCTTCAACCGCAATGTTTCGTTTCCCGATTTCCCGGAGCATCCACCCGACGGCCTTGTGAATCAGATCCTGTTTGTCCGTAATCAAGACTTCAGAGATTCTCAAAGCGTCGGAAAAATCGTTTTGGCGAATGAAATAAAATGTCGAAATGATGGCGATGCGGCGCTCCCAGAGTGAACTCGATTTTGCCCACGTGTAGAGCTGAGTTCGCTCGCGTTCCCAAAGAAAAGGTCCAATGATGTATGATGCCGACCCGTCCACCAGGTCCCAATTATTAATGAACCGTGTGTGGGCCAGGTAAGCTTCGTAAATTTGTTTGCGAGTCTTCTCATCTCCACGCGAGAACTGCCGCACAAGAATCATTAAGGCCAGCGTACGTTCTTCGTGAATATTCGACTTTAACAAGCCGGTTACGATTTTCAGGGATGCATGCTGGCATGCTGCTGCGAGCGTTCGCAGTGGAGGAACTTTGATGCCGATGAAGACGTCGCCTTCGCCGTATTCGCCGACACCAGTCTTGAAAAACCGCTGGAGAACCGCTGCGGTTTGCGTGTCCGCTATTCGTTGAAGCTGCTGTTTTATTGCAGGCAAAGATGTAAATTGGGCTTGATGAAGCACCTTGCGCGACTTAAGCAGGAACTCCGAGTGTATCGGCTTCTTCTGGCCGACAAGCGTACTCCGAAAACATCGAGATGGCTACTCGGGTTTGCTGTAGGCTACCTCGTAATGCCGTTCGACATCATTCCGGATTTCATTCCGGTTTTGGGACAGCTGGATGACTTGGTGATTGTTCCGTTGTTCGTCTTTCTGGCTCTACGACTAATACCAAAAACAGTGCTCGACGACTGTCGTCACCAAGCGGCTGAAAGCGGAGTCAAATAAGCCCATCAAACAATGTTGGTCCGGATATCAATTTCCGACGTGAGTGTTCGATGTACTGGACATTTATCCGCAATTTCCTGTAGCCGCCGAATCTGATCGGTAGTCAGGGCCCCTTCGAAATGCACGTGCCGATCGATCCGGTCCAGCAGGCCGATCCGGGTCTCACACTCGGCGCAGTCCGTTGCGTGGATTTTGAAATGGCGAAGGCGGACGGTCACACTCTCCAGCGGCCAACCTTTTCTTCGCGCATACATCGCAACGGTCATTGAAGTACAAGAGCCCAAGGCAACGAGTAAAAAATCGTACGGACTCGGACCTGTGTCCGTGCCTCCGACGCGTAGAGGTTCATCAGCCTGAAGCTGGTGTGGGCCGGCTACGATCTGTTGGCTAAAACCATCCGCTGTCCCACGGACAATAACGTCCCTCATATCGACGTTTGCCTTTTGCTCCGAGTGTGCAGTGCTCATAAGAGCCTCCGCCGAGAGAAGGCTGCACTATTATGCCGCTTCGTACAGATCTATGCTTTGTGGCCGGCCCGCTTTCGCTTCTGAAACTGCAACCTCTACCGGTTCCCACTCGCAAAGCCCGAGACACTGTGGACAGCGGCTGAACGAAGCATCTTTCTGGAATGTAACTTCTTTTAAACAGCAATCCGAAGCATACAATCCCGCCTTATGAACGTCTTTTCCTGTCTTCATATTTAATCTCCTTTACGTAATCTCTCGCTTCCTGCCGAGGCACAAGCCCTAGCACCTCAGGTTCCACTTCTACCGTGTGATCTGACGTGTCCCCCGGCATTTCGGTATGTGAATTCACGAAGAGAGTTCGCGAAATTGCGAAATATCAGAAAATGAACGATTGCCGAGCAAGAAGCGGAGTGTTCTCAAGATCTCGCGCGAGTACATTCATGAAAACTGTTGGAGGTATTCTATGAATGCAATGGCCGAAAAAGACACCACAAGAAATCGCGGTGTGGGAAGATTTGCCACAGCCGCGGCAAAATGGGAGGCACTTCGTCGCCGAGACCCGACGGCTGATGGGGAATTTTTGTATTCCGTGAAGACAACCGGCGTGTATTGCCGCCCTTCATGTACATCGCGCAATGCCCGATCGGAAAACATTGTTTTTCATTCGACTGCTGCAGATGCCGAGCGCGCGGGCTTCAGACCATGCAAGCGCTGCCGGCCGGATCTGCCGCCGCGCGTGGACCGCGAGGCCGCACTCGTTGCAGAAGCATGCCGGACCATCGAGGCTTCGGATGAGATGCCTGCGCTTTCCGAGCTGGCAGCGAGAGCGGGAATAAGTCCCTATCATTTCCATCGAATGTTCAAGCGTTTCGCCGGAGTTACGCCGAGGTCATATGCATCCGCTCACCGCAAACGTCGAGTTCAGGAGAACCTCGCGTCGGGAAGTGAAGTAACCGAAGCAATCTATGCTGCCGGGTTTAATTCGTCGAGCCGTTTTTATGAGCAAGCTTCAGGGATGCTTGGGATGAAGCCATCAGTCTATCGCCAGGGTGGTGAGGGTGAAAGGATCCGCCACTCCCTCGGCGTGAGCTCCCTCGGTAATGTGTTGGTTGCGGCGACAGAACGGGGATTGTGCGCGATTTTGCTCGGCGACGAGCCCGAAACGCTCCTCGCGGATCTGGAGCGACGTTTTCCGAAGGCGGACTTACGTGAAGGCGACGCGCAATTTGCGGATTGGGTAGCGAAAGTTATTCACTTTGTTGACGATCCGAAAGCCAATGAGGGACTCGGTCTGCCCCTCGACCTACGCGGCTCGGCTTTTCAGTGCCGCGTCTGGGAAGCTTTGCGCAACATCCCTGCGGGCGAGACCATAACCTATGGCCAAATTGCGGAACGCATCGGCCGGCCTGGTGCGGCGAGAGCTGTTGGTCGCGCGTGCGCAGACAATGCGTTGGCGGTTGCCATACCGTGTCACCGTGTCGTCGGCTCCAATGGAGAAATCGGTGGTTATAGGTGGGGCGCTAAACGTAAGCGGCAGCTTCTCGAGCGAGAACGCAGAAAAGGTACAAAGTAACGTGTGATCATTTAGAATGTCGCGTCATGGGCAACTGGTTCCTATTGATGCTTTGGATCGTGGGCTTTCAAGCCGGCAACGTCGACCGACTCTCCTGGATTTCGGGTTGTTGGGAAGGACGCACTGGCAACCGCGCCACCGTTGAACACTGGATGAAACCCGATGGCGGATTGATGATGGGGATGAGCCGAACGGTCGTAGCCGGAAAGGCAAGTGAGTTTGAGTTCCTGCAGATCCGGCAGCAGGGTACGGACGTCGTTTACATTGCCAAACCCTCCGGGCAGGCCGAGGCTTCATTCAGGCTGACCCATAGTTCCGATCGCGAAGCCGTTTTTGAAAACCCCGCGCACGATTTTCCCCAGCGAATCATTTATAGGTTACAAGCGGACAGTTCATTGCTCGCTCGAATTGAAGGTTTGGCAAACGGGGTCGAAAAGGGAATTGATTATC
>Ga0114129_10002510_pt1 | contig 25459 bp, 23 predicted proteins | sample RhiMetdeltSRZDD1_FD_80071 | JGI IMG/M metagenome (GOLD analysis project Ga0114129, IMG submission 80071) | Populus rhizosphere microbial communities from Tennessee, USA - Rhizosphere MetaG P. deltoides SRZDD1 (version 2) (version 2) | ecosystem: Host-associated > Plants > Roots > Rhizosphere >...
CGCGCTGGCCCTGGTGCACCAGGGCGGCGCGGTACCGGTGGTCGTTCTCAACAAGTCCGATCTCGCCACAGGTGCCGCCGAGGCTCGTCGCGAGGAGGTGGTGCGCGTCGCACGCACTGCGGCCGTTCATTCCCTCTCGGCGCTGCACGGAGACGGTGTCGCGGGGCTCGTGCCGTATCTCGCCCGCGGCCGTACGCTGGCGCTCCTCGGGTCTTCCGGCGCCGGGAAGTCGACGCTGCTGAATCGGCTGATGGGCGGCGACTGGCAACCGACGCGCGAGGTGCGCGCGCACGACAGCCGCGGGCGGCACACCACCACCTCGCGCCAGATCTTCGTGTTGCCGAGCGGGGCTCTGCTCATCGACACGCCCGGCATCCGAGAGATCCCCCTCGTCGGCGACGACCAGGATCTGGGCGCCGTCTTCGACGAGATCACCGCGCTGGCCACGGACTGCCGCTTCCGAGACTGCCGCCACGGGGGGGAGCCGGGCTGTGCGGTGAGGCGCGCCGTCGACGAGGGCGCGCTCGAGCCGGCGCGGCTGCAGAGCCTGCGCAAGCTCGAGGCGGAGCGGGCGTATCAGGGCGTTCGTGAGGATAGCGGGCTGGCGCGCGAGCGCAAGGCGCAATGGAAGACGATCCACAAGGCGGCGAGGCAAAGGCAGCGCCTCAAGCGCGGGGAGTGACCTCGTACCGCCGCCCGAGGTTGTATCTTCGGCGGCATGAGCCAAGGTGCGAGTCCGGGCACGATGTCCTGTCCGAAGTGCGGCTTCTCACAAGCACCCAGTGACACGTGTGTGGCCTGCGGCATCGTGGTTTCGAGGTTCCGTTCCCGAGCGCCGCGCGCGGAAGCCGAGTCGGCGCCGGGCGTCCCCGACGAGGGGCTGATCCACGACCAGGTGTTCACGCGGCTGCTCACCGCCGCGCGGCGCATCGAGGTGGAGCAGCACATGCGGCACTGGTGGGAGATCCTCCTCGACTGGGAGCAGCGGAATGAATACGCCATTTCGGGAGCGGGCGTGGGCTTGCTCGGCACCATGGTCGAGCAGGGCACCGGTTTCGGCGCCGTCGTGGCGCGCATGCTCCTCGGCAGCCACCGGCCGCTGGAGGTCATGGTCTTCGGCGGCAACGACCGCGTGCTGATGGAGCTGGATCGTCCGTTCTATCTGTTGAACTCGTCGCTCACCGTTCGAACCGCGGCCGGCGAGGTGCTCGGCCGGGTGGAGAGCCGGCTGACGCTGTTGCACAAGGCGTACGACCTGCATGACGAGAGCGGGCGTGCGTTCGCGACCATCCGAAGCCCCCGCTGGCGGCCGTGGACGTTCCCCATCCTCGACGAGTCGGGGACGGAACGCGTGGTCATCGCCAAGAAGTGGGGCGGGCTCGTCAAGGAGTACTACACCGACGCCGACAACTTCGGGCTGGACTTCGGAAACTACGAGTGGACGCTGTCGCAGCGGGCCGTGATCCTGGCGGCGATGATCAGCATCGACTACGACTACTTCGAGAACAACGAGGGGTCGAAGGACTGAAGCGCCGGCGCTCAGCGATCGCGAAACGGGACGGCCACGACCTGGTGGTCGTCTTCGTAGACGACGTAGCCGGGGTGCTGCGTCCGCAGCCGCTGAACCGGCAGGCCACAGGCGGCGAGGGCGCGCCCGAGCGCGTCCGCGCGCCTCAGATGCTCGGTAGCCCCCGCCCTGAACCAGCTCACGGCGACAGGAGGGCGGCGGTAGTAGCCCTTGGAGCGCGTGTGGACGAACCTCTGGGGTGTGGCGAGGTGCTCCTGGAACCAACTCAGCTCGCGGTCGATGTCTTGTTTGCGTGCCGCGTCCAGACACGTGTATCGCCGCAGCCGATAGGCGGCCTGGAAGATGCCCATCGGCTGCAGCGAGTCCGGGTCGACGGTGGAGACGGCCAGGCGCACGAGCTCCTGGCCGTCAGCGTTCGAGGACAAGACGCACCAGCTCTTCCTTCAGGCGGCCCTGCTCCTTCGGCTCCGTGCAGCGCACGAACCGATAGGCGAGCTCGATGAAGCGCCTCCGCTCCGCCTCCGCCACCGGCAGCGGGGTGTGGTGGCGCGAGACCACGCGCTGTACAACGTTCGTCGTCGTTCTGTTTTCCATGGACACACCTTTGCGGACTGACAGTCTCGAAACGTAGTTCTCCCTGCGACCTCGCTCGAGGTTTCTCGAACGCGAGGCCAACAAAAAAGGCCTTCTAGGGGCGCGCCCCAGAAGGCCTGGTCACTCCTATGAGTGCGGTTCCTTCAGGGCGAGTTCGCCTCCTTGCCCCAGGCGGCGCCGTGCGGGACGAGGCAGCGCGATCGGGCTCCGGACAGGGAGCTCGTCCGCGTCGTGGGGCACATCGAGTTAAGGATGCGAATCCTCACATCAACCTCGGTCGAGTAATGTACCGTTTGCGCTCTAAATTGTCAATGACAAACGGTAAGATCCACCTTCCACATGCGTGTTCATCTCGTCGACGGCACCTACGAGCTCTTCCGTTCCTACTTCGGCGCGCCCCCGTCGCAGACCCCGGAGGGCCGCGAGGTCGGTGCCACCCGCGGCATCCTGAGGTCGCTGCACTCGCTGCTGCGCGAGGACGGCGTCACCCACGTGGCGGCGGCGTTCGATCACGTCATCGAGTCCTTCCGGAACGACCTGTTCGCCGGCTACAAGACCGGCGAGGGCGTGCCCGAGGAGCTGATGGCGCAGTTCCCGCTCGCGGAGCGCGCCGCCCACGCCCTCGGGATCGTCGTCTGGCCGATGGTCGAGTTCGAGGCCGACGATGCCCTCGCCACCGCCGCCGCGCGGTGGGCGGACGCACCGGAGGTCGAGCAGGTCCTCATCTGCACCCCCGACAAGGACCTGGCCCAATGCGTCCGCGGCTCGCGTGTCGTCTGCTTCGATCGCATGCGGCGGCGCGTCCTCGATGAGGCCGGCGTCGTCCTGAAGTTCGGGGTGCCGCCCGCCTCGATTCCCGACTGGCTCGCCCTGGTCGGCGACACCGCCGACGGCATCCCCGGCGTCCCGCGCTGGGGCGCGAAGGGCGCGGCCGCGCTGCTCGCCCGGTACGGGCGCGTGGAGGCGATCCCGCCGCTCGAACGGGAATGGGAAGTGCCGGTGCGCGGGGCGGCGGCGCTCGGGCAGAGCCTCCGGGAGCACGTCGGCCACGTCGGCCTCTATCGGCAACTTGCGACGCTGCGGACAGATGTGCCGCTGGCCGAGACGCTGGACGACCTGCGGTGGCGGGGCGCCCGCCGGGCGGAGCTGACGGCCCTGTGCGGCGAGATCGGGGAGGACGACCTCGTCGGGCGCATCCAGACCTGGCGCGAGTGATACGTTTCACACCCCTGTAAGTCGTACTTGAACGGCCTGCCGGGCCGGCGTAGCCTTGGTGTCGCGTCTTTCGACGCTCCCATGAAACCTCGCAGTGCGCTGATCATCGACGACGACAAGGAGTGCTCCGACCTCGTCGCCCGCGCGCTCGGCACTTTCGACCTGAAAGTCGACACCATCGCCGACGCGGCGTCGAGCCTCGACAAGGTCGTCGACCTCTGTCCCGACATCGTCTTCGTGGGCTTGGGCGTCGTCATCGCCGACGAGATCAAGGACCTGGACGACGGCATCCGCGTGGTCGTGCTCGCCACGGGGGAGTCGAACCAGGGTCGGGCCGACCGGCTCCTCCAGAAGCCGCTGACCGAGCAGAACCTCATCGATGTGGTCCAGACGCTCCTCGCCATGCAGCCGCGGACGGCGGAGGCGGCGGCCGACCCCACGTCGGCGGATCCTGTCGATCGCCTGCGCCGCCAGTTCACAGTCGCGCGCTCGCGCTCGTCCTCGTCGGGCAACCTCGCGCTGCAGGCGCGGGCCGACGAGAAAGACGCGGACATCGCCCGGCTGCAAGCGGAGCTCGTGGCGCGCGAGGAGCGGATCATCGAGATCCAGCGCAAGAGGCGCAAGGTCGTGGCCGAGTTGACGGACGCGCTGCGGCTCACGCGCAAGTCCCATCGCGACCTGGAGGTCCTCCTCGACTCCGCCCAGACGGCGTCCGACACGGCGCAGCGCGAACGGGAAGAGCTCGAACGCCTGCACGAGCGCGAGCACGAGGAGCACTCGGAGCAGCTCACGGAGGCCGAGGACCGCCGGCGCGAGGCGGAGACCGTCGCCGCCGAGATGAAGACGCGGTATGCCGAGGCCCAGCGCCGTGCCGAGTCGGATCTGGCCGCCTTGCGTGTCGACCACACCGCCGCCCTCGACGCCCGGGCGGCCGAAGTGGCCTCGCTGCGGGCGGCGGCCCAGACCCGCGAGCAGGAGATCCGCGCACAGTTCGAGACCGTGCTGGCCGAGATGAGGGCGGAGCTGGCGGCGGCGGAGACAACCCGCGCGCAGGCCCTGGCCGCGCAGGACAAGGAGCACGCGGCGGCCCTCCGCCGCGCGGTGGAGGAGCGCGACACCATCAAGGCCACGCTGCAGGCGGAGAAGGAGCGCGAGGTGGCGGCGGCGCTGGCCGCACGCACGCAGGCGCTCAGCGTCCAGGACAAGGAGCACGCCGCCGCACTGCGCCGGGCCCTCGAAGAGAAGGACGCGGCGAAGGTCGCGCTGCATCAGAGGCTGGACGCCGCCCGCCTGCTCGAGGCCGCCGTCGTCGAGAAGGACTCGGAGCTGCAGCGCCACGTCGCCGAGCACCGTCAGGCTGTGACCGCCCTCGAGGCCGCGCAGGCCCAGGCGGCGGCCGCTCGCGAGGAAGGCCGGCAGGCCGCGCAGCAGCAGGCCGCGGAGGAGCGCAAGGCCCTGGAGGCCTCGCTTCGGGCCCAGGAGCAGCAGATCCGCGAGCAGTACGAGGTGAAGCTGGGGATCGCGGAGGCCATGACCAAGCGCGATGCCGAGGAGCACAAGCGCGCGCTGGCCGCCCTCGAGGCCTCGCACGCCCATGCCCTCCAGCTCAAGGACGATGCTCATCGCCGGCATCACGAAGTGAAGCTCGGCCAGGCGGAAGCCGCCTTCGAGGCGCGGTTACGCGCGGAGAAGGAGCAGGCGGTCGCCGCTCAAGACAAGCAGCACACGGCCGCCTTGCGCCGTGCCGGGGACGAGCTGGGTGCCCTCAAGGCCGCCCTCCGATTCGAGCAGGAGGAGGTGCGGCAACTACAGACCCGGCTGGCCGCGGTCGAGGCCGACCATGCGCGCGCCCTGTCGGAGAAGGATGTGCAGCACGGGGCGGCGCGCGAGGAGATCCGGCAGGTGGTCGAGGCCCTGCGCATTGCCTACGAGCAGAAGCTCGTCGACGCGCAGGCCGCCCAGGTCCAGGCCCTCGCCGCCAAGGAGGCCGAGCACCAGGCCGCGCAGCAGGCCGCACGGCAGGGCAGCGCCGATGAGCTCGCGGCCCTGCGCAAGGCCATGGCCGGCCTCGAGTCCACGCATGCCGAAGCCCTGGGCGCCAAGGACGGCGAGCGCAAGACGGCCCTCGAGAACGCCCAGCAGCAGCTCGCGGCCGAGAACCGCCGCCAGACCGAGGAGCATCAGCGCGTGATGGCCGCCCAGGAGGCGGCTCACGCGAAGGCGCTGGCGGCCCTGGAGGCGGAGAAGCAGGCGCTGCGCGCCGAGCTGCAGCGCGAGGCGGAGCGCCATCAGCGTTCGACGGCGGGCCTCGAGGCCGCTCACGCGCAGGTCCTGCTGGTGAAGGAAGGGGGGCATCAGCAGGCGCTGTTGGTGCAGGCCCAGGCGCTGGCCGCCGCCCAGCAGCGCGCCGCGGGAGAGGTGGCGGCGCTGACGGAGACGATCGCCGGCCTGCGTGCCTCGCACGCGAAGGAGATCGCGGCCAAGGACGCCGAGACGAAGGCCACTCTCGACAAGATCGAGAAGGACGCCCCCGTGGAGATCCAGCGGCAGGCGGAGGAGCACCGTCGCGCGCTGGCCTCTCTCGAAGCGCGGCTGAAGGCGGAGAAGGAACAGGAGGCGGCGGCGGCGGTGACCACTCGCGTTCAGGCGCTCGCCGCCCAGGACAAGGTGCACGCGGCGGCGCTGCGGCACGTGACGGAGGAGCTCGACGCTCTCAAGGCCACGGTTGCCGCGATGGAGACGTCGCACGCGGAGGCGATCGGGGCGGCCGAGCGGGAGAAAGAGGCCCTTCGCGCCGAAGCGGCGTCCCGCGAGACGTCCCACACGCAGGCGCTGGCCGCCCTGAAGGCCGAGCAGGCGGCGGAGCACGGGTCCGCCCTCCGGCGGGCGACGGACGAAGCGGCGGCCCTCGCCGAGCGTGTGGCCACTCAGCAGGCGCTGCACGAGCAGCAGACCGCCGAGCTGCGCCGTCAGCACGACGAGCAGCGCCGGGTGCTCCAGGCCGAAGCCGAGGCGCGGGAGCAGGATCTCCTGAAACAGAACGAGGCGAAGCTCGCGCAAGCCGAGGTCCAGGCTCAGGCGGCTCGAGGGCAGGCCCTCGTCGCCCAGGACAAGGAGCACGCCGCCGCCCTGCGCCGGGCGTCGGAGGAGATGGCCGCGCTCAAGGTCACGCACGTTCAGGCCCTCGCCGCCAAGGACGCCGAGATGCAGGCCGCCCGCCTCCAGATGCAGGCCGCCCAGGCCGCCCAGGACCGGGAGCACGCCGCCGCGCTGCGCCGCGCCGCGGAGGAGCTCAAGGCGTTGAAGGCGACGGCCAAGCCGACGCCGTAGACCCCCCCGTCCGGACCCGTCCCGAAAATCCGCGTGATAGGAAAGGGGACGTGGATCCTGTCTTCGCGCCGCTGCGCCGTCTGTCCGACGCCGACCTCGTCGCGCGGGTGCGCGCGCTGGCCGCGCGCGAGCGGGACGAGACGGCACAGCTCGTGGCCCACCTGGCCGAGCTCGAGCGCCGCGACCTCCATCTGCGTGAGGGTTACGGATCGCTCTTCGAGTACTGCCGCGATGCGCTCTCGTTGTCCGAGCACGAGGCCTTCAACCGCATCGCCGCCGCGCGTGCCGCCCGCCGGTTTCCGGTGATCCTCGACAAGCTGGCCGAAGGCGCCGTCAACCCGACGACAGTCCGCCTCCTCGCGCCGCACCTGAGCCACGAGAACTGCCACGACGTCCTCGAGTCGGCGCGCGGCAAGCGCCGGGCGCAGGTCGAGGAGATGGTGGCGCACATGAGCCCCCTGCCCGACGTGCCGGAATCGATCCGCAAGCTGCCGCCGCTGCGCCCCGCATCCGGCCAGGCGGTCACGCCGCTCGCGCCGGATCGCTACAAGGTGCAGCTCACCATCAGCGGCGACACCCTCGAGAAGCTGCGCCTGGCGAAGGACATGCTGCGCCACGCCGAGCCCTCGGGCAGTGACGCCGCCGTCGTGGAGCGGGCGCTCAGCGCGCTTCTCTCGGATCTGGCGCGGAAGAAGTTCGCCGCCACCGACCGGCCGCGCGCCAGCACGGCGCCCGCGGCGGCCGACTCGCGCCACGTCCCGGCGGAGGTGAAGCGCGCCGTCTGGTTGCGCGACCTCGGCCGCTGCGCGTTCATCGGTACGAACGGCCGCCGCTGCAACGAGCGGGCGTTCCTCGAGTTCCATCACCTGAAGCCGTACGCCGTCGGCGGCGAGCCCACTGTCGAGAACATCCAGCTCCGCTGCCGCCAGCACAACGACTACGAGTCGCGGGCGTATTTCGGCGTGGCGCGGTAGTAGACAGCAAACAACAGACCTGACCCCCTTGTCTCCGACCTCGACCTGTCCCATGCTGGGAGAGGGCCAGGAGGTTGACCATGGCCATGTCACAGAAGCTGGGGGACCTGCTCGACGGCCGGCACGCGGCCTACCGTCGGATCCGTCACGCCGAGGCGCCCACCTCGCAGGAGGTCGCGAGCGCGGCGCACGTTCCGGGCTGGAAGCTGGCGAAGGTGGTCGCGCTGCGGGACGACCGCGGCCGATGGCTCCTGGGCGTCGTGCCCGCGCCGTGCCGCATCGACCTGCGCGCGCTGTCGGCGTTCTCGGGCCATCACGAGCTGCGCCTGGCGTCGGAGGCGGAGATCGCGCGGCGGTTTCCGGATGCCGAGCCCGGCGCCATGCCGCCGTTCGAGGACCTGTACCGCGTCCCGGTGTTCATCGATCTGAGCTTTTCCGACACGAACGACATCTACTTCGAGGACGGGACGCACCACGGCCTCGTGCGCATGCGCCTGCGCGACTACATCCGTGTCGCCGAGCCGATCATCGGCCGCTTCGCCGTCGGCAGCGCCAACGGGCACTGACCGGCTTCGCTTCACGATCGCGTAAGCTCTGTCGTTCATGACGACAGAAGCCCCGGGGCGGTACCGCGCCCTCGCCGTCCTCGTCTTCGTGTCCGGCGGGCTGGGCCTCGTGTACGAAGTGCTGTGGATGCGGCACTTCGTGGTGGTCTTCGGGGCGACCACGCTGGCGGCGGCGGCGACCCTGTCGGGGTTCTTCCTGGGGATGGCGGCCGGCAGTGTGGCCTTCGGCGCTCGCGCTCGCCGTTGGCGGCGCCCCATGGTGGCATTCGGCCTGCTCGAGATCGGCGTGGCGGGGGGCGCGCTGCTCGTCCTGCCCGCCCTCGGCCTGTACCGGGACTGGTATCCGACTTTGTATGGTCATTTCGGAAGCCAGCCGGCCGCCTTCGCCGCGCTGAAACTGCTGCTCGCCCTCGTGGCGGTGGCGCTTCCCACCTTCTGCATGGGGGGCACGTTGCCGGCGCTGGCCGAGATGGTCGCGTCCGGCCCCCGCATCGGCCGGCTCTATGCGACGAACGTCGCCGGCGCCACCCTGGGCGCCCTCTCCGTCCCGTTCCTTCTCCTGCCGCACCTCGGCGTGCGAGGGGCGTACACCGTGGCCGTCTGCGGCAGCCTCGGCGTGGGCCTCACCGCCGTCGCCCTCGGGTGGCGGCACGTTCGTCCGGTGGAGCCCGGGGCGGCCGAGGTGGGCGCGGAAGCGCCGCCGCGCGTGCTCGGGCTTGCCGCGCTGTCCGGCGTGGTGACGCTGGCCGTGCAGTCGCTGTGGACGCGGATGTTCGCCCTCGTGCACGAGAACTCCATCCACTCGTTCGTCGCCATCGTCGTCCTGTTCCTGGTGGGACTGGCCGCGGGTGCGGCCGCCGTCCGCGGAGACAAGCGCCGCCTGCCGGCGGCGCGGATGCTGGCGCTCGCGTGGTCGGCGGCGGGCCTGCTGATCGTGGCCTCGCCGCGGCTCTTCTTCCGCCTCACCGACGGTCTCGGCTATCTCGCGGAAACTGGAGACAACCCCTTCGCGCGCCTGCTGTGGCTCGGCGCTCTCATCGTCCTCCCGGCCGCGGTCGCGCTGGGGATGGCGGTACCGCTCCTCATCGAGATGGCGGGGCCCGTCCGCGGGACGCACGTCGGACGGCTCCTCGGGGTCAACACGCTGGGCGCGATCGTGGGACCGCTGGCCGTGACCTTCGTTCTCGCCCCGCGTCTCGGCCTCTGGTGGAGCCTCGTGTCGTTGGGCGCCCTGGTCGCGCTGGCCGGCGCCTGGGCGGGCTTCCCGCGCCGAGGACAGGCGGCCGTGCTGGCCGGCCTGATCGGGCTCGCGGTGCTGACGGCGCCCGGCTCGTTGCCTGCAGTACGCGTGCGCGCCGCCGCCGGCGAACGCCTCTTGTCCGTACGCGAGGGCAGCCACGGCACCACCGCCGTCCTCGAGGACGCGGAGGACCGCTGGATCACCGTCAACAACTCGTACGTGCTGGGGGGCGCCGCCGAGGCCGGCGAGGAGCGCTGGCAGGGGCACCTGCCGCTCTTCCTGCACCCGGCGCCGCGGCGAGTGGCCTTTCTCGGCCTCGGCACCGGCATCACCGCCGGGGCCGCCCTCGTCCATCCTGTCGAGACCATCGTCGCCCTCGAGATCGTGCCGGAGGTGGTGGCGGCCGCGGCCACGGACTTCGCCGATCACAACGCGGGGCTGCTGCAGGACCCACGCGTCTCCGTGGTGACGGAGGACGCGCGCAACTACCTGGCGGCCTCGCCCGGCGGCTTCGACGTCATCGTCGGCGACCTGCTGGTGCCGTGGCGGCCCGGCGAGGCCGCGCTGTATTCGAAGGAGCACTTCGAGTCGGTGCGGCGCGCCCTGGCCGCTGACGGCGTCTTCTGTCAGTGGCTGCCGCTGTACCAGCTTTCCGAAGAGCAGACGGCCGTCCTCGTGCGCACGTTCACCGACGTCTTCCCGGTGGCGACGGTGTGGCGCGGCAACTTCCTGCCCGCCCATGCGACGCTCGCCCTCGTGGGGCATCTGTCGTCCCGCCCGCTCGAGGCCGATCGGATCGATCGCCGCGTCCGGGAGCTCGCCCCGGTGCTGCAGGTGGCAAACCCGTTCCTCGCGCACCCCGCGGGCTTCTGGCTGTTCGCGGTGGGCGACGCCGACCCGCGCGCGGGGTGGCTGCCCGAGGGACGGAACACCGACGATACGCCGCGGATCGAGCTGCTGAGCCCGTCGATACGGGGGGACGGCCGCCCCACGGGTGTGGCCGGCCCGCGCCTGATCGCGCTGCAAGAGCGCTTCGCGCAGGCACCACCGGCGGGCACGCCGCTGGCGGCCCTCGGGCCCATGCGCCTCGGATGGCGCGAAACCGGCGCCGCCCTCGCGCGCGCGTCGCTGGGCGAGGAGGAGGGCGTGTGGTCGCTCCTGCAGACGATGCCGCCGGAATTGCAGAAGAGTCTCGGGGTGACTAGATCGCGGGAGCCGTCCCGGGCAGAATAGAGGCGGTGGCGGAACCGGGCATCGTGCTGGTCATCGACGACGAAGCCGAGGTACGGCAGGTGATCGTCCGTATGCTGCACGGCGTCGGCATCGACGTGGTCGACGCCGCGAACGGGCAGGACGCCGTCGCCCTCCTCGACGGCGGACTGCGGCCGGCGGTGATCGTCCTCGACCTGTGGATGCCCATCATGGACGGCTGGGAGTTCCTGGCGAAGGCGCGCCCGACCGCGCCCGTCATCGTCTTGTCCGGCCTCGGACAGGAGGTCCATCCGCTGCCCAAGTGCGTGGTCAAGCTGCTGACCAAGCCGGTGGGGCTCGAGGAGCTCGCGGCCACGATCCGCAAGTTCCGCGATCTCGGGCCCGCGTCCGACACACGGCACTGACGTGACGTCGCGCCTGGCCGCCGGCCGGCTCCTCTCACATGTCGGCCTGATCCTCGCCATCGCCAGCGTGCTGCTCGTGCTCGCCGCCGGTCCAGGAACGCGCGCCGGCCTTTGGCACTTCCGCACGGGCTTGGGTTTCCTGCGCTGGGTGTACTACGGCGGCGTGGCGTCGGCGCTCGTGGGCCTGCTCGGTCTGATCCTGGGCGGTGCCCGAGGCATTGCCGCCGCCGCATTCGTCCTCGGTGTCGGCGCGCTGGCCGTTCCCATCACGTTCCGCCGCACCGTGGCGTCGGTGCCGCGGATCCACGACATCACGACCGACACCCAGGATCCCCCCGCCTTCGAGGCGGTCGTCCCCCGGCGTGCGGGTGTCGAGAACCCGCCGGAATACGACGGTCCGGAGGTGGCCGCCCAGCAGCACGCCGCCTATCCCGATCTGCATCCCCTCGTGTTGTCGGACCCGCCCGCGCGGGCGTTCGAGCGCGCGGCCGGGGCGGTGAAGGCGCTCGGCTGGGAGGTGGTTGCCGCAACACCCGAGAAAGGGACGATCGAGGCCACGGAAACGACGCTCTGGTTCGGCTTCAAGGACGACGTCGTGATCCGCATCCGGCCGGAGGGCGCGGGCAGCCGCGTCGACGTCCGCTCGAAGAGCCGTGTCGGGAAGAGCGATCTCGGCGCGAATGCCGCCCGCATCCGCCGCTTCGCGGCGGCTCTCGATCAGTGATGGTGGTGGTCGTCGCCGGCCGGCGGCGCGGACAGTAGAGCCTTCTCTTCCGCCGTGAGCTGCGGCAGGTGGCGCACGAAGCGCACGATGTCGGCGATCTCGTCGTCCTTGTGATTCACGTTGAAGGCAGGCATGCCCGTCATGCGCAGGCCGTTCTTGACGATCCAGAAGATCTCGGTGTCCGGCCGCGCCTGGACCTTCTCGATCTCGAGAGGCGGCGGGCCGGGATTGAGGCCGGCGGAGAACTCGGCGGCGGAGCCGTCGGGCGCGCCGTGGCACGGCATGCAGTTCTCGCGGTAGTGGGTCAGGCCGCGCGCGATCGACTCAGGGCCGGCGCTGCCGGGCAGCGAGGTGACGGCGCGGGCGTGGCGCGCGATCGCGTGGTCGCGCATCTGCGGCGCGAGATCGTCGAGCATATCGGGCTTCGACGATGCGGCGATGGGGAAGAAGCCGGACCTTAGGAACACCCACGTCCCGAGCGCGATCATCACCAGCGCGAACAGCGAGCCGGGCAGCAGCTTCTTCATGGCAGGTCCACGACTTCAGTGTGCCATGGGCACGGCGGCGGCGCTCGGTCGGGGCGTGCGTGGCGCTCGGCGCTGATCGCACCCGCGGCGGGCGCGTCGTGCCGGCCGCGCGCCGCGCGACGGCCGCTCGGCCCCGATCACGAAGGCATGGCCGCAAGCCTCGCAGAACGACCAGCGCCGCGGACCGGCGGGCATGGGAAGCAGCTCCGGCTCGGGCTCCGGCTGGGGCGCGAGCCGCGGCGCGGCGGCCGCGGCCGGAACGGGAACTGAAACAGGGCCAGGAACGCGAGCCGATACCGGAACGGGAACCGACACCGGCGCCGGCCGATTCGGCCTCGCCTTCGTTCGCCCCCTCGCCCGCGCCCGGCTCAGCCACGACTTTATCGTCGACACACACTCACGGAGCCAGCGCGTGAACAAGGACCCTCCCGTTGTCGAGGCTCGATCATAAGAAGGAGGCCGGACAGGGGAGGCCCGGTTCTGCCGGCGATTCGGCAGGCGCTACGTCAGGACGGGCCGGGACAGCCAGTTGCGGCCACGGCGGCCGAGGGCGACCTCGTCGGGATAGCCGTGCGGCGTGAGGTGGGTCTCCTGGGGCAGCGCGGTCCCGTACCGGTGGAACGCCGCGATCCCTTCGAGCGCCTTGTCGGCGGTGGTGGGCACGGTGACGGTGGCGGCGAGCCGGCCTTCGTCGACGAGACGGCGTCCGACGTCGGCGAGGCCGTCGCATCCGAGGACGGGCAGCGACGCGAGGGCCTCGTTGTGCAGTCGGGTCGCGCAGCCCTGGAGGGCCTCCATCGCGCCGAGCGCCATGAAGTCGCTCTGGCACACCACCGCGTCGATGCGCAGACGCGCCGGCACCATGAGCTGCAGCCAGCGCGTGAGCCCGGCCTCCGCGTCCCTGGCCGTCCAGTTGCCGTCGATCGTCGTCAAGATCTCGACGCGCGGGCCGCGCTCGGCGAGCCCGTCCCGCAGGCCGGCGGCACGCGCCTCCGCCGACGACGTGGTCACGCGGCCCTGGACGTAGGCGATCTGCGCGCCCTCGGGAAAGAGCGCACGCACCTGTCGCGCCTGGACGCGGCCGATCTCGTATTGATCCGGGGAGACGAGCCCCGTCGGGACCTTCGCGTTGGTTTTCTTGAGGACGTCGATGTTGCCCGCGCTGCGGTTGAGATAGACCCAGCCGATACCCAGGCCGACCGTGGATTCCGACAGGCTCTTGAGCGCGGATTCCTGCACGGGCATCACGACGACGACCTGCGGGGGAGCCGCATCGTGGCGCGTGGCCTTGAAGATCTGTCGCACCTGCACCGCGAAATCGCCATCGGCGAAATCGACATCCAGGCCGAGATCCAGCCGGCGGGCGAGCTGGCGTGCTTCGGCGGCTTGCCAGCGCTGATACGGATTCTCAGCGTCGGGGAGAAAAAGCCGGACAGCGATAGGGTTCACGGAAGGCCTCCTGCGTTTCGAAGCGGGGATGCCCGTGGTGCGTAGATATCATATAGATCTAAACCCGAGGCCAGGTCAAGTAATTTCCACAAAGAACGTTGCTGACGTACGACACAAAGGCCCGGAATTTTGGCGTGACATAATCCCGAGCCTTTCAGGGAAGGCGTGGAGGTGAGCATGGAGCGTGAGCAGCTTCAGTCTCAGATCCGTGAGTTGATCTCCGGGATCATCGAAATCCCCCCCGCGGAGATCCAGCCCGACCGCCAGCTCGTGGCGGACCTGGGTGCGGATCCGATGAACGCGCTGGAGATCGTGGCGTGCCTCGAGCGGCAGTACGGCATCATCATCGATGTCGACGCGTTCCAGCAGCTCGCCACGCTGGGTGGGGCCACCCGCCTCGTCGAGACGCTTCTCCATCGCAAAGAGCACTGACGTCATTCACCCCACGCTCGCGGGCGGTACAATCGCCAGCGGGGGGGATATGGCGGACCCGAATACCGGTCTTCAGTTCGATCGCGCCGAGTTCGAAGGGAACGCCGCGCCAGAAGGACCTGCGGAGTGCCCGCTGTGTCGGCGCCCGCTGGCTGGGACGTACTACGAGGTTCGCGGCGTGGTCGCTTGTGCGAGCTGCAAAGAGCAGATCGAGGCGGAGGCGATTCTGCCTACCGTCTTCAGCGCGCGCCTGGGGCGCTTCCTGCGCGCGACGCTCTTCGGCGCGCTCGCCGCGGTGGCGGGCTGCGCGTTGTACTACGGTGTCCTCGCCATCACCGGCTGGGAGGTCGGCCTCATCTCCATCCTCGTCGGGGTGATGGTCGGCGGTGCGGTCAAGGCCGGCGCACGCCGGCGCGGCGGTTGGCTGTACCAGGGGCTGGCGATGTTCCTCACCTACACGTCGATCATCTTCAGCTACCTCCCGATCATCTTCAAAGAGGCGGCCGGGTCGCTGGAGAAGGTCCAACAGGAAGGGCCCGTCGCGATCGTGGTCATGTCGATCGTGGCGGTGCCGCTCCTCTATGCGCTCCCGTTCATCCTCGTGGCTCAGGACGGCAGCGCGCTCTTGAGCCTGTTGATCATCGGCTTCGGCGTCTATCAGGCCTGGGTAATGAACAAGAAGGAGACGTTGCAGGTCTCCGGCCCGTACAGCCTGGCCGCGCGCACACCGGGGACCTCCGCCACCGAGGCGCCGCCAGAGCCGATCCAGCCCTGAGGCCTTAGCGATCGATGGCCGCCGTCGAAGTCGTCTCCGGTCCGCGAGCTTGCCGGCAATGCGCCGCTGAAATCGCGCCGGGGCTGCTCGTCTGTCCCGCGTGCGGAGCCCTCGTTCACGGCGAGACGCTGAAGGGGCTCGCAGAGCGCGCGGAGCGCGCGCAGCGCGACGGTGATCCGCGCACGGCTCTCGCGGCATGGCGCGAGGCCATGGACCTCTTGCCGCCGCAGTCGGTGCAGTCCAAACGCATCGGGGAGAAGGCGGCCGTCCTCAGCCGCGAGGTGGAGGCGCTGCCCGTCATTCCGCCGCCACCCACCGAGACGTCGACGCACCCTTCGAGCCGCGGCGGCTGGTGGGCGGCGCTGGGCGGGGTCGGCCTGCTCCTCTGGAAGCTCAAGTTCATCGTCGTCTTCGTGCTCGGCAAGGCCAAGCTCCTGCTGTTCGGGCTGACCAAGAGCACCACCCTCCTGACGATGCTCGCGTCGGCGGGCGTCTACTGGGCGGCCTTCGGATGGAAGTTCGGGGTCGGTCTCGTGCTGTCGATCTACGTCCACGAGATGGGCCACGTGGCCGCCCTGCAGCGCCTGGGTATCAAGGCCTCCGCGCCGATGTTCATCCCCGGCCTCGGTGCGTTCATCCGATCCAAGCAATACCCGGCGAGCGTGCGCGAGGACGCTTACATCGGTCTGGCGGGCCCGATCTGGGGCACGGCCGCCGCGCTGGCTTGCTTCCTCCTGTGGCTGGGCACGCATCACGGCCTGTGGGCGGCCCTCACCCAGTGGGGTGCCATCATCAATCTCTTCAACCTGACTCCGTTCGGCACGCTCGACGGCGGCCGCGGTTTCCGAGCGCTGGCGCGCTCGGCGCGTTTCTTCATCGTGGGTCTCTCGGTGGCGGCCGCGGTGGCGACCGGGAACGTGCTCGTCTGGCTCCTCGTCCTCGTCGGCGCGATGCGGGCGTTCGGGGAGAAGGACGCGCCGGTCGAGACCGATACCCGAGCGTTTCTGCAGTTCACGTTCCTGCTCGTGGCCTTGTCGATCCTGTACGTCGCGCCCGCCTGGCTGGGCCACACCGTCACGCAATAAGGACCTGATCCGACCACCGGACCGGCGACAATCCTCGGGAACCTGGGATAGTGCGGTCTTGCGAAGGTGGACCGCCACCGACGGATGCAGGAGGTTCTGGTGATAGCAGTCTTCTTCTCGCGCCGGGCGTCGTTCGTGGCGGCGGTTCTTCCTTTCGCTCTCGCCGCGGCGGGGGCGCAGGCCGCCGGCGTGTGCGGCGCGGCGGTGACGGTGCGGCAGATCCGGCTCTCGCCCAACGAGGACGGGACCCGCACGGTCCGCTATCGCGCCACCGTCCAGACGGACCAGCCCGCGTGCGCACGCGTGAGCTTCACGATCATTCGCTCGTACATCAAGCCCGACGGCACCGCCTTCGAGGATGCGATCCCGGTCGAGGTGCAGGTGCCGGGGCGCAGCGTGGACGTCGAGGCCGACACCATCGCGAACACGCGGCGGCTCATCTATTGGCGCGCCGAGAAGGTGACCTGCGAGCCGTGCGCGGGGACGGCCGGCAACCTGCCGGCGGCGCCGATGCCGTCGTCGCCGTCTCGTTCGTCGCCGGGTTCCGCGCCGGCGCCGGAGGCGCAGGGCGGAGGTGACTCCGGATGGACGCTGCCGCATGTGGGCCCCAAGGCCGTCATCGTCGGTGGGGCGGCGGCGGCGGTGGGGACGGCGGCCGTCCTCGCCATGGGCGGCTCCGGCAGCGCGACGACCGGGGCCGACGCGACGCCGGCCCCGCGGGCGACCGGGACGGCCACGGCGGCGCCGACACTGGCACCGACGGTGGCCCCGACACCCACGGCGGCGCCAACCCCGACCGTCTTCCCGGGCGCGCCGCCCGCGTCGCCGGGCAGCAGCGTGACCGGCGACATCACGTTGCTCGGCAGCGATCCGGTGGCGGGGTCGTCGATCAGCGCCCAGGCCAGCAGCTTCACCGTGCGCCTGCAGCTCTACACCGAGGCGGTGGGGACGGACAATCGCCTCGAGGTGCAGCTCTGGAGCGGCGGGCAGCTGTGCGTGCGTGATACGTCGGCGCCCATCGAGATCAAGGTGCGCCAGCCGTACGTCATCTCCTACCCGATGGCGAACGCGCGGACCTGTGTCGCCCCGTTCCGGACGACGTTGATGCGGGTGTATCTCAACGATCGAGGATCGCCGAAGCTCGCGTTCGATTTCCCGGTCGGTTTCGACTTCGTACCCTGACAAGACTGCGGGTGTTGGTGCACAATCTAGCCACCGCCATGTCAACGCTCGTGGAGCGCATCACCGCTACGCTGACGCCCGAGTTGGGTGTGCACACCGCCGACGCCGTCGCGCGTCATCTTTGTGCGAAGTACGGGATCACCGACGAAGAAAACGTCGACCCGGAGAAGCTCGAGATGCTGCGCGACTTCCTCCGGCGGGGTCTCGTCGCCTACGTCGGCTCGGAACGCGCGGAGCGCCTGGCCGCCGCCGCCATCACCCGCTGAGCGCGCCCCCGGCCCTTCCCATCGACGGCCATCTGGCCGAGATCGTGTCCGCGGTGGCGGCGCATCGCGCGGCGGTGATCGTGGCCCCGCCGGGTGCCGGAAAAACGACGCGCGTCCCCCCGCGTCTCGCCCGCGACGGGCGCGTGATCGTCTTGCAGCCGCGCCGCGTGGCCGCCCGTGCCCTGGCCCGCCGCATCGCTTCCGAGCAGGGATGGACGATCGGCGAAGAAGTCGGCTGGCACGTCCGGTTCGAGCGCCGGTTCGGACCGAAGACGCGGCTGCTCGTGGCCACCGAAGGGATCCTGACCGCGCGGCTGCAGGCGGACCCGCTCCTCGGCGATTTCGATATCGTGGTCCTCGACGAGTTCCACGAGCGGAGCCTGCACGCGGATCTCGCGCTGGCGCTGGCGCGGCAAGCGGCGCGGGCGCGGCCCGAGCTCGCCGTCGTCGTGATGTCCGCCACCCTCGATGCGGGGCCGGTGGCGGAGTTTCTCGGCGGCTGTCCCGTGATCTCGGTGGCGGGCCGCCTGCATCCTGTGGATGTGGCCTACGCCGCCGGCGTCGAGCCCGCGGCGGCGATCGCCGAGCAGGCGCGCCGCGCCTCGTCGGGTCACATCCTCTGCTTCCTGCCCGGCGCCGCCGAGATCCGCCGCGTCGAGCAGGCCCTCTCCGGCCGCGTGCCCGACGCGCGCGTGCTGCCCCTGCACGGCAGTCTCGACGCCGACGCACAGGACGAGGCCCTGCGGCCGTCCGCCGCGCGCAAGATCATCCTCGCCACCAACGTCGCGGAGACGTCGCTGACCGTGGAAGGCGTCACCGACGTCGTGGACGGCGGATACCACAAGGTCGTCCGCTACGACGCGGAGCGCGCGTTCGATCGGCTGGTGCTCGAGCGGATCCCGCAGGACTCCGCCGATCAGCGTGCGGGCCGCGCCGGGCGAACGGGGCCCGGCCGCGTGCTGCGCCTCTGGGATGCGCGCGACCGCCTGCGGCCCCACCGCGAGCCGGAGATCGCCCGCGTGGATCTGGCGCCGCCGCTGATGGACGTGATGGCTTGGGGCGGCGATCCGCGGGCGTTCGAGTGGTTCGAGGCCCCGCCCGCCGAGCGCGTCGAAGCCGCCCTCGAGCTGCTCGAGCGCCTGGGGGCGGCGCGTGACGGTCGGCTCACGGCGCTGGGCGAGCAGCTCCGCCGGTTGCCACTCCATCCGCGGCTGGGCCGCCTTCTCCTGGCGTCCGGCGGCTCGGCGCGGGCGGCGTCGGCGTGCGCGCGGCTCTCCGAGGGTCAGGGTCTCACGCGCCCGGCGCCAGCCACGTCGTCGGACCTCCTGGTGCTGGCCGACGAGGCCGCGCACGCGTCGCCGACGGCACGCCGGGCGGCCGGCGAGCTCCGCGACCTTGCGGCCGAGCTGCGGGCGGTGGCCGAGGATCGCGACGAGGAGGTGGCGCTGCGCCGCGCCGTGCTGCGGGCGTATCCCGACCGCGTGGGGCAGCGGCGCGCGGCGGGATCCCCGCGCCTGCTCCTGACGTCGGGACAGGGGGCCGTGCTCGCGCGGGAGAGCGGCGTACACGAGGGCGAATGGCTCGTGGCCGTCGACGTGGGCGCAGGCCTGCCCGGACAGGATGCCCTCGTCGGCCTGGCCAGCCGCGTCGAGCGTGAATGGCTCGAGCCGACGCACCGCGACGTCGAGCATCGTCTGGAGGGCGGCCGCGTGCGGGCGTTCGAGCGTCTGTGGTACGGGCGGCTGCTCCTCGGTGAGAGGCCCGCCGCCGTCGACGAGGCGGCGGCGCAGGCGCTGCGTCTGGCCGCGCTGCGGGAGCGGGGGCTCGGCGAGTCGGGGGAGCGTCTCGTGCGGCGCCTGCGCTTCGCCGAGGCCGCGGTTTCCGTCGACGATCTGCTGGCGCAGGCCGCGGGGGCGAGCGAACGCATCGACGACGTCGACCTCGGCGCATGGCTTCCGCCGAACGTGCGCCGCGATCTCGATCGGCTGGCGCCGGAGACGATCACGCTGCCGAGCGGCCGGCCGGCGCGTGTCGAGTACAGGGAAGAAGGCGACGCCGCCGTCTCCGCGAAGCTGCAGGAGCTCTTCGGCCTGGCGGAGACGCCACGCCTCGGCCCGCGCCGCGAGCCGGTGCTGCTGCTCCTGCTCGCACCGAACGGCCGGCCCGTGCAGACGACGCGCGATCTCCGCAGCTTCTGGGAGCGGACGTATCCGGAGGTGCGGCGCGAGCTGCGGGGGCGCTACCCGCGCCATCCCTGGCCCGAAGATCCGTGGACGGCGCCGCCCACCGCGCGGGCGAAGCCGAGGCCCCGGCGCTGATCAGGGCGCGGCGAGCTCGACCTTCACCTCGACCGAGTGCGTGCCGCGGCTCTGCGATCGACGTTCGAGCAAGAGGCCCGACCGTTTCTGCGCGTGCTCCTCGAGCACGTGGCCGATCTCGATCCACGTGCCGAGCTCACCCTGCACCGACGTCCGCAGCTCGTGCTCCGTGCGTGGGTGCTCGCCCGCGGGCGCATGCCGCGTCACGATGTCGATGGAGAAGCGCTCGCCGAGGAGGCGGGGGATCACACTGAAGCCGGTCCCGAGCGTCTCGAACCAGACGTCGTCGACGATGGCGAGGCCGCCGAGGGTGACGACGGCGCCGCGCTCGTGGACGGCGACGTCGCGGCCGATGGTGATCTCCGCCGGGCGCCCGTCGAGGGTACGCACGCCCTGGACGGCGCTGTCGCGGCTCGTCGACCCGCCGAACGTCCGTGATCGCTCGCGGCGGGAGGCCTGCCGGACCGAGATCCAGAGATCGCGCGCCCTCGTGTCGACAGTGGCCAGCACGCGCTTGACCTCGGCGATGCGCGCGGGGGAGGCGCGCACGAAGATCCGCGTCCCGCTGCCGGTGATGGCCCCGCCGCCTTCGACGAGCGGCTCGAGCACGGGCAGGACCTCGTCCGCCGTCCGGTAGCGCAGCGACAGGATCTCCACGGCCTCGTCGCTGGTCGCGGCGGGGACGGCGAGCAGCCCGAGCAGCAGGGCGACGATCATGCGCTGCGCACCCGCGCGACGGCCGCACGCCAGCCGGCGTACAGCGTCTCGCGATCGGCCGCCGCCATGCGCGGCGCGAAGACGCGGCCGGGACGGGGGAGCGCCTGCAGATCGGCGCCGGACCAGAAGCCGACGCCGAGGCCGGCGAGGAAACCCGCACCCTGCGCGGTGGTCTCGACCATCTCCGGGCGCTCCACCGGCACGCCGAGGAGATCGGCCTGGAACTGCATCAGGAAGCCGTTGGCGGCGGCACCGCCATCCACGCGCAGCTCGCGAATGGACACCCCCGAGTCGCGATTCATGACGTCGATGACGTCGCGGCTCTGGTAGGCGAGGCTCTCGAGGGTGGCGCGGACGATGTGTCGCCGTCCAGCGCCGCGGGTCAGACCGACGATCGCGCCGCGGGCACCCATGTCCCAGTATGGCGCGCCGAGGCCGACGAACGCCGGGACCACGTAGACGCCGGCGGTGTCGGCGATCTCCGCCGCGATCGTCTCCGTGTCGCGCGCATGGGTGATGAGGCCCATCTCGTCGCGCAGCCACTGGATGGCGGCGCCGGCGATGAAGACGGAGCCCTCGAGGGCGTAGGCGGGTGCGCCGTCCAGAGCGCAGCCGAGGGTCGTGAGCAGCCCACCCTCCTGCGCCACCGGCGGCTGCGGGCCGACGTACATCATCGCGAAGCAGCCGGTGCCGTACGTGTTCTTCGCCATCCCCGGCTGCCAGCATCGCTGGCCGAAGAGCGCCGCCTGCTGATCGCCGGCGACACCCGCGATCGGGATTCCTTCGCCGAGCCCCTCGTGCGCGACAGTGCTGCCGAAGACTCCTGCGCTCGGCGCGACCGTCGGCAGCATCGCCTCCGGCACGCCGAGAGGCCGCAGCAGCTCCGGGTGCCAGCGGCGCTCGTGGATGTCGTACATCAGCGTGCGGCAGGCGTTCGTCGGATCGGTGGCGTGCACGCGGCCGCCGGTGAGCTTGTGCATGAGCCAGGTGTCGATCGTGCCGAAGGCGAGATCGCCGGCCTCGGCGCGCTTCTGGGCCTCCGGGTACTGGTCGAGAATCCACCGGACCTTGGTGCCGGAGAAGTACGCGTCGAGGACGAGGCCGGTGCGCCGGCGGAAGAGCGGCTCGTGTCCGGCCGCGCGCAGGCCCTCGCAGATCTCCGCCGTCTGGCGGCTCTGCCAGACGACGGCGCGGTGGAGCGGCCGGCCGCTGGCGCGCTCCCACACGACGGCGGTCTCGCGCTGGTTCGTGATGCCGATGGCGGCCACCTCGGACGGACGCAGCGACGCGCTCGCGAGCGCCTCCGCCATCACGCGCCGGCTGATCTGCCAGATCTCCTCGGGATCGTGCTCCACCCAGCCCGGCCGCGGGTAGTGCTGCGGGATCTCCGCGCAGGCGCGGCCGCGCACGCCGCCGTCGCGGCCCAACACGAGGGCGGTGCTGCCGGTGGTCCCCTGGTCGAGGACGAGGATCGCTTCGGGCATGAAGGCAAGCCTACAATGAACGGAGGAGGGCGAATGGCCGATCAGGACGTGAACGCCGAGCTGGAGAGGTTGCGGGCGGAGAATGCCCGCCTCAAGGGACAGAGCAGCCGCGGACTCACCATGAAGGTCAGCGAGAAGGGAGCGCTGTCCGTCTACGGGCTCGGGCGTTTCCCGGTCACGCTCTACAAGGAGCAATGGTCGCGGCTGCTGCAATCCGCCGACGACATCCGCGCGTTCCTCAAGGAGAACGACGCCCAGCTCAAGACCAAGGGGGCCGACGCCAAAGCCGGGGAGTGACATTCATGCCGGTCGTACGTCCGTGTCCGTCGTGCGGCGTCGGCAACCGCATCCCTGCCTCGCACCTCGCCGACGAGGGCCGCTGCGGGCAGTGCAAGGCGGCGCTGCCGCCGGTCGCCGAGCCGCTGGAGGCCGACGCCGCCCTCTTCGACGAAGTGATGCGCGACGCGGCGGTGCCCGCCCTCGTCGACTTCTGGGCGGCCTGGTGCGCGCCGTGCCGCATGGTCGCACCCGAGGTGGCCAAGGCCGCGCAGAGCCTGGCTGGCCAGGCCGTCGTGCTGAAGGTCGATACGGAAAGGCATCCGGAGTTGGCCGAGCGTTACGGCGTCCACGGCATTCCGAACTTCATCGTGCTCAAGGGTGGCCACGTCGTGATGCAGCGTCCCGGCTATGCGTCGGCGGCGCAGCTCGAGCAGTGGGTGCGCGCGGCCGCTCAGCGCGCCTGACGGATCTCGAGGATCTGGTCGGCGGCGACATCGGTGAGCCGTGTCTTCGTGCCGTCGGGCCAGACGACCTCGACCGAGTCCACTTTCGTGGCGGTCCCCAGGCCGAAGTGCGGGCGCATGTCGCACTGCGAGATGTAGCTGGTGCCGCTGCGGACGAGGCGGCGCTGCACGAGGTCGCCCGATTTCACCACCACGGTGGCGCCGATGGCGTCGGTGTTGGGGGTACGCCCGCGCAGCTTCACGAGGAGCCAGTGCCCGGTGTCGGGCATCTCGTTGTGCAGGACCTGGGGCGCACCGTCGAGATCGTTCACGACCACGTCGACCCGGCCGTCGTTGTCGAGATCGCCCATGGCCAGGCCGCGGCTCACCCGCTCGTCCATGAAGACGGCCCCGTACTGCGCCCCCACCTCGTCGAAGGTGCCGTTGCGGTTGTTGCGATACAGGAGCCGGCGCTGCCGATACGGTGCCGACGCCCCCAGACGTGACTTGTCGAGCTGCGGGTACACGTGGCCGTTCACGGCGATGAGGTCCTGCCAGCCGTCGTTGTCGTAGTCGAGGAAGGCGGTGCCCCAGCCGACGTAGGGCAGGCTCGACGGCGCCGTCTTCGAGCGGAACGACAGGTCGGTGAAGTGCGTGCCTTCGTTGTGATAGAGGGCGTTGTACTCGTCGGCGAAGTTGGTCACGAAGAGGCTGAAGCGTCCCGAGTGATCGTAGTCGCCGACGGCCACGCCCATGCAGCCCTGCTCCGCTCCGTCTTCGCTGACGGCGACGCCCAGGGGGAAGGCCGCTTCCTTGAAGGTGCCGTTCTTCTGGTTGACGTACAGGAAATTCGGCGTGGAGTCGTTGGCCACGAAGAGGTCGAGCCAGCCGTCGTCGTCGAAGTCGAGCCAGGCCACGCCGAGGCCGAAGTAGCCTTTGGGGTCTGAAACACCGGCGGCGGCGGTGACGTCGGCGAACGTCCACCGCCCGTCGTTGCGCAAGAGCACGTCGCCTTCGCCGGGAAGGCCGCGCGGGCCGCACTGCACGGCGATGCCGCGGTACTCGCAGGTCTTGCCCTTGCCGAACTCGGGGAGACTCGCGAGGTCGATCTTCACGTAGCGGCTGACGAACAGGTCGAGATCGCCGTCCTTGTCGTAGTCGGCGAACCCGCAGCCGGCCGACCATCCGCCGACGCTGGTCCCCGCTTTGTCGGCGACGTCGGTGAACGTGCCGTTGCCGTTGTTGCGGTACAGGCGGTTGCCGCCGAGGGCGGTGACGTAGAGGTCCTCCCAGCCGTCGCCGTCCACGTCGGCCGTGCACACGCCCATGCCCCAGCCCGGATGGGCCACGCCCGCCTTGTCGGACACGTCCTCGAAGGTGCCGTCGCCCTTGTTGCGGTAGAGGGCGCTGCGCGCCTTGTCGGGCTGGCTCGCGGTGTCGACGGTCAGGGAGTCGACGAGGTAGAGGTCGAGCCGCCCGTCGTTGTCGAAATCGAAGAGGGCCACGCCGCCGCTGATCGACTCCACGATGAACTTCTTCTCGGGCGACGAATGGTGCTGGAAGGTGACGCCGCTCTCGGCGGTGACGTTGCGGAAAAGAACGGCGGCGAGGACGAGGGCGATCACGGGCCCATCCCTTCGGCGGGAGCCGCTCCGGCCTCGCGCCGGATCTGGACGATGCGCTCCTCGATGTCGCGCAGCGCCTTGCGGTAGAGCTCGAGGTGCTTCTGCGATAGCGTCTCTTCACCGAGGCGGGCGTAGGCCAGGCTCAACTGATAGTGCGCCGCCTTGGACGTCGGGTTCGCGGCGACGGCTTTTTCCAGGGCCACGCGGGCCTCGGGGTAATGCGCCTGTTTCATCTGGATCAGGCCCTTCACGAGGTTCGCCGTGTGGTGGCCCGGCACGGCGGCGAGCACGCGGTCGATGTGAGCCTCGGCCTGCGCGAGATCGCCCAGTCCCTCTTCGGCGGTGGCCAGCACGGCCAGGGCCTCGATGTTCTGCGGTTCGCGTTCCAAGGCCCGCTGGATGAGCGGTAGCGCCTCGTCGTATCGCTTCTGCTCGTTCAAGGCGATGCCCAGCGCCACGAGGGTGAGCGCGCGCCCGGGCTCGAGCCGCTCGGCCTTCTGCAGGAACTCGATGGCGCGGGGCATATCACCCGCCTGGAGCAGCGCGACGCCGAGCAGGTAGTGATAGTGCGCGTCGGCGGGGCACATACGCGTGAGCGGGTCGAGCACCTGGAGCGCCTTGAGGTACGAGCGCAGGCCGAGCATGAGCTGGGCGTACGCGCTCAGGACGTCCTCGGAGTCGGGGGCGAGCTCCAGGGCGTGGTGCAGCGATTCGGTGGCCCCCCGCGGGTCGTTGGCTTGCGCGTCGAGGCGTGCGAGCTGCAGGAGCACGTCGGCGGACTCGAGCCGCCGGCCGATGCCGCGGGCCTGCAGGCGCGCCGCCGGGCCCGCGTTCTCGAGCGCCGCCTGCAGGGCGCCGCTGGCGTCGGCGGTTCGGCCCTGGCGCGCGAGCGCGATGGCGAGGAGGGTACCGGCGGCGGCGTCGCGTGGAGCGCGCGCCACGATCGTGCGCAGCTCGGACTCCGCCAGCGCGACCTGCCCGCTGCGAAGCCGGGCTTCGATGGCGGCGTGGGCCGGTGCCACCGGCGCCGCCGGCAAGAGGGCGGCGAGAAAGAGGGCGTGGATCACGGGGTCACCTCGCGCCGCTTCTC
>Ga0114129_10002512_pt1 | contig 25458 bp, 24 predicted proteins | sample RhiMetdeltSRZDD1_FD_80071 | JGI IMG/M metagenome (GOLD analysis project Ga0114129, IMG submission 80071) | Populus rhizosphere microbial communities from Tennessee, USA - Rhizosphere MetaG P. deltoides SRZDD1 (version 2) (version 2) | ecosystem: Host-associated > Plants > Roots > Rhizosphere >...
CCACGTAAAACCACCCCAGGTCCGGGATGAGGTTCTTGAAGAAGGGAAAAATCAGCCGCGTGTTGTACAGGTTGTTCGCAGCGAGCGCCATCACCGCGAGGCCGACGCCGATGCCAATGACGATCTGCAGCCCCATCTTGTAGCGAGGGATCAGGCCGTGATGCGACCGCCGGCCGATCTTCAGGTAGTCGTCCCACAGGCCGACAGCGCCGAACGCCAGAGTCGCCAGCACGCCAATCCAGACGTACGCGTTCGTCAGGTCGGCCCAGAGAAGTGTCGGGATGATCGCGGATGCCAGGATCAGCAGCCCGCCCATGGTCGGCGTGCCAGCCTTGGCGCGATGCGACTGCGGCCCCTCCTGGCGGATCACCTGCCCGATCTGGAAATCGCGCAGCTTGCGGATCATCCACGGACCGAGCGCCAGGCTCAGCGCCAGCGCTGTGAGGCTGGCGGCCGCCGTCCTGAACGTGATGTACCGCGTCACGTTGAAAACGGTCGCGTAGGTGTGCAGCGGATACAGCAGATAGAGAAGCATCAGGCGAATTCCGCTGCAATCCGGTCCGCGACGAGATCCGTTCGCGTGCCGCGAGACCCTTTGACAAGTACGAGATCGCCCGAGCGCAAGGCCGTCGCGATGGCCGGGGCGGCGTCCTCGCTCTTCTCGAAGTAGATCACCGAGACCTGCGACATCCCGGACGCGATGGCCGCATCGGCAAGCGTGCGCGCCGGCGCGCCGCCGATGGCAAACAAGAGGCGCAGACCGGCAGAGGCGGCAATGCGACCGCTGTCCTGGTGCAGCGCGGTGGCGTGATCGCCGAGTTCCAGCATTTCGCCCAGCACCGCCACCTTGCGCGACGCGCGGCCTTCCTTCTCAAGTACGTCGAGCGCGCGCCTCAGCGCAGCCGGACTCGAATTGTACGAATCGTCTATGAGCGTGATGCCGCCGCGGAGCCGGTGTACCGCGCCGCGGCGATCCGCCGGACGCAGCGCGGCCGCACGCGACGCAATGGTGGACAGCGGCACGCCGAATTCGAGCGCCACCGCGGTCGCGGCCAGCACGTTCGACAGGTTGCCCCGGCCGAGCAACGGCGTCTCGATGACGCACTCACCCGCCGGCGCCACGACGCGCGCGCGTATGCCGTCGATGCCGCGATCCTCGATATCCCGCGCTTGGACCGTCGCGCGGTCGCTCTCGCCGAACGTGATCGTGCGGCCGGCAAAGCCCGCTACGCGCGTCATCACGCGCGTGTCGTCCGCGTTGCAGACCAGGACATCGTGCGGTTCGGCTCCCTCGAGGATCTCCGCCTTTGCATCCGCGATCGCGTCGGGGGAGTCGAAAAATCCCAGATGCGCGTCGCCGACATTCGTCCAGACGCGAACGTCCGGATCGGCAATCGCCACCAGCGTGCTGATCTCCCCCACGTGATTCATGCCCAGTTCCATAACCGCCACGTCTGGCTTGTCGCGAAGCTGCATCAGCGACAGCGGCAGCCCGATGTGATTGTTCAGATTCCCCTTGTTCTTCACGACGCGGAGCGAGGCCGACAGAAAATCCGCGATCGTTTCCTTGGTCGTCGTCTTCCCCGCGCTTCCCGTAATCGCCACCACCCTGGTGGCGGCCGCTTCCCGCACGGCGTGCGCCAGGTCCTGCAGCGCCTTCGTGGTATCGCCGACCTCCACGATCGCCGGGCCGTCGTAGGGCGGCCCTTCACGGCCCGCCTGGCGGGGCGTAACACCCCGCCCTATACCGTCGATCAACACACCCACGGCCCCTCGTGCGATCACCTCGTCGACAAACGCATGGCCATCGAAGCGAGGCCCGCGAAGCGCGACGAAGAAATCACCCGCCTCCAGCGACCGCGAGTCGGTGACGACATTGCCGACAACCTGGTCCGGGTCGCCCGAGACGATCCGCCCGGCAACGGCCGCGGCCAGCCATCCGACGGTGAGACGAAGTGCACTCACCCAACCCGCGACTTCACGCGGCGCGCGTCCAGCGCCTCGCGCGCGACGGCCACGTCGTCGAACGGCGTGATGCGGCCGCCAATGTCCTGGTACTTCTCATGCCCCTTACCGGCAATCAGCACGACGTCCCCGCGCGATGCGCGATCGATCGCCTGCAGGATCGCATCGCGGCGATCCGCAATTGCCAGGACCTCTGCGTTGCCCTGGCGCGATTCCGGCTCGGCGCCGCGCTTGACTTCCTCGATGATGCGGGCCGGATCCTCTCCTCGCGGGTTGTCCGACGTGATCACGACCACGTCGCTCAGCCGCGCGGCAACCATGCCCATGAGCGGCCGCTTGGTCTTGTCGCGGTCGCCGCCCGCGCCGAACACGGTGATGAGGCGGCGAGAGGCAAGCGCCCGCGCGGTCTCGAGGAGATTGCGAAGTGCGTCATCGGTGTGCGCGTAGTCGACCACGACGGTGATGTCGTCGTCGGGAGATGAGACAACCTCGAAGCGACCCGGCACGCCGGAGAGCTTCTGCAAACCCCGTTCGATCGCCTTGATCGGAATTCCCACCGCCGCGGTCGTTCCGGCGGCCGCGATGATGTTGTAGACGTTTGGCCTGCCAACAAGCTTTGACTTCACGTGGGCGACGCCCTGGGGCATGCGCACGTCGAACTCGAGGCCGCGAAGCGCAAAAGAGAGCGGACCGGGTGTGACATCCGCCTCTTTGGTCACCGCGTACGTGACCGGGCGACCCGCGATCTCCACGAGCGACGCCGCGCGCGGGTCGTCGGCATTGATCACCGCAGGCGCATCCGCCGGCAGCATCTCGAACAGCCGACGCTTGGCGGAAAAGTAGCTCTCCATGTTCTGGTGGAAGTCGAGGTGATCGCGCGTCAGGTTCGTGAAGACGCCGGCAGCAAACCGGATTCCATCGACCCGGCGCATCGCCAGCGCGTGCGACGAGACTTCCATCACGCACGCCCCGCACCCGGCATCGACCATCTGTCGCATGAAGCTCTGGACTTCCGGCGCCTCGGGCGTCGTGCGGGTCGCCGCCAGCTGACGATCGCCAATCCGGTACGTCACGGTTCCCATCAAGCCGCAGCGAATGCCGGCCGCTTCGAAGATGGATTGCATGACGTAGCTGGTCGTCGTTTTGCCGTTCGTGCCGGTTATGCCGACGACCTTCATCTGGCGGCTCGGATGGCCGAAGAATTCCGCGGCGAGCAGCGCAAGGGCCAGCCGCGCATCGCTGACGACGATCCACGGCGCGCCGACCGGTCCTGAGGCAGGGCGCTCGGCGACGATCGCGACCGCTCCCGAGGCGACGGCTTGGGGAACGAACGTCGCACCGTCGACTTTTTGTCCGGGCAGTGCGACAAATACCGAGCCCGGCTTCACCTGCCGGGAATCGTGCGTCACAGCGGTGCACGGCACGTCGAGCCCGACGGCAGGAATCGCAGTCGGCTGCTCCTTCGGCAGCGCGTCCGCCATTGCCTGCAGCAGCTCGCGAGCGGTCATTGCGTTGCGCCTGCGACACGGGTGAGCGGTGCCTGCCGCTCCAGCCAGAGGACGTAGGCCGCGTCGCGATCGATCGGCGTACCCGCCTCCGGACGTTGCCGCGTGACGATGCCCGTCCCGTTGAGCCGGCCCGACATGCCGAGTCGCGTCAGCGCGTGGAGTGCATCCCGCGCGCCCAGGCCGCGCAAATCCGGGAACACGCGTAATCCCTGCGACGTGCCCCCGGGGGCGAGGGGGTTCGGCGTGCTGCCGCCCGTTGACGTCGGCTGCTCGTGTGCATCCTCGTCCTCGGCGTCGTGCCGCGCGACGACTAACGGCGGCGCGGGGTTGATCGAGGGCGGCACGCCGTACTGCCGCATCGCCGCCTGAGCGATGCGCTTGAAGACCGGCGCCGCGGCGACACCTCCAGTGTGACCCTTTGCATGCGGAGAGTCGATCACGACGATGATCGTGAAGACCGGCGTGCGCGACGGCACAAAGCCGACAAACGAAGCGTTGTAATCCGTCGTCGAGTAGTTGCCGTTCACCAGCCTCGCGGCCGTTCCCGTCTTGCCGGCGATCGTGTACCCGGGAATCTGCGCTCCAGTTGCCGTTCCGCGCTCGACGACCTGTTCCATGATGGCCGTCAACTCCGCCGCGACGCCCTCGTTGATCGCACGCCGGACTACCTTGCGCGGAACCGGAACGCGCCGTCCGTCCTTGACGACGGCGCGAACGACTCGGGGCTGGATGAGCTGCCCGCCGTTCGCAACGGAGCTGACGGCCGCCGCCATCTGGAGCGGCGTGACGCCGACCTGGTATCCCATCGCCATCGACGCGAGGGCGCTGTCGTTCTGCTTCGCCGGGTCCCAGAGGATCCCCGGACTCTCCCCCGGGAAATCGGGCGATGAGGGACGGCCGAAACCGAACCGGCGGGCGTAGGTGCCGAGACGCTCGGGCCCGAGCCGCAACCCGACTCTGATCGCGCCGATGTTGCTCGACTTGACGATCACGTCGGTGAATGAAAGGACGCCGTAGTCGTGCGTATCGCGCACGACGCGTGAGCCGAGACGGATCATTCCGCCGCGGACGTCGACCTGATCGCCGGGCCGAATAACGTGCTGCTCCAGAGCAGCTGAGGCCGTGACAATCTTGAACGTCGACCCCGGCTCGTAGAGATCCTGGATTGCACGATTGCGGCGCTCGCCGTCCTGTGTGTCGCGATACGCGTTCGGGTTGAACGTCGGCCAGTTGGCGAGCGCGAGGATCTCGCCGGTCCACGGATCCATGATCACGGCCGCGCCGCTTGCGGCACGGTTCTCCGCGACGCCCGCGCGGAGCTCGCGTTCCGCGATGTGCTGGAGGTACTGGTCGATCGTCAGCTCCAGCGTCGCGCCGGCGGTGGACGGCCGCTCGACGCGGCTGAACGCTTGACGTTTTGCGTCGGTCTGGATCAGGACCGTTCCCGGGTTCCCTTTGATCAGGCTGTCGTAGGTGGCTTCGATACCGGCAAGGCCGGTGTTGTCGATCCCGACGTACCCGAGGAGGTGCGCGCCCAGCTCCTTGTTCGGATAAAAGCGGCGGCTCTCCTTCATGAACCCGACGCCTTCGAGCTGAAGGTCCGCCACCCGCCGAGCTTGATCGGGCGTCACCTGGCGGCGAACGTAGACGAACGCGCGGCCCCGCCGGATGCGATCGAGCAGCGCCTGTCGATCGCCGGTGGTGCAATCGCCGAGCGCGCGGCACAGGACCGCGGCGGCTTGCGGCTGATTGTCGATTTCGGTGGGGACCGCGTAGATCGAATCGGCGTCCACGCTGTACGCGAGCACGTGGCCACGGCGATCGAGAATGTCGCCGCGTTTGGCGGCCGCGGCGACCGTCCGCAGCTGCTGGCGCTCGGCGCGCGCGACGAGGTCGATGTGCCGGTACACCTGGAGATAGACCAGACGCGCCTCGATGACCCCCGACCACAGCAGGAATCCAGTCGCTGCAACGACAAGTCGGCGCTTCAGCGTCGTGCGCCAGGCGTGGGCAGGCGTCTCGGCCACGTGGTCCGTTCCCCTTACCGGCGAGCGACGATGGACTTCGGCGGCGGCGCCGTCGGTGTCACACGCTCGATGACCGTTGCGTCGTCCGGCGCGGGTGACACCATTCCCAGCCGAGCGATCGCGAGCCGCTCGATGCGCGCGGGCGATCGCAGGGTGTCGATCTCGAGCCGCAGATGGCGGTTCACTTCGTCTTCGGCGGCGCGCTCCTTCTCCATCTGCTCGATCCGGTAGCCATGACGCAGCAGCTCGAAGTGCTGCCAGGCGGAGAAGAGGAGGACGGCGACCAGGAATACGCCCACCGCCGTCGACCGCCACATCTCGAGGTGCCGCTCGCGGTCGACTTCGCGCACGATCGGGTTGTTGCGAACGTCTTTCCGGATTGCGTATTCAAATTCGCCGCTCATGAGGATTCCTGCCCGCTCTGTTCCGCGGCGCGAAGCTTGGCGCTGCGCGCGCGCGGGTTGCGTTCTACTTCTGCTTCGCCCGGCACCATCGGCCGCTTCGTGCGAATCCTGAAACCGATCCCTTCATCCTGCAGCGCCCGGAGCGTATGCTTCGCGATCCGGTCTTCCAGCGAGTGGAACGTGATCACCGCCATCCGCCCCCCGGCCGCGAGCCGCCGCGCCGCGTCGCCGAGAAAGGTGTCGAGCCCTTCGAGCTCGCCGTTCACCCAGATGCGAATCGCCTGGAACGTCCGCGTCGCCGGGTCGATCCGCGAGTACCCCTTCTGGCGATTCGCGCGCCTGACAACGTCGGCGAGCTGAGCGGTCGTCTCGATCGCCCCCCGTTGCCGCGCCGCGACAATCGCCCGCGCGATCCGTCGTGAATGCCGCTCCTCGCCGAACTCGTAAATGAGATCGGCGAGCGTCCGCTCGTCCACATCGCGAATCGACTCGGCAGCGGTCGGTCCCGCCGTCCTGTCCATCCGCATGTCCAGCGGATCGTCCTGCCGGAAGCTGAACCCGCGGCCAGGCGAGTCCAGCTGCATCGACGACACACCGAGATCCGCGAGCACGCCGTCGACCGTCGTGATGCCGCGTGCGTCGAGCACGTCATTCAAACGGCGGTAGTCCGAGTGCACCAGCTCGACGCGATCTCCAAATTCACTCAGCGCAGCTCGCGCGTACGCGAGTGCAGTCGTATCACGGTCAAGCCCGACCAGCCGTGACGCGCCAGCCTCGAGCAACGCGCGCGCGTGGCCGCCAAGGCCGACCGTGCAGTCGACAAACGTTCCGCCTCGCGATGGCGCGAGATGTTCCAGTACCTCTGCAACCATGACGGGCTCGTGAGACGGATGAATGCCCAAGGCTCAATGCCGAATGCTCAACGCCCAACGACGCTTTTCCCTTGAGCAGTGGGCATTGCGCATTGGGCATTGCGCAGTCCCGTCATAGGCCGTACTCCGACAGTTTGAAGCCGTCCTCGTCCATCCATGGGTCCCGAAGCAGTTTCTGCGTGAACCGCTCGTCGTTCCAGACTTCGAGGAAATCGAGCTTGCCGAACACGCGGACATCGCCGACGATAGATGCGCTGTCGCGCAGCAGCTGCGGGACGACGATGCGCCCCTGGCCGTCGAGCTCGCTCGTCTGGCCGAAGTAATTGACGCGATCGAGGAACTTGAGTCGTGACGGGTGATTGCCCGGCATCTTCGAGAGCTTCTGCTCGACCTCGAGCCACACGGGCATCGGATAAATGCGCACGGATTCGCCCGTGACGCTCGTGACGAACACGTCGGGGCCGTGCAGGTCCTGAATGGCACTGCGGAACACCGTGGGGACCTTCAGCCGACCTTTGTCGTCGATTCGCGTCTGGGCGCTGCCTCGTAGGGCTAGTTGCTCCACTTTCGTCCACAAAAATCCACTCGGATAGTAAAACCTGAGGCATTCGCTGTCAACTGCAAACAGTTCATATAATTTGGGTTACGTTAAATTTTCGCCCCCTCGTTTCAACGCCGGCTCGACAGGGCGAGATTCTGGCGTTTGCACCACGAGGGGCCAGACCTGGTGATGAACCGTTCGAGGGTCAGACCCTGGTGACGGAACGACTCAACTTCGCGTGCTAGGCTGAGGATTCATGCTTCGCGCGGCGCTGATCGGCCTTCCTTCAAGCGGAAAAACCACCCTGTTTCAGCTGATGACGAGCATTCACGACGCTCCACGCGGCAAGGGCGACGTGAATATCGGGATCTCCAAAGTCCCGGATGAGCGGCTCGACAGGCTCACCGCGATGTACAACCCGCGCAAGCGAGTCCCGGCGACCGTCGAGTTCACCGACGTCGCCGGGCCGGCGCGCAGCGGCGCTCAGGCGCTCGTCGATGTCGCCGGCTACAAGAATGCGGACGCGCTCGTCCACGTCATACGGGCATTCCGCGACGCGTCCGTCCCGCACCCGTCGAGCTCGATCGATCCCGCTCGCGACGCGCAGGCGATGGAGGACGAGCTGATCCTCGCGGATCTCGGCGTGGCGGAGCGGCGGCTCGAGCGCATCGAAAAGGATCTGAAGAAGGGACGATCGACGGAGCTCGAACAGGAGCGCGATCTCGTGCAGCGGTGCAAGGATGCGCTCGAGCACGGCACCCCGCTGCGCGCATTGCAGCTTGCGGGAGACGATCTCAAACGACTGCGCGGATTCCAGTTTCTCTCGGCCAAGCCGCTGCTGCTCGTGATCAACCTCGATGAGGCGGACGTCGCGGAGGTCGGCTCCGATCTGTCCCGCGCCGCCGAGAAGACCGGGCTGACAGCCTTCCTCGCACACGCGTCCACGCGGGCGGTCGCGCTGTGCACGAAGATCGAGCTGGAGATTTCTCAGCTGGAAGGTGCCGACGCGAAGGCGTTCCTGTCGGATCTCGGCCTCACCGAATCGGGACTCGACCGCGTCATCCGCACGAGCTACGACCTGCTTGGCTACATTTCGTTCTTCACTGTCGGCGAAGACGAGTGCCGCGCATGGTCGATCGCGCGCGGGACGCCGGCGCAGCTTGCAGCCGGCGAAATTCACAGCGACATCTCGCGCGGCTTCATCCGGGCTGAAGTCGTGGCCTACGATGCGCTCATCGGCCGCGGCACCATGGCCGCGTGCCGCGAACACGGCGAAGTCCGTCTGGAAGGCAAGGAATACGTCGTCCAGGACGGCGATGTCATCAATTTCCGCCACGCCACCTAGTGAGATCGCTTCGCATACTGATCCTCGAGGCGCAGGTGCCGTTCGTGCATGGCGGCGCCGAGATTCTCGTGCGCGAGCTCACCAGCGCGCTGATCGCGCGCGGCCACGACGCGCAGGTCGTGTCGGTGCCGTTCAGGGATTACCCGAAGGACGAGCTGTTCGCCGGCGCCGAGGCGTGGCGTCTGCTCGATGTCACGCAGGCGGCGGGACGCGACGTGGATCTCGTGATCGCCACGAAGTTCCCCACCTACTTCGCCCGGCATCCGCGCAAGGTCCTGTGGCTCGTGCACCAGCATCGCGCCGCGTACGAACTGTGCGGCACCCGGTTCAGCGACTTCGCGCACTCTGAACGCGACGTGGCGCTCCGCCGCCGACTGATCGAGACGGATACCCGGATGCTGCGCGAGTGCGTCGGTCACTTCACGATCGCCAGGACGGTGTCCGATCGGCTCTTGAAATACAACGCGATCGAATCCGAAGCGCTCTACAATCCGCCGAAACTGGCGGGACGCCTGCGCAGCGGCCCGTCTGGCGACTACCTGCTGACCGTGACGCGCCTCGAGCACGTGAAGCGCGTCGATCTCGCGATCGACGCGTTCGAGAAGGTGGCTTCACCGGTGCGTCTCGTGATCGCAGGGGACGGTTCCGCGCGTCAGGCATTGAGCGAGTACATCGTTCGCCGCGGACTGCGCGATCGCGTGACGATGCTGGGACGCGTGGACGACAACCAGTTGATCGAGCTGTACTCGAAATGTCTCGCCGTGCTCTTCGCTCCGTACGAGGAGGATTACGGGTATGTGACGCTCGAATCGTTCCTCTCACGCAAACCGGTCATCACCGCCCTCGATTCGGGCGGAACGCTGGAGTTCGTGACCGACGGCGTCACCGGCTACGTCTGCGACCCGACACCCGACGCGCTGTCCGCCGCGATCGATCGCCTTGCCGCAGACCCCGCCCTCGCCGCCGAGCTCGGCAGCCGCGGCTACGAGGTGGCGCAGAACATCAGCTGGGATCACGTGGTCGAACGGCTTGTCGGAGCCGCGCAGGCCGCCGAAACGGTCGGAGCACGCGCGTGAGGGACTGCCTTCCTCCGGAAGCGGGCGGCAGCGAGGTCTCGCCGACACGCGCGCAGGCATCGGGTGCTCGAAGACGGATTCTGGTCGCCGACGCACGCGTGCCGTTCGCCCGCGATGGCGGCGAGCTGCACGCGCACGCACTGGTCGCGGAGTTACGCAGGCGGGGACACGACGCCGAGAGCGTCGCGCTCCCGTTCCGCGCACACAAGTCCGGACTGCTCGATCAGGCCTGCGCGTGGCGGATGCTCGATCTCTCGAGCAGCAACGGCCGTTCCATCGATCTGTTGATCGCGACACGGTTTCCGACCTGGTTCGCGCGCCATCCACGCAAGGTCGCCTGGGTGGTGCATCAGCATCGCCAGGCGTACGAGCTGTTTGGAACCGAGCACAGTGATTTCACGGGAAGCGACGATGACGGGCGCCTGCGGCAGGAAATCATCGATCTCGATTCACGGATGCTTGGCGAATGCGGGCGGATCTTCACGAACGCGCAGAACACCGCTGATCGCCTGAAGCGGTTCAATGGCATCGCCGCGCGCCCGTTGTATCATCCGCCGCCGATTGTCGATCGTCTGCGCGAAGGCGCGTATGGCAACTACGTGCTGGTCGTCGCGCGACTCGAGCCGCTGAAGCGCGTGGAGCTCGTCATCCGGGCGATGGCACACGTACCCGCACCTCTTCGGCTGATCGTCGTCGGCGAGGGATCTCGACGCGCGGCGCTCGAGCGTGAAGCCGCACAATCCGGCGCGGGCGATCGGATCGAGTTCAAGGGCGCGGTCTGGGGCGACGCCGTCGCGGATTTCTATGCAGACGCGCTGGCCGTGGTCTACGCGCCCTTCGACGAAGACTATGGGTACGTCACGCTGGAGGCGTTTCTGGCGTCAAAGCCGGTAATCACGGCGACCGATTCCGGCGGTCCGCTCGAGTTCGTCGTCGACGGGACGAACGGGATCGTGGGCGATCCGGACGCACGCGCCATTGCCGCCGCGATCAACCGCCTCGCCGCCGATCGGTCGCTGGCCGAACGCCTGGGCCGCGCCGGGCGCTCCGTGGCACAGACGATTGGCTGGGACCGCGTGATCGAGGAGCTCCTTGGCTGACCCCTCCACCGTGTCGATCGTGATTCCCGCCATGAACGAAGCGGACGCCATCGGGAGCGTCGTGTCGCAGCTGCGCGCCGCGGCCGCGTGGCGCGAGATCATCGTCGTTGATGACGGCTCCGCCGACGACACAGCGGCGCGCGCGCGTGAGGCCGGCGCGTGCCTGGTCCGTCACCCGTACAACAAGGGCAACGGCGCCGCCGTGAAGAGCGGCATACGCCGCGCGAGCGGCGACTTCGTGCTGATCATCGACGCGGACGGTCAGCATCCGCCGGAGGACGCGCAACGCATCGTGGCGCGGCTCGGCGAGTACGACCTCGTGATCGGCGCGCGCGCCGCGACGACACAGGCAACCGCGGCGCGCCGCGCCGGCAACGCAGTACTGAATGGGCTTGCGAGCTACCTGACCAGCCGGCCGATTCCGGACTTGACGTCGGGCTTCAGGGGCGCGCGCACGGAGTGCCTCCGCGAATTCGTCCACCTGCTCCCGAACGGCTTCTCGACGCCAACGACGACGACGCTGGCGTTCATCAAGGCGGGCTACAACGTCGCGTTCGAGCCGGTCCACGCGCGTCAGCGCACCGGGCGCTCGAAGATCCGCTTCGCGCACGACGGCGCGAGGTTCCTCCTGATTCTCCTCAAGATCGTGACGCTCTTCAGCCCCCTGCGCATCTTCCTGCCTGTCAGCGCGTTCTCGTTCCTTGCCGGCGCGATATACGGATTCTGGAACATCGCGACGACGGGTAAGATTCCGAACGGCTCGGTGGTGCTGATTCTCTTCGCAGTCATCGTCTTCCTCGTCGGGCTCGTCTCCGAACAGATCACATCGTTGCGGTTTGAAGGCCCCAAGAAATAGGGCGCATGCGGCCGCTGGTCATCGTCCCGACCTACAACGAGCGCGACAATCTTCCGGCTCTGCTCGAGCAGCTTCTGATGCTGGAGGGCCTGCGGATCCTCGTCGTCGACGATTCGTCTCCGGACGGGACCGGGGCGATCGCCGACGAGTACGCGGCGGCGCATCGATCGCGCGTGCAGGTTCTGCATCGAACCGGCAAGCGCGGTCTCGGGCGTTCGTACATCGACGGGATGTACCTGGCGCTGCGCACCGATGCCACGCATATCTGCCAGATGGACGCGGATCTGTCGCACAACCCGCTGGACATCCCGCGGCTGATTGCCGCGACGGAGCAGGCCGAGTTCGCGATCGGGTCGCGATACGTGCCAGGCGGACGCATCGAGAATTGGCCCGCCCGGCGCCGGATGCTCAGCGCATTCGCGAACCGCTACATCCGGGCGATCACCAAGCTCACGATTCGCGATTGCACGAGCGGGTTCCGCTGCTGGCGGCGCGAAGCGCTCGAACAGCTTCCGCTCGGCTCGATCCGCTCCGACGGCTATGCATTCATCGTCGAGCTCGCGTGGGAGGCGTCGAAGGTGGGATTCAGGTGCGGCGAGATCCCCATCACGTTCGTCGAGCGGAGACGGGGGGCGTCGAAGCTCTCAACCAGGGTGATTGTGGAATCCGCGATACTACCCTGGCGGCTGGTGGCGCGTCCAAAATAGGCGCGCTCGGTTCTTGCCCGCAAGCTGTTCCCGTGGTACGGTTTAACGTTTCAATGCCAGACGACCGCTCGACACGCCCTGTCGGGCTCAGCGTGTTTTTTCCCGCGTACAACGACGGGGGGACCATCGCGAGCCTCGTGATTCTCGCGGTGCAGGTTGCCGGCCGCCTGACCCCCGACTTCGAGGTCATCGTCGTCAACGACGGCAGCACCGATCCCACCAAGGAGATCCTCGACGAGCTTGCGCGCACATATCCGCGCGTGCGCGTCATTCACCACTCGCGCAATCGCGGATACGGTGCCGCGCTGCGAACGGGCTTCGCGGCTGCGACCAAGGATCTGATTGCGTACACCGACGGCGATGCGCAATACGATCCTGCGGAGCTCGAGGTGCTGTGGAACAGGCTGACGCCCGACGCCGACATGGTGAACGGCTACAAGATCCGTCGATCGGATCCCTGGCATCGCATCGTGATCGGACGCCTCTACCATCACACCGTGAAGCAGCTGTTCCGCCTGCGCGTACGCGACGTCGATTGCGATTTCCGTCTGATGCGGCGGGAGATCTTCAATCGCGTGAAGCTGGAGAAGGATACCGGCGTCATCTGTCTGGAGATGATGCGCAAGATCCAGGATGCTGGGTTCCGCGTCGTCGAAGTCCCGGTGCACCACTATCACCGGCTCCACGGCCGCTCGCAATTCTTCAACTTCAGGCGGGTATTCTGGACGGCCATCGACGTCATGAGGCTGTGGGTGAAGCTCGTGGTGCTGGGACGCGGCCGGACGAGCACGCCGGTGCTGTTCCGGAATCCCACCATCAGCGGCGTCGTCCCGCCTGAATCCACCAAGCCGTGACCGCGTATCGCGAGTTCTATCGCGATCGGCCGGTGCTGATCACGGGCGGCCTCGGATTCATCGGCAGCAACCTCGCGCACCAGCTGGTCGCTCTCGGCGCGCGCGTGCTGATCGTCGACTCGATCATTCCCGATTTCGGCGGCAACCTGTTCAACATCAGCGGCATCGAGGATCGCGTCCGTGTCAACACCGCCGACATCCGGCAGCAGGCCACGACGAACGATCTCGTGTGCGGACACGACGTGATCTTCAACCTGGCCGGCCAGGTGAGCCACATCGACAGCATGCAGGATCCGTACACGGATCTCGACATCAACTGCCGCGGCCAGTTGTGCGTGCTCGAGGCGTGCCGTCGCAACAATGCCTCCGTCAAAGTGGTGTTCGCGGGCACGCGGCAGATCTACGGGCGCGCCGACACACTTCCAGTCACCGAAGATCAGCTCGTGCGGCCGACCGACGTCAACGGGATCAACAAGGCGGCGGGCGAGTACTACCATCTCGTCTACAACAACGTGTTCGGCATCCGCGCGTGCTCGCTGCGGCTGACGAACGTGTACGGCCCTCGGCAGCTCATCAAGCACAATCGTCAGGGCTTCGTGGGGTGGTTCATCAGGCTTGCGCTCGAGAACCGTGAGATTCAGATCTTCGGCGACGGCACGCAGCTTCGCGACTTCGTCTACGTCGACGACGCCGTAGACGCCTTTCTGCGGGCGGGTGCCGACGACGTCTCGAACGGCGAGGTGTTCAACGTCGGCGGGATGGAGCCGATCAAGCACCGCGACCTCGTCGAGCTGATGATCCGCACAGCGGGCTCGGGCCGCTTCCGCTGCGTCGCGTGGCCGCCCGACAAGAAAGCGATCGACATCGGCGACTTCTACGCGGACTCATCGAAAATCCGCTCGACGCTCGGCTGGCAGCCGGTGACTCCGTTGGCCGACGGGCTCCGCCGCACGTTCGAGTTCTACCGCGCCCACCTCGATCAGTACGTTCCCGCGACTGGACAACAGGTCGCGACCCTGTGACCGGCGACCGCATCCCCTTCATCGATCTGCGTCCCGGTGATGACGACGCCACGGTGCGCGCCGCGATCGATCGCGTCATCGCTCGCGGATGGTTCGTGCTCGGTCCCGAAGTCGAGGCCTTCGAGGCTGAGTTCGCGTCGGCAAGCGGAGCGGCCCACGCCGTCGGCGTCGGTACGGGAACCGATGCGATAGCGCTGATGCTCCGGGCGATGAATGTCAACCGGGGAGACGAAGTGATCGTACCCGCGCTGACGGCCGCGTACACGGCTCTTGCCGTGCTGCTTGCCGGCGCAACGCCGGTGTTTGCCGACATCGATCCCGAGCGGCTGACCCTGGATCCCGACGCATGTGAAGCGGCGGTCACGTCGCGGACCGTTGCAATCGTCCCGGTGCACCTGTACGGCCAACCTGCGGACATGCGCGCGCTTCAATCGATCGCTCAGCGCCGATCGCTGGCGATGATTGAAGACTGCTGCCAGGCGCATCTCGCCACGTGCGACGCCATTCCCGTCGGCACGCGCGGCGCGGGCGGCGCGTTCAGCTTTTACCCGACGAAGAATCTCGCCGCGCTCGGCGACGGCGGGGCGATTCTGACCAACGACGCATCGTTGGCCGAACGCCTTCGCCGCCTGCGGAACGGCGGGCAAATCGATCGCTACGTCCATCTCGAGGCGGGCGACAACAGCCGGCTCGACGATCTGCAGGCAGCGGTGCTGCGCGCGCGCCTTCCGCTCCTGTCCGGATGGACGAACCGGCGGCGTTCTCTTGCCGCCGCGTATCGGCAGGCCCTGCCCGACAACGTGCGTCCGCTGCGCGAGCACGATACCGGGCACGTGTACCACCTGTTCGTCGTGCGGTCGCCGGACCGCGACGCGCTCCAGGCGCACCTGCGCGCGTCGGGCATCGACACATTGATTCACTATCCGGTGCCGCTTCACAGCCAGCCGGCGTTTACCGGCATCGCGCGCGGGGACTGCCCGGTCGCTGCACGGATGGCTGGGGAGATCCTGTCGCTGCCGCTCCACCCCCGGCTGACCGACGCCGATGTGGCGCGGGTGTCCGCCGCGATCGGCGCATTCCAGAAGGGACGTATCCCCGCGTGAAAGCCCTCATTACCGGAGGCGCAGGCTTCATCGGATCACACCTTGCGGACCGTCTCCTCGAGGACGGACACGAGGTGATGGTCCTCGACAACCTTTCGACCGGATCGATCGACAACATCGCGCATCTCAAGGGCCGGACCGGTTTCGGATACACGATCGACTCGGTGACCAACGAGCCGCTGCTGGCGGAGCTGATCGACCGCAGCGACGTCGTCTTCCACCTCGCTGCCGCCGTCGGCGTGAAGCTCATCGTCGAGCAGCCCGTGCACACCATCGAGACGAACGTGCACGGCACCGAGGTGGTCCTCAAGCACGCGAACAAGAAAAAGAAGCTGGTCTTCATCGCGTCGACCTCCGAGGTGTACGGCAAGAGCACGGACGTCCCGTTCCGCGAAGCCGCCGACGTGGTGATGGGGCCGACCACCAAGCACCGCTGGGCGTACGCGTGCAGCAAGCTGATCGACGAGTTCCTCGCGCTCGCGTACTGGAAAGAGAAGCAGTTGCCGGTGGTAATCGTGCGACTGTTCAATACCGTCGGCCCGAGACAGACGGGGCGGTACGGGATGGTGCTGCCGACATTTGTCCGGCAGGCACTCGCGGGACAGCCGATTACCGTCTTCGGCGACGGCACGCAGTCCCGCAGCTTCACCTACGTCGGCGACGTCGTCGAGGCGCTCGTCCGCCTCGCCCATGAGCGGCGCGCCGTCGGGGAGGTCTTCAATATCGGCAACATGGGAGAGGTCACGATCAGCGATCTGGCCGAACGTGTGAAGCGGATGACTGAGAGTTGCTCGTCAATCCAGTACGTTCCATACGACCAGGCATACGAGACCGGCTTCGAGGACATGCCGCGCCGGGTGCCGGACATCACGAAGATTCGCGATTTCGTGGGGTACGAGCCGAAGGTGAAGCTCGACGATATCATTCGAAGCGTCATCGAACACATGCGCGCAAATTAGTTACGAGGAGACTAGAATGAAGGCTCCTGTGCGATACCGCGTTCTCGCGTTCTCTCTGGCGCTCGTCGGCTGTGCGGCGCTCGTGCGCGCTCAGCAGCCGCTGCGACTGGAGATTGCAGGTGGTCGCGTGACGCTGCATGCGCAGAACGTCCCCGTCCGGACGATCCTCGCGGAGTGGGCACGGCTGGGTGCCGCGACGGTCATCAACGGCGATCGGGTTGCGGGTTTGCCGCTCACGCTCGAACTCGAAGGCGTGCCGGAACGCGAGGCGCTCGACATCATCCTGCGCGGCGTCAGCGGATACATGCTGGCCGCGAGGGAGCCTGGCGGGGCCGGCGCGTCGATGTTCGATCGGATCATGATTCTTCCGACGAGCGCTGCGCCGCGCAACCCGCCCGCATCGCCTGCGCCGATCTTCTCGAATGCGCCGAACGGGATCGTGCGGCCGATTCAACCACGTCCGTCGATTGTCGATCAGGAGCCTGACGACACGGGCGCACCCGGTGACAACGATGGCATCCAGATTCCGCGGCCGGTGGTAATCCAGCGACCGATGCCGAACCCTGTCGGCACGCCAGTCTCTCCGCCGCCGCCGATCAACACATCGGACGTTACGCCGGAGCAGGCCACTCCGCCCGGTGTGGTCGTCACGCCAACGAATCCGTTCGGGATGCCACCGGGCTCCTCGCTGAGACCTGGTGTGGTTGCGCCCGCGCCGCCGGCACAGGTGCCACCGGTACGTAACGGGCCTGAAAACTGACGCCGCGGATCCCGCGATCACACGACCTCGCCCGGTCCAAAAGAACCCGACCTGCTTCGTCATAAATCATAAAATAGCGATCTCGTGTCCGAAATCGATCGGTTCCGGCCTGACGACCGCCGCGGCGTCGATACGCTCTATCGCCGGACGCATGGCGCCGACGCCGCGAATGCCCAGCGCCTCCGGTGGGACTGGCAGCACCGCCGCAACCCGTACAACCAGACGGGGCAGCCGGAGATCTGGGTCGCGCGCGAAGGGCCGACGATCGTTGCCCACTACACCACGCTTCCGGTCCGCGTCTCGATCAAGGGCATCGAGGTCGAGGGCGCGTGGGGCAGCGACGCAATGGTCGCGCCCGAGCGGCGGCGGCAGGGAATTGGCGAGGCGCTCGTTCGCACGTGGGATCGGAACAGCGGCGCCGTGCTCGCGCTGGGGGCCACAACGGACGGCCGCAAGCTGCTCGATCGGCTGCACTGGCCTGACGCGCACATCGTTCCCTGCCTCGTGAAGCCGCTCACACGACGCGCAATGCGGCTGCCGCAGTGGCCCGCACCCATCAACCGTCTCGTCTCCGCGCTCACCTGGCCAGTGGTCCACGTGGTGTCGCGTTCGCGCCCGCTGCGAGCGGAATGCGAGCCGATCCGCCGTTTCGATTCCTCCTTCACGGCGCTGTGGGAACGCCTCGCGCCAAAGTTCGATCTCGCGGTGCGCCGCGACGCGTCGTATCTCAATTGGCGATACATCGAGCCTCCGCATGTGCGCTACTCGGTCGTCGCGTTGAAACGCCACGGCGAGGTCCATGGCTACGCGGTGTACCGCCACCGCCATGAACCGCTCGGCCGCGTGACGCTGCTCGTCGACCTGCTGGCCGATCCGGACGACGTCGCGGGGCTGAAGACGCTGCTGCGCTGGGTCGATCGCGCGGCGCGTGCGGAGGATGCGGATAAGGTCCGGGCATACGCGATGAACGGCGCTTTCCGTCGCGCGTTGAAGCGCAACGGGTACTTCGCGGTGAAGTCAACGCTCGAAGTCAGTGTGAAAGTGAATGCCGTGCAGGTCCCGAACGGCTTTTACGACGAGACGGGCAAATGGCACATCACGTACGGCGACTCGGACCAAGACCATTAGCCATCGGTGATCCCCATGCTCCTCCGCGATCAGGTAAACGCCGACATTTCCTCGGCGATGAAGGCCAAGGACGCCGCCCGTCTTTCAGCGCTGCGGATGCTGAAAGCCGCGATCATGAACAAGGGTGTCGAGAAGGGGCGCGATCTCGACGATGCGGAAGTCCTCCAGGTCGTCTCGACGCTCGTCAAGCAGCGGCGCGACTCGATCGAGCAGTTCTCGACCGCGGGCCGCGCCGATCTCGTCGACAAGGAGAGCGCTGAAATCACCGTCCTCGAGCATTACCTTCCCCCGGCTGCATCAGCCGGGGAGATCGACGCCGCCGTGCTCGAGGCAATCGCCGAGACCGGCGCACGCTCGCCGAAGGACATGGGCAAGGTGATGAAGGCGGTGATGCCGCGCCTGGCGGGCAAGAATGCGGATGGTCGTGCCGTGAGCGAGGCGGTCCGCCGCAAGCTTGGCACCTAGCTCTCCTTCTCCTCCACAATACGCGCTCGCGCGCTCCGCCGCGTCGGCGGGAGCCGCCACGATGACCAGCCGAATCCTCGGACTGGTCCGCGACCAGGTGCTCGCGTCGATGTTCGGCGCGGGCAATGCGATGGACGCGTTCAACGTCGCCTTCCGGATCCCCAATCTTGTCCGCGATCTGTTTGCGGAGGGCGCCATGAGCGCGGCATTCGTGCCGGTGTTCATGCGGCAGCTGACGACAGGCGGTAAAGCATCGGCGTGGCGGCTGGGCAACAACGTCATCAACGCGCTCCTCCTCGTCACGGGTGTGGTTGTCATCCTGGGCATCGTGTTCGCGCGCCCGCTGGTCGGCGCCTTCGCGGCCGACTACGCGAGCGTACCGGGGAAGCTCGAGCTCACGGTGTTGTTGACGCGCATCATGCTGCCGTTCCTGACCCTGGTGGCGATCGCTGCCGCGTTGATGGGCATGCTGAACTCGCTGTACCTCGTCTTCATCCCCGCGCTCGCGCCGGCGATGTTCAACGTCGCCACCATCGTGTGTGCGCTGACACTGGTGCCGGTCATGGCGCGCGCCGGGTGGCCCCCGATCACCGCGATCGCCATCGGCACGCTCGTCGGCGGCCTCGCGCAGTTGTCGTTGCAGTGGCCCCTGCTCCGCCGTCAGGGGTTCAGGTACGCGCCCGTCCTGTATTGGAGAGAGGAAGGACTGCGCCGCGTACTGCTGATGATGGGACCGGGGACCATCGGTCTGGCGGCTACGCAAGTGAACGTCTTCGTGAACACCGTGCTCGCCACGGGCGAAGGGACCGGCGCCGTGTCATGGTTGAACTATGCGTTCAGGCTCATGTATTTGCCGACGGGCCTGTTCGGCGTCTCCATCGCCACCGCAACCGTGCCGGCGGTGTCGCGTCACGCAGCACGGTCAGACAGCGTCGCCGTCCGCGGCACGCTTGCCGACGGACTGTCACTGATGCTCGTGATGAACGTCCCCGCGACGGTCGGACTCATCGTTCTCGCCACACCGATTGTTCGCGTGATCTTCGAACGCCGCGCATTTCTGCCGTCAGATACCGCGGCGACCGCAGCGGCACTGCAGTTCTACGCGGTCGGGCTGCTCGGCTACTCCATCGTACGGATCGCGTCGCCTGCGTTTTACGCACTCGGCGACAGCCGGACGCCCGTGATAATCAGCATTGCCGCAGTCATCGCCAATGCCGGTCTGAACCTGGCGCTGGTTCGAGTGCTCGGCTATCGCGGCCTGGCCCTCGGGACGTCCGTGGCGGCGCTTTTCAACGCGGGCGCGCTGATCTGGTCCCTGCATCGCCGTCTCGATGGGCTGGACAACCGGCGTGTGCTCAGCTCGTTCGCGAGGATAATAGTTGCCTCGCTGGTGATGGGACTGGCGGCGGTTGCGATCGACCGCGCACTGACGGCGTGGATTCCCGGCAACGCGTTCGCTGTACAGGCCGCGCGTCTGTTCGTCACAATACTGTCGGCGCTCCTAGTGCTCGCGCTGGCCGCCCACGTGTTGAGAATTCGCGAATTCCGGGAAGGTCTGGTGCTCATCGCTAAGCGCGGCGGTCGCGAGTCTCTCTAGATGATGGGTTTTGCCGAGGCATGGAAGTTGCTCAGTAGCGCCAAGTTGTAACAGACTGATTGAAATGCGGTCTCGCTATCCATCCTCGTCGACGTTCGCATATTCGTTCGGCCCCGGTCCGTGGACGCCGGTGATCAAAGGTCTGATCATCGCAAACGTCGTCATGTACGTGGTCTCGCGTCTAGTTCCGACAATCGCTTTGAATTTGGGGTTGGTCCCGGAACAGGTCATCACGCAGCTGCGTGTATGGCAACTGTTCACGTACATGTTTCTGCACGGCGGTGTCTTCCACATCCTGTTCAACATGCTCGGGCTTTGGATGTTCGGCGTCGAGCTGGAAAGAATGTGGGGCAGCCGGTATTTCGCGAAGTTCTATGCCGTCTGTGGAGTCGGCGCCGGGATTACACAGGTCGTCGCGTCGTTCCTGCCAGTGTCGCTCTTTGAGCAGTTCTACTACGCTCAGACGATCGGCGCGTCGGGCGCGATTTTTGGCGTCCTGCTCGCGTACGGGCTGTACTTCCCGAACCGGCCGATCTTGATGTATTTCCTCTTCCCGGTTCCGGCGAAATACTTCGTCGCGATCATGGGCGGCATCTCCCTGCTGTCGGCGATTGAGGGGAGCGGAGGCGTTGCGCATGTCGCCCATCTCGGCGGACTGCTCGCCGGGTATCTCTACCTCAAAGGCGGACGCATTCATCTCCTCTCGGAGATTAAGTACCGCTACCTGAAGTGGCGCATCAATCGGATGCGCCGCAAGTTCGACGTCTACTCAGGCGGACGAGCAGACGACGTCAATCGACGAGTGCACTAGCCACGAGGGCCACGAAGATGAATTGGCCACAAAGAACACAGAGACCAGTCTTTGTGGCTAGCGTGAGGCGCTGAACGGCAGCCGCGCTCCGTTCATCGCCAGCGCCAGCAACCCCCCCAGCACCGGCAGGCCCGTACCATCTCTCAGAAACGCCGGAGACCCGAACGCGCTCGTCGCGAAATGGAAGTTCAGCACCATCAGGAACGCAGCGATCGCCGCCATGCGGGTCCAGAAACCGACGATCAACGCGATGCCGGCGCAGAATTCGCCGATCGGAACGAGCCGCGCGAATAAGGGCGCGCCGGGGATGCAGACGGTCTCCAGATACCAGCGCACGCTGGGCGTGGCGTTCGGCAGCCATTGCTGGAACCGCTGCAGCAGGATGCCGCTGTCGGTCAGCCACGCGATCTTGGTGACACTCATCGCGATGAAGAAGACGCCGAGCATCACGGCGAGGATCCGAAGGCCGAAGCTGCCTGTCGCGCGCGGGGGGGCGCCGCGCGCCTTCGCCTGCGTGGCCATCACAAATGGCCTTCGTCGACGGCCTCCACCCACTCGGCTCGAATCGGGCTGAACACGTCGAGCTCCAGCGTATCCTCGAGCGCCTCGGACTGGTGCGGTACCCGCGACGGAATGTGCAGCACCTCGCCCTCGCGCACGGTGATTTCCTCGCCCTCGATGAGAAACCGCAGCGCGCCCTGGAGGATATACGTCATCTGCTCGCTCTCGTGGGCGTGCATCGGCACGAGCGCGCCTCGTTTGAGATAGATCTGAGCCAGCATCTCGCGCTCGCCGGCGACGATCTTGCGGGAGATCATCTCCGTGACTTTCTCGAGCGCGATTTCATCCCATCGGTGGATGCGGATCAGGGCAGGCATGCGTCGGCCCCACGAGTGTGCCATAATTTTTCGGCCATGAAGGGCTCGACCCTCACCAACGGCGCGGAGACCCGCGCCCAGGGGGCGGCGAGATCGCGGAAGCACGACGGACTCACCCGCGATGATTTACTCTCCGCCTACCGCCTCATGCTCCTGTCACGGAAGATCGATGACAAGGAGATACAGCTCAAGAATCAGAGTCAGGCGTTCTTTCAGATCAGCGGCGCCGGCCACGAAGCGGTGCTCGTGGCCGCGGGCATGCACCTGCGCGCGGGCCACGACTGGTTTCTCACCTACTATCGCGACCGCGCGCTCGCGCTGACGCTCGGCGTCACACCGCTCGAGATGCTGCTCGGATCGGTCGGCGCGAAGGACGATCCATCGTCGGGAGGACGGCAGATGCCGTCGCACTGGTCGAATCCGCGCCTGCAGATCCCGTCGGCGAGCAGCGCCGTCGCCACGCAGTGCCTCCACGGGATCGGGATCGCCGAAGCGGGACGCTTGTACGAGCGCGTCGACGCGATCCCCGATCGCCTTGCGAAATTTCACTCCGACGAGGTTACGCTCATCACCATCGGCGAAGGCTCGACCAGCGAAGGCGAATTCTGGGAGTCCCTGAACACGGCGTGCGTGCGCAACCTGCCGGTGCTGTATCTCGTCGAAGACAACGGCTACGCGATTTCCACGCCGGTGGAAGTGCAGACTCCCGGTGGCGATTTCTCGCGGGTCGTCGAGCACTTCCCGGGGCTCGAGGTATTTCGCTGCGACGGCACCGACTACGTCGCCAGCTATCGCACGATGCGGGACGCGGTGGAGCACGTGCGTCAGCGCAAAGGGCCTGTGCTCGTGCACGCGAAGGTTGTTCGTCCGTACTCGCATTCGCTCTCCGATGACGAGAAGCTGTACAAGACGCCCGAGGAGCGAGAGGCCGAAGCGCGCCGCGATCCGCTGCCACGCCTTCGTCAGCTGCTCGTCTCGGAAGGACTCGCCTCGGATGAGGAGCTGGCGGAGACGCTTGCGGGCGTGGAGCGCGACGTCAACGCCGCCGCGCAGGACGCGCTTGCCGCGCCGAAGCCCGAACCCGAGACCGCCGCGCGCTACGTCTTTTCGCCAACCGTCGATCCGACATCGTCGGTGTTTTCAACCGAGCCGAAGCCGAAGGGCGCGCGCGACACGATGGTGGCCGCGATTAACGCGACGCTGCGCGACGAGATGGCGCGCAATCCGCGCATCGTGGTCTTCGGCCAGGATGTGGCGGACGTGAGCCGCGACGCGGCGCTTGGCAAGGTATCGGGCAAGGGTGGCGTCTTCAAGGTCACGCACGGCCTGCAAACGCTGTACGGCAGCGAGCGCGTCTTCAATTCCCCTCTCGCCGAGGCGAACATCATCGGCCGTGCCGTTGGTATGGCGATGCGCGGCCTGAAGCCGGTCGTCGAGATCCAGTTCTTCGACTACATCTGGCCCGCGTACATGCAGCTGCGCGACGAGATGGCCATGATGCGGTACCGGTCGAACAACAGCTGGACGTGCCCGATGGTGATTCGCGTTCCGATTGGCGGGTACCTCCGCGGCGGCGCGCCGTATCACAGCCAGTCGGGTGTCAGCCTTTTCGCGCACTGCCCGGGCATACGCATTGCCTTCCCGTCGAACGCGCGCGATGCGGCGGGTCTGCTGCGGACCGCGATCCGTTGTGACGATCCCGTCATGTTCCTCGAGCACAAGCATCTGTACCGCCAGACGTACAACAAGGCTGAGTATCCCGGGCCCGAGTACATGGTGCCGTTCGGCAAAGCATCGCTCGTGCGCGAAGGGACGGATGTTGTCGTGTTCACATGGGGCGCGCTCGTCCAGCGTTCGCTCGTGGCCGCCCAGCAGGCCGAGAAGGACGGGATCAGTGTCGCCATCGTCGATCTCCGCACGATCGTTCCGCTCGACTGGGACACGATCGCGGAATACACGAAGAAGACGAACCGCGTGATCGTGGCGCACGAGGATCAACGCACCGCGGGCTTCGGCGGTGAAATCGCATCATGGATCGGCCAGGAACTGTTCGAGCATCTCGACGCGCCCGTGACGCGAGTCGCCGCGCTCGATTGCCCGGTGGCGTACGCACCCGTGCTCGAAGAGGTCATCCTGCCGGGTTCCGCCGACGTGTTGAAGGCCATACGCGCTATTGCGGCGTACTAGCGTTCCCATCCTCGTTCTTTTTCTGTTCGCGCAGCCTCGCGCCGCGATTCAGATCGAGGTGCTGCGATCGGTGGGCGGGCTGCCCGCCCACATCGCGGGCCTGTTCGACGATCCGGCGGCTTTTCAGGAGGCGGCCAACGGTTACTACTTCGTGTTCGACCGGCGCGGACACGCGGTGTACATGGTCGATCCCGATCGCGCGAACGCACGGAGGGTCGTCGAAATCGGACAGGAAGAGGGAAGGATCATTCAACCGGGCGGCTTCGATCTCGCCGCGGACGGATCGTTTGTCGTCGCCGACGTGCCGCGCGGGCAGGAGCGGATCCAGATCTTCGGCCCCGGGGCCCTTCGCACCGGGGGCTTCTTCATCGCCGGACGCGCAACCCCGCAGGTCATTCTTGGCAATCTCGCGGTGACCGGCACCTCGTCGCTGCAGTATTCGGGCGATTCCGTGTTCATCAGCGAGCCGGCGCGGGGCGCATTGATCACCGAGTACTCCGCCTCGGGAATCGCCCAGCGGACGATCGGACGCCTGCGGGACACCGGATACGAACAGGAGCGCGACCTCCACCTGGCCATGAACACCGGCCTTCCGCTCATCAATCCGACAGGCGGTTTTTACTACGTCTTTCTCACCGGGCGGCCGATGTTCCGCAAGTACGACGCGGGCGGCAGGCTGCTGTTCGAGCGCCACATCGAAGGACGGGAGATCGACGATCTCCTCGCGGCGCAACCGACGACGTGGCCGACGCGCCGCGTCGAGGATCGCGAGGTGCCGTTCGTGCAGCCGTTGATCCGCGCGGCGTCGGTCGATCCGCAAGGCCAGCTCTGGGTCTCGATGATCGTGCCGTATACGTACGTCTACGACACGCAAGGCGACAAGACACGCACGGTCCAGTTCAGCGCCACCGGCATCATGAGCCCCACGAGCCTCTTCTTCACGCGCAGCGGGCGCATCCTGGTGACCCCCGGTTGCTACGAGTTCGATCCCGGACGGATTCGTTAAGGACACAAAGACGGGGTGAACCACGAAGGCCACGAAGAGCACGAAGGTACAGATCGCAAAGGTAATATTGTTTTCTTTGTGTTCCAACCTTCGTGTCCTTCGTGACCTTCGTGGTTCTACATCGTCTTCGTGATCTCCGTGGCAACTCTAATCGCGTCACGCCTCACCCGCCGCTTCGACTCACGCCTCGCGGTGGAGGACGTGTCGTTTGACCTGGTGCCCGGCGAGATCTTCGCGCTGCTCGGCCCTAACGGCGCCGGAAAGACGACCACGCTGCGGATGCTGGC
>Ga0114129_10002513_pt1 | contig 25454 bp, 16 predicted proteins | sample RhiMetdeltSRZDD1_FD_80071 | JGI IMG/M metagenome (GOLD analysis project Ga0114129, IMG submission 80071) | Populus rhizosphere microbial communities from Tennessee, USA - Rhizosphere MetaG P. deltoides SRZDD1 (version 2) (version 2) | ecosystem: Host-associated > Plants > Roots > Rhizosphere >...
CTCCCAACCTTCGCCGCACCCCCATCCGGATTAGAGATCCGTGCTCCGCCTGCAGCCGTCCCGTCACTCACCACCACATAGTTTCCTACTCGTGTCCCTTCCGACGCGTACAGCACAACGTCCGGCGGGAGCGGTTCAGCAACCTGATAAGTCGCGACAAAAGTTCCGCCGCCGTTAATCGTGTGTGTGGCAGCTCCACCGTCGGACCACGACACAAATTGATACGTAGTGTTCCCCAGTTGTTGAGGCGATAAAGCTGTAATCGTCCGGTTGACACCGGCTACCGTAGAAAAAGTGATGGGCGTCGTGCGTGGTTGATCATCCAGGTTAATTTGCAAACGCGATGGATCGCTATCGACCGTAACTGTTTCTACAATCGGGGTCACATCACGAAACGACGAATGAGTCAATCCATCAGAGTCTGTTACCAACAGGTGAATGCGATACCACACGTCCGCCGACGTCTCGCCGGTTGTAGGTATAACGAACGAGCCGCTTGTTATTCCTGTCGTTGGGGGAATGAACGGGTGTGTATGTGTCTCGTGATGAAAATCTATCCACCAGGTAAACGCACTCGCGGGAAGTGGGCCATCCTCTGCATCAGTACCGGTTCCAGCAAAATTAATCGTGTCTCCGCCACGATACTGAGTGCCGGCTGCCGGGGAAGTGATTTCCCCGACAGGAGCTGTACCGGGTGCAACTGTTAACGTTGCTGAGTTGCTAGTAACAGTTCCAAATTCGTTCGATACAACACACGCGAAGCTCGCACCACTATCATCCATCGTGACATTTGGGATTGTTAGAGTCGGTGATGTTTCACCAGCGATGTCGACGCCATCTCTCAGCCACTGATACGACAACGGTTGAGCCCCCGACGCCGCAACGCTGAAAGTCGCTGGTTGACCCCCTGGTACAATTACATTCGCCGGCTGTGTATCTATGTGAGGCGCTGACTGACCGGTAAATTCGATTTTATGAACCGCGCCGTCAGTCGTTGAGTCAAGCCCGCGCTCCAAATAATAGAGCGCGCCGTCACTGCTGACTTTCATGTCGACCGGATAATAAGTGAACTCGCCGAAGAGTGTGGAGGTGCCGTCGGAATTTAGCGTCCGTATCCAGCCGTCGCAAAAATCCATGAAGAAATACTTCCCATGATACTCCGTGGGAAATTGAGTGGTAGGCGAATCGTAAAAAGCGCCAGCGGTGATTGCACAGCCTACGGTATTGTCATCAGTGCCATGTGCATATACAAAAATCGGACTTCGAAAGCGCGGATCGGAAGTAAATCCTTCGGTTTCAGGCCAACCATAATTTGAACCAGCTATTCCATCATTTATTTCTTCCCATGTGTCTTCACCGACGTCATTGATCAGCAAGCGTCCATCGATCAGGCTAAAAGCGAAGTTGAACGGATTTCTCAGGCCAAGGGCCCAAATCGCCCGGTTCTTTCCGTTATGCGTCGCGAAAAATGGATTGTCAGTGGGGATTTCGCCGTCTGAGTTGATGCGAAGTATTTTTCCAAACAGGTTATCGGTTGATTGTGAATTCGCTCCGTTACGGTCATCACCCACTGCAATATAAAGTTTGCCATCTGACCCAAAGCGAAGGTTGCCGCCCTGATGCCAACCAAGCGGGCCGACGAGTGGATCCAGATCGAAAATAGCCAACTCGCTCCCCGGTACAACTGTGTCTCCATCAGCAGTAAATCGGCTAACGCGGTTGTGAATTACGGGGTCCGTAGCCGTGTAGTAGACGTACAGGAAGTTATTCGTGGCGAAGTCCGGATCGAGAGCGATCCCCAGTAACCCGTGTTCGCTGAACGAGTCTGCCACAACAGTCAGAAACGGAGTCGGCTGCAATACACCATTCTTGATTAGTCTTACCGTACCTGCTTGTTCGCAAACCAATATCCGACCGTCGGGCAGCAGTTCCATGCGGGTTACGCTGGACATACCGGTGGCAATCAGAGTGTCAGTGAAACCAGGCGGAAGTTCTGAAGCCTTTAGTTGGAACTGCAGCAATACGAAGAGAACTGCGATAAATCCAATTCGATTCACTTTCCGGAGGAGTAATGAAGGATGTATGCGGGTATCATCCGGGAACATCTTTATATTCACCTTTGTTCTGAGCACTGTTGGGTTTTCGTCGGTCAGCTATTCGTTGACGAAAAAAACCCCAGAAGAAATCGAGGTCAGTTTGATATTGGAATTCGAGGTCCGGTCTGTTCTTTAACCGGTATCTCACACGTCGATAAAGACTCGACAGTGCGCTTCGATATAAATGCCCGGGCACATTGAAAAGTTTTGCGTTAGAGGCCTCAAAATCTGGCGCTCTCATGACGGCAAAAAAACGGCCATGCCCAACATGCCACCGCCGATGATAAGACTTTGTTAGCCGCTCTGGAAAGACGTGCGAATGCACAACAAGGCTTGGGACGTACATAATCCGTTTGTCTGCCCGTTTCAATCGCAGCAGAAATTCATGGTCTTCCATCGACCCGATCGAATCTTTTACTCTTTGGAGTTTCGGATCGAAGTACCCAACGTCGTTGAATACGCCGGCTCGGACTGCGAGATTTGCGCCAATCAGACCTGGACCATTCTGTACATCTAACTCCAACGGCTTGTCTCCGAGATCCATTAACGCAAGCGGAGTCCAGTGTCGTTGTGTCAACCAGGGCGGGAATCTCGTTTCAGAATCGGGCAAAACCTTTCCGCCAATGCAATCGACATTAGGAAAATTATCAAACGCCGCGCGGATGGATGAGATCCAGTTGGGCGTTGGTCTTATATCGTCATCAGTGAAAGCTATTAAGCGACCGCGTGCAGTGGCGATTCCCTTGTTGCGAGCATACGAAACACCTTGCGTGCCCTCGAAGCAGTAGTGAACATTTAATTGTCTAGCAGCATGGCCAAAGCTCGCTACGACTTCACAAGTTTCATCAGTCGAATTGTTGTCAACGACGATTATCTCGTAATCCGTGCCGTCTGACTCTTGCTCTCTGAAACTTTCCAAGGTGGAGCGCAACGAGTCAGCGCGATTATACGTGCTAATAATGACAGACACTTCGGGCATGGAAGGCACACACTTAGGACTTCGGGTGGTAACGAATCATACTTTCAAGGAGGGGAGAGCTATCTGGATTCTCGCACAGCGCTTTTAATTCTTATTGCTCGACGCTCGTAGTCGATGAATATAGTTGTTGGTCAGTATCAATCGCAGCCTCAGTCTTTGGGAGCACTTCGGCCGTCGGCGCCATCAACTTGCAGACGTACGGCATGTAGAATGTACCGCGTAACTGCCGTTCGTAGTCAACACGGATGGCGACGCAGCGCCGTCGCCAGTCAATGTCGATACCAAACGCCGCACCTCGATTTCTGATTCCAGTATCAACGAAATAGACACCCGGACCCAATCCTACCGCTGAGCAATCGAACGTAATCGTTCCTTCGCCTGGCTCGAGATCGATTCGCTGTGGAAGTGTTTCGCTGCTGAAGAAACACTTTAATTGGCCCTCCTGCGAATGAAACTGAACTTCAAAGATCACGTCGTATAGTGGCTTATAGACCTGATATTTGATGATCGCTTTCATGGGCAACCCAGTCTCGAACGCTAGCGATTCTCGACCATCTGCTTTGTAAAAACTTAATGATGTGACGACTGCGTCGTGCGACGCTTTCTGCGGTCCATGCTGCTGTTGTGCAGGCAGTTGGCGCGCTGAACTCTCATATAAGGCGATGGTTTTTCGTGGCTCACCATCTGCTTCAATTTGTCCACTCTTCAAAAGAATCACACGGTCACAAAGTTTTCCTACAGCTCGCAGATCATGCGAAATGAAAACTATCGTAGTACCGCTGTTCTTGAGTTGTGTAATGCGCTCGATGCATTTTTCCTGAAACGCCGCGTCACCAACGGCAAGCACTTCATCTAACAGAAGTATGTGTGGATCCAAGTGCGCCGCAATCGAAAACCCTAAGCGCACGTACATACCAGACGAATAACGCTTTACTGGCGTGTCGATGAATTGTCGCAGCTCCGCAAAATCGACGATGCTGTCGAGCTTGTCGGTGATCTCACGCCGCAACATACCCAGGATTGAACCGTTCAGATAAATATTCTCGCGGCCTGTTAGTTCAGGATGAAAGCCGGACCCAACTTCAATCAGGGCCGATAACCTGCCGGTAATAACAATTTCGCCTGAGGTCGGCGTGGTGATTTTGGAAAGCAACTTCAGGATCGTACTCTTGCCTGCACCGTTATGGCCGATGATCCCGAGCGCCTGCCCGCGTGGTACTTCAAAAGTAATATTCTTAAGCGCCCAGAAGTCTTCCTTTTGCTTCCGCGACATCAGTATCTTTCGCAGTAATGAGCGGTCAGCGTCGGCCGTCTCATGACGAATCCGATACTTCTTAGACACTCCTGTTAATCTGAGATCGCTCATGCTGCTTTCGATACCGTCAGATTATGTCAGCCATGGTTGCCTCAACATGCTTGAAGTACAGATAAGACAAGGGAAGCAGCACTGCCGCTACTGCAACCGAGATCCACAGTGAATAGAAATCCGGGGGCACCCCTTGCAAAACAACACGTCTGAAATTCTCAATCACGCCGACCATCGGGTTCAAAGCGTAGAAGGTCCTTAGTCGCTGCGGCACAGCGCTCAACGGATATACCACTGGTGTTGCAAACATCCAGAGTTGCAATAACAGCGGCATTGCAACGCCGATATCTCTAAATCTCACCTGTGTCGCTGATAAGAAAAGGGAGCAGGCAGTTGCCAGTACAGTTATCAGCAAAACGATTGGTATGGCATAAAGCGCAAACACCGTAAGCGTAATGCGGTAATAAGCCAGCAGCGCGAAGAGCAACGTGGAAGCAATGGCGAAGTCGAACAACGCGGCACTCACGTATGTCAGCGGCAGAATCTCTCTCGCAAAGTAAACTTTCGTCACTAACTGACTGTGGCTAACGAGCCCTCCGGTTGCATTCGTTAGAGCACTCGAAAAAAAAGTCCAAGGCAACAAAGCCGCGTAGGCGAATACAGCATACGGCGTATTCTCGCTGGGCACTTTTGCGATCACTGAAAAGATGACCGTGTAGATCAGCATCAGTGAAAACGGTTGAAGAATTGCCCAGGCAAGTCCCAATATCGATTGTTTGTACCGAACTTTAATTCGATGCACCGTGAGGGTGTGAAAGAGATCACGGTAGTGCCAAAGCCCGCGCAGTTCTCTCAGCAAGTCGAGCGGCGAAAAGGAAGGGGAGTGTATGATCCTGACCGGTCGTAAATCGCGATAGTGGGAAGTGCTCACAGTGCGCAACCTTCATAAAGTTTCATGTACGGGAACTGGCGATTGCGACATTGCACCAGACCCTTTCCGCAGTTCGTCGAAGTAGTAAAGACGCCGTAACGCTATCGCGTACCCCACAAGGTAATAGATGTACCACTGGTAAGCGACAGCGGCGAAGAAACTAGCGACCATGTAAGCTATCAGACTAGCTTGTAACCCTATCGACAGATAATAGAATCGGGACCATTCATTTCGCTCAAACAGTTCTCGCTCAATCATACGGAGTTTCTTGAGCGGATGTACCAGAAAGATAATGTAGGCAATCATCGCTGCGATCCCGGTTTCTGCAGCGACCTGAGTGTACGCGTTATGAGTTCCGAGTTCCTGAAACGATTTGTGATGAAAATTTCCAATGCCAACCCCAAAAAGCGGATACCTCAGCGCGACAAGTATTGATCGTTTTAACACTTGCGTTCGCTGACTTGATGACCCAGTGATATCAGATCCAGAGTCAAAAATGGTCGCTAGACGACCAGAGTAAGTAGCTGGCGCCGCGACAAGGAAAAGAACAACTGCGAGGACAATCGTCGCCATAGCCGCGGTCTTATTTCGCCGACCCAACTTACGGGCCAATACAAGAACCATGGCAATCAAGCCCAGAAAGCCACCTCGCGAAAACGTAACGACAATCGCCACGATCATCAGCAGTGCGATGCTAAAAAAGATGATCTTTCTAAGAACACCTTTTTTCTCCAGCCCTAGCGCGATCGAAATGGGAGCGATAGTCACCAGGTGGAGAGCCAGGTCATTCGAGTTGTCAAACAACCCCCGGATGGCGCCGGCGATTCGAAGCGTATTTGTCTCCTCTGCACCAATCTTAAAAATGCCGGCTCGGTAATCGCCGATAGCATGTATGCTGAGATAAACGCTCACCGCCAGAACCAAAAAGAACAGTAGCTTCAGTCGCCGTTCGGTGCGCAAGACATTAACGATCACAACAAAAATCAGCAGCGTCTTAATTAGCAGTTCATAAAATTCATTCCACGCTTCTGCAGGGTCGATCGCAAGCGGTATTGAGAGTAAGGCGGCGAGTCCGACCAGCAGGGCCATATTGACTTCCGTTGGCCGCGCGGTAAGGTTTCCTTCGAGACTGAATTGGGAAACGGCATAAACTGTTAGGGTGATAACGCCTACATAGAATGCCATCGACTTAAACGACGACAACGAAGGAATCAACTCGTAAGGACGAAAGTAAAGTACAACCGTGAAGAGGAAAAGACATGCGAATGTCAGGGTATGACCGCGCCTGTCCAACCATTTGCCGGCTTCGACGCTGACAAAACTTGGCGGCTTTTCTTTTTCAGTAGAGCTTTCCGCTTTCGGCTCAGAAGGTAGATCGATCTTTGGAGCTGCGAAGCCACGATCTTGCGCTTCGAGTTCAGGGTCGCGAGGGATACGGCGTTTGGAAGGAAAAACGCTTTCGTAATCAAAAGCTTCGGGCTTGTATGTCATGCAGAAGAATACTAATGAGCAACGTTGCTACGGGTATGCGACCACGCAGTGAAGTTTGCCAACTTTGTGAAATTCATGGCGCCGAAAGCCGGCATCGCGCAAGAGTTTCGCGAGATTCGACTTGCGATAAAAGAATACGTCACATCCTCTCGCGGTAAGTCTCACTTTTCGAATTGGCGCACGCCAGGTCCAGAATCTCGGAAACGCCAGAATCGATTTGTCAGTGGTAAGCTCTCTCATCTTCGTAAGCACCGGCAGCGGATTCTTTATGTAATCGAAGAGTCCGATACCAAAGCTCACGTCGAATTTTGTATTAACGTCGAACTCAAGCAGATCTGTTTGTTCAAAGACGCACCGATCGCTGAAATTCTCTGCCTCACTGGCATCTTTGCATAACCCTATCATTACTTCAGAGATGTCGATGCCAACTACGCGGTGAGCGCCCTTGCGCGCAAGTTCCAAACTGTAAAGTCCATTGCCACAACCAACATCCAGAAAGGTTCTGTCGCGAATGGGCTCACAGTTAGCAATAGTAAACTGAAACCTCTCGTACATGTCTTTCCGGAAGATCCGGTCGAGCATATTCGCTGTTTTCGACTTCCGATGGCTGTAGATCCGTTGAAATGTATCAGCCTCGTTGTTCCAGTACTTTCTTTGGGCAATTATTTCCTCGTTCACAGACCCAGTACCTCTCTGATAGTTGTAAACTCAAAATCTCCTAACAAACGCTCGAACCGCTTTTCTGTCTGATCCAGGTTCCGGTAATGCCGGATTCTCTGCGAAAGCGACAGATTGTTCACCCTTGGCTGACCGGGATCTAACTCCCAGGGGTGCAGGTAAAAAACAGTTGGCCGGCCATTATTATTCACCTTTCTCAGGCAGTACTTTGTGTAGGCGTACGGGAATAGACGAAAGTAGCCACCCCCACCAAAGGGAAGTCGTTTCCCAAAAAGTTCCAGGCAACTCATGGGAAACTCGTGAAGTCGGTCAGTAATCATGTATGGACTGAGCGGTGAATCCGCGACGCCGTAATCAGGATGAAATCCGATTGGGAACACAGAGGAATCGTATTTGAACTGATGCTTTTCGAGAATTGGAAGTGCCCAATGTTTGGTTTTTTCAACAATCGTGAACGAGGGCGCTCGGAAACCTATCGGGCGCGTCTTCACTCCGCACCTATCGATCGCTTCGAGTGCCTTCGCGAGATCATCTTCGAATTCCTTTGGGGAGATCTCCGTCAGTAGCAAATGGTTGTATCCATGAACGGCAATCTCATGACCCTGCGCATCGATGCTTTTGACTAAGTCTGGAATGCGTTCCGCAACCCAACCAAGTACAAAAAACGTGGCGCGAGTTTGATGTTTATTGAAAAGCCTTAGGACGCGTTCCGTGCTTTCGCGCACCCTCAACTCACAATTGTCCCAGTCGGCCGGTTTGATAACTCCGCTCAAATTATGAACACAAAACCAATCTTCAAGATCAATGGAGATAGCGTTCTTCATAATGTCAGCCTGCCGGTGCCTCCTCTCGGCGCGGATTCGAGACCGCCTCCTTTAATTGTGTCTCGGACAGGCTCCCACTTCGTATAACGTTCGCCGCGAATTAGTTTCAGCAGCGCAAGAAGACAGGCAATGTTCGTGATTACAAAATACTGTGGCAAGGCGAGCCAACGCGTATTCACACCCAGTCGGACCATCAAGGCCGATATTGCGGCAGCTAAATAAAAACAGATCTGGGCTATGAAAACGACAGCATAGAAGAGGTTTACGAAAGCGAGGATCGCCGTCGTCACGAGCAAAGCAATAAGAAATAGTGGCACCAGATAGCGCATGACTTTGTGTGACAAAAGCTCTACCGCGTAAAACCCTTTTCGAAAGGGATTCATGACCTCACGATTCCGCCACAGGTCGGCAAATGTTTGGGTAATGATCCGAACTCTGACAGCAAGCTCCTTGTCAGCTTTGGCATTTGGTTCCTCGATGCAAACGGCGTCTGGCTCGTATACTGCTCTCAAGCCCTGTTTGACCATCGTAGTTGCAATCAAAAAATCGCTACACGCTTCGTGATACAGCGGTACGTAGGCCGACTTACGAACCGCATACATGCAACCGCACACTCCAATCAAAGAATAGATAGCGCTCTCATGTTTCTTGAGCAAGAATTCATAATCCCAGTAAGAACGCGTCCCATGACTAACACTGGAATCGGCGGAGTGCGCGTAAATCACATTCCCCGTTACACAGCCCACGGTTTGATCTGCAAAACACGGAACCATCCGACGCAGCACATCTGGTTGGTAGTATGTGGTTGCGTCTGAGAAGACAATGATGTCGCCAAGTGCCTTTTGGACAGCTGCGTTTTGCGCGGCGGTTTTTCCCAGTCGTTCCTCCTGCCGGTGAAGTCGCACACCCCTAGAGGCGAAGCTGCGAACTATCTCATCAGTCCGATCCGTCGAACAGTCCGACGTCACCATGATCTCCAGTTTGGAACTGGGGTAGTCGAGCTTAAGCGTATTCTCGAGCTTCGCTGCGATATCCCGCTCCTCATTATAGGCAGCGATGATCACCGTGACCGTTGGCCAAAAGTCTCCGCGTTTCACCGGTTTTGAACGAAAACTGCTGATGAGGACCAAGAGAAGTGGGTACCCGATATACGTATACCCAATAGCGAGTACGCTTACCCAGAAGATGATCTCTATCGTTTTGATGATCAGTCCCTCAGGTTGGAAACGGCGAATGCTCTAACTCATTAAATCGTACCAAAACTGAAATCCGCAAACCGACAGTCAGGTTTATCGGGTATCAGGTTAATTCAGACTACCAAATGCCTCTTTCTTCCGCGTAATTGGCCTATTTATGCGTACTTATGGCCAATTTTGGTCAATCCGACCAGCCAAGGGCTTTTTGGACCCGAATAGCTCACTTTTGAGGTGTCGCACACTTTTGGCCTACTAAGAAGACTCCTGTGACCGCGAGTTCCGCATCCGGTCGATTCTGGAATTGGCGTGCGAGCTTTGGCCGGATTTCATTTATCAGAGAGACCGTCGGCTGTGTGTAGTCGACACCGAATTCGAGCACTTCTTTGTGTGGTACCAACTGACCACGGCCCAGCAGTGACGAGACGAATACCTGCGTCTCGTACCCGCGTTGCGTTAATTGGTCTCGGTAATCACTCATCAGTTTACGGTTTGGTTTTCCTGAATCCCGAGCCATCTTGCGATAAATGGTCTCCGGTATTGTCAAAAAAGTCAGCGGATGCATTCCACGACTACTAAACATCTGCTCATCACTCAAATCTATTTTGTGAAGCATGAAACCACCTGGAGCCAATAAATGGTCCATCGCCTCAAATCCGCGATCTACGTCGTAGACGTTGTGGATTACGGCGCGCGAAACTATGAAATCAAACGAACCCCGTTCAAGAATCTGATCCGCCTCTTCGATTCCGTGTCCATAGATGTAATGCAGCCGCTCCGCATTGAGTTCAATCCCATTCGCCAGATCGATGCATTCATCGAATACTGAAATCTCGTCAAGTGAAAGACTCTCTCTAAGCGCCTGGTAGATCTTGGTCTGTTGCGCCACGTTGCGTTCAGAATAAAACTTGTCAAGACAGACAACTTGCGCCGCACCTGACGCCAAGAATCGAAGAGCCACTCCAAAGTTGTCACCCGGACCAACTTCCAGAACGCGCTTTCCGCGAAACATTTGGGGAGCTAACCCGGAATACTTCAGGTAGTCGTCATAAACTGTGTCGATGTAACGAAGGCTGTGCGCCAAACTCCAGGTTTCGTGAGTCGAGCCATAAGAAGAAACAGCATTGCCGGATTCGAAGGCGCGTCTTCTTCGCCAGTTGTCATAGAGGCGATGCAGAATGATGAGCGTCTTTGATCGACCAGCGAGTTTCTTAAGACTTGGACTCATAGTCTGGCGTTTGGCAAGCGCTTACGTTACTGCGTCTACTCCGAAGGCGCAGCCACTACGCCGGATTTCTCCGGACGGAGGAGTGTTATCGAATGCCTGATATCTGCGAGAGCTTTTCTTCCCGCAGGTATCAATGCAAGGGCGATGAGCGTAGTGATGGCTACAATGATCCCGCAGCTGGCAAAACCTAGTAGCGGATTCTCAACGACGACAAACCTGCGAAACGTCATACATGCGATGAGCGCGCAAATTGACGCAGCTGTGAATGGTGCCAAGAGCCGGTAGAAGTCGGTTGTGCGTACCGGTCCTGAGCGTCCTACATACCAATAAAGTAGCGGATTCGATATAAAAATCCTGACAAGCGAAAAGGAAGCCGCAACGCCGACAAGACCCCACGGAAGTCCGGCAAGGATAGATCCGATCGTGATAGGTGCATTGATGAGAGACCAACGAAGCATGTCTCTAGCACGGCCCTGCGTCACAAGAAGCCACCCGCCGGTGCTGACTACGGGTTGAAACAATCCGGCGATTCCCATAAAAACAAAAATCCGCGCAGTTTCATTCCACTGAGGCCCCAGAACAATTCGCACCAACCAATCTGACGTCGCCAGCATTAACGTAACTGCCGGCATCGTCATGAGTGCCACCTTTTCCATGATACGGAGGTACGCTTGACGATAGCGTTCCGGCGAGTCAGCAAGCCGGCTCAAAACTGGAATAGCAACCGCAGAGAGAGGCTCGTTGATCTGATCCGTAGGAAGACCTAAGAGTTGCGCCGCCTTGCTATACAAACCCAGAGATTGAGGACCAAAGAGCCGGCCGATAATTACGTTATCGGAGTTCTTCGAAACGTAGTTAACCAAAGCATAACCCGTAATATTGCCACCGAAGGAGAGCATGGATCGCACTCCGGAGTTACGCCTCGGTGGTCCGGGTCGCCACCTACAGACGAGCCACACCCCTATTACATTCGAGGCCAATAAAGCAAGTTGACTGAAAACTAAAGCCCAATACCTTGCTCCATACCAGGCAAACGCGATCCCGACGGCATAACCGATCATCATCGACAAGAATGCGAGCACACTGAGCGCGTAAAAACGCATTTGCCGTTTGAGTAGTGCCTCATGTTGGACGGCGAGGCCTCCGAAAATAAATCCGACGCCGGTAACGATTGTGATTAATGTCAGACGTGGTTCTCCGTAGAACCACGCCACTGCGGGAGCAAGGAGGACCATCAGAAAGGTAATCGCGGCACTGAGTGTCACATTCACCCAAAACAAAGTGCTTATCTGATCGTAGTTGATCTCTTTTCGCTGCACCGTAGCAAGCGACAAACCGAGGTCCTTGAACATCGCGACGAATCCGGTTATCACCGCAACCATTCCCACCAGTCCATAATCTTGTGGAGACAACAAACGCGCCAGGATTGCCGTCGCACCGATGCTCAGCACAAACTTGAGACCGTGCGCGATGATCGTAACCACCCCTCCCCTGGCGGTCCGACCTGCGATGGCGGTCGTCAGATGCTCAGTCTCGAAGTACTGCTGAGTCGAATTACCTGATGTGTTGTTTGACATTGCTGGCGGGCGAAAAACTAATTCCTAGTTAGGATGGCTACGGTGCGGCGTTCACTATCCCCGTCGGCATATTCGCCCTCGGCGGCGACGTGGATTGGGATAAGTTGTTTTAGTTCTTCAACGTGTTGGACAAATTGTTCGCGAGTTTCACCTTCGTGACCTTCGTAAATCATGAAACCCCATGGAATGGTTGCTAACGCATCCAGCCAACCAATGTGGCCACGAACAGCGAGGTAAGACACTACGCATTTGGTCAGGTGAGGCCGCAAATAGGGCGACAGATCTGCGGCCAGGTTGCGCGACTTCTTGATAACTGCTCCCGAGGTCGAGAAACGCGTGCAACCTAAAGCGAATAACAACTTCTCTGTGTGCGGTACTACTCCCTCCTGATCCCACCCATGACACCACAGAGCCCCAAGTTTTAGGTACTGCCCCATCATCATTCCAATATTGCATCCCACGTCCATAACGAGACGATCCTGAACTGACACTCCAGCCGTATCCATCAAACTCCGGAGAATCTTCATCCGCTCTTCGACATTGCGCTTGCCCGAAAGGCTAACGCCTGGCACAGATTGGTAAAGATAACGGCCGCCCCGTATGAGGCTCTTGTCGCCAAAGTGTGACGCCTCTGCAGCGTCCAGCGCGATTCGCTTGAGAAAGCTGCCGTAACCTGTTAGAGAAAAATTCTGAAAGTCGACATACCGAAACTGTCCATCGGCCGTCATGTATGCGTTACCACTGCAGCTCGGACATTTAAACTCCTGGTCGTCAAACCCCGCGGGCAAAATGATCTTGACCAATCCTCGGCGCTCTAACTCGCGAATACTGTCGATTCCGTTCTCACAATCAGCGACTGACGTGACTGGCCTTTCGACGTGATCAACTATAAAGGCCGTCCAAAGATCTTCCTTGCACTGTAATTCAACCAGATCATGAAGACGCGGTCCGACATTATTTACGTAAAGTAAATTGGCAACCAACGTCAAATGCCTGAGATTATGAATCAGTTTGAGATGAAGTAAGCTTTCACCTTCAGTTGTAGAAACATAAACGCTTTCAGATATGCTGCCGGGGTGCTTCACGATCTTCAAGCCGGAATTCGGTGGATAGTAATTCCCCAAAACATGGAAGGCGGTCTTTTCCAAAGTAGCCGGCGGTAAATAAACAGCATGGCCGCCAGCACTGTAGCTTAGACCCTCGTTCTCCAGGCGAGTCAAAAACGAATCAAGACTTGAGAGCTCCAGGTCTGGAACTTGTATGCGTCTGTGTGTCTGGAGAGGAAGAACTTCTTGCCAGATGGCCGGTGTTCCTATGGCTTTCTCTAAAAGGTTTTTCAGTCCAATGCGCTTCACCACCCGGTATTCCGAGGCCCACTGATCGCGAAGTTTTCCCAGAAAGAAGTATGGCTCAGGAAAGTGAAGGGAGACCCAGCCCTTTACGGAAAGCTTTCCCGCCTGCCGCAGAAAATCTTCTGGATCAGCGTACTGCTGATAAGCAAGCCTTCCCTGTTGCGAAACCACTAGGCTGCTGCTCTCGGTGATTAACCAACCAGCCTTCATAGGAGCCACGCACCCGCGCAACAGCTGTTCACCTAGTCGAGGGGTCTTCCCGTTCGCCGCCCTCGACAGACATAAGTCCATTGCCGCGTCTAGTGGCAGACCCTGGGGATGATCCAGAAGAACCTCGAACAGACTGCGAACGAGTAAACCGGTATGTCTTCGCTTTTCTCGATCCATGGAGTAGCGGGCACTATCCGTCGCTCAAGATAAACAATTTGATAACAGGAGACAACGTGCAATGACTAACGTCGGCGCTGCCTAATGAAACCGCTCCTGGCAGGCCAACGTTCCTTCAAAATAGTAAAAGCTGCTGCGCTCAACGACGCGGCAGCTTCCGGCTCTTTTTGCGAAGGTTTTGTCTTCGTAAACGTGAGGTGAATCTTTGTTTTACTAAACCGTTATTTCTTTCTCCTCAATCTCAAACACGAGTGTTTTTACGCGGTCCCGCAATGCCAGCTCAAATTGCTTTGCTTCTTCCACTTCCGAGAATGTTAAGGCCCTCAGTTCTTGCTCGATGCGGCGGCGATAGTCTGACACCAATGAATCTGAAACTCCTAATGAGGCCGCCACTTCCAACTGCGTTAAATGCTCCGGGCTTAAATAGCACAGCCACAACACACCAAGTATTCGATTGTACTGCTTGACCTTCCCACGCACTGCCTCGTGCAGGTTTTTCAGAAATTGATCTACAAAGCCGGCAGCTTCACGCTCTGATTCGCGCCGCAACAGTCCTTGCTCCGGGTTCTCACGCTTATCGACCGGTTCGTAGTGATTGCCACTGTCGTTATCGTTCTCATCCCCATCCAACGGCACCAGATAAATATCCATCACCGGCAGACGCGACATCACAAGACTTCGTAAGGTGCGCACATCAACTGGAGAATCGACTGCGTCCAATACTGAAACAATCAAGTCTTCGAGATCGGCATTGCTGATGACAACCTGGGAATCACCCGTGCACCCAACCATGCGCGTATCTCTTTGGCGCACCGGAATGATCTGGACTCGCTGTTCAACCTCATGCGAACCACGACGTGTTTTCCCGACGCCCCACTCGCTAAGTCCGTACACGCGGTCAGCCAGCCGGCGGTGAGGCTCGTCATCAATACCACTCGAGTCGAAGCGGCGAAAGTTTGTACTCGATTGAATAAGCGTCGATATTCGACGAGCGAGACGATAGCTTTCCGGATGACGCTTGCGTAATTCCGCGGTGAGTAAATTTGTTAACTCGATTTGGCTGATCTCACACTCGATCTCGTAATCGGTCATTTCTGTCTCGAGATAGTGCTCGAAACGATTCTTACTTAACAGCTGAACAAATAATTCCTGAGTCAAATCAGTGTAGGCTGCCCCGGAACCTTCTTCGACGAGCAAACCCGCGCTACGTGAAGCTCTAACGAGCGGATGATGTGAAACGATTCGATGGAGTTCAGACCACAAGCGAGCGACATCGGAAGAGCGGAGGCTTTCCACCCACTTCAAGTTCTTTCCTTGTCGATCGTAGTTTTTGCGCCCTCGAGATTGCGGTTGCCGTTTGTCAGCGTTTCCGGGCTCGATTGCGCTATCGTAATCTTCGCTGATGGATTTCACAGGATTGTCCGTTTTGGCCCTATGCTCTGAAGGGGGTTCTGACTGATTCTCTTGCTGTGAGAATGGTCGGGATTCTGGAATTCAATTCGCGCGTGCGCACTGCTTATCAATTTCGTTGCTAGAGAGGACCCTGGCTCGAATTTTCAGCACGCCCGAGCGACTAACCACGAGGTCGCATAGGGGCTAAGACGGTTGAAGACTTTCGTTTCTGATTGGAGACGTCTGGGTGCTGGTTTGGAGGCAAGTTCGGAAAACTTTTTGGTGCCCGTGTTCCGCACGACGCAGGTGGGCGTCCTGGAATGAGTCACCGAGCTGGCGGCTCGAATGACAACGAACGCATGTTAGCAACATTTTTAATAATGGGCAACATCTTTTTACGTTGCCGTAAACCCATTGAAAACATTGGGAATAAATGCTGTTAGAGAGTGTAAAAAACACTGGAACGGAGGCCCTATTCGGCGTTTGGTACGGTTGATCACGGAGAACGTCCGCTGGTTTACCGTTGAGGCTTAGAACCTTATTTGTCCCGGGCTCCACCCCTCAAGAATGCGACGTGGTTGAGGCGCTGATCTCCGCGTAGTATCTATTGCTCCGGGGGGAGTAGGATGAACTCAAAGAAAGGGTCTTTCTTCAAGAAAACCGCGGCTTGTCCCGCGTCAAACACCCTTCTGTCATACCGCCGCAACAAGCTGTCGAAACAGGTTCTCACGCTCGTTCGATTTCATTTGAGTGCTTGTGAGTTTTGCGCTGCGGAACTAGCGTTATTGGCCTTCCACAAACCGCGAATAAAGCGTGAAGGTAAACCGCCCGAAATCCCAATGAACCTCCGAATTCTGGCCGAATCACTGCTCTGCCAAAATAGTAAGACGAGGATTATTAGTTAAGACGGAGACACCAGTGGCTTCAGCCGCGTGGAGGTTCAACTCTTACCTACTACAGTGCTCCGGCTTTGCCTCAAAAAGTCACACCTAGCCGAGTCGGATGTATTTTGATTCTTGTTGGTTCGTGTGACTTCGTGGATCGTCCTTGTTTTTGTGGACTAAAGGAACGATCCACGAACCCACACGAACTAAACACGAAACTCGTTATCAGCCCAATCGACTTTTGAGGCAGCTCAGTGCTCCGAGTTCGTTCCAATGTGCATAACCGTTTCAACGGTTTTCTAACATCACCTTAGGTTCAGAGTCCCCATCATTGTTAGGTAAACCGTCGTGCACACCCCAGGCTAAAGCTGGGGAGAATGAGAAGGGAGCTGACGTAGGTAAAAGTTGAACCTCCACGCGGCTGAAGCCGGTGGTGTCTTCCCATCGCTCGCTCAGTTAGTTGAATTTCTTTGTGTTTTAACGACGGGTGGAGATATTCAGGAGTAGAGGTCTTCAATCACGTCGTTGTATCGTTCGTCGATTACGCGACGCTTAACTTTTAATGTTGGGGTGAGCTCGCCACTGTCAATACTAAACTCATTAGGCAACAGGGCGACACGCCTGATCCGCTCATAATCCGCAAGACCCGACGTCAGGCCAGCAATGTCACGTTGAACGATCTTGATTGCCGTTGGATGCTGGCTGAGCTCAGCTCGATCTTTCGGCAGGTTTTCTCCCGTGGAGGCGAGTGCCTGATTCAGATTCTCCCAGTCAGGGACGATCAATGCGGCAGGTTGCTTTCTGCCGACACCTATAACAACCGCCTGACTGACGAATTCGCTTTCCTTCAACACGCTCTCAATTAATTGCGGCGCTACGTATTTGCCATTCGATAACTTGAAAAGATCTTTCTTTCTATCAGTGATGTAGAGTCGACCTTCCTTGTCGAGATAACCGACGTCTCCCGTCGCCAACCATCCAGCTTTCAAGACTGCGGCGGTGGCCTCCGGCTGACCGTAGTAACCCCGCATAACATTTGGTCCACGGACAAGAATCTCACCGTCTTCCGCAATGCGGAGTTCAATGCCTTCGAAAGGCATTCCTACGGAGCCTACTTGATTGTTGTCAGGTCGATTCGCGCACACAATGCAAGTTTCAGTTGCGCCATAACCCTGGAGTATCGGTATGCCTGCCGATATGTAGGAGAACGAAAGCGCAGGAGCTAGCGGCGCACCACCCGAGACGAAATAACGCAGTCGGCCGCCAACGCCCTCTCGCCACTTCGAGAACACGAGACGACTCGCAACCCTTTGTTGCAGCCGAAGGTGCGCGGGGACTCTTCGATGCGCATCCGTCAATTCACCGAATCTTTGGCCCACTTGGAGAGACCGGGTGAAGATCCGACGCTTCATGCCCTTTTCAGACATGCCCTTCTTGATGATCCGGTGATACACCTTCTCAAAAAGACGAGGCACGGCGGTCATTACGGTCGGTCGTACCTCACGCAAGTTATCGCCGACTTGATCAAAAGAAGCGGAGTAATAGACAGACACTCCGTTGTAACAGAAAACGTAGAACCCGGTGCGCTCGAAGATGTGTGACAAAGGTAAGACGGAAAGTGCCGTGTCAGTATTTCCAATCGGAAGGCCTTTTGAGATCGACAGCACGTTCGAAATGAAGTTGTTGTGCGTGAGCATCACTCCTTTTGGCTCACCTGTGGTTCCTGATGTGTAAATGATGGTCGCGAGATCTTCGGGCCGAACCGCATGAAGGTATGCTTCGAATGCCTCGGGCCGTTGTTGCGCGTGAGTGCGGCCCGTTTTTTCCAGTTGTTCCAAAGGAATAGCGCGATCAATATCTTCCGCTACATCCGGATCAAAAAAGATTAAGTGTTCGAGATGCCTGCTATTCAATGCTGGTCGAGCATGTCTGAAGAGTTTGCGGTTGGAAACAAACATCGCTCGCGCTCCTGAATCCGCGAGGATGTACTCGATCTGATCAACCGCCTGCGTGGTGTAGATCGGCACATTGATGGCGCCGAGGCTGAGAATTGCTAAATCGGAGATTGACCATTCCGGACGATTCTCTGAAAGGAGTGCGATGCGATCACCCGGCCGGATTCCCAACGCGGCCACACCCAACGCAACATTCTTCACACGCTCCACAAATTCGGCCGCGGAAATGTTGACCCATCCTCCAGAGGTTCGATAGTTAAGCGCATCAGCCTTGGCATGAAGCAACGAAGCGCTCAAACACAATCCCGGCACAGACGAGACGTCCGGAAGTGAACTGCCGCTCACTTTGTCTTTGGTGGAAGCAGCTGAAGCCACGGGGTTATTTATATTACCTTAACGACGGCCTCGTTCAAATCTGGAGTTTCCGCAGGTTTGAGCTCGGGAGTTCGCCTCGAGCGACGTCGTCGTCGTTGCGACATATGTTCGACACGCCCGTTTAAGGTTGCAAGCGCGACGAGTACAAGAAAGAGAAGAGCGTTCGCAGTCGTGTGCAAGGTAAAATCGAAGAAACTGTGGACAAGTACGGCTAAACAACCTCCTAAAGATGCGAGTGCTACCCCTCTCCGAAATTGATCACGAGTACCCATTCTCTTAAAAGCACGGCTGAACAGTAAGACAACAAAAGCAAAAGCGAGCAGCGCACCCAAAATCCCCGCGTCAGAAAGAACCTGTAAATAATCGTTGTGAGCCTGCTCTAGCCGAAACATCCCGTTCCGAGTATCAAATCGAGTATAGATAACCCCGAAGGCTCCCAAACCAGTCCCGAGAAAGGGATGGGCCTTGATCATCTCCACTGTTACGGACCAGAAGTGGGCGCGACCTGTCGTCGGATCATCAGTATTCACCGTGTCGACAAGACGGGTGATAGGTACGTCGCCACCCCCCATGTAAATGACTCCGATGAGCACCGCGATGATCAACGCCACTGCGAAGCCGATCCTTAGCGCTGCTCCACGAACACGACTGGTCTTTTTCGCTCGATGTTCACTGTCGCGTCGCCATAGCGCAGAAACGACGACAAAAAATAGAACTTGTGCGAGGAAACTCACTACTCCACCGCGTGACCCCGTCATGAAAAGAGCCACACCCATAATCATCGCAATAAACACGTATAGGAGTCTTTTCTCTCGGTCGACGGCACCAGCAAATAACAGCCCGAGAGGCAATGCGAGCGTCAGCTCCATGTATCCGGCGAAGTGATGCCGATTTATGAAAGGGCCGAATGCCGTGCTCTGCGTTAGCTCCCGAAGCCAGTAGACCTTTGTCGGACTGGTAAACGATTGAGTCATACCAAAGACGGCCAGACAGAATCCGAAGATCATTATGGTACGAACCAGTAAATGAAGGCGGTGCGGAGTATCGATGAAAACAAGAACTGCAGAAAAATAAATAAGCAGTGCCACTAGCTGCACAATCACTAATTTGGTTGAGTTCGGGTCGAGCGATAAGGACCGCGAAAGACCGGTGTTAATGATTCCGGCTGTCGTGGCGGAACGCAATGGCAGTAGTTGAACAATGCCAAGCACTATTGCTCCGAGCAGAGGCAGTTGCAGAAGATTTTTGCTTACTCTCAACGTGCCGAGGGTCCACGCATCAACGAACCACAAAATCAAGACTGCTAATGCGCCAAGGCTGAAGATGCCCAGAGCCCAGTAATGAACAGTGCCGTAAGCGAGCGCCGAAAGCACGATAGCAAGGCACACAACAAGCACAAGAAATCGACTGGCCAGCGTGTGCCGAATGCGGTACGTCGTGACGCCAGCATCGACGATCTCTGTCGAAGTTCGCAGTGAGATAGCGTCAATTTCTGGGTTTGAGATTGAAGTCGTCATACCAAACCGTTCCAAAGATTGGGCAGAGGTCTGCGTCCGGACAGAGACCACGCTTCAAGGCAACTATGACAGCCCAACAGTCTGGAGGAGTTTTAAATGTGAGACCTACACGTTGCCAGTCACTATTGCCGTTAGGCGCACCGTCCGAAGCTGTCAGCGATTTGCCAGTAGCAGCATCCGTCAATTCTACAAATGGCGTCGAACCGCTTTCCAGGTTCTGTGACTTGCGATAGAACTCAAACTCGTATTCTGTATTAGGCGCGACTGGTATTAGCTGCGTCGTACCAAGCGAAGTAAGATTGTCGCGAACTTGAAAGACAAGTCGAAGACTTCTTCTGCCACTGTGCGCGTTTGACCGGTCAACATTGATTTGCATCTGGGCGGGGGTCTTGACCTGCCATGCGAACACCATCTCTGGTCCATAACCAGACAAATCTTCAAAGCCACCATCTAAGATTCGACCGATAGACGCGCGACTGAGTGGTGTCGGAGCAACATCATTCCAGACATTCAGGGCTTCGTAGTATTTTTTAGAAGCAAGCAAGCTGGCTATGATCGCATCAGCTGCTCCTCTGTTTTCTGTGCGATTGGCCGGCGATAGTGTCGACCACAGTCGCAAGCCATCTTCAAATCTGCCCCGCTTGACCAGATACAAAGCAAAATCGGCGCGAGCTGCGGGCTTGCCTCCAATTGCCTTAAGCAGCGAATCGAAATCGGCCCCGTAAATCTCGCGAAGCATCGTATAAAACTGAGGCCGTAATTCAGAGTTCGCTTCGCTTGCAATGTTTAACTCTTTGAATGCTTCTTCATAGTCGCCATTGCGCAGCAGTAGGTTTCCCAGGTACCAGTGCCCCTGCGCGTAAGCAGGCGCGAGACTAACGGCACGTTTCAAAGCCGCTTCGCCTTGTTCAGAATGCCCTGCTTGTTCCAGAGCGATACCAAGCGTCATCCAGAACCGATAATCATTTGGCGACAGACTGACGGCTTTCTGGTATTCCGGGATAGCCTCCTCGATCTTAGAAGGTGACTTCAGCTGTGTTAGGTTGGCGAGTCGCCAGTGAGTCAAAGGATCGCTGGGAGATACCGATACTGCCGTCTGGGCCAGTTCTATCTCGCGGTCGCCGGGGCCGGTGACAGTCTCCGCGAGCATATTGCCTACGTACCAGCTAACCACGAACCAAGCCCAGATCACCGCCAGAACCAGGAACAGAATCATTAACACTCGAATGATCCATCTGTTTGTTGTTACTTCGATTAGTTCCTGTGGCATGACTGTTCGCCGCAAAGAGCAAAGAGTCCATTACTCTTAGCTCTTAGCTCTTAGCTCTTACCTCTTAGCGCTTGGCGCTTTGCTCTTGGCTCTTACCCGTCCTCCAGTGTTTCGATCGTGATCCGCATCCGTTTCACGACAATCTCCTTCTCGGAGCAAGTACGGACGACTTCGTTTACTCTGTCGTCTGACATTTTCAGGCTGGAGATGACCACTTCATCAACATCCTGCTGCTCGCAAGTGGATCGGAGATCCCCGTTGCCCCCAAAAACTTTGAGACCATGAATCAACTTACCCCTCTTTGCGGGATCGTCGTCGATGAAACCTACGGGAGACAATTCCAACTCGCGATTGTTTACCAGCTCACGCAGCAATAGTTCTCCGCCATCACCGGCTCCATAGATCAGCACGCGCCGGCCGTTGCGATTTGGAGTTACCGGAATCACACGTCTAAACAGCCGGAATGCCATGCGACTTCCAACAAGGAAGAAGAACATCAAGACGGAGTCAATAACAAAGACAGCTCGGGAATATCCTTCAAAACGGAAGGTAAACAGGATAATGAGAACGCTGGCGATCGAACTGAGCACAACTGCTTTGGCAAATACAATCACGTCGTCAAGGCTTGTGTATCGCCACAAACCCCGATACACACCCATCGCGAGAAATGTTGCCATCTTCACAAACAGCACGACCGGAAGTGTGCGGATGAATAGTTGCCATTGCGGGCTACCGGAAAATGGTCCGAACTTAATAGCGTACGAACTCCAGTAGGCGAGGATGATCAAAACGACATCCAGCAACACTTCAAAGATCCGGCGCTTGTACGAAACGTCGACAAGAAAGGCATACAGCGCCTTCCCTTTCACCGCCTGATCGGTTTCTGACTCGTCGTAAACCTTCACGCCGGACAGATAGACGCCAAGAAGCGTGAGCAGAATAGTGAAACCCGCGATCGCGGCCAGGCTGACGTCCAGCTTCACGCGCTGTACGACCACTGCCAACACTCCCGAGAGCGCCGCCAAGCTATACAACAACCAAACGGCATGTCGTTCAGCCATGCCAAGCGCGACGAGTCGATGGGAAGTGTGATCGCGTCCGCCCTGTGAAGCAGAACGACCCGAAAGCTTTCTTAAGATCGTGACGAAGGTGGTATCGAAGATCGGAATAAACAGAACCAGTATGGGAACGGCGAGCACAGGAAGGAAGCTTCTGGATCTACCACCACTGACATTCACGAGCGCAGAGCTCGCGAGGAAGAAGCCGACAAACATCGATCCACAGTCGCCCATAAAAATCGACGCGGGATTTGAGTTGTAGACGAGGAAGCCGAGTAGTGCCGCAGCAAACGACAGAAGTATCAATGCATCGGTGTATTGCTCAGTGTTAACAAAACTGAGTGCGAGGAATCCGGCGCCGATGATCGCAATGCCGGAGGCGAGGCCGTCCATGTTGTCGAGCAGATTGATGGCGTTCGTAATCGCGATTAACCAAAAAATCGCCAACGCCATATTGATGAGCACGGAACTCGTCCACGGGAGGCTCAAACCGTAATACACCACATACGCTGCGCCAAGCACCTGTCCGATGAGTTTCTGATACGGTTTGAGATGAATGAGGTCGTCGAGCAGCCCGACGAGAAATAAGAACGTGCTGGCGCGGAGGATCACCCATTCATATGTCGTATCGGGAGCAAAAATCAGAATCGGAATTAGCACCGAAAGCCAGATCGCGACGCCACCGAGCATCGCCGTCGGCTTCTTGTGCCACCGGTCGATCTTGGGCTTGGCAACGATGCCGAATCGGCGCGCGAGTGCTGCGACTAAGGGCGTAAGAACCACCGCAAGAACAAAGGCAGCGGCGATTGGCACGAGTTGAAGCGAACTGAAAAGCATACCCTCCAGAAGGGCGGAAATCAGGGACAGCAGAAGCTTGAAAGCCTTTTATCGGTAGGAAAGCTATTAGAAATAGGAGGCCAACGCAAGCCGGCTCTTGGACTGTGGAGACTTGTCACGTTAAGCGGCAGTGATCTGCCGCCGGACCAATGGAAAACGGTGACAAGTCGGGGCACTCCAACAAATCGTTAACGCCGGCCGCTTTGATAATCGATCACGCTCTTGAGAATTCCGTCGAGACTCATCTTCGGGTGGAAGCCGACGAGTTCTCTTACTTTCGAAATATCCGGCACGCGGCGGGGCATGTCTTCAAAGCCTTCCTCGTAAGCTTCGTCATAAGGCACGAAGACAATATCAGATGAAGATCTCGTCAATTCTTTTACGCGTTGCGCCAGCTCCAGGATCGTAATCTCCTCGTTTGAGCCGATGTTGAAGACTTGGCCAACGGCGGCTTCGTTTTCCATCAAACCAATCAGTGCCCCAACCACATCGCCTACGTAGCCGAAACAGCGGCTTTGTGTTCCATCTCCGTAAACAGTGATCGGCCGTCCCGCCAAAGCCTGTTTCACGAATGTGGGAATCACCATTCCGTATTGACCAGTCTGCCTTGGCCCAACCGTATTGAATAAGCGGACGACGATGGTGGGCAATTTCTTTTCACGCCAGTAAGCGAGTGCGAGAAACTCGTCGATCGCTTTCGAGCAGGCATAGCTCCAACGACCCTTTGTCGTGGCCCCCATGACTAGATTTCCGTCCTCGCGAAACGGCACATCGGAACTCAAGCCGTAGACTTCCGACGTGGAGGCAATCATCACTTTCTTCTTTTTCTTGTTGGCGAGCGCGAGGATGACTTCGGTGCCGCGCACGTTCGTTTCGATCGTGCGCACGGGACTCTCAACGATCAACTTCACTCCAACGGCCGCTGCCAGGTGAAAGATGACGTCGCACTGATCCACGAGCTCAGCCGTCACCGGCTGATTGTGAACTGATTCGATTGTGTAATGGAATCGTGGATTGCCTTTGAGGTGTTGAATGTTTTCGATCTTGCCGGTGGAAAGGTCGTCGATGACGTAAACATCAGCACCTCTTTGGAGGTATGCATCAGCCAAATGTGAGCCGATGAAACCTGCACCTCCTGTGATCAATACTCGCAAACTTGCGGTTCCTCCTTGAAGCGATGGCTTTAAGCGCGCGATTCCAAACTGTGTTCAGAAGTTCTTGATTCAATCTTGGCAGTCTGCGCGCTTATTAGTTCGGCGTACAACCCTTTGACGTCTTCAATCAGCCGGTCCTTCGAATAGTTTTGCCTCACGAAATCATTTCCGTTCTTACTTACTCGACTCCTTAGCTCGCCATCTTCAATTAGCTTCATCAACCCTTTCGCAAAACCGTCTTCGTCATCACAAGTGATGCTAATCCCTCGAGTACATTCACGATAGTTCAAGCTCGTCGGTAAAGGTTCGCCAAGTAAGTCAACGACTCCTCCCACACTTGTTGCGATTACAGGTCGCGAATTCGCCATCGCTTCTATTAATGTCAATGGCGTTCCTTCATTCTTCGAAGTGAGCGCGACGATATCCAGCGCTGGATAGAAGTTCTGCGGATCACGACGAGTACCGGCAAAGATAACGTCATTGTTCAAGCCCAACGAACTCGCCAGTGCCTCCAGCTGAGGACGCAGTGACCCGTCACCGATGACTACAAACTTAACTGGCGGCTGTGACTCATCGGTTGCCATCTCTTTCCAGCGAGCAACACCGCGCAAGAAGAACACATGGTTTTTGATCTCAGTCAGTCTTCCAACAATGCCAACGAGAATCACATCATCGTTTAGACCCAACTCACGACGGAAGATAAGGCGGCGCGACAACGCGTTGTCAAAAACTTTCAGATCAAGACCAAGTGGTACAACGGCGAATTGATGCTGGCGGCCGACACGGAACTCCGTATTAATCTCCCTCAGTTGCTGATCGCTTACCACGAGTAGACGATCCGTGACGAGCCTCGCAAGTACGCGCTCGATAAAGAGAAACAAACGCGTCTTCATCGGACTGTAGTAACTGTGAAAGATGTGACCGTGATACGTATGGACAAACTTACACCTTCGCGGTTGTGCAATGAGCA
>Ga0114129_10002514_pt1 | contig 25453 bp, 19 predicted proteins | sample RhiMetdeltSRZDD1_FD_80071 | JGI IMG/M metagenome (GOLD analysis project Ga0114129, IMG submission 80071) | Populus rhizosphere microbial communities from Tennessee, USA - Rhizosphere MetaG P. deltoides SRZDD1 (version 2) (version 2) | ecosystem: Host-associated > Plants > Roots > Rhizosphere >...
CGAAGCTGGCGCGTCAGAATGGGGTCACGGTCTGTCAGGTCGGCGAGGGGGCTGACGAGCTGTTCATCGGGTACCCGAGCTGGATCGCCGCGCTGCGCCGCCAGGAACTCGACGATCTGCCGACGCCCGCGATCGCGAAGCGCATCGGATCCGCCGGCCTGGCGACGCTTGGCTACGACCGCACGGTGCAGGTCGAGTGGCTCCGCCGCGGTGCGCGTGGCGAGCCGATCTTCTGGAGCGGCGCCGAAGCATTCACCGATGGGGAAAAGCGGCGGCTCCTCTCCCCCCGGGCGCGCCGCGCGCTGCGCGACCTGACGTCGTACGACGCAATACAACCCATCCGGCGCCGATTCGAAGCCGCCGCGCCCGATCGGTCCCACCTGAACTGGATGTCGTACGTCGATCTCAATCTGCGGCTGCCGGAGCTGCTGCTGATGCGCGTCGACAAGATGACGATGGGCGTCAGTCTCGAGGCGCGTGTGCCATTCCTCGATCACAAGTTCGCGGCGCTGGCGATGAGCATTCCGCCGGCGCTGAAGACGAAGAACCGCACGCTCAAGTACGTCCTCAAACGGGCCGTCAGGGGGCTCATTCCCGACGCCCTGATCACGCGGCCCAAGCAAGGGTTTGGCGTCCCGGTCGACGAAATGTTCATGGGTCCGCTCGGGTCGATTGCCTTGCGCGAGCTCGACGGCTTCTGCAGAGAGACCGATCTGCTCGATCCGACGGAAGTCCGGCGAGTCATGACGGCGGCCGATGGCGCGAAGCGATGGTATCTGATGAACCTCGCACTGTGGTGGCGGACGTTCATCGCCGAGCAGCCGACCGCTCTCGCCCGATGACGTCGCGGCGTTCGCGGATCGCCGGCATCGTGATCGCGGCGATCGTGTTCGAGGCAATGGCGCGGCTGGCGTTCGCCGTCCGGTCGCCTCCGCCGGCGACCGATCTGCAGCCGTATCAGATGGCTGATGCGTCGCACCCGTGGCACAGGCGTCTCCGGCCCGGGTTCACCGAGACCTACGCGGAGGCGGCGGAGTTCAAGCACAACACCGGGCGCGTGCTGGGCGAGCGCTATCTGGCCGAGCTGCGGTCCGATCCCCGCCAGGTGTTCGTACGGATTAACCGCGACGGATTTCGCGGACCCGAGATCGATCCGGCGCATCACACGACGCGCATCGTGACGGTGGGCGACTCGTGCACCTTTGGTATGGCCGAGGCGGCGAGTTATCCACGCGTCATGGAGGATACGCTTCGGGGTGGCGGCGTCGCCGTCGAAGTGATCAACGCCGGCGTCGAGGGTTATACGACCGGCGACGTACTCCTCGAGGTCGATCGGATCGGCCAGCTGCGCCCCGAGTGGGTCACGATCTATCTCGGATGGAACGGCTTCTTCAATGAAGAACAGGTCTTCGGCTTCCCGCGGCTCGCGAGCTGGCGCCTCCTGCGAGGAGTCGCCCGCGGGATCGCCAGGACGTATCGCGGCCGCCAGCAGGCGGCGTTATCCGAGTACGCAAAGGCGAAGCATCCCGATCGCGACGCGCCTGCGGTGCGCGCACTTGACGGGTTTGTTCCGGCGTTCGTTGGCGATCTGCGGGAGATCATCCGGCTCATACGCGCGCGTGGGAGTCGCGTCGTACTCTTCACGCTCCCCGGTCTCTACGAAATGGATCACGAGCCGACGCCCGCGATGCTGCAGATGGGGCACATCCCGCCCTACACGGACAATCCGTACGTGCTCGCGAAGCTGACGGCGCGCTACAACGACATGCTTCGCGAGCTGGCGCGAAATGGATCGGCCGAGCTGATCGATCTCGATCAATGGAGCCGGACCACGCTGCGACCGCGCGAGCGATACTTCTTCGACTCGGTCCACCTGACCGATGAAGGTCAGACGATGCTTGGCCGCTACCTCGCCGATCGATTGCAGAGCCTGATCACGACGCGATGAACGCGTCAGCGAAATGTACCTATGTGACGCCGGACAGGCGCGAGCGTCAGGTCTACCTTTTTGTGACGCTCGATCCGGCGATCGAACGCGCCCGCGTAACTTGTCAGCTCGTCGGCGGCCTCGCTCCCGACGTGGCGCCGGCACCAACCTGCCTCGTGATCGAAGTCGACAGCGGAGTACTTCAACCTTGGCAGCTGACGAGACTCGAGACCGCTCTGGCGGCCGATCATCACGCGTGGGCATATTACCCACGCGAGCAGGCAATCGAGACCGTCGATCGCGAACGCCTGGCCTCGTACGCGCGCGTGAGACGCGTGGCGCGGGTGCTGCGGCCGCTAGCTCCTGTCGCCGCGCTGCGCCGTCGTCGACGATTGCCGATCGCGACGCACGCGGCTGTCGTCCAGCGAGAGCAGAGCGGTGTCGCACGCCTGGCAACCGGCGACGCATACAAAGATGCGGCGCAGGATCAATGGGATTTCAATCCAGCTGGTTCTCATTACGCGGGTGCGGCCCCGCCGCACACGCTCGATTGGTTCGAGGCGATCGAGCGGCATCGCTACCACGAGTACGCGCCCTGGATGCCCGAGGTCATGGAGTTCGAACGCCATCCCGATCGCGATGTGTTGGAGATCGGCGGCGGACTCGGCACCGACCTCAGCCAGTTCGCGCGGCATGGCGCCCGGGTTACGGACGTTGACCTCTCGTTCGAGCACCTGCGGCTGGCCCGGGAGAATTTCGCATTCCGCGGCCTTCGGGGTCGGTTCATTCACCACGACGCCGAGCGGTTGCCGTTCGACGCCGCGAGCTTCGACCTGGTGTACAGCAACGGTGTGCTGCATCACACCTCCGACACCGCGCGACTAGTCGCGGAGATTCATCGCGTGCTGCGGCCGGGTGGCCGCGTCATCGCAATGGTGTACGCCGAATCGTCGTTTCATTTCTGGTACCGGCAGGTCTGGATTCACGGACTTGTCGAGGGACGCTTGAGAGATCACTCGATCGGCGAGGTACTGTCGCGAACCGCGGAAGTAACGGACAACGATGCCCGGCCGCTCGTGAAAGTGTATTCGCGCGCCCGGCTCGATCAGCTGTTTGGGGCCTTCGACCTGCGCGTCACAACGCAGCATCAGTTGACGGCGGGCGAGCTCCCGCTGCCGCTCCGGCCATTCCGGTCGATTCTCGAGCCGCACGCCGGCTGGAATCTCGTCGTCAAGGCAGTTCGAGCGTGAAAAGTCGACTCACTGTTGTTCGCGCCGGTATGCCCGTCCCGCGGCCGATTGCGGGCGAGGTTGTGCTCACGGCGGACGACTTCCGGCGGGAACTGCGCACCGGCGTTGTCCTCCGCCGGTTGATCGGCGCGTCGGAAGCGCGGCTGCTCGTGCGGCGGCTGTCCGCCGTCGGCCGGCCGCTGGCGACATGCCTCGCGCTGCGGGCCATGAGTCGAGGCACGGCGTGGATCGAGGACGCGAGCGGGCAACGCCGAGCGGTGACCTTCCGACTGATCGCGAGATGGCTCGCGCGCCTGTTGATCGAGCCGCTGCAGGTGAGCGGCGCATTGACGCGCGTCGCCGAGGAGGTAGGCCGTCACGAAGCGCTCGCCGCTCAGCGACACGCTGGGCGCGCGACCCTCGACAGCGCGCCGCTGTATCTCCGCACCGACTTCAGCTTCGGTATTCGCGCCGGCGGCGCGGTCGGGCACACGGCTGGAGTGCTGAACAATCTGGCTGCCTGTGCGAGCGCGCCGATATTCGTGACGACGGACGATGTCCCCACGATCGATCCGCGAATCGAGACGCACGTCGTTTCGCCATTGGAAGAATTCTGGAACTTCCGCGAGCTGCCGGCCTTCCTGCTGAGCGACCGATTCGCGTCCGCGGCGCTGGCCAGTGTCGTCGGCCGCCGAATTGGGTTCGTGTATCACCGATACAGTCTCGGCAATTTCAGCGGCGTCGCCGTGGCGCAATCGCTCGGCGTCCCGCTGGTGCTCGAGTTCAACGGATCCGAAGTGTGGGTGAGCGATCACTGGGGCCGGCGACTGAAGCATCGCGAGCTCGCGTTACGCATTGAACGGCTGAACCTCGTCGCCGCGGATCTGATTGTCGTCGTCAGCCAGCCGCTCGCCGACCAGCTCGCCGCTGCTGGCATCGAGAGCGACCGCGTGCTCGTGAACCCGAACGGCGTGGACGTGGAGCGCTATCGGCCGGAGGTGGATGGAGTCGGCGTTCGCCGCGCGCTCGGCATCGACGGCGCGTTCGTCGTCGGCTTCATCGGCACTTTCGGCGCCTGGCATGGCGCCGAGGTACTCGCCAGCGCGTTCGTGACGCTGTTGCGGCAGCGTCCTGCCCTGCGCAACTCGATGCGGCTGCTGATGATTGGCGATGGCGCGCGAATGCCCGCCGTGAAAAGCATTCTCGCGGAAGGCGGCGTCATCGATCTGGTGCGATTGACCGGGCTCGTGCCGCAAGACGAAGGGCCGGTCTATCTCGCCGCCTGCGATCTGCTGGTGTCACCGCACGTGCCGAATGTCGACGGATCCCCGTTCTTCGGATCGCCGACGAAACTGTACGAGTACATGGCGATGGGACGGCCGATCATCGCGTCGGATCTCGATCAGATCGGCGACGTCCTCGAGCACGACCGGACAGCGTGGCTGGTCCCGCCGGCGGATGTCGGCGCGCTCGCCGCTGCCATCGCCGGTTTGGCCGCGGACCAGGACGCGCGGCGGCGGCTCGGTGCGGCCGCTCGCGCGCAGGCAGTCGCGCGCCATACCTGGCGGGAGCACACGCGACGCATCGTCGATCGATTGGAGTCGATTGCCGGCGGTCGTCGGCCGATCATCGCCGCGCCGTCAGCGCGATGAGTCGTCTGCTGGCCGTTTCCTGGGAGATGCCGCCGATGTACGGGCCTCGCGCCTCGCAGGTGTCTGCAACGCTGGGCGAGCTTGCAGTGCGCGGTTGGGCGCCAAGCGTCGTGTGCCTGGCGCCTCGCCGGGGCGGAGCACACTGGCAGGACGGCGCGACGAATGACCCGCTTCCTGGGGTCGAGCTCGTCCGCGTGCCGTCGCCCGAGGAATGGCTGGTCTGTCGCGCCGCGCGGCGCATCGCCCCAGTGCTGTGGAGGTTCCCCGACGACAAGCGCGTCTGGGTCAAACGTGCCGTGACCGCCGCGCGAGCGCACGCGAGTCAGCGGGCGTTCAGCGGCCTCATCACATTCGCGCAGCCGTGGTCGGACCATTTGATTGGTCTGCGTTTGCGCAGGATCGAGCGCCTGCCATGGGTGGCGCATTTCAGCGATCCGTGGGTCGACAGCCCGTACGCGACGGGCCCCGAGTGGCAGCGCCGGATGTCGCGCGACATGGAACGTGCGGTGATCGAGGAGGCCGACGCTGTCGTGTTCGTCACGCGCGAGGCCGCTGATCTCGTGATGGCGAAGTACCCGGATTCGTGGCGCTCCAAGGTCGCCGTGGTCCCGCATGGCTTCGATCCGCGCCGCGTGGATCGTGCCCGGACTCGGAGAACGTCTGGACCAATGCGCATGGTCTACACAGGGCGCTTTTATCGAGGATTGCGCACTCCTTCGCCTCTCCTCCACGCCCTGGCTTCACTGCATCAACGACAGTCGCTGACCGGGACGCTGGAGCTCGTGTTGATGGGACCGTCGGTCGATGCGTACCGGCGCGATGTCGCGGCGCTCGGCCTCGACTCGTTGGTCAGACTGGAGCCACGTCGCCCCAGGGATGAAGCGGCGCGGATGGCCGCTGACGCCGATGTCCTGCTGGTGATCGACGCGCCAAGCGCTGGCCCCAGCGTGTTCCTGCCGAGCAAGCTGGTCGACTATCTCGCGTTTCGCAAACCCATACTTGGTCTGACGCCGACGTCCGGGGCATCCGCGAACCTGCTGGCGCGCCTCGGTTTCCAGGCGGTACCGCCCGATGACAAGCACGCAATCGCCGCGAACCTTCAGGTGCTGCTCGCGCGCTGGCGTGCGGGCGCGCTCGATGTGCCCGCATCGTTCGACGAAGTTGCCGCTGAATTCGACATCCGCCGTACAACCGCTCAGCTCGATGCGATCCTCGACCGCACCTGCCGCGCGGCGTGAGTCCGTTCTCCTCGTCACAGGCGCCTATTACCCGGAGATCAGTGCGGCCGGGATCCAGTGCCGGGCGATGGCAGCGGCGCTCCGCGATCGCGTGCGCTTCGGCGTCTTGACGACTGCCGTCGATCCGTCGCTGCCGGCGCTGGAAGTTGTCGAGGATGTTCCGGTATTTCGCATCGCCCTCGATGTGCGCAGTCGCTGGTCGAAGGCGACGGCGACCCTGCGGCTGGTGCGGCGCCTGCTGCAAGTGTCGCGCGACTTTGCGATCGTGCACCTTCACGGGTTCTCACAGAAGAACGTGCCGGTCACCTGGCTCGCGCGCCTCACGGGGAAGCGGGTGGTGCTCACGCTCCATACATCAGGGCAGGACGAACCAGACGTCGTGCGCAGGGCAGGGCTGATCGCGTATCGCAGCTTTCTGACGGCTGACGTGGTCCTGCCAGTCAGCCCGGGTCTCAGAGACGCCTACCTGCGCGCCGGCGTTTCGCCCGACCGGGTCCGTCTGACCCCGAACGGAATCGACACGACTCGATTTCATCAGATCGACACCGCGACAAAGGTGGCGGTACGAAGAGATCTGGGCCTGCCCGAGCAGCGGCCGATTGTGTTGTTCGTCGGGTTCTTCTCGCGCGACAAGCGCCCCGATCTGGTGTTCCGTGCCTGGGTACGCGCCAGGAAGGAACATGGCGTCGACTCGACGCTGGTGTTCGTCGGTGCGACGAAAGACAGTTACTACGAAATAGATGAGCGGCTCGCCCGCGAGATTCGCGACGCGTCGGCGCGATCGGCGGAGGGAGACCGCGTCGTCTTCGTGCCACCCACCAACGATGTCGCGCGGTACTTCCAGGCGGCGGATGTGTTCGTGCTCGCGTCGATCCGCGAGGCGAATCCGGTGGCGCTGCTCGAAGCCATGGCTTCCGGTCTGCCAAGCATTGCCGCAAGACTACCAGGTGCGACCGATGTGATCATCGACGACGGGGTCAACGGCCGTCTGTTCGACGTGGACGACGAGGCGGCGCTTGCACGGACGATTGACGAGATCCTTCGCGACGAAAACGCTGCACGGGCGATGGGCGCGCGCGCCAGGGACACCGTCGTGTCGAGATTCGACAGTTCCCGCGCGGCCGAGCGCTGGCTCGCGGCCTATCGCGATACGCCCGCTCCGTTATAGTCTCAGTATCTCGTGATCAAAGTCGGTCTGATCGGTTACGGCTATTGGGGGCCGAATCTCGCGCGCAATCTGACGGAGACCGCCGGCCTCGAGCTTGCCGCGATTGCTGAAGAGCGCCCCGAGCGAAGAGCGCTGGCTGCCGGGCGCCATCCCGGCGCCGTGGCGTGCGCCGGCGCCGCAGCGCTGATCGATCGCGAGGACATCGCCGCGATCGTGATCGCGACACCGATCGCCACGCACCATGCGCTTGCCGCCGCGGCGATCGACCGCGGCAAACACGTGCTGGTCGAGAAGCCGCTCGCCGCGTCGCGACGCGAGGCCGAGAACCTCGCGGAACGAGCGGAGGCGCGTGGGGTGCGTCTGATGGTCGACCACACGTTCGTCTACACAGGGGCCGTCCGGAAGATGCGCGCGCTCGTTGATTCGGGCGAGCTCGGTGAGCTGCTGTACCTCGATTCGGTGCGCGTGAACCTCGGCCTTTTCCAGCAGGACTCGAACGTCATCTGGGACCTGGCGGCGCACGACCTCGCGATCCTGGATCATCTCATCGCAGAGCGGCCGATAGCGGTCTCGGCTAACGGCAGCGCGGTCGCCGGGTATCGACACGAGAACATCGCGTACATCACCGTCCACTATGCGAGCGGGTTCCTCGCTCATTTTCACGTCAATTGGCTCGCACCCGTGAAGATTCGCCAGATCCTGCTCGGCGGACGCCAACGCATGCTGGTCTTCGACGACATGGATCCCAGCGAGAAAGTCCGCGTGTACGACAAAGGTGTTGACTTCGACGTGCCGGACGACGAGACGCGCCGCCAGATCCTCGTCTCCTACCGGACCGGCGACATGCACGCGCCGAAGCTCGATCGACGGGAAGCGTTGTCGCTCGTCGCGGCTGAATTTGCCGCGTCGATTGCGGAAAATCGTTCGCCGCTCACCGACGCTGCCGCTGGCGTGCGCGTCGTCACGCTTCTGGAAACCGCCGAGCGCTCGCTCCGGCAGGAAGGCCGCCGCATCGCGCTATGAAATTCCAGTCCATCGCCGCCGACGTCAGGCTCGGACACGACGTGAAGATCTTCGAATTCGTCAACTTGTACGGCTGCGAGATTGGCGACGAGAGCCGGATCGGCACGTTCGTCGAGATCCAGCGCGGCGCAAAAGTTGGCCGCCGCGTCAAGATTCAGAGTCACACGTTCATCTGCGAGGGCGTGTCGATCGAGGACCACGTCTTCGTGGGTCACGGCGTCACGTTCATCAACGACAAATATCCAAGTGCCGTCACCGAGGCCGGCGAGCTCGTCAGGGATGGCGACTGGACGATGGTGCCGACGGTCGTGCGGAAAGGGGCAACCATCGGCTCGGGCTCGACAATCCTGTGCGGCGTCGAGATCGGAGAGGGCGCCATCGTGGGAGCAGGCAGCGTCGTGACCAAGAGTGTGCCGGCTCGGACCATCGTGGCCGGCAACCCCGCGCGCGTGCTGCGATCGGTCGAGGAAGCCCAATGACGAATAGCTCGAGGCGCGTGCTTGTCACCGGCGGCGCCGGTTTCATCGGCAGCCATCTGGTCGATGCGCTGGTGGCGCGCGGCGACCACGTGGTCGTGGTCGACAATCTGTCGGTCGGCACGCGCGACAACCTGGCGCATCACGCCCAGGATCCTCGCGTCAGATTCCAACAGGTCGACGTGCGCGACGGCGCGCGGCTCGCGCCGCTCTTTCAGGGCGTGGACACGGTGTTTCATCTCGCCACGCAGGGGATGCGCGTGTCGCTCTATGACCCGGAGCTGGTCCACGACGTGAACACGAACGGCACCATGCAGACGCTGCTCGCCGGCGTGCGGGCGCACGTCCGCCGTTACGTCTACGTGTCGTCGTCGGAGGCATTTGGTTCGGCGCGGTCGGCGCCGATGACCGAGGATCATCCGTTCGAGCCGACGACGGTGTACGGCGCGAGCAAACGGGCCGGCGAGATGTACACGAAGGCGTTTCATCGAACCGACAGCCTGCCGATCGTCATCGTGCGGCCGTTCAACACCTACGGCGCGCGCGCCCACTTCGAAGGCGTCTACGGCGAGCTCATCCCGAAGTTCGTCGTCCGCGTCGAGAATGGCCTGCCGCCAATCGTGTTCGGCGACGGCGAGCAGACGCGAGACTTCACGTCGGTGGATGATACGGTGCGCGGGATGCTGCTCGCCTCCGAGTCGACGTCGCTGATCGGCCGCTCCGTCAACATTGCGCGTGGACGCGAGGTGTCGGTCAACCGGATCGCGGAGCTCGTCCTCAGCGCGTGCGGGCGGACCGATCTCGTTCCGGAGCGTGGCCCGGCGCGGCCGGCCGACGTGCGCCGCCATTACGCCGATATTTCGCGCGCGCGACAGGAGCTCGGGTTCGACCCGGCGATCGAGATCGAGGCCGGCATCCCCGCGTACGTCGCCTGGTTCCGCGCGACCTATCCCGACCCGTCGGTGCTGCTCCCGCGCGAGCAGCCCTACAACTGGACTGCAGCGCATGCCGGCTCACAGTAACGTCCGCGAAGTTCCGTTCGCCCGCCCTGAGTTCGACGAGGCCGAGAGCCGCGCCGTCGCCGAAGTGCTCGCCAGCGGCTGGGTGGCCCAGGGGCCGCAGGTGGCGCGGTTCGAGGAGCTCTTCGCTGAGCGCGTCGGCGCGCGCTATGGCGTGGCGACCACATCGTGCACGACGGCGCTGCACATGGCGCTGGTCATCGCCGGCGTTGGCCCGGGCGATGAGGTGATCTGCCCCTCCTACACCTTCATCGCCACCGCGAACGCCGTGCTCTACACGGGCGCGATGCCAGTGTTCGCCGAGATCGACGAGCGCACCTGGAACATCGATGCGGCCGACGCGCTGCGGCGCGTGACGCCGCGGACCAAAGCTGTGCTGCTCGTCCACCAGGTGGGTCTCGCGGCGGACGTCGACGCGTTCGCGCCGCTGAAGGCGCAGGGCATCGCTGTGATCGAGGACGCCGCGTGCGCCATCGGCACGCTCTACAAAGGCAGGCCGCTCGGCGCGGGCGGGAACGTCGCCTGCTGGAGCTTCCACCCGCGCAAGACGATCTCGATGGGCGAGGGCGGCATGCTGACCACCGACGACCGTGCGCTAGCCGAGCGCGCGCGCCAGCTGCGGTCCTTCGGCGCCACGGTGTCCGATCACGTGCGCCATCAGGCCAAGGGCGTCGTCTTCGAGGAGTACCGCGAGCTCGGCTACAACTATCGGATGACCGATTTGCAGGCGGCGATCGGGATCGTGCAGCTCGCAAAACTCGATCAGCTGCTCGCCCGGCGCGCCGCCATCGCGCGCCGCTACGACGAAGCGTTCGAGCGCACACCCGGCGTGCAGGTGCCAGCTAACACGCCCGATGCGCCGCACGCCTACCAGTCGTACGGCATTCGGTTCCTGCCCGAGCTGGCGATCGACCGTAATGCGATGCTCGCGGAGCTCGCGCAGGAGGGAATTTCGAGCCGCCGCGGCATTCAGCCGATCCACCTCGAGCCGCTCTACGTCGGCCGCTTCGGCCGCCTGTCGCTGCCGGTCACTGAGCAGGTCGCTGACCGCTCGATATTCCTCCCGATTTTCCCGTCACTCGCCGACGACGACCAGTCGCGCGTCATCCAAGCGGTGACGGCCATCCTGAAGCGCGCATCGTGAGCCGTCCGCTGCTGTCGATCATCGTGCCGGTCTTCAACGAGGCCGAGAACCTGCCGCGGCTGCACGCCGCGGTGTCGGTCGTCGCGGCGACCCTCGACCTCGACTGGGAGTTCGTGTTCGTCGACGACGGCAGCGCCGACGCGACGTGGAGCGGGATCGAGGCGCTGCGCGTGCACGATCCGGCGGTCACCGCTCTCCGCTTTCCGAGAAACTTCGGCAGCCACGTCGCCATCGCCGCCGGCCTCGATCACTGCCGCGGCGACGCGGCGGTGATCATGGCGGCGGATCTGCAGGATCCGCCCGAGGTCCTGCGCGAGTTTGTCGCACGGTGGCGCGACGGCTTCCACATCGTCTGGGGCGCGCGAATCGGTCGCGACGATGGGTGGATCCGCTCGTGGGTCATGCGCCGCTTCTATACGCTCGTCCGACGCTGTGCGATTCCGACGTATCCGCCAGAGGGGACCGGCAGCTTCTGCCTGATCACGCGCCCGGTGATCGGCGTGTTCCGTCAATGCGCCGAACGCAACCGGCTGACCTTCGGCCTGATCGCATGGTCGGGATTCCGCGAGACGCATGTGCCGTATCACCGTCCGCGGCGCGCCTCCGGCGAATCAAAGTGGTCCACCGGCCGGCTGGTGAAGTCAGCGATCGACACGTTCGCAGGGTTTTCCTACGCGCCGATTCGCGCGATCTCGTATTTCGGCCTGGTCGTGTCGATGATCAGCTTCCTCGTCAGCTTTTACGTGCTGATCAACAAGCTGTTCTTCGGCACAAAGGTCGAAGGCTGGACGTCAGTGATGCTGACGGTCCTGATCCTTGGCGGCGTGCAGCTCGTGATGATCGGCGTTCTGGGTGAGTATCTGTGGCGCGTGCTCGAGGAGGCCCGTGCCCGTCCGCTCTACATCGTCGAGCGTTCGCTTGGGATGCCGGTGTCGGCCGCGGCGGCCGTCCCGCCCGCCCTCACGCGTTGAGCAATCCGGTTGCGCCTTCCTGATTTCATCATCGGTGGAGCTCCTCGCTCCGGGACGACGTGGTTGTACGAACTCCTCGATCGGCATCCCGACGTGTACATGGCGCCGCCGAAGCAGCCGGAGCCGAAGTTTTTTCTCGTCGACCATTTGTACGCCCAGGGGCTCGAGCATTACTCGCAGACGTGGTTCGCCGGCGCGCCGGCGACTCAGGTTGCCGGCGAGAAGAGCACCGATTATCTGGAGAGCGCTGCCGCCGCTGCACGGATCGCGCACGATCTGCCGTCGGTGAAGCTGGTGTTCATCCTGCGAGAGCCGGTCGACCGCGCCTGGTCGAACTATCTCTGGACGAGGATGAATGGCCTGGAGACGGAGGATTTCGAGACCGCGGTTCGGCTCGAGGACCAGCGCGAGCGAACGCTGCCCGAGGGGCTTCGCTTCGCGCGTCCCTTCTCTTACGTGTCGCGCGGCCTGTACGCGGATCTGCTGCGACCGTACCTCGATCGCTTTCCGCGCGAGCAGCTCCTGATCCTGAAGTTCGAGGACATCGTCTCCGCGCCCGGCGGGCTCGTGGCCCGGTTGCACGGGTTTCTCGGCGTCTCGCCGCGGCCGATCGATGCCGGCGGCCTCGGCGCCATCAACCCCTCCGAGAATTCCGGCGCAGTGCTGTCGGACGCGATGCGCCGCGCCCTCGCCGAGCGGTTCGCCGAGCCGAATCGCCAGCTTGGCGCCCTCCTGGGCCCGTCCTTTCAACTGTGGACTTGAGCGTCGTCCCGGTCCGACTCGCCTCCGCAGGCGGGCGCGAGGCAGCGGCCTGGGCAGTGGGGCGGCGATTCACGATGCCGATGTCCACTATCGAGCGAGCCGGATGGCGCAGCCACATCAACGCACATGGCGATCTCAGCATCCCGCCCGGGGAGATCACCCTCACGGCCGCGGACGTCGCAGGCGTGCGCGAACTGGCCGCGTTCACCCCCACGCCGCCCGCCTCGTCGCGGCTGCCAGTCAACTACCAGCGCGTTCCGGGCTGGGCGCGTGCGCTCGTCGCGTCGGCGATCGGGCGGCGCCATCGACGGCGGGTGTCTACCTGGGCACGGTTTCCAGGATGGCCGCTCGATCTCACAGCCGATCTGCTGGCCGACCTCGCGGGTAGTGGCGTGGCGCCGGCGGAGACCGCACGAAGGCCGACGCCGGTCGTGCTCACACATGACATCGATTCTTCAGAAGGGTTGGCGACGCTGCAGCGTGAGTTCCTGCCGCTCGAGGAAGCGGCGGGCGCACGATCGACGAGCTTCATCGTGCCGTGCGGCTGGACGCTCGACGAGGCGATCATCGGAGAGGTGCACGCGCGCGGCCACGAGATCGGCGTCCATGGATACGACCACGCCAACCGGACGCCGTTCGCCTCGGACGAGGAGCGTCGGCGCCGGCTCGATGCGCCACGCGGGTTCGTGTCGCGGTACGGAATCGCCGGTTATCGCGCGCCGTCGTTGCTGCGCACTCGTGCGCTGCTGCGCGATCTGGGTCCCCGGTACAAGTACGACAGCAGCATTCCGACGTCAGGCGGACTCTTTCCCGTGCCGAACAACGGCTGCGCGTCCGCGCGCCCATTCACGCTGGAAGGGATCGTCGAACTGCCGCTGTCGATGCCGCGAGATGGCGCGCTGCGGTTTCTGGGCTATGGCCCCGACGACATCGCGCGCCTGTGGATCGACTGCGCCGACGAGATCGCCGCGTCGCGCGGAGTGGTCGTGGTGCTGACGCACTGCGAGCGCCGTTTCAGCGGAACGGCAGCGATGCAGCGCGCCTATCGCAGGCTGCTCGATCACGTGGCGTCGAGCGCGCGCTTCCGGTTCGCCAGAGCGGTCGACGCCGCGGTGCCGGATGCGGTCTGACGTTTTCGAGGGACGAACCTGCAGCGCCCCGGCCGGGCGGAGCGCACGCATGGCCGCGATCGCCACGTCGGTGCTGCCGTCCGGAGCCCGTGACGTCCTCGACCTCGGCTGCGGCACTGGGCGGCTCGCACGCCTGATCGCTGACGCGCATCCCGCCCTGGCCGTGGTTGGCATCGACATCTCGCGCGCCAATATCGCCGCTGCGGCTGCCGGTCAGACGCCATCCCGCGTCCGCTTCGAGCAGGCCGACTATCTCGCGTACTCCGGCGGTCCATTCGACCTGATCATCACCGACGGCGTCCTTCATCTGATCCCCGGCGACACACGGCCGCTCATTCGGAAGCTTGGCGTCGATTTGCGGCCGGGTGGCATGCTGGTGTGCTGCATGGCATACGCGTGCGCATACAACTTCGCTTCGGCCGGCGTCCGACGCGCGCTCCAGTTCGCGCGGGGCGCGTGGCTCGATCGCGCGATTCTGACCGTCGGCGAGTGGCTCCACGGACGGGAAATGGCGACCGATGATCTGCGCGAGCGCGTCCACTACATGTACCTGCCGCCTGCGCGGATGATGAATGCCGAACTGCGCGACGCCATGGCGCGCGACGCCGGTTTGCAAGTGGTTGGCGAACAGCCGATGCCGAGCGTCAGCCTCGCTCAACTGCGACACAGTGTGACCATCTTTCGGAAGAACCTTGAGAAACCATGACGACCGCTCCACTCACGTGGCTCGAAGAGCGGCGGCTTGACTGAGGGGGTCGACCGGCGCGTGCTCGCGATCGCGTATGCGGTGGTCGCCGTCGTGTACCTCCACAATGCGCTGCCCTACCTGACCACGCTGCCGCGCGTGAATGTGGACGAACCGTGGCTGATGGAGCGGGCGTATCAGGTGCTCAGGACGGGCGCGCCGCGGCAGCCGATGTACGGGCTCGATCACGCGTATCTGCTGCAGCCTGGATACAGCTACGTGCTCGCGGGCTGGATTGGTCTGTTCGGGATCGGCATCTGGCAGGCGCGACTCCTGAGCGTCCTGCTGGGCGCCGGCATCCTGGCCGCCGCGGGCACCACCGCTACCCGCCTCGGCGGACCCGGTGCCGGATTGCTGACGACAATATTTCTTGCGGCGGACAGCAGCTTTCTGGGCGGCGCGCGGGACGCGCGGACCGATATCCCATCACTGTTCTTTGCCGCGCTGGCGATCGGCTTTTTCGTGCGCGGCCGCGACGGGCGCTGGCCATGGTTCGTCGCGAGCGGCGCGTTGACCGGCGCCGCGATGCTGTGCCATGGCAACGCGTATTGGGTCGCCGTCACGCTCCTGCTCTGTTATCTCGTCGACCACTGGCGGCGCCCGTTCGCGATGAACGGTTGGGCGTATCTCGTCGGCTTCGCGGCGGTCTTCGGGCCGTATGTCGCCGTCCTGCTGACCCACGCCGCCGAATTTCAGAAGCAGCTGGGGAACTTCGCCGGCGATCGTGTGCCGCGCCTGTCGCCGGCGTTCGTCTGGCGGCAGATCGCCCGAGAGCCAGACAGGTACCGCGACTGGTACTTCGGTCTCGTGACGAGCCTGGTGCCGAATCCGCTGCTGAGGTTGTTTCAAGCGGCGGTGATCGTTGCGCTCGTGGTGCTGGTCGTCACGCTCGCGCAGCATGGCGACGCCGGGGGAAAACGATCACGCTGGAAGGCCTTTTGGCTGCTGGTGGCGCCGGCCGCGATCTTCGCCGGGTTCATCAACAACAAGGCGGCGGTCTACATGCCGCATCTGCTGCTCGGATTTGCGGTGGCCAGCGGCGTCGGCCTGCAGATCGTGGCGGACGCGACGCTGCGGCGGCGTGCCTTCACGGTGGTCGCGGCCGCCGTCGTGATCTACGGGGTCGCCGCTGTCGCGTATTACGAGAAATGGTATCGCAGCGCCTTGCGATCGGAGCTGGTGCCCTACGAGATGACTGCGGCGACGCTACATACGCTGGTCCCGGCCGGCGCGAAGCTCCTCATCGCGTCACCCCACTTCTGGGTACCGTTTGCTACGGATCCATCGGTCAGCTTTGTTTCGTATACCGGCGCGCAGCCCGACGCGCTCCACCACCGGGGCGCGACGCATGACCGCCCGACGTTTCTGGTTGTCGACGAAACGCAGTGGCTCGCAGATCTGAAGCCGACCGCGACGGAAACAACCGGGCGCTGGCGCACCCTGTGGATCGACTACATCCGGGACCGGTGCGGTCTGCAGGCCGTCGCGATCGGAACGGCGTACGGCAACATGGCGCTGTATCGCTGCGAGGACAAGACGCCGCCGGCCGTAGCCGAAATCCGTCTGGTCGGCGGCATGGCGACTGTGACGTCGACCAGCGACCGCACGGCGTACGGCCCTGCCGAGCTCGCCGGCTGGAGGACCTACGTCGATCCGCGGCCACGGTCATCACGCGCCGAGCCGTCGGTTCGTCGGCAGGGCTCCGGCGTCCGGTTGTCGGGCGGCAACTGGCCCGGAATCGAGCGCTACGTCGACGTCGTTGCAGGCGAGCGCTACCTGGTGACCTATGACGCCGATCATGCCCGCGATCGCGACCTGCTGTACATCGGCCGCTGGGAGCGGCCGGAGGTGCTATCGCTGTCCGGCGCGTCAGCAGCCGGTATCGTCGTGCCGCTGGCGATGCCCGGCTGGTTTCCGTCGATGCGCGGCTTCATCGCCACCGCACCGCGCGTGCGGCTGCTGGTGTACTCCGAGGCACCGGAGACGGATCTGCTTCTGCGGCAGCTCACGCTGACTCGCCTCAGCCAGGTGCAACCGGACGGTCGACAGCAGTGAAACAGCATTTGCCCGACATTCTCTGCATCTCGTCGATCGACTGGGACTTCATCTGGCAGGGCCATCAGGAAATCATGTCGACGCTGGCAGCCGAAGGCCACCGCGTCGTCTTTCTCGAGAATACCGGCGTCCGCGCGCCGAAGGTCCGCGATCTGCCGCGCGTTCGACAACGGATCCGGAACTGGTGGCGCGGCACGAAGGGATTCCGCGAGGAACGCCCCAACCTCTTTGTCTACTCGCCGCTGGTACTTCCATTTCCGTACTCGCGTGTCGCACGGTGGGTCAATCGCTTCCTGCTGATGCGCTCGCTTCGGAAATGGATGCGCGCGACCGGCTTCTACCGGCCGATTGCCTGGACCTTCCTGCCAACGCCGCTGGCGCTCGACCTCCTTCGCGAGCTCGACCCGCAGCTGACGATCTACTACTGCATCGACGATCTGGCATCGAGCTCTCTGGCCGCACGGAAGATCGTGCCGAGCGAGCAGCGGCTGTTCAGGGACGCCGACCTGGTGTTCGTGACATCGGAAGCGCTCCGTCGACGCGCGGCGCTCTTCAGCACCAACGTGCATCTGTTTCCGTTCGGCGTCAGCTTCGAACGCTTCGATCAGGTGCGCGGGCGGAACGAAGCCGCGCCAGATGATCTCGCGTCGCTGCCGCGTCCGATCGTCGGCTACGTGGGCGGGGTACATCAGTGGGTGGACCAGGAGCTGATTGCCGCGACCGCGTCACAGATGCCCGAGGCGAGCTTTGCGATTATCGGTCCCGTCCAGACCGACGTCTCGACGCTCGAACGATGCCCGAACATCAAGCTGTTCGGCCAGCGGCCGCATTCCGAGCTGCCGCGGTACGTGAAGAGCTTCGATGTCGGCATCGTGCCGTACAGGCTGACCGACTACACGGCGAACGTGTACCCGACGAAGCTGAACGAGTACCTCGTGATGGGCATTCCCGTGGTGGCGACGGATCTCGCCGAGATTCGCCGCTTCAACGCCGAGCACGGCGGCATCGTGTCGGTGGCGGCCGACGCGAGCGGGTTCGCATCGGCCGTGCGCGCGGCCCTCGTCCCGGTCGCTGCCGCCACGGTGGATCAGCGGGTCGCGGTGGCCCACGCGAACAGCTGGCAGAGCCGGATCGCCGCCATGAAGCGGCTGATCGACGAGGGACTCGAGCGGCGGGCGAACGGACAGCGATGGGAAGAGAAGCTGCGACGCGTCTATCGCCGGGCGCGGACAGACGTCGCCGTAGGTGTTTTGGCGCTGGCCGCACTGTATCTGCTGATCTTCAACACCAATCTGTTGTGGTGGGCCGCTGCGCCGCTCGCCGTCAGCTCGCCGCCAGGCGCCGCGGATGCGATTGTCGTGTTCGCCGGCGGCGTCGGCGAATCGGGCAAGGCGGGCGGCGGAGCGCAGGAGCGCATTGCCCAGGCGGTCGACTTGTACAAAGGCAAGTACGCACCGGTGATGATCCTGTCGTCAGGCTATGTCTACAGCTTCCAGGAAGCGGAGGTGATGCGCGCGCTCGCCGTCGACCAGGGTGTCCCGACGTCCGCCATCGTGCTCGAACGCCGCGCGGCGAACACGTATCAGAACGTGACGTTCGTCGACGAGATTCTGCGTGAGCACGGATGGCGCCGCGTGCTCCTCGTGAGCTCGCCTTACCACATGCGGCGGGCGCTGCTGGTCTGGCACAAACAGGCGCCCGAGGTGACCGTCCTGCCGACGCCGGTGGCGCAGAGTCAGTTCTACGAGCACACCCACGGCGCAACGCTGGAGCAGGTGCGGGGGATCCTCCAGGAGTACGTGGCGATTCTCGCATACTGGCGGCGTGGGTGGATTTGAACCGACGCTGGAGCGGGAACGCGACGATTCCGCTCGTCCTGGCGATAGCCTTGGCGCTCGCCGTCATCGCCGCGCTTTCGCCGTCACCGTGGTACATCACCGAGCGCGACATCTTTCAGCGCACCGGCCGCGAGTTCTTCATCCCGGACTGCTCGTCGCTCCACTGCACACGGGTCCTCGCGTCGTGGATCCTCGAGCAGCTGCCGGGGCCGTCATTGCTCAAGTGGAAGGTCTATGCGGTCGTCGGTGGAACGATGGCCGCGGCTGGCACCGCGCGGCTTGCGCGACAGCTCGGCCTTTCCGTTCGGGTCGCCCAGTGGTCGGCATGGCTCGTCGCGTTCGGCTCAGGCGTTCAGATCACGCTCTTCGACCCGTACGGACCCGATCCGTTCATGTACGCGATCACACCGTGGATGCTTCTGTGGGTGATCCAGGACCGGATCGCACTCGCCGCATCGATCGGTGTGGTTGGTGTGTTCGCGAAAGAGTTCGCGGCCGCGCCGCTGTGGATTGGCGTGGCATACGCCCTGCTGGCGCGGCGCGATCTGCTCTGGCGGTGCGCCGCTGCTGCCATGACCGCGACCTTCGTCTGGGTCATGCTGCAGATTGCCCTCATCTTGCGATTCAACTACAGCTACGGCGGCAGCCCTTCGGCGCTCGTCTTCGAGGGCGGGAACTTCACGCGTTGGTTTCGGCTGCTCGGGCCGACGCAATCGCTCGGCGCCCTGATCGTGCACGTCGTGCCGCTGGTTGTGCTGGCGTGGGCGGCCTGGCTCCGCGCGCCGCTCGCGCTTCGCCGGCTGGCCTTCGCCTCGATACCGCCGCTGGCGGCCCTCGTCTACGTCCAGCAACCCGATCGCGCCATCTGGAACTTTCAAGCGGTGCTGGCGCCGCTTGCCGCGATGCCGCTCGCGAGCGCGGCGCCTGCCGCTGCGTGGTTGTTCATTGGCGCATACGCGGCCAGCAACCTCCGCGTCGGGCCGCAGGTGGCGCGTGTGCTGACGCCGGCAGCGTTCGTCGTCTGCGCGATAGGAGTAGTCGGCGTTCTCACGGCCATGGCGAGATCTCGCGCCACCGTGCCGGCGGATCGGCTGTCGCCTGGAAGCGAGCCAGTCGATGTCCAGATCGTGGGCGATGGACGACGAGGCAAGGTTGCGGCGTTCGTGGCAGGCGCGGCGCTAGCGTTCAGTCTGCTTTGGGCGGCAGACATCTTCATGCATCGGCGCGGGGAGTACGGCGCCCAGGTCAACATCTGGGGGTACCGCGGTCCGGTTGTCCGGCAGAAAGCGCCAGATGAAATCCGAATCGTCGTGCTGGGCGGCAGCACTGCGTTCGGCCGCGAGGTCACGGGTTCGGTCCCTTCGTGGTTGCAGGATTACCTGAACAACGTGCGGCTGCGCGGCGACGCCTCGTATCAGTCCAAGGGTGCCATCACGGTCATCAACCTTGGCACACCGTACGATCATGTCGCTGCGTTCGAGAGAACGATCGACGATTACGCCTGGCTTCACGATGATGTCGTCTGCCTGTACATCGGGCACAACGACCCAGCGCCGAGCGCCGAGGCCGCGAGTGAGGGCTGGCGTCGACAATCCGCTGTCTTCCGCGCCTTTCGCTATATGCCTATTCTGCCGTCGCTCCTCATGCCACGCTTACAGCCGGTCGTCGCGGTCCGCGAAAGCGACGCCGACTACTTGTCGGCGCTCGATCGGACGATTGAGCACGCCTTTGCGACTGGACGCCGCGTGATCGTCGCCACACACCCGTTCATCACGGAAGAAGACGGCCGGCGCCAGGACATCGTGGCCGCCCGGCTCCGCGATCGCTTCGAGCGCGACCGCCGCGGGAGCTATGTCGATCTGCGGCGCTCCGTCAGCTTGACCGATCCAACACTTGTGGACGACGGCATCCATTCGACGATCGTCGGCGGCTCGGTCATCGCCGAGAGCTTGTCGCAGTCTGTGTTTCGGCTGCTCGAACGGGGCGGATGACATCGTACGCGGCCACGATTGCGATGGCGATGAAGACGAAGATGAAGGGCTGCATGGTGGTCGCATACCTGGACGTCACCAGCATCGGGCAGATCGTGGCCGGGATGTACACGAGCGGCGCGAGCAGCACGACGAGCCGATGCTTGCGCACGACCGCCACGACGAGGCCGCACACGAACAGGCTGAAATAGACGAGGGACACCGCTCGACCCGCTCGGTAAATCGTTCCGCTGTGCGCGAACTGCACTGTCGCGTCGCGATCGCCGCCGCCTTCCACGACGAAGAGGCGCAGCGCCCGTTGGAGCGAGGCTGCAACGAAGGCCGTCGGATCGTACCGGATATTGTCCAGTGCCAGCGCGAATGCGCGCCGCATTTCGTGCGATTCCTGCCGGCGCAGGACGCGGTTGATGCCCGCATCCTCGAGGTCGAGGCAGTCGGTGTTGGGGTCGTGTGCGGGGCGTGGCGCCGAGTCGAACGCGATGCTCGCGAACGTGCGCGATCGTGTCGCGACGCGTCCGGCGAGCGCACCGCGAACGACGATGCCGCTGATTCGACCGTCCCAGTTGCGCGGTACGACGATGGTGGACCCGTCGACGAAGCGCAGCGTAGTGGAGTCCGCGCCCCGTTCGATGCCCGCGGTGAGGTCATCTGTGGCGTGCTCGTTGCCTTCGGCCAGCAGCGTGGCCGCGCGCCGCAGATCGGTTTCATCGGTGGCGGCGTCATGGTTCAGATCGAGCTGGTCCGCCGGTGGGGGCGCATCACCCCACGCCACCTGTCGGGTCAGGCGGATGACGTCGAACACGTCGAGGAATTGCGAGGCGACGTCGAGGTCTCCGAGATGATCGCGGGTGACGACGAGGATCCGCGGGTCCTCGGGCCCACGCGCCGGTGTCGTCACATCGATCGAGCGCCCATCCCGCGTGGCTCGGACGACGAAGTAGTAGGAGACGGCGGCCGGTGCGGTCGGAGGCTCGATCGAGTGCTCGAACGCGCCGTTCCCGTCCGTGGTGATTGGCACACGGCGAACGGTCGCGTCGCGTGATGTCCAATAGCGCAGCTCGATCGATTTCACGTCGTTCATCGCGCAGGGCTGCACGTGGCCGCTGGCGATCAGCGGCACATCGTCCAGGCTGGTGTACTCGAGGAACGCGTCTCCGAAGACGGAGCGCGGGTTGGCGAGCCAGTTGTCGAAGAAGGGGCCCGTTTGCAGCGTGCCGAACCACAGTTGCCTGCCGCCGTGCGTGCTCGCGGGAATCAGCAGACCGGTCGAACGGTACGCGTGGACGACCCATGGCAGGCCGGCAGCGGCACAGAGACCGACGAGGAGGCTCGCGTGTTGCAGCGTCTCGCGATTTCGCCGAACACCCACCGCGAGGCCAGCCAGGAACAGCGGGAACAGGACGAGGTTCGGACGAAACTGGTACGCGAGCCCGGCGAGGAGGCCGCTCATGGCGAACAGCGCCGCCGGCGACCTGACGGTGCCATTCGGTGTCCGGTCGCGCCGCAACGACATGCCCCAGGCCAGCATCAACGCCGTCACGAGCGGCGTGCAGATGGCGTCGGCGGCCTGGGTCGACGTGTAAATCGTGTTGAACGACAGAATGCCGGCGAGAACCGCAGCCACGATCGCGACGCGGTCGCCGATCTCGCGGCGTGCCAGGTGATACACCATCAGTGGAATCGACGCGTTGATCGCCGCCTGTGCGACGAGCGGGATCCACGGGCGATCGCCAAACAGGTAGTACCACGGCGCGAGAAAGTACGCGTAGCCCCACATGATCTTCGTGGTGCCGAACGACTCTCCACGGGCGAGGGCGAGCGCGTTCTCGTAATAGAAATCGATGCCGTGCCAGCCCCACGGCAGGGGCGTCCAGACGAAGATGAAAAACAGTCCGAGCGCGAAGGTGACGGCGCACGCGCCGTAGACGATGACGGGCGGGCCGTTCGCCCGTGCGCGTTGGAGCATTGCACACCATCATACCGGTGAAGCTCTCGATCATCATTCCGGTCTACAACGAAGAGCAGACGATCAGCGAGCTGGTCGAGCGCGTGCGGGGGGTGGATCTCGGTGGAATCGAGAAGGAGATCATCATCGCGAACGACGGCTCCAGCGATCGTACGCGCGAGGTGATCAACTCGAGTGAGTGGGCGAGCGATCCGCGCATCCGCATCTACGACTATCCGATCAACGTCGGAAAGGGGGCGGCGGTTCGGCTCGGTCTCAAGTTCGCGACCGGCGACATCGTCGTTATTCAGGACGCCGATCTCGAGCTGGACCCGCAGGAATACACCGTCCTGCTGGCGCCCGTGCTGGCCGGCGAAACCGACGTCGTCTACGGCTCGCGCTTTCTCAAGCCGGCGCACCGCATTCCGCTCCGCACGCGCGTGGCAAACTGGGGCCTGACGTGGTTCACCAACATCCTGTTCAACGGACGGCTGACCGACATGGAGACGGCCTACAAGGTATTCCGCCGCGAGGCGATCGACGGGATCCGCCTGCGCTGCGTCGGCTTCGACTTCGAACCGGAGCTGACCGCCAAGCTGCTGCGCGCAGGCCGCCGCATCGTCGAGGTGCCCATCACGTACAACCCGCGCCGATCGGATGAAGGGAAAAAGATCCGCTGGACCGACGGTGTCGATGCCGTCTATGTGCTGCTGAAATGCCGGTTCGGCCGGTCGAGGCGGAACTGAATGTGCGGCATCTGTGGTGAGCTGACGTTCGAGCCGGGCCACGCCGTCGACGGCGACACGCTGCTGTCGATGCGCGAACGGCTGCAGCACCGCGGGCCGGACGACAAGGGTCTGTGGCTGAGCGGCGATCGGCGTGCCGGCCTGGCATTTCGCCGCCTGGCCATCATCGATCTCCGGACGTCGGCAAACCAGCCTTTGCCGAATGAAGACGGGACGGTCCGCGTCATCTTCAACGGTGAAATCTACAACTTCAAAGCGCTGCGGGCCGAGCTGGAATCCCGCGGACATCGCTTCCGCACCGACGGCGATGCCGAAACCATCGTCCATCTCTACGAGGATCTCGGCCCAGACTTCGTCGAGAAGCTGGATGGCATGTTCGCCCTCGGCGTCTGGGACGATCGCGAGCGCCGTCTGGTGCTGGCGCGCGACCGCGCTGGAAAGAAGCCGCTGTTCTACTACCGCGACGCGCATCGTCTGGTGTTCGGCTCCGAGATCAAGGCGATCCTGGCGCATCCAGGCGTCCGCGTATCCGTGGACGAGGCGGAGATTCCGTCGTACTTCATGTACGGCTACGCGCCTCACCCATCGACCCTCTACAGCGGCATCGAACAGGTGAATCCCGCCAATGTCGTGACCGTCGACGCGGACGGTCGCCTGGCGCGGCGCAGATACTGGCGATTGACGTTTCCTGAGGCAGGCTCGGCATCCCCGTGCGATCGGGGCGTGGCACGCGAACGCGTTCGCGACCTGGTGACGGCTGCCGTGACGCGGCGCCTGGTCAGCGACGTACCGCTCGGCGCATTCCTGAGCGCCGGCATCGATTCCACGATCATCGTGGGCCTCATGAGCCGGCTGATGAACCAGCGGGTGAAGACGTTCACCATCGGATTCGCCGGCGACGCGGCGTACGACGAAACCGCCGGAGCGCGTCAGATCGCGGCGCGGTTCAACACCGATCACACGGAGTTCAGAGTCAAGCCGTCCGCGGTGGACTTGGTCGACCGTCTGGTGTGGCACCACGACGGCCCGTTTGGCGATTCCTCCGCCATCCCGACGTATCTCGTGTCTCAGCTCACGCGCGAGCATGTGACGGTCGTCCTCACGGGCGACGGTGGCGACGAGCTGTTTGCGGGCTACCTCCGTTTTGGCGCGGCCCTGGCCGCCGAACGCCTGCCCCGCGCCGCCGGCGCGGTCATGTCTGCGGCGTTCCGCGCGCTGCCGCGCGGCGCCAACGAGCGCCATCTGTTCGCGCGCGCGCGGCGCTTCGCGCGCTTCATGCACTTACCTCTTCTCGAGCGCGTGGCCCGCTGGAACAGCCTGTTTCAGGACGACGTGCGGGAGTTGCTTCAGCCGGATGTGATCTCGACCGACGCCCAGCTCGATCCGCTGCGCAACCTGAGGGACGAACGCGACGAGATCGCCCGGTTTTCGCCTCTGAGTCGGTTACTGGCGGCAAACTTCGCGTCGTATTTGCCCGACGACCTGCTGGTCAAGACCGACCGCTGCACGATGGCCAATGCCCTCGAGGCGCGTGCGCCGCTGCTCGACACCGCGTTGATCGAATATGCCGCTTCGCTGCCCGACGCATTCAAGCTCCGCGGTCGGACGACGAAGGCCGTGCTCCGCGACGCCTTTGCGGATCTGCTGCCGCCGGAGATCGCGAACCGTCCGAAGACCGGGTTCGGGGTGCCGCTCGATGCCTGGTTCAGGGCCGAGTTGCGGGATTTCGTGCGCGACACGCTGCTCGCGCCGTCCGCCGCGCTCGGGCGTTACGTCAACACGAACCGCGTGCGCGTGCTCATTGAGGATCATCTCGCCGGGCGGACGAACGCGGGCCAACGGCTCTGGTCGCTCGTCTGCTTCGAGCGGTGGCTGAAGCTGCTGCCGGCATGGAGCGCGCCCGCCGTGACCGCGCCATGAGCCGCGCCTTGCCGCCCGCGGGTCTTCTTGGTACGATGCGCGGGCCCCTCCGATGATCTCCACTATCGGCCTGCCACTCGCCCTGGCGTTCGCGCTGTCGCTCGCCGTCGTTCCGCTGTGCCGTCTCGCCGCCACGCGTCTGGGATTCGTCGCTCGCCCGCGAGAGGATCGATGGCACCGAGGGACCGTCGCGCTCTTCGGCGGCGTCGGCATCGCCGTGGTGCTGTTCGCCTGCACCGCGATCTTCGGTCTCGTACGCGCGCAGCCGGTGCTCATCGTGACGGCGGTGCTGGTGACCACCAACGTGACGGGACAGGGAGCGGCGATCGTCGTGCTGGTGGTCGGCCTGGTCATCCTGGGCGGAGCCATCCTCGCTGCCCGGCAGGCCGCGCCGCCGGCGGCCGGAGCGGCTCCCGGCGCGACCGCATCGGTGGGGTCGGCGCCCGGATTTCCCCCGCCGGGGGCGGGGGGCCC
>Ga0114129_10002515_pt1 | contig 25450 bp, 18 predicted proteins | sample RhiMetdeltSRZDD1_FD_80071 | JGI IMG/M metagenome (GOLD analysis project Ga0114129, IMG submission 80071) | Populus rhizosphere microbial communities from Tennessee, USA - Rhizosphere MetaG P. deltoides SRZDD1 (version 2) (version 2) | ecosystem: Host-associated > Plants > Roots > Rhizosphere >...
CCCATGGTGAAGCCCGCCATCTCGGAGGCGATCTGCATGATCTGCTCCTGGTACACCATGATCCCGTACGTCTCCCGCGTGAACGTCTCCATGGCGGGATGCTCGTACGTGATCTTCGCCCGGCCGTGCTTGCGCGCGATGAAATCGGGGATGAGATCCATGGGCCCCGGCCGGTAGAGCGAGACCATCGCGATCACGTCTTCGAGCCGCTCGGGTTTGAGACCACGCAGCGCTTCGCGCATGCCCGACGACTCCAGCTGGAACACGCCGAACGTCTTGGCCTCGCTGAGCAAGGCGTACGTCTTCGCGTCGTCGAGCGGCAACGCGTCGAAGTCGATGTCGACGTCCCGCGCCTGCTTGATCAGCTTGGCCGTGTTGGCGAGCACGGTCAGGGTGCGCAGCCCGAGGAAGTCCATCTTGAGCAGACCGAGCTTCTCGATCGGTCCCATCGCGTAGCCGGTGATCAGCTCGGGGCGCTTGGGATCCTTGTACAGCGGCACGTGCTCGTCGAGCGGATCGTCGGAGATGACCACCGCGGACGCGTGGACGGAGGCGTGCCGCGTGCAACCCTCGAGGGTCCGCGCGATACTCCACAGCTCCGCCACGCTCTCCTGGCCCTTCACCATGTCGGCGAGCGGCGGTGACTTCTGGTACGCGTCGTCGAGCGTGATGTTGAGCGGGAAGTTCGGCACCAGCTTGGCGATGCGGTCGACCTCGGTGTACGTCAGGCCGAGCACGCGACCGACGTCGCGGATGGCGGCCTTGGCGCCGAGCGTCCCGAACGTGATGATGTGCGCCACCCGGTCGCGGCCGTACTTTTCAGCCACGTACCGGATGACCTCGTCGCGGCGGTCATCGGCGAAGTCGATGTCCATGTCCGGCATCGAGATCCGCTCGGGGTTCAAGAATCGCTCGAAGAGCAGCCCGTAACGCAGCGGATCGATGTTCGTGATGCCAAGACAGTACGCGACCAGCGAGCCCGCCGACGAACCACGCCCCGGCCCCACCGCGATGCCGTGCTCGCGCGCGTAGTGGATGAAGTCCCACACCACGAGGAAATAGCCGGCGAAGCCCATTTTCTCGATGACGGCGAGCTCGTGGGCCAGTCGAGCCTCGATGGCGTCACCCGGGCTCGGCCCGTACCGCCGCCGCAGGCCGTCGCGCGCCAGCTGCTGCAGGTACGTCTCGAGCGTATGCCCCTCGGGAACGAGGTACTTCGGCAGGTGAAACCGGCCGAAGTCCAGCGTGAGGTTGCATCGCTCGGCCACCGCCAGCGTGTTGCGGCACGCCTCGGGAATGTCCGCGAACACCATCGCCATCTCTTCCGCGGACTTGACGTAGAACTCCTCGGTCGAGAACTTCCATCGATTGGGGTCGGCGAGCGTCGAGCCGGTCTGGATGCACAGCAGCGCCTCGTGCGCCCGCCCGTGGCCGGACTCCAGATAGTGCGAGTCGTTGGTGCCCGCCACCGGCGCGCCGATCGCCTTCGCGATCTGCAGCGTGTCGGCGGTGACCCGCGCCTGCTCCGGAATGCCGTGCGCCTGAACCTCCATGTAGTAGTTGTCTCGTCCGAAGACCTCCTGGTACCAGCCGGCCGTTTGCTTCGCCTTCGCGACATCGCCCGCCGTCAACGCCCGCGAGACTTCCGAGTTCAGACAGCCGGACAGCACGAGCAGGCCGCCCGCGTGCGCGGCCAGCAGGTCACGGTCCACGCGTGGCTTGTAGTAGAAGCCCTCGAGGTACGCCTTCGACACGAGCTTGATGAGATTCTTGTAGCCGCTGAGGTCGCGCACGAGGACCGTCAGGTGGTTGGCGCCCTCGTAGCCGCCGTCCTGGCCACCGCGCTCGGTATGCTTGCCGGGCGCCACGTAGAGCTCGCACCCGAGGATCGGCTTGATCCCCGCCTTCTGGGCGGCGAGGTAGAAATCGATGCCGCCGAACAGGTTGCCATGATCGGTCAGGGCGATGGCGGGGAACTTCAGCTCCTTGGCCTTCGCGACGAGCTTCTCGAGCTGCGCGGCACCGTCGAGGAGGCTGTACTCCGAATGAACGTGCAGGTGGACGAACTCGGCGTGCTGCACGAGGCCGGCTACTCGAGCTCGATCGTGGCGGGCGGCTTGTTCGTCACGTCGTAGAGTACCGCGTCCACGCGCTCGAGCGCGCCGAGGGCCTGCGCCAGCTTCGCGATGACCGCCGCGGGCAACCGCGCAAAGTCGGCGGTCATGCCGTCGCGGGAATTCACCGGGCGCAGCACGATCGTCTCGCGGCCCGCGGCGTCGCCCAGCGGCAACATCGCCACCGGCATCTGCCAGATCGCGTCGTAGACCGAGCACTCGCGGACGATGCGTGTCACCAGCGCGTCGGCCGCACGCAGCAGCGCGACGCGCTCCGGCGTGAGCGTCGCCGGATGAATGGCCAGGCCCGCGAAGCCGGCCCCACCGCGCTGGAAGATGACGCTTCCGACGCGGTTGATCGTCCGGTGCTCGTTCGTGATCCGCCGCGCCAGCGCTCCTGCCGCCTCGAGATCGGCGAGGCCGGCGACCGCGAGCATCTGGGCGTAGCTTCGCTCGTCGCCCTGGACTCCGACGGTACGAACGGGAACGATCCAGCCTCGGATGCCGGCCGGCAGCGGAATCGTCGCCGGCTCGACGGCGGCACGCGCGTCGGCGGCGAGGCACCGCACGGCGAGCCCCGGGCCCGGGAACGGATGGCGCCACACGACGTCGTGCGGCAGCCCCAGCTCCTCACCGAGCACGCGCACCTCGTCCTTGTAGAACTCGACGAGCGGCTCGATGACGCGGCCCGCGTCGATCAGCGCCTGGATGCGCGCGACACGATTGTGGTGGGTCTTGATCTTGGCGGAGTGCCGCGCGCCACCCGACTCGATCGTGTCGGGATAGATCGTCCCCTGCCCGAGCATCCACTCATCGTCCCGAAGCCCGAGCCGGGCGAACTCGTCCTCCTGCACGGTGATGAACGTCTCGCCGATGATCGCGCGCTTGTCCTCGGGATGCGTGACGCCGCGCAGCCGGCCAAAGAAGTCGCCGCGGCGATCGGCGAGGCGGACCGCGCCTTCGCCGACGGTCGTCTGCAGATATCGCATCGCCTCGGCGTCGCCTTCGCGCATGAAGCCGGTGTCGACATAGAGGCCGAGCACGCGGTCGCGGCCGAGCGCTCTGGCGCACAGCGAGAACGCCACCGTGGAGTCGACGCCGCCGCTGATGAGGAAGAAGACCTTGCGATCGCCCGCGACGCGCCGGATGTCGGCGATCACGTGGTCGACGCGCGCGCGCGGATCCCAGTCCGCGCGGCAGCCGCAGATGTCGAAGACGAACGTTCGATAGATCTCGGTGCCGTGCTCGGTATGCACGACCTCAGGATGGAACTGCAGGCCGAAGACGCGGCGGCCCGGGTCCTCCATCGCGGCCACCTTGCAGTCGTCGGTCTCGCCGGTGATCGAAAATCCCGGCGGCACGTCGACCACGGTGTCGCCGTGACTCATCCACACCGTGAACTTTCGGGTCGGCAGATCGCGGAAGAGCCGCCCATCACCCGCGTGCAGTGCGGCGCGACCGTACTCCTTCGTCATGCCCGGCTCTACGCGGCCGGCCAAATCGCGGGCGAGCAGTTGATGACCGTAGCAGATGCCGAGAATCGGCACGCCCAGATCGTAGATGGCACGATCGACCGAGGGGCTGGCGGCCTCGGTGACGCTCGCGGGACCGCCGGAGATGATGATCCCGCGCGCGTCGCGAAGCTCCGCGGCGGGCTTGGTGACATCAGCGACCACCGCGTGCACGCCGAGCTCGCGAATGCGTCGGGCGATGAGGTGGCAATACTGCCCGCCCGCATTGAGGACGACGATCTGGTTCACCGGCGGTGCGACCCTACCGCGGACGTCCCAGCTTCTGCGCCTGCTGGAAGACCTTGCCCTCCGTTTTGATGGTCGGCGCGATGATGATTTCCGTTTGCTGCAGCTCACGGATCGACTGCGCGCCGACCGAGCCCATGCACGTCCGGATGGCCCCGACCAGGTTCAGCGTGCCGTCTTCGGTGAACGCCGGACCGAAGAGGATCTGCTCCAGCGACCCCGCGATGCCGACGCGAATGCGCGTGCCTCGCGGCAGGTTCGCGTGCGGCGTGGCCATGCCCCAGTGATAGCCGCGTCCCGGCGCCTCGACGGCGCGCGCGAACGCCGAGCCGATCATGACCGCGTCGGCGCCCGAGGCGAACGCCTTGCAGACGTCGCCGCCCGTGGTCATGCCGCCGTCGGTGATCACCGGGATGTAGCGGCCGGTCCGCTTGTAGTGGAAGTCGCGCGCGGCGGCTGCGTCCGCGGTCGCCGTCACCTGCGGCACGCCGAGACCGAGCACCTCGCGGCTCGTGCAGGCCGCGCCGGGACCGACGCCGATGAGTAGCGCATCCGCACCCACTTCCATCAGCTCAAGGCACGCCTCGTACGTCACGACGTTGCCGATGACCAGCGGGATGGCGAGCGACTTCTTCAGCTTGCGGAAATCCACCGGCGTGTATTCGGTGGCCACGTGACGCGCGGTGGTGACCGTCGACTGCACCACGAAGATGTCCGCGCCGGCCTCCTGCGCGATCTGTCCGAAGCGCTCGGCGCGCTGCGGGATCGAGGAGACCACGGCGGGCCCGCCACCCTTCTTGATCTCGCGGATGCGCTGGTGAATCAGCGCTTCCTTGATGGGCTCGCTGTAGATCGACTGGATGATCTTGGTGGCTTCTTCCTGGCTGGCGGAGACGATCCGGTCCAGGACCTCCTCGGGGTTGGCGTAGCGCGAGAACACGCCCTCGAGGTTGAGGACGGCGAGGCCGCCGAGGCGGCCCATCTCGACAGCGAGCTTGGGGCCGACGACACCGTCCATGGCGGCCGCAATGATCGGGATGTCGTAGCGATGACCGCAGAGCTCCCAGGAGATGTCCACTTCGTTGGGGTTGACGGTGAGACTGCCCGGGACGAGCGCGATATCGTCGAAGCCGTACGCCGCGCGCGCCTTGCGCCCTCTCCCCACCCACATCCCCATGTCGATCCTCCCGGTCTGGACGGCGTTTCTACCGGGGGCCCATCCCAAATATAGGGGCACCCGGCCGATCGATCACTAGATTTGGGGCAGTATAGCGGGGGGCCCCGCGGGTGTCAACGGAGCGCAGTGCGTCAGCGTCCTTGCGCCCGTGTCCACAGAATCCGCAGTCCCTCGAGCCCCAGGTCCTCGTTCACCTGATCGATGGAGCGGGCGACCCCGGCGATCAAGCGGGCGTTGCCCCCCGTGGCGACGACCTTGGGGTTGCCCGTCATCTCGGCCTTCATGCGGTCCACGAGGCCATCGACGAGCCCGGCGTAGCCGTAGACCACGCCCGACTGGATGTTCGTCACCGTATTGCGCCCGATCGCCTCCTTGGGTCGAACCAGCTCTACGCGGAACAGCCGAGCGGCGCGCGCGACGAGCGCCTCGGTCGAGATCGCGATGCCTGGGGCGATCGCGCCGCCAATGAACTCCCCCGCCGCGCTCACGCAGTCGAAGCGCGTCGTCGTGCCGAGGTCGACGACGATCAGCGGCGGCCCGTACAACGCCGAGGCGGCCACGCACATGATGACGCGGTCGGCGCCGACCTCACGAGGATGATCGACGACGAGCGGCATCGTCGTCGTCACACCGGGCTCGACGTTGAACGGGCTCACGTTGAAGTACTTCTCCGACATCCATTCGAGCGTCTGCTGGATCGGCGGGACGACGTTCGAGATCGCGACGCCTTCGATCTGTCGCGCCTCGATCGCGCGAGAGCGCAGCAGGGTCTCGATGAACATCCCGTACTCGTCCGCGGTCTGCTCGCGGCGCGTCGTGAGCCGCCACGAGACCCGCAGCCGCTCGCCGTCGTACACACCGACCTTCGTGTTCGTGTTGCCGACCTCGACGACGAGCAGCATCCTCAGACGACCTCGAGCTCACCCGCCACGACGCGGTGGCGGCGCTCGCCGTCCTGCAACACGAGAGCTCCGTCGACGTCGAGGTCCACCGCGACGCCGGTGACGCCGTCCACCGAGACGCGCCGCCCGATGGTGTCCGCAATGGCCAGCCAGTGCGCGCGGATCGGGGCGAGCCCGTCGCGCTCCAGCGTCGCGCGCCAGCCGTCGAACGCGTCGAGCGTTGCGGTGAGCACGGCGTCGCGCTCGACCTCGCGACCCGTCTCGAGCCAGACGGACGTCGCGCGCGCGGCCAATCCCGCCGGAAAGGTTCGCTGCGCAAGGTTGACGCCGATGCCGACCGCAATGACGCCTCCGCCTGCCGCGGCACCACCACCGGCGGCCGGCATCCGACTTTCGAGCAGAATGCCGGCGATCTTCCGGTCACGAACGAGGACGTCGTTCGGCCACTTCAGCCGGGCGCCCAGCTCGACCGTGCGCGCGAGCGCGTCCGCCACCGCGAGCGCGCTCGCCAGCGAGTAGCCGCCCCAGCACTCCGGCGGCACGCCGCGCGGGCGCACGAGCAGCGACATGAGCAGGCTGCTGCCCGGCGGGGCGTCCCACGCGCGGCCGCGCCGGCCCCGGCCGGCGGCCTGATAGTCGGCGACTACGACCGTGCGATCGGCGGCGCCTTGAGCCGCCAGATCGAACACCGTCCCCTGCGTCGAATCCACGCGCGGCAGGTGAACGATCGTCATCCCACCCACTCGAGGCTCGCCACCAGCTTGTCGCGCAACGCCTCCTGTGCCGCGACCTTCTCGCGCTCCTTTTCGACGATGTCGGCCGGCGCGCGCTCCGCGAACTCCGGGCGCGAGAGCTTGGCGCGGCCGAAGGCGATCGCTTCCTCCGCGCGCCGGATCTCCTTCTCCAGTCGCTGACGCTCCGCGGCGAGGTCGACCACGCCCTCCAGCGAGACGTAGAGCTCGGTCGCGCCGACCACGCCGAGCGCGGAGCTGCGCGGACGGCTCGCGCGCGAATCGACGGTCAGCGTGGCGCGCGCCAGCGATTGCACGAGCGCCGCGTGCTCGCGCAGGAGCGGCGTATGCGCCGCGGAGGACTTCGCGGTCACGGCCAGCGTGATGCCCGGCGGCACGCGCATCTCGCCGCGGATATTGCGGATCGCGGTGACCACGCCCATGACCACGGCCATGTCGCGGTCCGCGGCCGCGTCGAGCTGACGGCGCGTCGCCGTGGGATACGGCGCGATCATGATCGAGTCGCCGTCGTGCGGCAGCCGCTGCCAGATCTCTTCGGTGATGAACGGCATGAACGGATGGAGCAGACGCAGCGTCGCCTCCAGCGTCGTCACGAGCGCGTGCTGGGTGGCCAGGCGGCGCGCCGGGTCGTCGGTGCGGTAGAGATCGAGCTTGGCGATCTCGAGGTACCAGTCGCACAGCTCGCTCCACACGAACTGATAGAGCGTCGCCGTCGCATCGCTGAAGCGATAGCTCGCGAGGGCGGCGCGAACCTCCGTCGTGGTCGCGGCCAGCCGGCTCGCGATCCACCGCGCAGCCGGGTCCGGCCGGGCGCGGCGCGCAGCGCGCGCGTCGTAGCCCTCGAGGTTCGAGAGCACCAGGCGCGAGGCGTTCCACAGCTTGTTGGCGAAGTTGCGCGAAGACTCGAGGCGGTCCTCGGTGATCCGCACGTCGCGCACGCTCGGCGCCGCCAGACCGGCCATCGTGAAGCGCAGGGCGTCGGTGCCGTACTTGTCCATCAGCAGGAGCGGGTCAACGACGTTGCCCTTGGTCTTCGACATCTTCTGGCCTTCGGGATCGCGCACGAGCGTGTGGATGTAGACGTCGCGGAAAGGCACCTGCCGCATCACGTGCACGCCGAACATCGCCATGCGCGCGACCCAGAAGAAGATGATGTCGTACCCGGTGACGAGCAGCGAGGTCGGATAAAAGGTCTTCAGCTCGGGCGTCTTGTCCGGCCAGCCCAGCGTGGAGAACGGCCAGAGTCCCGACGAGAACCACGTGTCGAGCACGTCGGGATCCTGGCGGACGGGCCCCTTGCACTTCGGACACTGGGTGAGATCGGTCGCCGAGACGTGGACAGAGCCGTCGCGTTCGCAGTACCAGGCGGGGATGCGGTGGCCCCACCAGAGCTGCCGCGAGATGCACCACGGCCGGATGTTGTTCATCCAGTGGTTGTACGTCTTCGTCCAGCTGCGCGGGATGATCCGGATCGTGCCCGTGCGCACCGCGGACGCCGCCTTGCGCGCGAGCGGCTTGACGTTGACGTACCACTGCTTGGAGACGAGCGGCTCGACCACCGTCTTGCAGCGGTAGCAGACCCCGACGGCATGGCGATACGGCTCGATGCGCTCGATGAGACCGAGCGCCTGCATGTCTTCGACGATCTTCTTACGCGTCTCGAATCGATCCATGCCGGCGTACTTGCCCGCGGCGGCCGTCATCTTGCCGTCGAAGCCGATGACCGTGCGGATCGGCAGCTTGTGGCGACGGCCGATCTCGAAGTCCGTGGGATCGTGGCCGGGCGTGACTTTGATCACGCCGGTGCCGAACTTCGGGTCGACCGCGGCATCGGCCACGACCTTGACGCGGATGGTGCCGTCCACCGACGGGATGTCGAGCGTCTTGCCGACGTACTTGCGGTAACGCTTGTCCTTCGGATGCACCGCGAGACCCGTGTCTCCGAGCTTCGTCTCGGGTCGCACGGTGCCGAGCGTGAGCGGGCCGTACTTGATGTAGACGAACTCCGCGTCGCGCTCCTCGCGCTCGACCTCGAGGTCGGACAGCACCGTCTGGCAGCGCGGGCACCAGTTCACGATGTAGTCGTCGCGATAGATGAGCTTTTCCTTGTACAGCCGGACGAACACTTCGCGCACGGCGCGCGAGAGTCCGGCGTCCATCGTGAAGCGCTCGCGTGACCAGTCGCACGAGGCGCCCAGGCGCTTGAGCTGGTGAACGATGGCGCCACCCGACTCGTCCTTCCACCGCCAGACGCGACGCAGGAATTCTTCGCGGCCGACCTCGTCCTTGGTCTTGCCCTCGGCCGCCAACTGACGCTCGACGACGACCTGCGTGGCGATTCCCGCGTGATCGGTGCCCGGCTGCCAGAGCGTGTTGTACCCATCCATCCGCTTCATGCGGGTCATCACGTCCTGCAGCGTCATGTCGAGCGCGTGGCCCATGTGCAGCGAGCCGGTGACGTTCGGCGGTGGCATGACGATCGAGAACGACTTCTTCTTCGACGACGGCTCGTAGCGGAAGTAGCCGTTCTTTTCCCAGACCGGATACCACCGCGCCTCGACGGCGGCGGGTTCGTAACGGTCGGAAATCGGAGCGGTGTCGCCGGAATGGTCGTTCATGCGCGGTGCGTCATTGTAAACGGAGCGTGAGGCCGGTGCCAACCGTAGGTGGGCTGTCGTAGATGCGTGTGGCTGCGTGGTAACGGAGCGTGAGGCCAGTGCCAACCGTGGGTGGGCTGTTGTAGATGGGCCCGGCTCCGCCAACGGCGTTGATGCGGGCGGGCGCCGACCGTGGCTGTCCCGCTACTGCAGCACCGGCGCCGCGGCGGCGAGACGCCAACGGACTCCGGCGCGGCGGAACGTCAGGTTCCATGGGCGACGATCGGGGGTCGTGGCCGCGATCGAGACCGTCTCGCGCACGCCGTCGGCGGCGTCGCAAGCGGGATCGGGCACGAGCGCCGGCAAGCGCGCGCGCAGCGCCGGATCGGGCACGACGGTCGACAGCGTCGGCTCGTCGCCCTCGGCGAGCGCGGTGAACAGCCGCGCGACCGCGGTGTGCAGCTCACGGTGCCAGGCATTGTGCTGTTGGCGACTCACGCGCGTCAGCGTGCCCTGGCCGGGTGCGAGGCGGTACACATCCTCCTGCTCGGTCTGCCCGTCGCAGCCCGGCGTCCATCCCGGATAGTGAAGCTCGTAGCGCAGGCGCAGCTCAGCGCCACGCATACCCCAGGCGCGCGCGTAGAGGCCCTCGGGAAACAGGACCGCCGTCGACCAGGTAACCTGCACACCGTCGGCGTGCCCGCGCACGAGATCGACCCGAAGCGGCCGGGTGCCGCGGCCCGACGCCGAGCCCTCCCAGGTGGCGAGAAATTGCGGCTCGCCGGTGCTTGTGAGCGGCGTGACGCTCGGCCGGCCCTCGCGGTACATGGTGGCCAGCAGCGCCGCCTCGTCGCGCAGGGGCCCGTACACACGCACGCTGTTGCCGCTGCCGGCCTCCGTCAGCCGGAACGCGCCGACCACCAGGCGGCCCAGCCGCGTCAGCCGGAACTGCGCGCCGCCCCACGCATCGCCGAAGGCATCGAGGCGGTCTTGAAGGAACTCGGAGGACGCGAAGACGCCGCCCGAGGCGAGGCTCTCGACCACCTCGTCGTCGAGCAGCGCGTAGATGTCGCGGTACGTCTCGGCCGGATTGCCGGGATCGAGGTCACCGAGCGCGAGACGGGACGACGCGAGCTCGCGGAAGCGCTCGAGACGATCTGGCGCGGCGCCCGTCCGTGCGCGCGCCGCGGCCAGCGTGGACGTCGCGGCGATCGTCAGCAGGAGGGCGGCGAGGACGAGGTGCGTCCGGCGCCGGAGTCGCGTCACGAGGGTATGGTACAACAGTCGCGTGACGTGGCCAGCGGTGCGGGTCCTCGACCGCTATCTGATCACCGAGCTCCTCTCTCCCTTCGGCTTTGGGCTGGCCCTCTTCACGTTCTTCCTCATCATCGATCGGATCTATCACCTGACCGAGCTCGTCATCACCAAGGGCGTGCCGTTCCATCTGGTGCTCGAGCTGCTGGTGTTCATGATGCCGTCCTTCCTCGCCCACACCCTGCCCATGGCGCTGCTGGTCGCGGTGCTGCTGGCAGGCGGGAGGATGGCCGGCGACCTGGAAGTCATCGCCTTCAAAGCGGCCGGGGTGAGCGTGCTGCGGCTGTTCCGTCCCATCGTGATGGCGGCGGCCGTGGTGATGATGGCCACCGCGCTGCTCACGCTGGTCGTGAACCCGCTGGCGAACGAAGAGCTCCAGCGGCAGCTGTTTCGAATCTTCCAGACCCGTGCGGTGACGGGCGTGCAGGAGCGGGTCTTCAATGCCACCTTCGGCGACATCATCATCTACGTCGAAGACGTCAGCGCCTCGCAGGTCGCGCTGCGCGGGCTGCTCGTCTCCGACGAGCGTGACCCGAAGATCTCGCGCATCATCACGGCGCGCGAGGGGCGCCTGCTGACCGACGAGGCCAATCGCCGGATCACGCTGCGGCTGATCAACGGCGCCGTCAACGAGGCGGACGTGCTGCCGGCCTCGCCGCCCCGCTTGCCCGGCGTCGAGCAGAACCCCACGGGCGGCGCGGCGGCGCCGTCGCGCTACCGGTACACCAACTTCGCGATCTACGACATGAGCCTGTCCGTCGACGCGCCGCTCAAGAGCGCCGCCCGCGTCGAGAAGCCCGAGAAAGACCTGCGGCTCACCGCGCTGCTCGCGCGCATTGCCGAGCTGCGCGACGACACGCACGGCCGTGTTCCCTACCAGGTGGAGCTGCACAAGCGCTTCGCCTTCCCGGCCGCCGCGCTCGTCTTCGCGCTCGTCGCGTTCCCGCTGGCCGTGCGCTCGCACCGCGGCGGCCGCTCGATCGCGCTCGCCGCGAGCCTGGTGATCCTCGTCTCCTACTACATGGTCATGACCTCGCTGGAGGGGTTCGCGCTACGCGAGGCGATTCCCGCCTGGGTTGCCATCTGGACCCCGAACATCGTGTTCGCGTCCATCGGCGCCACGCTGCTCGTCATCACGACTCGAGAGTGGCGGCCGCCACGCGTGACGTTTCTCTGGCGCGTTCTCGACCGCGTGCGTGCGCTCCGGCCGGGCGCGGCGGAGACAGACACCGAGTCGGCGCGGGTCGGCCGCGGCCCCACCGACTCCACGCACATCCTCGACCGGTACCTGATCCGTGAGTTTCTGACGTTTGCCGGCATCGGCCTCGCCGTGGCGGCGGCGCTCTACGTCATCGTCGACCTGGGCGATACGCTCAACCGCTTCCTGCGCGTCAAGCCGCCGCTCACCTACATCCTCGAGCACTTCCTCTACCGCCTGCCGGCGGCGTTGCACCAGGGCCTGCCCGTCATCATGCTGGTGGCCACGATCTTCCTGTTCCTCTCGCTGAGCCGGTTTCACGAGCTGACCGCAATGAAGGCCGCCGGCATCAGCCTCTATCGGGCGAGCGCGCCGGTGCTGCTGATGGGCCTCTCGGTCGCCGTCAGCGCGATGCTCTTCCAGGAGCTGTTCTTGCCGCGGCTCAACGAGCTCGGGGAGGAGGTGGATCGCGTGAAGATCCGCGGTCAGCTCCCGCGCCACCTGCAGTCGCGCCAGCGGTTGTGGGTGCGGAGCGCCGACAGTCGCTTCTACCGCGTGGAGTTGCTGAGCCCGCAGACCAACGATCTGTACGGCGTCACGATTCTCGAGGTCGATCGGCAGTTCCGTCTCCTCAACCGCCTCGATGCGCGACAGGCGCACTGGACCGAGTCGGGCTGGGAGCTGCGCGACGGCGCGTTCCGCGAGATCGAGAAGGGCGGCACCGTGCAGACCGTGCCGTTCACGCTGACCGCGCTGGACCTCGCGGAGGACATCGAGGAGTTCACACGCATCCACAAGGACTTCGAGTCGATGAGCTACTGGGAGCTGCGCGACTACGTCGCCCGGCTCGAGGCGGCGGGCTTCCACGCCAAGAAGTACCTTGTCGCCCTGTACTCCAAGCTGTCCTTTCCACTCGTGAACCTCGTGATGGTGCTCGTCGCCATTCCCTTCGCGCTGCAATCGCCGCGCGGCGGCCGCCTGTTCGGCGTCGGGCTCGCCATCGCGATCATGGCGGGATATCTGGTCGTGCACTACGTCGCGCTGGCCTTCGCGCGCGCCGACCTGCTGCCGCCGTTCGTTGCCGCGTGGACGGCGAACATCATCTTCTTCGGGATCGGCACCTCGCTGTTCCTCCGCGCGCGCACCTAGCGCGGCCGCGTCGTTCGCGCCTCGTCCTCACGCGTGCCGCGGCCCGCGCACGCGTGTGAGCCGCCATGCGACGACGGCCACGACCAGCGACGGCAGCCACACCCACCGGGCTTCGCTGGCGAGCACCGCCGCGCCGCGCGCGGTGAGGAAGCGCGAGATGCCGAGCGGCGAGACCGCGATCGGGCGCCACGGCAGGTAGTAGCGCTCCGCATCGAATGGGGCGAAGAAGGCGATCCCGATCCCACCGTCCGTCATCGCATCGAGGAAGCCGTGCGACGCCGTAGCGAGGAACAGGTAGAGCCAGAGCCACACCCGCGTGCCGCTCGGGACGAGGACCCGGGCCAGGATTGCGGCCAGCGCGGCGGCAAACGCAAGGGAGTGGGTCAGGCCCCGATGGCCGAGCATGGATCCGAGCGGCACGCCGAAAAAGAATCCGAGCACGTCGGCGTCGGGCGCGACCGCGCACAGCGCGCCGGCCCACCACGCCCGCGCCGGCCACGCCACGCGCCGGAACGCCGGGCCCAGCGCGAGCGCGACCACGGCGTGCGACATGATCGTGGGCATCGGGGAGCGGACGCGCTCAGCGCGCGCCGGAGAGCGTACGCAGCGCTTCTTCGAGGCGCCGCTGCTCGGCGCCGTACGCGGCCCAGTCCCCGCGTCGCAAGGCCTCCTGCGAGCGCGTCCAGGCTTCCCACGCGCGATGGGCCGTCGCGCGGTCGACGGCCCCGGTCGCGGGCGGCGTGGCCGGCGCTCCCGCCGCGGCCGGCCCCGCGGCGGCCACGCTGGGCGCCACACGCCCGGTGAAGATGCGCGCCAGCGATTGCTCGAGCGTCGGCTCCATCGCGATCTGGTTGCCGTACGCGACGATCACGCGCCGCAGCTCCGGCAGCGCGCCCTGCTCGGCCGCGAGATAGAGCGGCTGCACGTAGATCAGCGACTGCTCGATCGGAATGGCGAGCAGCGAGCCGCGGATGACGGTGGAGCCGCGCTGGTTCCACAGCGAGAGCTGCTGCGAGATGACGGGATCCTGGTCGATGCGCGCGTCGACGAGCCGCGGCCCGTACACGTTCTTCTGCTTGGGGAAGTTGTAGACGATCAGCCGGCCGTAGTTCGGCGGATCCGAGCGGGCGGCCAGCCACGCGATCATGTTGTCGCGGCGCGCGGGGTTGAAGAGCGTCAGCAGGATGAACTCTTCCTTGGCCTCGCCGGGCAGCCGCATGATCGTGAAGTAGGGCTCCATCTCCCGATCGCGGCCGTCGATGCTTCGCCGCGGCACCGCCCACAGGTCCTCTTTGTTGTAGAAGACCTGGGGATTCTCCATGTGGTAGACGGCGTGCTTCCGCGCCTGGATCGCGAAGAAGTCCTCGGGGTACCGGATGTGTCGCCGCAAGTCCGCGGGCATCGAGTCGAGCGGCTGCAGCAGTCCCGGGAAGGCCGCCCCATACGCCCGCACGATCGGGTCGGTGCCGTCGGCGATATAGAAGCGGACCCGGCCGTCGTACGCGTCGACGGTGACCTTGACGGAATTCCGGATGTAGTTGCCGATGCCACGGACCGGATCCGAGTACGGATAGCGGTCGGTGGTCGTGTAGCCATCGAGCATCCAGACCAGCCGCCCGTCGTCCGTCACGACGATGTAGGGATCGCGATCGAAGCGGAAGAACGGAGCGATGAGGCGCACGCGGTCGACCACCGTGCGGTAGATCAGGATGCGACTGTCGGCCGTGAGGTCATCCGAGAGGATGATCTTCGGCTCACCGAAGCGTGCGGCGAAGAGCAGGCGCCTGGCCCACGAGCCGATCGGAATACCGCCCTCGCCCTGATAGCGCGTGTAGACGTTCTGATCGCCGGCGGGATAGTCGAGCTCCTGCGAGCGTGTGCGCACCAGCGCGTACTCGTTCGCGGATTCCCCGTAGTAGATTTCGGGCCGGCTCACTTTCGTGAAGCCGTCGGAGGCGCGCGGCGGGATGTCCTTGACGAAGAACTCGGGCAATCCCTCGGGGGTGATGCGGTTTACGGGGCCGACGACGACGCCGTAGCCGTGCGTGTACGTCAGGTGCTCGTTGATCCAGTTGCGCCCGCCCTGCAGGTGTTGGTGCGAGAGCTCGCGGGGCGAGAGCATGAGCTGGCGGTATTCGCCGTTGACGATGTAGCGGTCGTTGTCGATGTCCTGGAACTTGTAGTAGGTCCGGATCTCCTGCAGCTGCGCGAACGTGCGGAGCAGCGGGCGGTAGTCCCAGAGGCGGATGTTCTTGAGCGTGACCTCGTTGCGCGCCAGCGCCCGCGCGTCGAGCGCCTCGTCCGCGGGGAATTCCTTTTCCTGGATGCGGTCGAGGCCGTACGCCGCGCGGGTCATCCGGATGTTGTGCTCGAGGTACGGCCGCTCCGCGGCGAGCTCGTTGGGCGCCACCCGCAGCCGCTGCAAGAACGCCGGGTACATGCCGAGCCCGACGACCCAGACGACGAGCAGCGCCGCGCCGGCGCCCGCGACCAGTCGCAGCCCCGACCGCATCACCTGCGCCGCGCACGCCACGGCCGCCAGCGCGGCCAGCACGGCCAGCGCGCCGAGCATCGGCAGCGTGGCGTGCACGTCGGTATAGGACGCCCCGAACACGAGGCCGCGCGGCGAGAGGACGATTTCGTAGCGCTCGAGCCAGAACCCGACGGCCTTGAGGGCGAGCAGCGCGGCGCCGAGCAACAACAGATGCGTGCGCGCGCCGGCAGCCAGCCGCGGCCCGCGCGTGGTGAGCACGAAGCTGCGCTGCAGCACGTAGACGGCGAGCGTCAGGACGGCGGTGCCGGCCACCAGCGCCATGGCCCACGTGTGCAGCAGCCGCCAGAACGGCAGGAAGAATACGAACATCCCGATGTCGAGGCCGAACACGGGGTCCTTGATGCCGAACGGCGGGCCGTTGAGGTAGCCGAGGATGATTTCCCAATGCGCGCTCGCGCGAAGCCCGGACACGATCGCGATCATCAGCATGACGATCGGCAGGAAGCGCCGGATGAGCGGTTCGATGACCACCCGACCCGGCAGCCCGAGTTGGTCTTCGAGCTCCCAGAGCACGTCGGGGGCGGCCGTACGGGCGGCAAGCGTGAGGTTCGCCCACAGGAACAGGGCGACGACGAGCGCGACGGCGCCGAAGAGGCTGCCGCGCAGCGACAACGTGGTCAGGAAAACCTGGCTGTAGCCGACCTCCTGGAACCACAGCCAGTCGGTGTAGAGCGGCACGAGCTGCAGCAACATCGCCAGCACCACCAGCGCGACTGCGAAGAACGCCAGGGGCTGAGGAGAGCGCATCGGCCGCGCCCGATGGGCGGCGCTACGTCCCGTGTCGCCACGAGGCGAGGTATGACTCCTGCTCCGCGGTCAGGTCGTCGATCTCGACGCCCATCGACGCCAGCTTGAGCCGCGCAATCTCGAGGTCGATTTCACGCGGCACGACGTACACCTTGCGCGCGAGCGTCGACGACTTTTTTGCCATGAACTCCGCCGACAGCGCCTGGTTGGCGAAGCTCATGTCCATGACGGCGGCCGGATGGCCCTCGGCCGAGGCCAGGTTGATGAGCCGGCCTTCGCCGAGCACAAACAGCCGCCGTCCGCCCGCGAGCTGGAACTCCTCGACGAACGGCCGCACCGCACGGCGCCCCTGCGCGAGCCTGGCAAGGCCCTCGAGGTCGATCTCCACGTTGAAGTGACCCGAGTTGGCGAGGATCGCGCCATCCTTCATCCGCGCGAAGTGCTCCTTGCGGATGACCGACGTGTTGCCCGTCACGGTCACGAAGACATCGCCCACCGCCGCCGCGTCGGGCATCTTCATGACGGAGAATCCGTCCATGACCGCCTCGAGCGCGCGCATCGGCTCGACCTCGGTCACGATGACGTGGGCGCCCATGCCCTTGGCGCGCGTGGCCACGCCGCGCCCGCACATGCCGTAGCCGGCCACCACGACCGTCCTGCCGGCCAGCAGGACGTTCGTGGCGCGCAGGATGCCGTCGATCGTCGACTGCCCCGTCCCGTAGCGATTGTCGAACAGGTGCTTGGTGTCGGCATCGTTCACGGCGATGACCGGGAACGCCAGAACTCCTTCCTTCTCCATCGCACGCAGCCGGATGACGCCGGTCGTCGTCTCCTCGGTGCCGCCGATCACCTCGCGGACGAGGTCGCGGCCGAGATTGTTCTCGCCGTGCAGCTGCGAGATCAGGTCGGCGCCGTCGTCCATCGTGATCTGCGGGCGCGTCTTGAGCACGGCCTCGAGATGGCGGTAGTACGTGGCGTTGTCCTCGCCCTTGTGGGCGTAGACGGGGATGTCGTATTCCTTGACGAGCGCCGCCGCCGTGTCGTCCTGCGTGGACAGCGGATTCGACGCGCACAGCGCGACCTGCGCGCCACCAGCCTTGAGCGTGAGCATCAGCACCGCCGTCTCGGTGGTCACGTGCAGGCAGGCGCCCAGACGCAGCCCCTTGAGCGGCTGCTCCTTGGCAAAGCGCTCGCGCACCTGCCGCAGGACGGGCATCGACTGCTCCGCCCACTCGATCTTGAGTCGCCCCTCCGGCGCGAGCCCGAGGTTCTTCACGTCGTGGTCGACCATGGTGGCCGTGATCCTTTCCGAGACGGAGAAACGGGCCGGTGCGCGTTTGCGCCCGGCCCGTTCGCCGTCAGTCCTGAGCGGTGCTAAATCCGCGCGTCGTCCCGGAGATCTTTCACGCGATCGGTGCGCTCCCAGCTGAAGTCCGGCTCCGTGCGGCCGAAATGCCCGTAGGCGGCCGTCTTCTTGTAGATCGGGCGCCGCAGATTCAGATACTTGATGATCCCCGCGGGCGTGAAGTCGAAGTGCCGCCGGATCAGCTCCTCCAGACGGCCGTTCGACACCTTGCCGGTGCCGAACGTCTCGACCATGATCGACACGGGCTCGGCGACGCCGATTGCGTAGGCGACCTGCACCTGCGCGCGGTCGGCCAGGCCCGCCGCCACGATGTTCTTGGCGACGTGGCGAGCCATGTAGCACGCGGAGCGGTCGACCTTCGTCGGGTCCTTGCCCGAGAACGCGCCGCCGCCGTGCGGGCACGAGCCACCGTAGGTGTCCACGATGATCTTGCGTCCGGTGAGGCCCGTGTCGCCCATCGGCCCGCCCGTCACGAAGCGTCCGGTCGGGTTGATGTGGAAGGTGCACTTCTTGGTGTCGATGAGCTCGCGTGGGATCGTCGGCAGGATCACCTGCTCGATCATGTCCGTGCGGATGCGGTCGGCGCTCGCCTCGGCGGCGTGCTGGGTGGAGATCACGACCGTCTCGACCGCGACCGGCTTGCCGTCGACGTAGCGCACGCTGACCTGCGACTTGCCGTCGGGGCGCAGGTAATCGACGGCGCCCGACTTGCGCCGCTCGGAGAGCCGCTGCACCAGCTTGTGCGCCAGCATGATGGGCAGCGGCATGAGCTCGGGGGTCTCGTTGCAGGCGTAGCCGAACATGAGGCCCTGGTCGCCCGCGCCGAGATTGTCGACGCCCATCGCGATGTCGGACGACTGCTCGTCGATGGCCGCGATGACGCCGCACGTCTCGTAGTCGAAGCCGTACTTGGCGCGGGTGTAGCCGATCTCTTTGATCGTTTCGCGCGCCACCCGTGGGATGTCCACGTAGCAGTTGGTGGTGATCTCGCCCGCGACGACGACCAACCCCGTGGTCAAGAGCGTCTCGCACGCCACGCGCCCGGTCGGATCCTGGCGGATGATCGCGTCGAGGACCGCGTCGGAGATCTGATCGGCGATCTTGTCGGGGTGACCTTCGGTCACCGACTCCGACGTGAACAGGTACTCATCGCGCGCCATCGGCAAAGCCTCCTGAAGGGCGAATTCGCGCCACTGTAGCACGCCTGGTCGCGGGCTCTCAAGGCAAAGGCCCCTGCATGCGGCGTTTCAGCTCGTCGAGAATCGGCACGCTCCAGGGATCCCGGTTGCGCAGCACGGCGAGGTAATAGGACGTCCACTGCCCGACGTACACGAGCGTCAACAGCCGCGCGAAGCGGCCGGCACCGCGTCCGCGGACCTCGCTGACGCCGCCGGCGCTCGGGGTGATGAGGTCGCGCACCACCTCGAAGCGCCGCGCGATCTCGCGTGCTTCGTCGGCGTCGCGCAGCAGGACCGCGTGCAGGTCCTTGGCCGCGGGCGGCTGCCACGCCTCGATCTCGTTGTGGTTCATTTCCGGCAGCACGCCGGCGATGGCGAACGTCTTGGCGTTCTCCTCGATGTCCGTTTTCCAGCGATAGGCGACCGCGCCCGTGTCGGGGCCGCCGTAGATCGCGGGCAGCCGGTCGCCGATCGCCAGCGCCAGGCGCTTGGCCTCGTTACCGGCGGTCGGCCGCTCCGGCGCCAACTCGGGGCCGAGCGTCTCGAGGGCCGCGACCGCCTCGTCCACGTCGGTCGGCGCCACCACCGCGATGCCCGCCTCGGCCAGCAGCGCGATCGCGGGGAACGACAGATAGCCGAGGGCCATGCGCGGCATCAGACCGCCGGGCAGCGCGACGCGCGGGCATCCGGCCGCGGTCGCGCGCGCGGCCAGCGCGCCGCCGGCGGTCAGGGCGGCGACGGGAACCCTACGGGCGACCGCCGCGTCGAACGCGGACAGCGCCTCGGCGGTGTCGCCGGAGTAGGACGACACGAGCACGAGGGCGTCGGCTCCGGCGACGGCGGGCAGCCCATAGCCGCGGTGCACGACGATCGGCACGTCGACGCGGCCGCCCGCGCAGGCGGCGAGCAAGTCGGCGCCGGCCGCGGAGCCTCCCATCCCGGCAAGCACGACGACACGGGGCCGCCGCACTGTGAGTGGCGGGGTGGCGGCCAGCGTCCGGGCCGTGCGGCACTGCGCGGGGAATTCGGCGAGCACGCGACGCGTGTCGTGGCGGTCGATCTGCGCCAGCGCGCGGAGATCGTCGAGGCTCACGCGGCGATCATTCGCGATCGATGTCGCGGTGGACCACCGTCGGCGACAGGCCGAGCCCCTCGATCGACGGACGCAGCTCCTCGACGAGGGCCACCGAGCGGTGCCGGCCGCCGGTGCAGCCGACCGCGATCGTCAAGTACGCCTTGCCCTCGCGCTGGTAGGCGGGCAGCACGAAGCGCAGGAAGTCGTCGATGCGCCGCAGGAGCTCGCGACTCTCCTCGTGCTGCATCACGAACTCGCGCACCTCGCGCTCGCGGCCGTCGAGCGGACGCAGCTTTTCGACGAAATGCGGATTCGGCAGGAACCGCACGTCGAACACGAGATCGGCGTCGAACGGCACGCCGTGCTTGAAGCCGAAGGACACGAGCGACACGGCCAGGCCGGGCCGCTCCTTCGGCGTCACGTACGCTTCGATCAGCTTGTCCTTGAGCTGGTGCACCGTGAGATTGGAGGTATCGACGATCCGATCGGCCACCTCGCGCACGGTGGACAGCGCCTTGCGCTCGGCCCGGATGCCGTCGAGCACGTTGCCGTCGGGCGCGAGCGGATGACGCCGCCGCGTTTCGCGATAGCGGCGCACCAGCGCTTCCTCGTTGGCCTCGAAGAAGACGACCTCCACGGCATGGCCGCGCTGCCGCAGCGCGATCAGCGCGTCCAGCAGGTGGCTGAGGTACTCGCCTTCCCGCACGTCGACGCCCAGGGCGACGCGGTCGCGCTTGTCACCGGCGCGGGCGACGAGGTCCGCGAACGTCGGCATGAGCGTGGTGGGCAGGTTGTCGACACAGAAGAATCCCATGTCCTCGAAGCACTTGATCGCGTACGACTTGCCGGCTCCGCTGAGGCCCGTGATGACCACAAAGGAGATCGGCGTCGCCATGGCGGACGCGGCAGTCGCTAGCGTCGCTTCGGCGCGAGACGCCGCTGGTGCGAGGGCAGGATCCCGAGCTCCTCGCGGTATTTCGCCACGGTCCGGCGTGCGATGGTCAGGCCCCGGCCTTTGAGGATCAGGGCCACCTCCTGGTCGGAGAGCGGCTTGGAGGGATCTTCGTTGGCGAGCAGATCCTGGATCATCTTCTTCACGGACACGGACGAGACCATCTCGCCGTCGCCGGAGGCGATGCCCGAGTGGAAGAAGAACTTCAGCTCGAAGAGCCCCTGCGGCGTCTCGACGTACTTGTTCGTCGTGACGCGGCTGATCGTCGACTCGTGCATGCCGATGTCTTCGCCCACATCGCGCAGCGACAGCGGGCGCAGATACGGCAGGCCCTTGTCGAGGAACTCGCGCTGGAACTTCACGATGGACTGGGTCACCTTGCGCAGCGTGCGCTGGCGCTGGTCCACCGACTTGATGAGCCACAGCGCGGAACGCAGCTTCTGGTCGACGTACTGCCGGGCCTCGCCGTCGGCCGAGTTGCGCAGCAGCGAGCGATAGAGCGAGTTCACGCGCAGGCGCGGGATGCCGTCCTCGTTGAGGACCACGACGTACTCGCTGCCCATCTTGTGGACGACGACGTCCGGCACGATGTAGCGCGAGTCGTTGCCGCCGAAGCGCCGGCCCGGCTTCGGCTCCAGCCCCATGATCTCCTCGACCGACTCCATGATCCGGTCGAGCGGCAGCTTGAGCGCGCGTGCGATGTCGGGATAGCGGCGCCGGCTGAGGTCCTCGAAGTGCTCTTCGACGATCTCCACCGACACGGGGTCGGGGTTGGGATCGGCTTTGAGCTGGATGAGCAGGCACTCCTGGATCGAGCGCGCGGCCACGCCGGGCGGGTCGAACGCCTGGACGAGCTTGAGGACCTTGGCGACCTCCTCCACCGTGGTCTCGCAGCGCTGCGCGATCTCCTCGTCGGACGCGCGCAGGTAGCCGTCCTCGTCGAGGTTGCCGATGATCTCGGTGCCGATGCGGCGCACCAGCGGATCGTCGGTGGCATAGCGTAGCTGCTCGTCGAGGTGATCGGTGAGCGAGGACACCGAACGCACCATGTTCTCGAACGGCAGATCTTCGCGGTCTTCCTGCGCCACGAGCGAGCGCTCCTCGTGGTCGTCGAACATGACCGCGGTCAGGTCGAACGGCAGATCGTCCGTCTGACGCTCGGTCGTCGGCGCCGGCGCCGCCTCGCTGCTGAGCGGCTCGGCGGGGGGCGCCGTCGGCACGTCGGGCGGCGCGTCCTTGCCCTCCGGCTGCTCGGCCGTCTCGGGCTGCACCTCCTCGAGCAGCGGATTCTCGAGGAGCTCCTTCTGCACGACTTCCTGCAGCTCGAGGGTGGACAGCTGCAGCAGCTGGATAGCCTGCTGGAGCAGCGGCGTCATGACGACTCGCTGGCTCTGTCGAAGCGAGAGGCGGGTTTCCATTGCCATAGGCGTTCTCTGCCCGGAACCTAGAGGGCGAACTTCTCGCCGAGATAGATTTCTCGGGCTATCGGATTGCTGGCGATCTCGCTCGCCGTGCCTGACACGAGGATCTTTCCGTCGTACAGGATGTACGCGCGATCGGTGATCGCGAGCGTTTCACGTACGTTGTGGTCGGTGATGAGGATGCCGATTCCGCGATCGCGCAGACGTCCGATGATCTCCTGGATGTCGCCGATCGCGATCGGATCGATGCCGGTGAACGGCTCGTCGAGCAGCAGGTACTGCGGCGAGGTGACGAGCGCGCGCGTGATCTCCAGGCGGCGCCGCTCACCGCCCGACAGCGTGAAGGCCGGATACGGCGCGAGCGCCGTCAGGTCCAGCTCGGCCAGGAGCTCGCGCGCGCGTGCGCGCCGCTCGTCGACCGGCAGATCGAGCGTCTCGAGGATGGCGAGCAGGTTTTCCTCGACGGTCAGCTTGCGGAAGACCGATGACTCCTGGGGCAGGTACCCGACGCCCATGCGGCAGCGCTGGTACATCGGCAGCGAGGTGATCTCCTGCCCCTCGAGAAAGATGCGACCCCCTTCGGTGGGCAGCAGGCCGACCATCATATAGAAGGACGTCGTCTTGCCGGCGCCGTTGGGGCCGAGCAGACCGACGACCTCACCGCGCTGGATGTCCAGGGAGACGTTGTCCACGACCTTGCGGGTCTTGAACCACTTCGCCAGATCCTGGGCGACCAGGCCTTCCATTCAGTTCTCGCACGTCACCGACGCCGGACGCGCCGCCACGGTGGTCGTTGTCTGCGTCGTCGCGCCCGCCGTATCGGCCGTCTTCTCCTCCCTGGGAAAGAACACGCCCTTCACGCGCTCTCGCGGGCCGCCCTGCACGACCGAGCGGTCCTGCGAAAGGAAGATCGTGATCGTCTCGCCGCTCACGACGTTGTCCGCTTGCCAGACGCGGGCGTTGCCGAGCAGGACGACCCGCTGGTCCAGGTCGTGATACTCCGCCCGCTGCGCGGTACCGGTGCGGCAATCGCGCGTGATGATTCGCACCGCGCCGGTCGAGACCGTTCTCATGATCTTGTCGCCGCGCTCGTCGAGATAGACCTCCATGCGGTCGGCATACTGCACGGAGCCGTTCTGGCGCGCCACGACGTTGCCGGTGAAGACGACCAGCCCTTCCTTGCCGAAGCGCTCCATCTTGTCGGCGTCGACCGTCACGGGCTGCGAGCGATCGTCCTTGGCCTGCGCGCGCCGTGTCGCGGCGGGCGCCGCCGAGGGATCGGGTGCGGACTTGGTCGGTGCGGGCTTCGCCGGCGACTTGGCCGGCGGCTGACCGCTGGCGGCCGCGGGGAGCGCCGCGATCGCCACAACCCCGGCGAGCGTACACAGTCGCCTCATCGCGCCGGCGCGCTCATGAACGTCGCTCGCACACGGCCGGTCACCGTCGCGGTCTCGTCGTCGGTCGTCATGTCGAACGCCGTGCCCCGGACGACCGACCCGTCGCGCGAGAGCGTCACGGGCTCATCCGTCCAGAGCCGCTGGGCGTCCGCATCCCAGCGGATGACGCTGGTGTCCATGCGCAGCCCGTCGCTCGACGTGATGACGACGTTCTTCCGCACCTCGACGTTCTTCGTGTTCTGATCGAGATCGCCTTCCTCGCCCAGAATGGTCCAGGAGCGATCCTTCTGAAAGACACGTACCGTGAGGTTGCGCAGACTCGTCCGCCCCTCCTGCTCGTACATCAGCGCCTGCTCGGCCCGGAGCCGCCACCGCACACCCTTGGTGACCTCCTCGAGGTCGACTTCCTTGACCCTCAGATCGGCCGACGCCGAGGCCGGCTCTTGGGACTCCACACGCGCCGTCCGGGTCCGCACGACGAGGGTCGTGCCGATCGCGATGACGAAAACCGCTACGATTCCGAGGATTATTCGTGCCAGGCTGGGCATATGCATTAGTGCAAATTCGATACCAGCCTACCACATAAGCGCGGGATGCAAGATGAAATCACGCGCCCGAGGCGGAGCGGCTAGACGATTTTCGCCCGCAAGATGTCGTGCATATGGATCACTCCGATGGCCCGGGCCTCGCCGTCCACGACGACCAGGGCGGTGATCGACCACGCCTCCATGACCTCGAGCGCCTTGGCCGCCAACTCGTCGGCGGCGATGGTCTTCGGCCCGCGGGTGGCGACTTCGCCGGCTCGCGCGTCGGCGGGCGCACCGCCGGTCAGCTGGAGGCGGCGCAGGTCCCCGTCGGTGATCACGCCCAGCAGGCGGCCGGCGGCGTCGACGACGGTCGTCATGCCGCACGAGTGCGGCCCGGCGCCGGCGGCAGCGGGGCGCGGACGCTTGCGCGTCATCTCCTCCACGGCGTCCTTCAGGCTCGCCTCCTCGCGCACGGCTGGCAGCGTGTCGCCGCCGTGCATGAGGTCCGCCACGCGGAATAGCGCCCGCCAGCCCAGCGTCCCGCGCGGGTGCAGCGCCGCGTAATCCTCCGGCCGCAGCCCCCGCAGCTCCAGCAGCGCCATCGCGAGCGCGTCGCCCATCGCGAGCGCAGCGGTCGTGGAGGACGTGGGCGCCAGGTTCATCGGACACGCCTCTTCCGCGACGCTGACGTCGAGCACCACCTCGCACTGCCGCGCCAGGATCGAGCCGGGATTGCCGGTCAGCAGCACGATCGGGACACCCAGCCGCTTGAGCGGCGGCAAGATCGCCAGCACCTCATCGGTCTCTCCCGAGTTCGACAGCGCCAGCACCACATCGCCACGCGCCACCATGCCGAGGTCGCCGTGCACCCCTTCCGCGGGGTGAAGGAAGTAGGCGGGGGTGCCCGTGGAGGCGAGCGTCGCGGCGATCTTGCGGCCGATCAGCCCCGACTTGCCCATGCCCGTCACGATCACGCGTCCCGCGCAGCGGCGCAGCACGTCGGTCGCGCGCTCGAATGCCGCGTCGAGCTTGGGCAGCAGCGCGAGGATCGCTTCGGCCTCGAGCCGCAGCACACGCGACGCGATCTGCCGGGGGTCGGGTGCGGTCATGCCGGCGCGCCGACGTGCACGCGGTGAATGGCGAGCAGCTCGTCGAGCAGCCGCGGCAGGTCGTCGATACGCAGCATGTTCGGGCCGTCGGAGAGCGGCCGGCCGTCGGCGAGCGTGCGATCGGGATCTTCGTGCATCTCCATGAACAGCGCGTCGACGCCGAA
>Ga0114129_10002517_pt1 | contig 25438 bp, 16 predicted proteins | sample RhiMetdeltSRZDD1_FD_80071 | JGI IMG/M metagenome (GOLD analysis project Ga0114129, IMG submission 80071) | Populus rhizosphere microbial communities from Tennessee, USA - Rhizosphere MetaG P. deltoides SRZDD1 (version 2) (version 2) | ecosystem: Host-associated > Plants > Roots > Rhizosphere >...
AGCGCGCGCTCCCGGAGCGGCGCGAGCTCCTCGACGAGCTGCCGGCGCACCGCCATCGTGAACGACGAGGTGACGCCGACGTGATGGAGCGCGCCCTTCGCGTCGTAGAGCCCGAGCAGCAGCGAACCGACCCGCTGATCCCGCCCGTCCTTGTGCCAGCGGAAACCGGCTACCACGCAGTCGGCCGTCCGCGCGTGCTTGATCTTGATCATTGCGCGCTTGCCCGGCTCGTACGTGCCCTGCTCCGGTTTGGCAATCACGCCGTCCAGGCCGGCGCCCTCGAAGCGCGACAGCCAGTCTGTCGCCACCTGCGGATCGCGCGTCATCGGCGTCAGATGCACCGGTCGCGCGACGTCAGCGAGCGCCTCTTCCAGGCAGTCCCGGCGCTTGCGCTGCGCGGCGCTGCGCAGGTCGCGCCCGTCCAGCGCCAGCGCGTCGAACGCGATGAACGAGGACGGCGTTTCCTTCGCCAGCTTTGCGGCACGCGACGCCGCCGGATGCAGCCGCAGCTGCAGCGCCTCGAAGTCGAGCCCGTGGGGCGTGGCAATCACGATCTCGCCGTCGATGACGCTGCCGTCCGGCAGCCTTTCGAGCAGCGCGTCATGCAGTTCCGGAAAGTAGCGATCGAGCGGCCGCAGGTCGCGGCTCTGGATGAACAGCTCCGACCCGCTGCGAAAAACCAGAGCGCGAAACCCATCCCACTTGGGCTCGTACAAGAAGGGCCCGACGGGGATCGCCTCCGCCAGCTTCGCCAGCATGGGTTCAATCGGCGGATCGATAGGGAAGGACATCGACCCATTTACCAACGGCTGTTATTTCAGCTTTGTGGCGCGAGCCTTGACCGTCGCGGCAAGGGCTTTCAGTCGCGCGGCGTCACGACCGTCCGCAGCAGCCGCATCACTGTCGATCTGCCTGGCGATCGCGTCGAGCTGTTCCACCACCGCCGCCGCGTTGCGGTCGCTGCCGCCGCGCAGACCGTCGGCTCGATCGAGCGCGGTCTTCACGGCCCGCGCGCGATCCGGGTGGATGCCCTTGGTGCGCGTCAGTTGATCGACGTACGACAGCGCCACCGCGGTGCTGGCGGGCCACGTGATCTTCATCTGCTGCTGCGTATTCAGCTCCTCGATCCGCACCTGCGTGGCCGCGTCGATCTCGTTCTGCGAGAGGTGCTCGGTCGGCACCAGCTTGAACACGTCGATGCCCCGCGCGATTTCGGAGCCGTAGATCTGGCCGTTGTACCAGTAGGTCGACCAGTAGCCGCCGGTGATGAGCACCTTCGCGTCGATCGGGCCGCGGTCGAAATAGGCGATCTCCACCGGATGCGTGGAGTCGGTGAAGTCGAACATCGACACACCGCCCTGGTACCACGCCTGCGCCATGATGTCGCGGCCCGGCACGGGGATGAGCGCCCCATTGTGCGCCACGCAGTTCTCCGTCTCAGTCTGGGCCGCCGGCATCTTGTAGTAGCCTCCGAACCGCAGCTTCTTTCCGTCTTTCGTGTCCACGACGTCGAAGATCGCGTCGGCGCCCCAGGTCAGCAGATCGGTTGCGCGGCAGCGCGGCCTGGTGCCGCCGCCCCATTCGTCGGTGAAAATGACCTTCGTCCCGTCGTTGTTGAAGGTGGCCGAGTGCCAGTACGCGAAGTTCTTGTCGCTCGCATCGTCCAGCCGCACCGGGTGCACGGGATCGCGGATGTCGAGCAGGATGCCGTTCCCCGAGCAGGCGCCAGCCGCGAGGCCGATTTCGGGGAAGACGGTAATGTCGTGACACTGGTTCGTGACAGATGTCTTCTGCGTCCCTTCACCGTGATCGCCGCCCGCCCAGAGGCCGTTGAGGGCGCCGGTCTTCGCGTCGGCGAAGATGCGCGGCCGGTTGACGATCGCGGCCTTCTCCGGTGCCGCGAGCGGAACCTTGATGACGTCGATGCTGAAGAGCGCCGTGTTCGGATCCTCGTCAGGCTTCAGGCCGGAACAGCCGGCGAGTTCCTCGGCTGAACGCACCGAGCCCGTCCCCGATCCATACACGTACAGGTTCGCGGGGTCCTTCGGATCCGTGACGAGCGTGTGTGTGTGCGATCCGCGGCACGTCTGGATTGCTGCGACCTGTTTCGGTTTCTTCAGGTCGCTGATATCGAAGATGCGCACACCGCGGAAGCGCTCGCCGCTGACCTTGCCCTGAATCCCTTCCGTGCCGCAATCGAGACGGCCACGTGTCTGCTCGACCGACATGAAGAGCAGGTGGCCGTGCACTGACATGTCGCCCTGGCCGCCGGGGCACACGATCGACGCGCTCAGCTTCGGCTTGCCGGGCCGCTCGATGTCGTAGGTGTTGAAGCCGTGAAAGCTGCCGAGGAAAAGATGCGTGCCGCTGAACGCGAGGTCCGAGTTCGCGAAGGCCAGCATGTTCACGAACTTGGGGTCCGGCGGCGCGTCGGGATCGAGCGGCGGGAGGTTCGGATCGCGCTCGGGCGGCGTCGCCATGCCGGCCGGCGTCTTCGGATCGAAGAATCCTTCCGGCTTGAAGAGGCTCGCGACCTTCTCCATCCCTTTCGCCGCTTCGCCGGCGTCCCTGAGGCCAGGCTTCAGCCCGACGCGGGGATCCGGCCTGGTCTGAGCACCCACGGCAACGACAAAGAGCACAACAGCAGCGCCTGAGAGCAGACGCGTGACGGCCAACTTCATGTCCGACCTCTCCCTGAGAAATCACGGCGGCCTCTCGTAGCGCGGGCCTTCAGGCCTGCCAACGGCCGCCGGGCAGCCCTGAAGGCTGCGCTACGTTTGATTCACGACACGTTCTAACGCAGTTTTGCCGCTCGCCCCTTCATCGTCGCCGCCAGCGATCGCAGCCGCGCCGCGTCGCGACCGGTTGCAGCACTCGCGTCGCCGTCGATCTGCTTCGCGAGCGCCTCGAGCTGATCGAACGCAGCAGTCGCGGCTTTGTCATTCCCGGCGCGCACGCCGTCTGCGCGCTCGAGCGCGGACTTGACCGCGCGCGCCCGCTCGGGCTGGATGCCCTTCGTCCGCGTGAGCTGATCGACGTACGCGAGCGCCACCGGCGTGCTCGCCGGCCAGGTGATCTTCGCCTGCTGCTGCGTATTGAGCTCCTCGTTCCGGATGAGCATCGCCGCGTCGATCTCGTTCTGGGACAGGTACTCGCTCGGTTTCAGCCGGAACACGTCGATGCCGCGCGCGATTTCCGACCCGTACACCTGCCCGTTGTACCAGTACGCCGACCAGTACCCGCCCGAGACCAGGCGTGCACCATCGATCGGACCGCGATCGAAGAATGCAATCTCGACCGGCTTCGCGCCATCGGTGAAATCGAACACCGTGACGCCGCCCTGGTACCACGCCTGCACCATGATGTCGCGGCCCGGCACCGGAATCAGCGAGCCGTTGTGCGCCACGCAGTTCTCCTGCTCGGTCTGTGGGGCGGGCATCTTGAAATAGCCGGCGAATCTCAGCTTCTTGTCCACGACATCGAAGATGGCGTCGGCGCCCCAGGTGATCGGATCGATCGCGCGACACCGCGGACGGCCGCCGCCGCCCCACTCGTCGGTGAAGATCACCTTCGTGCCGTCGTTGTTGAAGGTCGCCGAGTGCCAGTACGCGAAGTTCTTGTCGCTCACATCGTCCAGCCGCACGGGGTGTACCGGATCGTGGATGTCGAGCAGGATGCCGTTGCCAGCGCAGGCGCCCGCGGCCAGCCCGATTTCGGAGAACACGGTGATGTCGTGGCACTGATTCGTCACGCGCGCGGGCTGCGTGCCGGGGCCGCGGTCGCCGCCTTTCTCGAGGCCGGCGATGGCCCCGGTCTTCGCGTCGGCGAAAATGCGCGGCCGGTTGACGATCGCGGCCTTCTCCGGCGCCGCCAGCGGCACCTTGATGACGTCGATGCTGAACAGCGCGGTGCTCGGATCCTCGTCCGGCTTCAGACCCGAGCATCCCGCAAGTTCCTCGGGAGACCGCACCGAGCTCGTGCCCGATCCGTAGACATAGATATTCGTCCTGTCATTCGGATCGGTGACCAGCGTGTGCGTGTGCGATCCACGGCACGTCTGAATGGCGGCGACCTGCCGCGGGTTGTTCAGATTGGTGATATCGAAGATCCGGACGCCGCGGAAACGCTCGGTGCTGACCGGCGTCTGCACACCCTGCGTGCCGCAGTCGAGTCGGCCGCGGACTTGCTCGACGGACATGAACAGCAGGTTGCCGTGGACCGACACGTCGCCCTGGCCACCGGGACAGACGACCGACGCGAGCAGCTTCGGCCGGCCGGGACGTTCGACGTCGTACGTATTGAAACCGTGGTAGTTGCCGACGATGGCGTGGTTGCCGCTGAAGGCCAGGTCCGAGTTGGTGAAGCCCAATCTGTTCATCGCGATGGGATCGAACGGTGGAGGCACACCTGGGTCGCGCGGAGGCGCGTTGGGATCCGCCGGCTGTTCCGAAGGCGCCGGATTGCCCGCCGGCGCCTTCGGATCGAAGAAGCCGTCCGGCTTCGGCAACCCCGCAATCCGCTCCATGTTGAACGCCGCCTCACCGGCATCGTGGAGTCCAGCTTTCAGCCCAATCCGTGGATCCGACTTTGAAGCGGGCGCCTGCTGCGCACCTCCGGTGACGACCGTCGAGAGCAAGACGGTGAAGACGCACAGGCTTCTGACAGCGGCGGATCTCATTGCTGAAGCTCCTTCACGTGCGCGAGCATGGCGCCCATCCGATCGATCTCCATGCGCTGATCGGCCTCGACGTCGGACACGAACGCAAACACTTCGGACTCCTGGGCCGCGCCCGGCGCGGCCAGCAGATCGGACACCATCGTCAGCGCGCCGCCATGGTGCTTGATCATGCCCTGGAGGAAGAGCCGATCGAACTCGGCCCCTGTCGCGGCGGCGAGGCGCTCCATCTCGTCCGGTGTCAGCATGCCGGGCATCATCGGCGCGCCGCCCATGCGGTGCACGCCCGGTCCGGGCACCTGCTGGCCTCGGGCGCGCAGCCAGGATTCCATCATCTTGATCTCGTCCTGCTGCGAGAGATCGATGCGCAAGGCCAGCTTCTTCAGATCCTCGCTCGCTGTTCGCGAGGGGACGAGCGCGACCATCTGAATCGCCTGCGCATGGTGACCGATCATCCCCTGCATGAACTTGATGTCGTCGCCGGTGTATTGCACCTGGGACAGGTCGGAGGCCTGCTCGGCGGTGATGACCTTGCTTGCCTGACCCGGTGCGCCCGGCTGAACGATTGGCGGCTTCGGGTCAACTGCGCCAGGAGGTTTGGGGCTGTTGACGCCCGCCGTTCGGCACGCGCCGACCACGGCGAAAAGTAAAAAGGCGATAAAGGGCGCCAGGGCACGGCTCATGACCAGCAAAAGGATACCTCGGGTCGCGAGCTCACAGATTCCGAGCGTGTTATTTCATCGCCAGCGCTTTTTGAATCGCCGCGTCCGCCAGCGGCGCCATGATCGCGTATCCGGCGGCGTTCGGGTGGAGATCGTCGCCGCTCAGTTCCGCTTTCAGCATCCCCTTATCGTCGATCATCGCCGAAAAGTAATCCAGGTACTGATGCCGATGCGCGGTCGCGTACTGACGGATCCAGTCGTTGATCGCACGCACGCGCGTGAGCGGCCGCTGGGTCGTCTGTGGCACCGCGTTGGGATTGGGGACGTGATAGTTGCTGACCGGAGTAATGCTCGACAGCACGACCTTGATGCCGTTCGCCACAGCCAGTTCGGCCATCGACGCGAGGTTGCCTTCGATCTGCTCGTCGGTCATCGGACCGGTATTGCCGGCGATGTCGTTGGTGCCTGCCAGAATCACTACGGCTTTTGGCTTGAGCGCGATGACGTCGGGCCGCATCCGGATCAGCATCTGCGGCGTCGTCTGGGCGCTGATGCCGCGGCCGACGTAGTTCTTGCCGGGAAAGAACGCTCCGAACCGCGGCTGCGGCCAGGCATCCGTGATCGAGTCGCCCATGAACACGACCTCGCTGCTCGTGATGGCGCGGTTGGCTTCTCGATACCGCGCAATCTGCGGCCAGTCGCGCAGGCGTGCGTCGTTGTTGGCGACGGCCCGAAGCGCGGCGGCGAGATCGGGGCACTCGAGCAACGCCGGCGGCAGCGGCGCCGGTGGTTGTGCCGGCGCCTGGGCCCGCGACGGGGTGAAGCCGACAGTCGCGGCGACGAACACGAAAGCGAGAACGCCAAGAAGGAAACGTGCCTTCACGATGAACCTCCTCATCTGCTGAACGCGAGACGTTCCGCGTGGGTCAACGGCAACGTGCACGAGCGTCCCTCTGCCGACGATCGGACCGCCGCATCGATCACGGCCGCAACCGCGACGGCCTGTTCAGGAAGAACGGGATTACTGCCGGCACCGTCGATCGCGTCGCGAAGCCGCCTGTAGAATTCCGGATAGTCGCCGGGCGGCAGTGGCATCTGCGTCCGAGTACCGGTCGCGCCGTCGACGAGCACCGCGCTTTCAACCGCTCCGGCTCCGCCGCCATCGCCGGGCGTCACCGCCGCGACCAGGCGCCGCTCCTGCGCATCGACGCCGTTCTTGATCCAGCTCGCGTCACGCCCGTGAACGGTGAAACGTGGTGCCGGCGCAGCAGTCACCACCGACGCATGCAGGATCACGCGCAGGCGATTGTACTCAAGGATCACATGGGCCCAGTCGTCGACCTGCGATGCCGCGCGCTGTGCCGCCAGGCTCGCCATCACCCGATCGGGCAGCCCGAACAACTGCAGCGCCTGATCGACGAGATGCGGACCCAGGTCCTGCCAGAGACCGGCGCCCGCGCCAGGCCGCTCGCGCCATCGGTCCCGCACCTGCGGCCGGTAGCGATCGAGGTGCGATTCGACATGCGAGATCTCGCCAAGGACGCCGCGCGACAGGAGATCGGCCAGTGCCAGAAAGTCGCCGTCCCATCGCCGGTTCTGAAACGCCGCCAGCACGCGGTCGCCGTCCCTCGCGAGCGAGGCGATCGCCCGCGCCTCTTCGAGCGACGGCGCCATCGGTTTGTCGACGACAACGTGCTTGCCCGCGCGAAGGGCCGCGGCCGCCAACGGCGCGTGAACGTCAGGCGGCGCGGCAATGACGACGAGATGGACAGAGGACGCGGCGAAGAGTTCGGGCCCAGTCGGAACGACGTCGATGCCGGGCAGGTCAGCGGTGACTCGTTCCGGCCGACTCGAGCTCACGGCCACGAGCTCGAGCCCTCGCGTTGCTCTGATGAGCGGCGCGTGAAACGTACGTCCCGCGTAGCCGTACCCGATCAAGCCGACGCCAATCATCGACGCCACCGGCGGGATGCGCCATGATGCGGCGGGTCAGCGGACTCGAGGCCGCGGCGTGGCGTCTCCGTCGACAAGCCGAAGTGCCCAGCGAATCGCATGGAAATATATCTGCTGCAGCACTGGATTGTCCCACGCCTCGGCATCGTGTCCGAGAATCGAGTAGAACACCCGGCCTTTGCCGTAGGTCTTGGCCCATGCGGCCGGGAAATCGCCGTCGGCCCGATGAACGAGCGGCTTTGTCAGATCGAGATGGGACGCGTCGAGGTGAGCGAGCACGCGAATCCGATCTCGCGAAAAGTCCTTGATCTGGTACAGCTCATCGCGAAACACGAACGTCTTCGGCAAGTGGCGCATCGCGGGAAACTGCGGATCGTCCACCACCACCGTCCCGTCGGCGATTTCCCACGGGTGTTCGTCGAAGCGGCCGCCGAGCATGTCGCCGAACTCCGGCCATGAGAAGAACGCCGTCGACGCCGAATGCGCCGCCACGAACCCCTTGCCATCGTCCTTGATGAACGCGAGCAGGTCCGCGCGCTGCGCTGGAGACAGATCGATCTCGCGCACGCCGAAAAAGAAGATGGCGTCGAAATAATTCAGGTTGCGGACGTTGAATTCTTCGCCGGTGGCGATGCCGGTCCCTTTCGGGAACACGATCGGCTGCTTGGTGATCAGCTGCGAGTCGGTGCGAATGAAGGTGTCGTAGTCGCCCGATGCACGGCCAAGCCGTTCGATCGTCGCGACGGCATGAGTAATCGAGTCGTGCTGATAGCCGTTTCGCACGTCAGCCCACGCGAGCACGTGCTTGCGCGCCGTCTGCGCCGGCAGCACCGCGGCGCAGGCCGCGAGAGCGGCGAACGCACCAAGAACGCATCTCACTTTTCGGACGGGAGCGCGAACGCGAGGATCTTTGTACCGGGCGCCGCACCGAGGAAGCTGCCGCCGCCGGCGGCGACCACGACGTACTGGCGGCTATCCTTGCCGAGAAAGGTCATCGGCGTGGTGTGCGCGCATGCCGGGAGCTCGGTCTCCCACAGCTGACGGCCCGTGCGCGACTCGAACGCTCGGAAGCGGCAGTCGATCGTCGCGCCGATGAAGATGAGACCGCTGGCCGTCGCGATGCTCCCGCCGATGTTCAGCGTCCCCGTTTTGTCGAAGCCTTTGGCCTTGAGCGATTCGACGAAGCCGAGCGGGACCTTCCACGCCACCTCGCCACGGCTCACGTCGAGGGCAAGGAGCTCGCCGAACGGCGGCGCCGAGCAGGGGATTTTCGTTTCCGGGTTCCAGAATCGTCCGACCGCGCCGCCCCACGGACTGCGTCGCACCCACGTCGTGGGCCCGCCGCCGCGCGACGTTCCCTGCACCATCTTCGCGACCTGGCCCAGGTTCATCACGCTCGTGAACACGAGCCCGAGCGTCGGATCGTAGGAGAAGCCGCTCCAGTTTCCTCCGCCCAGCGTGCTGGGGAAGGTCACCATCGTGCCGTCCACAGCCGTCGGGGTGTACGGCCCCTTGGTGAACATCGCGTTGGCGTCCCACAACTCCTTGCAGTACCCGGCGTGGTCGGCCGTCAGCGTGTAAAAGTCCTTCGCGGGATCGAAGGTGTTGCGCGCCAGCGGCGCGGGCTTCAGCGGAAACGGCTGCGTCGGCCAGGTGGCCTCGCCCGGGACCGTGCTCTGCGGCACCGGCCGTTCTTCGATGCCGAAGATCGGCTCGCCCGTGACGCGATCGAAAATGAACACCAGCGCCATCTTCGTGATCGCCGCCACTGCCGGTATCGTCCGGCCGTTGCGCTTCACGTCGACGAGCGTGGGCGCGGCCGGCCCGTCGTAATCCCACAGATCGTGGTGGACGAGTTGCCGGTACCACTTCAACTTCCCGGTCGCCGCGTCGAGGGCGACAAGGGAGTTCCCGTACAGATTCGCGCCCTTCCGATCGCCGCCGTAGTAGTCCGAAGTCGGCGCGCCGATCGGCGCGTACACGATGCCCCGCTCCGTATCGATGGTGAAGAACGACCAGACGTTGGTGCCGGATCGATTCTTCCAGCTCTCCCCTTCCCACGTTTCGACGCCCGGCTCGCCGGCTCGTGGCACGGTATGAAACGACCACAAGAGCTTGCCCGTTCGCGCGTCCCATCCGCGGATATCGCCGTACAGCCCGAAGCTCGGCGACCCTTCGCCGTTGTTGCCGCCCGTGATGACGATGTTCCTGTAGATCGAGGGCGGCGACGCAAGGCTGAACCCGCCGTCCACATCGCCTCGGACGCTCGCCTTGAGATCGACCGAGCCCTCCTCGCCGAACCCGGCGGCCGGTTTGCCGCGCTCCGCGTCAACCGCCAGCAATCGATCCCCAGCTCCGCTGAACAGACGCGGCGGCGTGTCGCGATCGCCGGGCCAATACGCCACGCCGCGACGGCTGACGGCGGCCGGCGCCGTGTACCTCCAGATCACCTTCGCACTCTCCGGTTCGAGCGCGATGATGTCCTTGCCCGCCGAGACGTACATGATCCCGTTGATCACCAGCGGCGTGACCTGGATCCCGGTCGCGCCGGTATCGAACGTCCACGCCGCCTGCAGCCGGCCGACGTTCGCCGGCGTGATCTGCTTCAGCGGCGAGAAGCGCTGACCGCCGGCATCGTGATCGTGCGACGGCCAGTCGTTGAGATCCGCCGCGAGGCATTGCGACCCCACGATGGCAACGACCAGCAGAATGCGAAGGCCACGAAGGGACGAAGTCACGAAGCCACCAGTTCTTCTTCGTGTTTTCGTGTCTTCGTAGCTGATGCCAAGCAGCAATGAATCATCCCATGCGCGCCTAGTAAGTGAACTTTACCGCGAACTGCATGATTCGCGGATCGCCCGCGGTCTGAATCTGCCCGAAGCTCGCGCTGTTGAGCGAAGACACCGGCGCATTGAAGTTCACGTGGTTCAGCACGTTGAAGACCTCCCACCGCACCTGAACGGACTGGGCGCCCTGGATCTTGAACGTGCGGGTCAGCGCAAAGTCGTTCTGCAGGATGTTCGGGTTGACCACGGTGAACGGCGCGAGCGAGCTGTAGGTTCCCGTCGCAGGAGCGGCAAATGCGGCTCGATCGAGATACGCCAGAGGCGCTCCGCTTCCGTAGACGCTGTCGGTGATCTGCACGGCTCGCTGGCCGCCGAGCCCGGTCAACGCGGTGTCAACACCCGTCGTGACGCTGGATCGGTTGCCCGACTGCCATCGGACGATCGGCGAGAACTGCCAGTCGCTCAGAATCCGCCGCATCGTCGGGCTGGCAAATTCCGGGGTGCGCGCGACCAGCGACAGATTCACGACGTGGCGCCGATCGGACGAGCAGTACGAATAGTCCAGATCGGGATTGGCGGGGTTCACGATCGTCGGTCCCGTAATCTCCGTCGTCGCCGGGTCGCTCATGCACCTGGAGATCGTCCAGTTCGACAAGACGCTGAAATTGTCCTTGAGGCGACGCTGCAGCGACAGCAGGACGGCGTGGTAATTCGCGCGGCCGGTGTCGTCCAGCTGACCGATGGTGCCGTAGAACTGCCCCTGCGCCTGATTCTGAAGGTAGAGGACGCGACGCTGGGGGGTGTTGCCGGTGGTCGCGCCGGGGCCGAAGACGGCGGGATTGAGCTCGGTCGCTCGCCAGAGGTGGATGGATCGGTTGCCGAGATAGCTGCCCGCGACGAGCCAGTCCCCGATCTGCCGCTGCACGCTGACGTTCCACTGCTGGAGTGACGTCGGCTGGAGATCGAGCGGTGTATTGACGTACACGCCAAAGGCCGGGAACGGCTGCGTCGCCCAACCGGTGTTCAGCGCCGGGAACGGATTGCCGCCTGGATATCCGAGGTACGGATCGGTGAACCCGCCCGGCGGATTCGAAATCGTGATCTGCGCGCCCCACGGTGGGTTGTTCGCAAAGCGTGTGTTGAAGAACAGGTGCGGTGTGTCATAGAAGACGCCCCACGACGCCCTGACGCTCGTGCGCTCGTCGCCGTTCGGCGTCCAGACAGCACCCAGCCGAGGCGCGAACTGAGCGAGCTTTCGATGGGACGTGCCGTTTTCGGGGTAGCCGGCATCTCCGGGGAACACCAGTCCCGCCGGCGCCTGCGGGTACACCTGGCTGCGCAGATTCTGCGTGAAGCGGTCCTGATCGAAGTGACTGACCCAGCCATAGGTGTTCTGCACCGGAAGAAACGGTTCCCACCGGACACCGACGTTCAGCGAGACATCCGATCGCACGCGCCAGTTGTCCTGCGCGTACGCGCCGACGTAATCGCTGTGGTCGTAGTCGTAGACCGGGTTGCCCTGCACGAACCCGCCGCTGACGATGCCGGTCAGGAAATCGGCGAGTGAGAGGCCCGTCCCTTGTCCATTGAAGCTGAACTGGCCATTGGTCGGCCGGTTGTTCAGCGTTTCGATGCGCGAACGGATCCAGTTCCCGCCAATGGAGAACTGATGGTTGCCGCGAATCAGATCGAGGTCGTCGGCAACCTGCCACCCCTTGGAGTTGAAGTAGCCCGGATTCGTCGCGCCCGCGCCGATGCTGAATCCGTTGCCAGTGACGCTGACGCCCATGTAGCCCGGCTGCAGACTGAAGATCTTGCTCCCGAGCTCGGTGGGCGTGAAGTACGTCGGCAGCGGCCGATCGTTCAGCGTCCGGTTGAACGTGGCGTGGAAGGAATTCAGGCTCGAGGCCGACAACACGGAGTTGTGTCCGACGACGAGTGAATGCGCCTGGTTGTTCTGACCGGTCCGGCTGAGCGTCAGCACGTTCGCGCCGTCGTACGTCGCCGGGTTGTCGTAGACCGCGTAGAAATAGCGCACGAACGACGACTGGTTGGCGTTGAACGTGTAGTCGACCTTCGCGAGCCCCTGGTGCTCGGTGCTGTTGTTGGGAATCCCGTACTGAAGCCGGCCGCAGGGATCGCTCGAGACCGGCACGTGCTTGAGAAAGTTCAGCGCCACGGGATTGAGCCGCGACGGATCGATTCGGTTGCCGCTCGCCGCAAACGGTCCCGTGAGGGTGACTTGCCGACCAGCGTTGCACGCCGGCGAGGCGATCGCCGTGAAATCGCCGTTCAGCATCGCCTGCGTCGGCACGAAGCTCAACGCGGTTGGCGGGTTGCTGTGCTCGACGCGGCCCTGATAGCCGCCGAAGATGAACAGCTTGTTCTTGATCAGCGGCGCGCCCACGGTGCCGCCGAACTGATTGCGGTTCAGGCTGTCCCGCTCGGGCGCGAAGAAATTGCGTGCGTTGAAATGATAGTTTCGCAGGAACTCGAACGCATCGCCGTGGACCTGATTGGTCCCGGACTTCGTGACCAGGTTCACCGCCGAGGCCGCGTGGTGACCGTAACGCGCAGGCAGCGCGCTGGTCTCCACCTTGAATTCCTGGAGCGCGTCGGGGAACGGCGTCGGCAGGTTGAGGTTGTTGAACGGATCGTTGTGCGTGCCGCCGTCCATGATGTACGTGATGCCGTTCGCCTGCCCGCCGGCGACCGAGATGGTCACGGTCGGAAAATTCTTGTTGGTGTTCAGATCGCCGGCGGGCGCCGAGGTCGCGAGGCCCGAGAGGAAGATTAGCTCCGTGGCCTGGCGTCCGTTCAGCGGCAGCTCCATGACGCGCTGGTTGTCGATGACCTGACCGACGCCGGTGTTCCTCGTCTCGACGAGCGTCGAATTCGCGGTGACAGTCACCTGCTCGCTGATGGCGCCGACCGCCAGCGTCACGTTGACCTCCGGATTCGAGCCGACCTGCAGCACGATGCCGTCCCGGACATACGTATTGAACCCCTGCAGGACGACCTTCAGCTGGTAAGGCCCCACCGGGAGATTGGGCAGCGCGTACGCGCCGTCCGCACCGGTGAACACCGTGCGGATCGCGCCGGTGTCGATCTTGGTGGCGGTAACTTCGGCGCCCGGAATCGCGCCGCCGCTCGAATCGCGGACGACGCCAGACAGTTGCGAGCCGGCGATGGCTTGAGCGGACGCGGTGCCCTGGGCCGCGAGCACGAGGACGACGATACGGAAGAGCGCTCGAAACAGTCTCACGTTGGTGCCTCCCCCTGCGAGCGACATTGCTGTCGGGTCGGCACGTTAGCATTCGAACGGCGACAACCCAACGGTGTTACGGTGGCGTTACCGTAAAACTCGCCACGCCGCGCCGTCGAAACGTAATAATCCAGGTGCTCGCATGGACCCTTGGCGCACCGCCATCGTCGACGCCGGACCGAACCACATTCATGTTCGCGGACATGACGTCCTCGATCTGATGCAGCGGTCGACGTTCACCGATCTGATCTTCCTGTTGCATCACGAGCGGCTGCCCTCCGACGCGGAGCGGCGGCTGATCGACGCGCTCCTGATTGGTTCCGCGGATCACGGCGCCGGCGCACCGTCGTGCGCAGCGGCGCGCCTGGCGGCATCGGGCAACCGCCAATCGCTGTCCGCGGCGATCGCCGCAGGCGTGCTCACGATCGGCGACGGCCACGGCGGCGCGGGCGAAGCGTGCATGGAACTGATCGCGGCGGGGCTCGAGCGAGCGCGGACGCGGTCGGTCTCGCTCGACGAGGCGGCCCGGCAGCTCGTCGAGGAGGCGACGGCCGCCAAGAGGCGGCTGCCCGGGTTCGGGCACCGCGTGCACGCGACGATCGACCCGCGGGTCGCGGTCATCTTCGACCTCGCGGACGAGGGCGGGCTGTCGGCGCATGGTATCCGGTTCGCGCGCGCCCTCGAAGCGGCGCTCGCGGAGCGCGTGAAGCCGATTCCGCTGAACATCGACGGCGCCATGGCGGCAGTCCTGCACGACCTCGGGCTCCCCGCCAAAGTCGGTGGGCTGCTGTTCATCGTCGCCCGTGTTGCCGGGCTGAGCGCGGAGGTGCTCGAGGAGCTGACGCGCGAGAAACCGATGCGGATCAAGATCCCGGTGACCTACGACGGCGTCCCGCCGCGCCAGAACGGATCCTGACGATGGCTGTTGCCACTGCACCCGCGCGCACGATCACACCCGAGGAGCGGGCGGTGGCTGAAGCCCTGGTCGCTCGCGCGAAGGCCGCGATGCAAGCCGCGGACACGTACGACCAGGCAGCTGTCGATCGGTTGTGCCGCGCCGTCGCCTGGGCGGGCGGGAACGAGTCGACCGCCACCCGGCTCGCGCGGATGAGCGTGGACGAAAGCGGGATGGGCAGCCCCGAGCCGAAACGGCGCGCCAAGGTGCTCGGGATCCTGCGCGATGCCCTGCGGCAGAAAAGCATCGGCGTCATCGAAGAGATCCCGGAGAAGGGGATCGCGAAATACGCGAAACCCGCCGGCGTGATCGCGTCGCTGATTCCGGTGACCAGTCCCTATGTGACGCCGATCGGCGTCGCGATCTATGCGATCAAGTGCAGGGATGCCGTCATCTTCTCACCACATCCCGGCAGCCGGAACACGACGAACGAAACCGTACGTGTCATGCGCGCCGCGCTTCAGCAGCTCGGTGCGCCTCGGGATCTGCTGCAGTGCGTCGAGCGGCCGAGCATCCCGCTCGCGAACGAGCTGATGCGTCTCTGCGACCTGACGATCGCGACAGGCGGTCCGGCGATGGTCAAGGCCGCCTACAGCTCCGGCAAGCCGGCCTACGGCGTCGGCGCCGGCAACGCGACGATGGTCATCGACGAAACGGCCGACATCGTCGAAGCGGCGCGCAACACGCGCATCAGCAAGACCAACGACCACGGATCGGGATGCTCGGCGGACGGCAATCTCCTCGTGGACGCAAGCATCTACGACGCCTTCTTGAAGCAGCTGCAGGCCGAGGGCGGTTATCTGGTGAACGATGTCGAAAAGGCGGCACTCGAGAAGACGTACTGGGATGCGGCTGGGCACCGGACTCCAGAGACGATTGCTCGCGCGGCGTCCGTCGTCGCGAAACGGGCCGGCTTCACGATCCCTGACGACAGGACCTTTCTCATCGTCGAGGAACAGCAGATCGGAAAGCCGCACCTCTTTTCATCCGAGAAGCTCGGCACAGTGCTCGCGATCTTCAGATACGACGGGTTCGATGAGGCGCTGGACCGTGTGCGTCAGATCTTCGAGACCGGGGGCAAGGGGCACTCGTGCGGCATCTACTCCTTCGATGACGATCACATCCACCGGCTCGCGCTGGCTGCGCCGGTGAGCCGCATCATGGTTCGGCAGGTGCAATCGGCCTCGAACGCCGGCACGTTCACGAACGGCATGCCCATGACCTCCAGCATGGGCTGCGGCGTCTGGGGCGGGAACATCACCAACGAAAACATCTCTCTCAAGCACTACATGAACGTCACGTGGGTCAGCCGGCCGATTGCGGAGGATCGCCCCACCGAGCCGGAGCTGTTCGGCGAGTTCTACGACAGCGAAACTTTCTAACCAGACGTGGATTCCGTATGAGCACAGTAGCGCCTCGCACCATCGAGCGGACCGACAAGGCGTCGGACACCAGGATCGCCTCATACCTCCTCGCCGAGTATCTCGAGCGTCTCGGCGTCGAGGTGATATTCGGGCTGTGCGGGCACACGGTGATTGCGTTTCTCGACGCGCTCGGCAAGAGCACCATCCGCTTCGTCTCGACGCGCCACGAGCAGGTGGCCGCCCACGCCGCCGACGGCTACGCCCGCGCGTCCGGGAAGACCGGTGTCGTGTTGTCGCACCTTGGTCCGGGCCTGACGAACGCGTGCACCGGCGTGGCGAACGCCGCGCTCGACTCGATTCCGATGGTCGTGATCGCCGGCGACGTACCGTCGCACTACTTCGGCCGGCACCCGCACCAGGAGGTCAACCTTCACCAGGACGCGGATCAGTGCCAGATCTACCGGCCGTTCTGCAAGCGTGTGTACCGCGTCGACCGGGTCGACGATCTGCCGCGCACGATGGAGCGCGCGTTCCATCTGGCGCAAGCCGGCCGTCCCGGTCCGGTGCTCGTCGACGTGCCGATGGATATCTTTTCGGCCGATCTCCCGACCGACGCCTTCCGGCACGTCCCGGCTCAGATGTCGCGTCCGACGATCGATTCCGCCGCGGTCGATCGGATCGTGGATGCGCTGGCGGCTGCGGAGCGGCCGGTCCTGTATGCGGGCGGCGGCGTGTTGTCGGCGCGCGCGACGGCCGAGCTCGCCGCGCTCGCCGAGGCGCTCGAGCTGCCGGTTGCCCACACGCTCATGGGCAAAGGGTGCCTTCGTGAGGATCACCCGTTGCTGCTCGGCCAAACGGGATTCTGGGGCACGCCCATTTCGAACGACAAGTGCCGGAACGCGGATCTCATCGTCGCGATCGGCACGCGGCTCGCGGAGGCGAACTCGAGCTCGTGGGATCCACGCTTCACGTTCTCCATTCCCCCGACACGGCTGATTCACATCGACGCGGACGAAGCGGAGATCGGCCGCAACTATCCGACCGAGCTCGGTGTCGTCGCCGACGCGAAGCTCGCCCTCGCGGCGCTTGCGACCGCGGCGCGCGGTCGGAGCCGTCGGGATCGCGGCCGCCTGCGCGAGGAGATCGCCCGCGGCCGGAAGGCGTTTGCGGCGAACTGGGATCACCAGTGGAGCTCCGGCCAGTACCCGATGCGCCCGGAACGGATTCTCGCCGAGCTGCGCAAAGCGGTCCCTGACGATGGATTCATCGTCACCGACGTCGGCTGGAACAAGAACGGCGTCGGCCAGCAATTCCCCATCACGGTTCCCGGCACCTTCATCACCCCCAGCGGCCTTGCCACCATGGGCTTCGGACCGTCGGCCGTCCTCGGCGTCAAGATCGCCCATCCGGATCGCGCGGCGGTTTCGTTGATCGGCGACGGCGGCTTCAGCACCAACCCGTCGGTGATTGCCACGGCGATGGAGGCAGAGCTGCCGGTCGTGTGGCTCGTCATGGACAACGCCGGTTTCGGCACGATTGCCGGCCTCGAGGCGACACATTACGGCTCGAGCTTCGGCTGCATGTTCGAGCGCGGCGGCAAGCCGTATCGGGTCGACTACGCCGCTATGGCACGGGCGTTCGGCGCGCGCGGTGTGATGATCGAATCGGCCGACGATCTCGGTCCCGCGCTTCGTGAAGCTCTGGCCTCGAATCTGCCGACGGTGATTCAGGCGCCCATGGAGAACGCGCCCACGCCGACGCCAGGCCACTGGAACATCAACGACATTTACCGCAAAGGACAGTAGGGGCTAGGGGCCAGCTGAATGGCATATCCCGCTGCGAAGAGCTCGGCGGTCATCAGCGCTGAGCGCTCGTCGCCGGCGGCGCCGCCGTCGTGGCTCTCGTGGTCCGTCTGGGCGGTCGCGGCCTCTTTCTACCTCGCGGCGTTCTACCTCCGCACGTCGCCCGCGGTGATGACGACGGAATTGATGCGCGACTTCGGCATCAAGGCGACCGAGCTCGGGCAGTTCTCCGCCATCTACTTCTACGCGTACATCCTCATGCAGATTCCGACGGGCGTGCTCGTCGACTCGTGGGGAGCCCGGCGTCTCTTGATTGGCGGCTCGCTCGCGGCGGCCGCCGGCACGCTGGTGTTTGGGACGACCAGCAGCTACCCGCTCGCATCGGTCGGCCGAGCTATCGTTGGCGCCTCGACGGCTGTCGGTTGGGTGGTCACGCTGAAGATGGCCACGCACTGGTTTCCGAAGCATCGGTTCGCGATGCTGTCGGGGCTCGGGCTGATGATGGGCAACATCGGCGCGCTCTTCGCGCAAGTGCCGCTCCGCCTGCTCGTCGAGCAGTACGGATGGCGGGCCGTCGCGATCGGCTCCGCCGCGTGCGTGCTGGCGATCGGTGCCGCGGCCTGGGCCTTCGTCGCGAACGATCCCGCGGACAGCGGGTACGCAAGCCATGCACCGGCCGAATTGCAGCGCACGAGCCACCTGACGATCGGCGGGCTGGTGCGCGAAGTGCCGAGGCTCTTCACCTATCGCAACACGTGGCTGATCTTCCTCGCGCAGGGCGGGTTCGTGGGCGCGATGCTGTCGTTCACGGGCCTCTGGGGGCCGGCCTATCTGAAGCAGCGGTTCGCGCTGGCGTCGACCGACGCGGCCGCCGTCTGCTCGGTCATGATCGTCTGCTGGGCGCTCGCCAGCCCGCTCGCCGGACACTTCTCCGACGTGCTGGGGCGGCGCAAACCGATTTATCTCGGTGGCGCGATCGCCGCCTCGCTGGGCTGGTCGACGTTGTTCTACGCGCCTCTCCCCCTCCTCGCGTTCACGATCGTCGGCGGTCTCACGAGCTTTGCCTGCGGCGCGGTCGTCGTCGCCTTTGCGTTCGCCAAGGAGTCGGTGCCGGTCCGGTTTCTCGGCACTATCTCCGGCGCGGTGAACGTCGGCAACATGCTCGGTCCCACGATTCTGCAGCCCGCCATCGGAGCCGTCCTGGACCGGCGGTGGATCGGGACGGTGAGCAACGGTGTCCGCACGTATTCGGTCGACGCGTTTCAGGCCGCGTTCCTGATGATTGTGGCCTGGTCGGTGCTTTCATGCCTGCTCATCGCCTTCACGCACGAGACGCGCTGCCGGCAGGCCGCCTGAAGCGACGTAAGATACGGCGGATGCCGCGCGACACCGCCGCCTCGACCGCGCGCGATCCGGGCACGCCGGTCCGCGAGCAGCTCGATCGCATTCTCGCCAGCGTCACGTTCAGACAGGTCGATCGTCTCAAACGGTTCCTGAGCTTCATCGTCCTCGAAACCATCGGCGGCCGGGCGGCCGAGCTGAAGGAGTACGTCATCGGCGTGCACGTCTTCGGCAAGGAATCGTCGTTCGACCCGAGAACGGATCCGATCGTCAGAGTCCAGGCGCGCCGGCTGCGCGCGAAGCTCGTTCGCTACTATCAGGAGGATGGCCGTCGCGACGAGGTGATCATCGACTTGCCGAAGGGCGGCTACGCGCCCGTGTTCAAGCAGCGCGAGATCTCGGCGGTGGCCAAGCGATCGATTGCGTCGGCGCTCGTCAGCCGGAACACCGTCAGCGTTCTCCCGTTCGTGAATCACGGCGGCGAGAAGGAGCTCGATCACTTCTGTCTGGGTCTTCGGGAAGAGATCATTCACCACCTGACCCGGTTCGCCAACCTCAGGATTGTCGCGCTCGACGATGCCGCCGCCCGGAGCGACGCCGCGATGATCGTGAGCGGCAGCGTCCGGACGTCGGGGCGCCGCCTTCGCATCGCCGCGCAGTTGGTGGACACCGCGAGCCGCTGTTACCTCTGGTCCGAATCAATCGACGCCGACAGCGCGGACCTGTTTGGCGCGCAGGAGCGCGTCGCCCGCGCGATCGCGCAGCGCCTGGAGCCGGAGTTCGCCGACGGCCCCCGACCGAGCGGCCGGCGGCCGACCGAGAACCTCGCCGCGCACAACCTGTACCTGCAGGGCCGCTATCACCTGAGCCAGCGAACCGAGGAAGGCCTCCTGAAGGCGCTCGACTTCTTCGAGAAGGCACTCGTCGAAGATCCGCACTACGCCATCGCACACAGCGGGCTCGCCGATGCGTACGGCCTCTGCAATCACTACGGCGTCATGGGACCGTCCGAGGTGTGGACGAAAGCGGCGTCGAGCGCGGCGACCGCGGTGATGCTGGACGACGACTCAGGCGAGGCGCATACGTCGCTGGCGCACGTGAAGTCGACGCAGGACTGGGATTGGCTCGGTTCGGAGCGCGAATTCCGCCGCGCCATCAGCTTGAATCCGCGCAATGCGACCGCTCACCACTGGTACGCGACGTCCTGCCTCGCGCCGATGGGGCGGCTCGACGAGGCGCTGGACGAGCTGCTCGTGGCGCAGTCGCTCGACCCGGTCTCCGCGATCGTCGCCCGCGATGTCGCGGCCGCGCATTTCTACCGCCGTGATTTCCAGACCGCTCTCGAGCAGTGCGATCACACGATCGAGCTGAATCCTCATTTCGGCGCGGCCTATTGGATGCTCGGCCTGGTTCAGGAGCAGTTGAAGGACTTCGACGAGTCGGAGGCGGCGTTTCAGCGCGCGGTCCACCTCTCGCCGAACATGCCCCGCGTGCACGGTGCGCTTGGCCGGACGTTCGCGCTTTCGGGTCGAAAGAAGCAGGCGCTCGAAGTGCTGGGCACGCTCGAGGCGTTCGCGAAGCAGCGGTACGTCTCGCCGATGGAGTTCGCCTGGATTCACTTCGCGCTCGAGCAGACGGATCAGGGATTCCGCTGGCTGACCAAGGCGGCTGATGACCGCGCTTTCGAGCTGATACACCTCAAAGTCGACGCGCGCTTCGATCCGCTGCGCGACGATCGTCGGTTCGTCGCCATCATGAAGAAGCTGGGCCTGGACTAGCACCTAGACGCCAATGCCGCGTCGTCCGCACGACCGGTCGTCGCGAGTCGCGTCCGCGTTCCCCGGACGCTCACCTGGCAAACGCGTCCTGTCGCGCTCGTCCTCATGCTCCGCACGCCGCCTGCGGTCGTTCGCAGGCGTTCCAGCAATCGGTTCGGCTCACAGCTGATTCGATCGGCCGTGGCGAACCAGCAGCGGCGTGCCCCTCCGCGCTTTCGGACGCGTTTGCCGACTGACGCCGGCGCCGGCTCGGTCCAAGGGACCGCGGCCACGACCCGCGACGCCCGGTATTCAGTGGGAGACTCCATGTCCGCGGCGGGAAGTCGTCTCGCGCAGCGAACCGTTGGAGGCAGCCCATATCTTCCCGGCGCATCGTCTTACGTTCGCCAAGACTATTTCAGCGGCCGCGGCGTCGCGTCCCCGTCGCTCATGCCGAGACTCCACTGCAGCGCTTCGAAGTACATCCGGTAGACGCTGGGATCGTCCCACGTGCTCGAGGCGTGGCCGAGCGAAGAGTAGAACACGCGGCCCTTGCCATACGTCCTGGCCCACGCCAGCGGGAAGTCACCGTCGGTACGATGGACCTCCGGGTTTGCCGGCATCTTCGACACGTCGAGCCGAAGCAGGACGCGAATCTTATCGCGGGAGTATTCGCGCGCCTGGTAGAACTCGTCGGTGAAGTTGAACACCGCTGGAAAGTGTTTGGTTGCGGGGAACGCCGGATCCTCGGTGATGACGGATCCGTAGGCCGTGTTCCAGGGGTGTCCGTCGTACCGCGCGCCGAGCAGCTCGCCGAACTCAGGCCACGACTCGAACGCCGTCACGGCGGTATGAGCCGCAACAAAGCCTTTGCCCTCGTCCTTGACGAACGACAGCAGGTCGGCTTTCTGCTGGGCCGTCAGTTCCACGTCGCGGTGCCCGAGAAAGAAGATCGCATCGACGTTGCTCAGGCTCGGACCACCGCTGGCGGGCTGGCCGCTGGTCATCGTCGGCTGCTTCGACACGACACTGGAGTCGGTCCGGATGTACGTATCGTAGGCGCCGGACTCGTAGCCAAGGCGCTCGATGACGGCCAACGCATGAGAGACCGAGTCGTGCTGCGCGATGCCGTTGCGCGTGTCGGCCCACGCCAGAACGGCCTTACGGGTCCGTACGCCCCGTCCGCTGCCACGACCGCGGCCCTGGCCGGCGACCTGATCGGACTCGGCCGCCGGTTCACCCAGGAAGGCGAACATCGACAGCGTGAGAAGCGCAGCCAGCGATCTGAACAGTTTCATGCGCCCCCGCAGAAAGGCCGACAGCGGCCATCGGGACGCTAACATCCTCGACTGTCCATGCCAACGGCGTAACGGTGCTGCTACCGTTACCCGAATGGGCGTCGGGATCGCCACGTCACGTCGTGGCGATCCGATCTGGCCCCTCTGATCTCGCGTCAGCGGGATCGCTTCCCGCCTCCGCCCGGCCGGCCGCGGGTGGGCCGCGTCGGCCGGCGGGTCGCGCGTGCAGTGGGAGCCGCCGCCGCACGCTCTCGATTCGGCAGAAGACCATTGAAGCCTTTCAGCAGCCGCGGTCCGCTGCCGTCAGCGTCGCCGGCAGGCGTGCTCGAGAGCTCGAGCAGCCGCCGGACGGCCTCGTCCAGGTGGTAAGCCCCGCCGCCGAGAGCGACCCACTTCCCGACTTCGGGGTGCATCACCAGACCGGCCGCCCGGTTGTCGGCGTCGTTGGTCGGGAATTCGATGAAGGCGTCGACGCCGCGTTCGACGCCGACCGGGACGCCCTGCGCGGACCAGGTGATCGACACCGTCACCCGGTACCGTCCCGGCCTCTCGAAGGCAAACCCCGCACTGCTCCAGAACACGCGACTGGTCGCCGAGACCGATTGGCCGGGCTCGAGGACGTCGATCTTGGCGTGATCGCACCGAATGACGAACGGACGCACCGGCCGCATGCGTCCTTCGCCGTCAGTGATCGTAATCGCGCCAAAGAGCGCCTCGATGCTCACGTCGTTCGGCACCATCAGCGCGGATGCGCTTCGGTTCGTCAGCGTCCACGCCAGCTCCACCGGCTGGCCCAGGGCGACCCGCTCGGGCGCGCATGTGACCACGAGCTCGAGCTCGGATTGATCGAACAGGTGACGATCCGACGCCTGAGGGGCTCCCGTCGGGAACCAGCTCGCGAACGGCCAGCCGCCCGGACGGATCACCGGATCGGGCATGTGATTCAGGTGGTGCCGGACCGTGGTGTTGTGCGCCAGGTTGATCTGATCCGGGAACACGCCGGGCGCGCCGCTCGTCGGACCGCCCAGCACGTCGGCCACGCTCGGCGTTGTCGTCATGATGGAATTGTCCGCGGCCGTTTCCTGCTCCTGGTGAATCTGGTTCAACGTGTGCGTGATCTCGTGGGTCGCGCTGCGCAGGTAGGCGCGCGGCACGTCGCGCTGCTTCTGGTTGGCGGCGGCGCCGAAGTTCAACGAGTCGCCGGTCGGATAGCCGTCGTCCGAGAAGCTGGCGCACGCTTCGCGCGGGACGCCAATCTGGTCGTACATGACGCCGCGTCCGCAGCCCAGCTTCGCGGGCACGACGATCAGATGAATGCGCCACTCCTTGTCGAGATTGGTGCTCGGATTGCGCACGGTCGTCATGAGGTTGTGCAGGTCGGCCGAGCTCCAGCAGTTGGTTGCGTTCACGCCGGCGGGCACGGGGATGTTCGTCTGATCGTTGACAAAGCCCATCTGCCAGCCGATCTTGGCGAAGATCGTGTCGAAGAATTCCATGCCCCCCGCGCCGTCGGGGACTGGCGCCGGACGTACGGCACCCGCGAGCGTATCGATCTCGACGGACGCGCGCCTGAAGAACCGCGACACCCAGCCCAGTCGCACACTGCCTTTGTCAACGCCCGACACCAACAGTCGACCCTCGAAGTAGGGGCCGCCCGTCAGCGAGAACGGCGGCGGCGCAGCGGCCTTCCTCAGCTTGATCGTGACCGTCCGGCTCGGGCCGGTCGGAAACGTCCCCAGGTGCTGTCCTGCGGGAGGCTGCGTGTAGTTGTACTGCTCGGCGACGAGCGTGATCCGGCAGACTCCGTGCGACGTCGGGACCGCCGGCACGGTGACGCTCGTGACGCGCAAATACGAGTGGTACCGCGATCGCGCGAAAATCGGAATCTGAGGTCGCTTGGTGACGGCCGGCAGCACGGGGCTGTCGACCGCACTGACGGCTGCAGCAACCGAAGGGCCGCGGACTTCCGCAGCGGCTTCGTCCTCGCCGGTCTCGTCGCCGGCGGCCGGTGTCGGCACCGCCACCGGCACCACGGCATCGTGCGCGGCGGGAGCGGTGTACAGATCGCCGCTGACGATGATGTTGTCGGAGCCGCCGTCTGGCGCCGATCGATCGACGCGCAGAGTGCCTTCGAACGTGACGGGACTGCCGGTCGGACGATACGTGATCACGTAGCAGCCGCCGCGGAAATCGAAATGGCAGGGCGTCAATGCCGAGGCCGGAGAGTCCTGCTGCAGGCTTGCTGCGTCCGGTTGATCCGCGGCCGATGCGGGATCGGGCGTCGCCGCCACGGCGATCGACCGCGACAGCGGAACGGCCGGATTCACGATCGGTCCCGCGACGGACGTCGGGACCGCGTGTTTGCCGGATCCGGGATTGTTCGATGACGAACTGGATTCAGAGCCGTTGCACATGGTGAGCCCCCTTGCGATCCGTGACGCGGTCAGCTCGAGTGACGCTGATAAGCAAAGCGGCACCCTTCAGCGTCGGTCACGTCCAGCCGATCGCCTTGCGATGTGATCTCGTAGCGAATCAGCTCGTCGGTGGCCGTCCCGATGACGAGCGTGTTCGAGCCTTCGATTCGGTAGATGCCCGCATCCCACCAGATCATCCCCTGTGAGGCGCCGCGGGTGCCCCGATAAGTGCCGGTCGAGAAGCTGATGGTTTCAGGATATTTGTCCGCACAGGACGGAGCGCCGACTTTCTTCCAGGTCCCGATGAGGGCCTGCGGATGGATCTCCCCATTGGCCACGCGAACTCCTCGCTACGTGCTCACCGCATCAATGGACTGAAGGTGTTAACGTGGAAGCGCCCAGGCGTACAACGCGCTTCCCCCGCCCAGCAGGACATACTGGCGGCCGTCGAGCTCGTAGGTCACCGGACCGTTGCCGACACGGCCGATGGCCGAATGCCACAGCGTCGTGCCGTCGCTCGTGCGAAGCGCCAGCGCGTTACCGACGGAATCGCCGGTAAACGTCACGCCCGACTCGGTCGTCAGCACGCCGGCACCCGAAGCACCGTCGCCCAGATCGTGGTTCCACCGGATCGCCCCGGTCCGGTAGTCGATCGCGCGCAGCACGCCTCTGCCCCACAGGTTGTAATCCGCGCCCGCCCAGCCGTATTCGCCGTGCTCCGGCTTGAAAAAGTAGATCCCGTACCCATCGTGCGCGCTGACGATCAGCAGTCCGGTCCTGGGATCGAAGCTCGGCGAACGATAGTTTGTAGCGCCGCTCTCATTCGGCGCGATCAGCACCCCGTCCCGCGACGGCTCCTTCGCCGGATCCGGGATCGGGCGGCCTTCGCTGTCGATGCCCTTCGCCCAATTCACCGTCGCGAACGGCTTGGTCAACAGATTCTTACCGCTCGTGCGATCGAGCACGAAGAAGTAGCCGTTGCGCGACGCCTGCAGCAGCAGCTTGCGCGGTGCGCCGTTGAAGTCGCCGTCCACGAGCACCGGAACTTCGGCGGCGTCCCAGTCGTGCGTGTCGTGAGGCGATGCCTGAAATCCCCACGCGAGCTTGCCGGTGTCGGGATCGAGCGCGACGATGCTGCCGGTCCAGGGGTTGTTGCCGGGACGAAT
>Ga0114129_10002518_pt1 | contig 25437 bp, 17 predicted proteins | sample RhiMetdeltSRZDD1_FD_80071 | JGI IMG/M metagenome (GOLD analysis project Ga0114129, IMG submission 80071) | Populus rhizosphere microbial communities from Tennessee, USA - Rhizosphere MetaG P. deltoides SRZDD1 (version 2) (version 2) | ecosystem: Host-associated > Plants > Roots > Rhizosphere >...
CGGTCACGGCCATCGGCATCGTCTTCAGAAAGCGGCGCCGGGCGGCGCGCGACACTTCCCCTGAACGCTTGGGCATCGATCCTCCTGCAGGGCGACGGGAAACGATCCGAATATACCTCTGGCGGCGGGCTTCTACTTACAATGGCCAGACGGCATGGCTGACGCCCCTATTCGCGTTCTGCTCGTCGAAGACGACGATCTCTATTCCCACATTCTCCGTGGTGCGCTGGCCAAGTCGACTTCGCCGGTTGCGGTGGAATGGTGCCGGACGCTCGCCGAGGCCACGACCAAGCTCGCCGCGGCGCAATACGACGCGGTGCTGCTCGACCTGAATCTCCCCGACAGCTCGGGGCTGGAGACCATCGGCCGGGCGCTCGCGCAAGCGCCGGACGTGCCGATCGTCGTGCTCACGGCTACCGCCGAGACCGAGATCGCGCTCGCCGCCGTCCAGCACGGCGCGCAGGATTATCTGGTCAAGAGCGAGACCGACAGCAAGTACCTGTCTCGCGCGCTGCGGTATGCGATCGAGCGTGCGGGCTTCCAGAAGGAGCTCGTTCGCCGCGAGCAGCACTTCCGCGCCCTCATCGAACGCGCCCACGACATCGTGGTCTTGCTGGGTCCCGACGGCTCCATCCGGTATCAGAGTCCGGCTACCGAGCGCATGCTCGGCTACACGCCTGAGGAGCTGGCCGGCAGCAACGTGCTCGAGCTCGTGCATCCCGACGATCGCGCGCGCGCCCACGACATGCTCGCCACGTGGCCGGCGATCCAGGAAAACGATGCCCCGGTCGCGCCGTTCAGGATCCGGCACAAGAGCGGGACGTGGCGGGTGCTCGAAGCGCTGGGTCAGAGCCTGAACGCGGACCCCAGGGCGGGCCTCATCGTGAACGCGCGCGACGTCACCGAGCGGGTGCGCGCCGAAGAAGAATTGCGCGAGACCGAGGCCAAGCTGCGCCAGGTCCACAAGATGGAAGCGGTTGGCAGGCTCGCCGGCGGCATCGCCCACGACTTCAACAACATTCTGACCGCGATCTACGGCTACGCCGATCTCCTGCTGGACGACTTCGAGCCGGGCGATCGGCGGCGCGGCGACGTCGAGGAGATCCGGGTGATGGCCGAGCGTGCGGCCACGCTGACGCGTCAGCTGCTCGCGTTCAGCCGCCAGCAGATGCTGCAGCCGCAGGTCCTCGACCTGAATGTCGTGATCGATCAGGTCCAGCGAATGTTGTCGCGAATGATCGGCACCGACGTGCAGCTCTCGTTCGAGCCGGCGCCGGAGTTGTGGCCGGTGCGGGCCGATCGCGGCCAGGTCGAACAGGTGCTGATGAACCTCGGGGGCAACGCCCGCGATGCGATGCCGGAAGGGGGGTCACTGATCATCCAGACCCACAATCGCACCATCGCCGACGCCAATCCCAGGCTGCCCGGCCTCAAGCCCGGCGACTACGTCCTGCTCATGGTCTCGGACACGGGCATCGGCATGCCCGAGCACGTGCGCCGCCATATCTTCGAGCCGTTCTTCACGACCAAGGAACAGGGCAAGGGCACCGGGCTCGGGCTTGCGACGATCTACGGCATCGTGAAGCAGAGCGGCGGCGGCATCTATCTCGAGAGCGAGGAGCACAAGGGCACCACGTTCTCGATCTATCTGCCCCGCTATCAGCCTACTTCTTCTCTTTGAAGCCCACGGGAATCTCCAGGTCGCCGGCGGCGACGGCCTGTGCCACTTCGAGCGTCTCGGTGTTGATCGTGAAGACCGTGGCGCGGGGCTTGTCCTCGCGCTTCATCATCTTGCGCGCCAGCATGCCGCCGATCCCGCCGCCGCTGCTCTGCTGCGACTGCTGGGTCATCTGCTCGCGGCTCTTCACCGCCTCGAAGACGGTGGTCGTCGCGAGCGGCGTGCCTTCGAGTCTGGATCCTTCCGCCTTCAGGCGCTCCATCGCCTGCTTCAGCATCGGATACATCGCCATCACCGCGGCCATCTGCTCGGGGGACATGCCCGCCGCCTCGGGCGCGATGGCTTTCCAATAACGCCGCTCGAACTCGGCGAGCTCCTTCATCGCCGGGATGGCGGGGCCCATCCACTGATTCGAGGTCATCACCAGCCCGCCGCTCTCCTCGAGCGCCTTTCCCTTCTCGCGGACGGTGACCGTCATCACGACCTCTTTTGCGTTGTAGCCGGCGATGGTTCGGGCCTGGCCGGTCTCCTTCACGTCGAAGTCGACGTCCACTTCACGCGCGGGTTTGTCCTGCTGCGGATCCGTTTCTTCCTTCGGCGCTTCCTTCTTCGCCTTCTCCTGGGCTTCCCGCAGCTGCTGCCGCAGCTGTTCGAACGTCGTCACCTCGTAGGTCTTCTTCTTCATGTCGAGCTGATAGACCTTTTCTTCCTTCAGGTCGACGATCCGTCCGAACGATTCGTTGATTTCAGCCTTGCGATCGCCCTTGACGGCGTTGGTGGTGACGAGGCCGTCCTTGGCGGCCTTGCCGCCCATCATGCCGGCCATGCGGCCGAGGAAGCCTTCGAACTTCACCTGGGACTTGTCGCGGGTCTTGACTTCAGCCGCGGCCGGGCCGGCGAAGAGGGCGAGGAGCGGCAGCGCGATGGCGATTGTTTTCAGGACACGGTTCATTGGGACCTCCGAAAGGGGAACAATCGATTGTAACGTTAGGCTTCCGGGGACAGGCCCCGCCCGAACCTCTGCAGCATGCCGCTCGTTAACGCCGTCCCGGCCTGGCCGTCTTTCGAGGAGTGGACTCTGCCGCTCTTTGCGCGCTGCCGCTTCCTCTATCGGATCGGCCCCGCACGATGACCATCGTGCGATTCTCGCCGGCCCACGCCAGCGACGACGGCAAGCTGGCACGTGCGGCTCAACAGGGCGATCAGACGGCGTTCGGAGAGCTGTACGAGCGCTATGCGCGCGTGATTCACGGGCTGCTGCTGGCCCGGGTGCCGAGGATCGACGTCGACGATCTGGTGCAGGATGTCTTTCTGACGGCATGGAACCGCCTGGCCGCGCTCCGCGAACCGGCCGCCTTTGGCGGCTGGCTGGCGATGATCGCCCGCAACCGCGCTGTCGATTTTCATCGTCGGACGACCGATGCGGTCGAGCTGCCCGACAATCTGCCGGCGCACGACGCCACGGCTGAGCACGCCGAGGCCGTCGGTGTCCTCGAGGTGGTGCGGCGGCTGCCCGAGGCCTATCGGGAGACGCTGGTGCTGCGGCTGGTCGAAGGCATGACCGGCCCGGAAATCGCCGCCCGCACCGGCCTGACGCCGGCCTCGGTACGGGTGAATCTTCACCGCGGCATGAAGATGCTGCGCGAGCAACTGGAACGATGACCGACCACGATCGCGGCGAGCGGGACGACTACCTCTGGGACGGCACCGGGGTGCCGGACGAGGAGGTGGTTCGTCTCGAGAACGCGCTGAGACCGCTGCGGCACCGCGGTTCACTGCCGCCGCTGCCTGTCCACCGGAGCCCGCAGGGGGAAGGTGGGCCGCGCGTCCGGCTCGTGCCAGCCGGATGGCTCGCGGCCGCCGCGGCTGTGGCGATCGTCGCCGGCGGCGCCTGGTTCGCGTTCGCGCTGCGGAGCGCCGCCTGGCGTGTCAGCAGCCTCTCGGGCGCCCCGGCCATCGAGGGCCGTGTCGTAGCGGGGCAGGCGAGGATGAGCCGCGGAGACTGGCTGACCACCGACAGCGCCTCGCGCGCACGGATCGCCGTGGGCGGCATCGGCAGCGTCGACGTCGATCCCAACACGCGCCTGCAGCTCGTCGCCAGCGGCCGCGAGCACCACATGGGGCTCGATCGCGGCACCATCCACGCCCGGATCTGGGCGCCGCCGAAGCTGTTCTTCGTGAACACGCAGGCCGCCACCGCGATCGATCTCGGATGTGCCTACACGCTGCAGGTCGACGAGCAGGGTGACGGGATCCTGCGCGTCACGCACGGGTGGGTGAGCCTCGAGCGCGAGGGCCGCGCCACTTACATCCCGCAGGGCGCGGTGAGCGCGATCAACGCAAGCCGCGGACCCGGTACGCCGCGCTACGAGGATGCGCCGTCCGGCTACGGCGAGGCGCTGACGATGCTCGACTCCGCCGGCGCCGGCGATCCTCGCCGGGTGGCCGCGCTCGACCTCGTGCTGTCGGCGGCCCGCCGCCGCGATGCGTTGACGCTCTGGCACCTGTTGACCCGCGGCTCGATCGAGGAGCGAGGCCGTGTTTTCGATCGGCTCTCCGCGCTCGCGCCGCCGCCCGAGGGCGTCACGCGTGATCTCGTGCTCGCCGGCGATCGCACCGCGCTCGACCGGTGGTGGGACCGGCTCGGGATCGAGGTCTCCTCCTGGTGGCGGCTGTTCAAGAAGAAGTGGTAACGTCGGTCCGGAACCGACGCATGACTTCTTCGAAACAGATCATCTCCTTCGGCGAGCCACCCGTCAGCCCATACAGCGTCGCCGTCAAGGCAGGGGGCTTCATCTATCTGTCCGGCACGCTCGCGGAGGATGCGAGCGGCGAGGCGGCGGACACGGGCGTCGGGTGGGAGACCCGCCGCACCCTCGAGCGGATGCGCGAGGTGCTCGCCGCCGCGGGCTCGTCCCTGGACGATGTCGTGGCGGTGATGGTGTATCTGACGTCGGCCGCCGATTTCCAGGAGATGAACCAGGCGTACCGGGCGTTCTGGTCGGGCGATCCGCCGACGCGGACCACCGTGATCACGACGCTCGTCGTTCCCGGCGCCAGAGTCGAGATCTCGATGGTGGCGGTGGCTCGCGGCGGCGAGCGGGTGATCCTGCTGCCGGGCGGCTGGAAGAAATCGCCGAACCCGTACAGCTACGCGATCCGCAGCGGCGACGTGCTCTTCCTGGCCGGCCTGGTCGCCCGGCGCGGCAGCGACAACACGTTCGTCGGCGGCGACGTGCGGGTCCAGACGCGCGCCATCATGGACAACGCGGCGCAGCTTCTCGGAGCCGCGGGCCTCTCGTTCCGCGACGTGGTCAGCGCGAAGATCTATCTGACCAGGGCATCGGACTTCGCCGCGATGAACGAGGTCTACCGCGAATTCTTCCCCGAGGCGCCGCCGGCCCGCGCGACCGTGCAATCCGGTCTCGCCGGTCCCGAAGCCGTCGTGGAAATCACGTTCGTCGCCTCGTCGGCCCCGCACCAGGCCATCGGCGCGCCGCCGTCCGGCCTTCCCCTGAGCCCGGCGATTCGCGCGGGTAATCGGCTCTACGTGTCCGGGATGCTGGGCAACACGCCGGATGCCGCCGGCGACGTCGCCGCGCAGACCCGCGCCACGCTCTCGAAGATCGGTGAGACTCTTCGCGCCGCGGGCCTCTCGCCCGCCGACGTCGTCGAGGGCCTGGTGTATCTCACCGACGCCTCGTCTTTCGGGGCGATGAACGACGAGTACCGGAAGTTCTTCGGCTCGGCGTTCCCGGCGCGAGCGACCGTGGTCACGCCGCTCGTGGCCGGCGACGCGCTCGTCGAAATCATGGTCACCGCGGTCGCTCCCCATCCCGATTCGAGTGGACGTCGAGCCTGACGACCGGCCACGGATCGGCATCAGCGCCTGCCTGCTCGGCGATCAGGTGCGGTTCGACGGCGGGCACAAGCGCGACTCCTTTCTCACCGACGAGCTCTCGCCGCACGTGCATTGGGTGCGCGTGTGCCCCGAAGTGGAAGTCGGCATGGGCACACCGCGGGAGACCTTGCGGCTGATCCGGGCTGGCGACGGCCGGGTCAGGATGGTGACGACCCGGACCGGGATCGATCACACCGATGCGATGGCGGCGTGGTCCGTTGAGCGGTTGAACGACCTCGAGAGCGAGGATCTGTCGGGTTACGTCCTGAAGAAGGATTCGCCCAGCTGCGGCATGGAGCGGGTGAAAGTGTTCGGCCGGACAGGCATGCCCGAGCGCAATGGCCGGGGTCTCTTCGCCGATGCGCTGCTGCGGCGGTTTCCCGACCTCCCGGTCGAGGACGAGGGCCGGCTGTCGGATCCGCGGCTGCGCGAGAACTTCATCGAGCGCGTCTTCGCATATCAGCGGCTGCGGCGGTTCTTTGCAGGACGGTGGACGATCGCCAGCCTGGTGCGTTTCCACACGGCGCAGAAGATGTTGCTCCTCTCGCATTCGACCACTGGCTACAACGAGCTCGGCCGGCTGGTCGCCGCGACCAGGAAGAGCCCGCGCGCGGCACTTCGCAGCGAGTACGAGTCGCGGTTCATGCGGACCATGAGCCGGATCGCCACGACCCGGCGACACACGAACGTGCTGATGCACATGGCGGGACATCTCAAGAAGGTGATCGACAGCGCCTCGCGCCTGGAGCTGAGCGCGTGTATCGACGACTACCGGCGCGGCCTCGTCCCGCTGGTCGTGCCCTTGACCCTGCTGCGGCATCACGTCCGGCAGCATGAGGTGTCGTATCTGCTCGGCCAGACCTATCTCGAACCGCACCCGCGCGAGCTGATGCTGCGGAACCGGGTGTGAGGCTGCGGGTGTGAATCGCGTTACACACTCACGCGTTCACCTCATCGGGTTGACTAGAAATCGTTGGCAAACCAGCAGATGACCTCCTGAGATCGCCGTGGCATTCCCGTTGCTCAAACAGGTCCGTGGTGACAGGGATGCGACGTTGGGTGCTGGTTGCGGCGGTGGGCGTGCTGACGATTGTGTCGTTCGCGGCGGCCTGGCGCGTCGCGGCGTTCACCGCGTCGATCGTTGGTGAGCTCGACCGCGCGAGCGCGCTGACGAGCATCGCCCCGCGGCCCCAGTCGACGATTGTCTTCGATCGCCACGGCAAGCCGGCCTTCAGCTTCTTCGTCGAGCAGCGGACGTCGGTCCCGCTCGAGCGCGTGTCGCCGCACATGATCGACGCGATTCTCGCCGTCGAGGATCGCCGCTTCTTCCAGCACTACGGAATCGATCCGGTCCGCATCGCCGGCGCCGCCTGGAAGAACCTCTGGGCTGGCCGGATCGTCGAGGGCGGCAGCACCATCACGCAGCAGCTCGCGCGCGCGGCGCAGTTGTCCGCCGTCCGGACCTACGAGCGGAAGATCCGGGAGATTCTGGTCGCGGCCCGGCTCGAGGAGCGCTACTCGAAGCAGCGCATCCTGCAGGAATACCTCAACACGGTGTACTTCGGCGAGGGCTACTACGGCGTCGAGGCGGCCTCGCGCGGATATTTCGGCAAGTCGGCCGCGGATCTCGACCTGGCTGACGCGGCGCTGCTCGCGGCGCTGGTGCGCTCGCCCTCCGTCGACTCGCCTGGCGCCTCTCACGCACGGGCGACGAAACGCCGCAACCTCGTGCTGGCATTGATGCGGAGCCAGGGCCGCATCTCGCCGGCCGATTTCCAGGCAGCGGTGGCGATCCGTGTGCCGGACGACTCACACAAGGACGGCACCGCCGGGATGATCGCGGCCAGCGGTCCCAACGGCTTGTACTTCCAGGAGGAGGTACGGCGCCAGCTGTTCCAGCTGTTCGGCGCCGATCGCGTGCTGCGGGGCGGCCTTCGCGTGTATTCCACCTACGACCCCGGCCTGCAGATCGAGGCGGAACGCGCCATCGAGAAGCGCATCGCGCAGATCGCCTCGCGGAACAATGCCGCGCGCGATCTGCAGGGAAGCCTCGTCGCGATGAGCCCGGAGTCGGGCGACGTCTATGCGATCGTGGGCGGCCGCGACTTCCACGAGAGCAGCTTCAATCGCGCGACCCAGGCCAGGCGGCAGGCGGGTTCCGCGTTCAAACCGATCATCTATGCGGCCGCGCTCGAGCGCGGCTTCGCGCCCGGCACGTTGCTCAGGGGACTCGACACACCAATCGAGGGGGCGAGCTGGCTCCCGAGCGGCGAACACGAGCGCGACGAGTACACGGTGCGCCGTGCGCTGAAGGTCTCGAGCAACCGCGCCGCCGCCCAGGTGCTGCAGCAGGTCGGCGTCACGACCGCGATCTACTACGCACAGCGGCTCGGGATCGAGTCGCAACTCCCGATGGTGCCGTCGCTGGCGCTCGGCACCGGCGAGGTCACGCTCCTCGAGCTGACCGCGGCCTACAGCGCGTTTGCCAGCAACGGATCGCTCGCGACGCCCCGCCTGCTCCTGCGCGTCGAGGACAACACCGGCCACACCGTCTGGTTCTCGGAGGAACGCCACGTCCAGGCGATCAGCCCGACCACGGCGTACCTGATGTCGAGCATGCTGTCCGACGTCGTCAACAGCGGAACCGCGACGCGCGCCCGGTCGGCCGGCTTCAAGTTGCCGGCCGGCGGCAAGACCGGCACGACCGACGACTACTCGGACGCGTGGTTCATCGGCTACACGCCGCATCTGCTGACCGGCGTCTGGTTCGGCCTCGATCAGCCGGCGCCGATCATGCGCGACGGATTCGGCGGGACCGTCGCGGTCCCGGCGTGGGCGGCATTCATGACCGCGGCGACCCGCGGCGCAAAGCCCGAGTGGTACCGCATGCCGCCGAACGTGGAGAAGATCAGGATCTGCCGGTTGAGCGGCATGCGGGCCGGACCGCATTGCGAGCAGGACGCGTTCGATCCCTCTCGTATCGGCGAGCCAATGGTCCTCAACGCCAGTTATTCCGCCGAACCTGCGGAGCCGAACGTCTACGAAGATCTGTTCACGATCGGCGCAATTCCATCAGAGATCTGCACGCTCCACGAACCCGGGGCCCGATCGCTCGACGGCGCCATTCCGATTCCCGTTGCCGACTCACTCGTCCAGCCGGCCTCGTATGCTCCGGTCGCCACGACTGGCGCCGCCATCCGGATGCCGCAGACCCGCCTCTACGTCGAGCGCGTGCCGCAACCCGACGGGTCTTACAAGACGACTATTCGGCAGCGTAACTGATAAATCCCAAGCTCCAAATCCCAAGCTCCAACGGGCTCCCAACGACCAACTTCCAAACCAACCCCCAAGCCAACCCCCAAAACCAGCGAGGGTTGGTTTGAAGTGTTGGTTTGGAAGTTGATTTGGGATTTGGGCATTGGGCGTGAGTTGGGATTTGGAGCTTGGAGCTTGGGATTTGACGCAATCTCAAAAAGTCACCGAACTCGCAGCGCCACCCCAGGATCGACGCGCATGGCGCGGCGGGCGGGCATGAAGCAGGCGAGGGCGGCGGCGCCGGCGAGGACGACGCTGACCGCGGCAAAGGTCGTCACGTCGATGGGATCGACGCCGAACAGCAGGGTCTGGACGTAGCGTGTCGTGGCGAAGGCGGCGGCGAGGCCGATCGCGGTTCCGATCGCGACCAGGCGCAGGCCGTCGCCAAGGATCAATCCGAAGATTGACGACGGCGCGGCGCCGAGCGCCAGCCGGATGCCGATCTCCGCGCGGCGCTGCGCGGCGACGTGCTCCATGATCCCGTAGACGCCGACCGTGGCCAGCAGCAGCGCCAGCGCGCCGAACCCCCCGACGAGCGTGGCCATCATCCGCTGGCTGGCAATCGATTGCTCGAAGACCTCGCGCAGGCGCTGCGGCCGGGACACCGCAATCCGCGGATCGACCTCGTAGACGGCGGATCGCAGCGCCGGCAGCAGCGCCAGCGGATCGCCGTCGGCGGCGCGGACGTGCAGCGCGACGCCGGACTCGTAATTCTGCGCCAGCGCCAGGTAATAGAACGGCGGCGGCTCGCGCTCCAGCGCACTGCGATAGACGGTATCGGGCACGATGCCGACGACGGTGTTGGACGTGTCGCCGTCGCCGATCGGTTTGCCGATCGGATCCTGATTCGGCCAGAGCCGCGCCGCCAGCGACTGGCTGACGATCGCGACGCGCGTCGACCCGGGGCCGTCCGCGGCCGTGAAGTCGCGGCCGCGCAGGATGGGAATGCCGAGCGCCTGCAGGTACCCGTCGCTGATCACGTTGACGCGCACGTCCAGGTTATTCGCGAGATCCTCGCGGATGCGCTGGCCGTCGAGGCTGACCGAGACCACGCGCGACCCGCCGCTGAGCACGGTCACGCGCGCCGCCCCGGCCGCCGCGACGCCGCGTGCCGACTGCAGCCGCTGCACGATCTGCCGGTACACCACCCCTCCGGCCTCCTGGCTGTAGCCCCTCACGTCCAGATTGATGTCGGCCACCATCGTCGCGTCGATCTGGTAGCCGAGCGCGACGGCATGCGCGTTCTGCAGCGTTCTCAGGAACAGGCCGGCGCCGACGAGCAGCATCAGGCTGACCGCGACCTGGAACACCACGAACGCACGCCGCCAGCGCGCGGCCCGGACGCCGGTCGCGACCGCACCGCCCTCGTCGCGGAGCGCCGCGATCGTGTCCTCGCGCAGCGTGTGGAGAATGGGAGCGAGGCCCGAGAGCACGCCGGCCGCCGCCGCAACCGCGAGCGAGAACAGAAGGACCCGCACATTCACGTCGAGGTTGACGGTGGCGGGAATGCCGGCGACGTGCAGCAGCGGCGCACCCCATCGCGCGATGAACACGCCGCAGGCGCCACCGAGCATGGCCAGCAGCAGCGACTCGGTCAACCACTGCCGGATCAGCCGGGCCGTGCTCGCGCCGACGGCGGTGCGAACCGCGGTCTCGCGGCGCCGCGACACCGATCGCGCCACCAGCAGGCTGGTGACGTTCGCGCACGCGATCAGGAGGACGAGCGCGACCGAGATCGCGAGCAGATAGAGGAGCGGCCGCGTCGACGCGCGGACGCCCGGCCCTTCGCCGAGCGGGACCGCATTGAAGGCGCGCGGCCGGTTGGTCTGCGGGTACTCGGCCTGGAGCCGTCGCGCGAGGACGTCGAGCTCCGCGGTGGTCTGCGCGTCGCTGGCGCCGGGCCGGCGCCGGGCCACCATGTTGAGCCAGCGCGGTCCGCGCTGTCCGAGGAGATCGGTGCCGCCGAGCGCGCGCCGAAGACCGGCGGAGGGCGGCCGCACTTCTCCCTGCATGGCCATCGGCAGCCAGAGATCCGGCGGCCGTCCGATCGTGGCCCCCTCGAACCAGGCGGGCGCCACTCCGATCACGACATAGCGCGAGCCGTTCAACTGAATCTCGCGGCCCACCGCGCCGGGGTCGCGGCCCAGCCGGTTCTGCCAGAACGAGTGCGACACCACGGCGACGCGAACGGGGAGGCCGCGCCGATCCTCGTCCGGCGCGAATGTCCGGCCGAGCACCGGCGCCACCCCCAGCACCTGAAAGTAATTCCCGCTGACGATCTCGCCGGGCACCGATTCCGCTCCCGATCCGGTATCGAGAGAGACCGTGACCGGGCCAGAGGCGGCGACGTCCTGGAAGATGCCGGCATCGCGCAGGTCGGCGTAGTCCGGGTAGGAAACGTTGGAGAACCGCTCCCGTCCATCGGTGCTCGCGTTGTAGACGCTGGCGAGCGTGGACGGATCGCCGACGCCGCTGCGGAGCAGAATCGCGTCGATGGCGGTGAAGATCAGCGCGTTGGCGCCGACGCCGAGCGCCAGCGTGATCACGATGATGGCGGTGAAGGTCGGTGCGGCGGCCAGCATGCGCGCCGCGTAGCGGAGATCACGGGCGAAGTCGTGCAGCATGGTGACGGTTCCGGGAGCGGGTCGTTCGGATTCGGCCTGGTGCCAGCGGTCGACGATCAGTCCGGGCATCGAGCGGCTGGCGGTTTCGAGATCGTGCGCGAGTGTTTCGCGCTCGCGCGGCAGGGCGGTCAGCGCCCGGGCCACCGCCGCCTCGTGCGGCAGGCCGGAGGCCACGGCCTCGTCGTAGAGATCGCGCAGGTGCTGGGCGAGCTCGTCGACGATCTCCGGCTCCCGCGCGATCCGCAGCGGCGGCAGATGGTCGCGGACGTGGCGCCTGAAGTCCATCCTGTCACCCGATCGGATCGATCCGGGCCACCGCCCGCAGCGCGGTCAGGAGCTCGTGCCAGCTGGCGCGCTGTTCGATCAGCACCTTCCGGCCGGCCGACGAGATCTTGTAGTAGCGGCGGCGCCGTTGCCCCTCTTTCTCGAGCCACCGGCCGTCGATCCAGCCGCGGCGCTCCATGCGATAGAGCATCGGGTAGAGCGACCCGACGTGAAAGCGCAGGACGCCCCCGGACCGATCGTCGATCAGCCGGGCGATTTCGTAGCCGTGGCGCTGCCGCTCCTCGAGGACCGCGAGGATCAGGAGGTCGGCGCTGCCGCGCTTGAGTTCGGTCTGCGGGGCCATATATGGCGAGACAATATAGCTTCGGGACGTATATGGCAAGTGCGATAGAGAATTGCGTCAAATCCCAAGCTCCAAGCCCCAAGCTCCAACTCACTCCCAACCGCCAAATCCCAAACCAACCTCCAAACCAACCTTGGGATTTGACACGACCGCCAGAAGAGCGCTCTAGAATTCGCGGCTGGAATGCTCGCAGGTCTGATGGTGGTCGTCGGTGCCGCGCTCTGCGGATGGCTGGCGTCGCGCGTGATGTGGTGGGCGAGCCGCCGCTCGGGACTGTGGAGCATGGCCGCCGGGGTCATCCTCGCGCTTCTGACGATTGGCGCAGCAGTCCTTATCGCGTGGCTGATGACGCGCGCGTTTTACGGACCCTGACCTGGACCCATCGGCTCATCCCAAAGCCCTCACCCCGAGCCCCACGAACAGGACCGCATTGGCGACATGTCCCGCCCAGCAGATCCGGCACTGCCGCTGGTTGACGATCAGCCCGTAGCCGAGGAACGCGCTCATGGCGACGGCCGGCCAGGTCAGCACCCACAGGAGCAGCGGCGGCGCATGCAGGATCAAGCCTGCGGCGAGGATGACGTACAGAAGGATCCCGAGCGAGGCGTTCGGCACGCCGAGCAGACGGGCGCGGGGCGTGCGGAACAGCACCTGGCAGCCGCCCGCCTCGAGCTGGCAGATCTCCGGTCCGGTGAGCCACGCCGGCAACACCAGGTAGTAGCCGTAGAGCGCGGCTGACGCGGCACACGCGCCCAGCACCAACGCGACCCAGATGATCAGGGTCATGGCGCGGCGGCCCCGGGCTCGCCTTGACCCTGGCAGGCCGGGCACCAGTAGGTGAGCCGGGCGTCGGTACCGTGTTTCCCGATCCTCACGGTCGTTCCGCAGCGGCGGCAGGGGAGGCCGGCGCGGCCGTAGACCCACAGGCGCTCGCTCGGGTTGTCGCGGCCCGTCGTGCGCCGGTAGCCGATGTAGGTCGTCATCGGCGCCAGCGATGTCTGGACGTTGGCGAGCAGGAAGCGGCGCGCGGTGGTCAGCAGGCACTCGAGACCCGGGTCGTCGATCTCACGGACCTTCGTGAACGGGTTGACCCGGCACGCGAACAGGACCTCGGACTTGTACACGTTGCCGATGCCGGCCACCACCCGCTGGTTGAGGAGCACGTCGGCAATCGGCTCGGCCGGTCTGGCCTTCATACGCGCGAGCGCCTGGGCGGCGTCGAATGTCTCGGTGAGGAGATCGGGGCCAAGCCGGCGGAGCTCGTCGTGCCGCGCGAGATCGCGCGCCGGGAAGAACTCGGCGACCGGAATGTTGAAGCCGACCGCGACGAAGTCCGGCGTGCCGATCACGATGCGCATGTCCCGCCGCGGCCGCTGCCAGGCTTCCTCGGGACGATAGATGTGCCAGCTCCCGTTCATGCGCATGTGCGTGCGCAGCACCATGCCGCCCGAGAAGCGCATCAGCACGTGCTTGCCGGATGCGGACACGCTCTCGATCGTCTGAGCTGTCAGCGGCGTATCGACATGGACGCGGGTCAGCGCGGGAAAGACCGACTCGAAGCGCACGACGGGTTTTCCGGCCAGGGCGCGATGGAGCGTGCGCGCGGCGCGGAAGATCGTATCCCCTTCAGGCATGCCGCTTGGTGGTGGCGGGCGAGGCTTCGTCTTCCCGAGGCTCCAGCTCCTCGTCCTCGTTCAGATCGATCGCGAAGGAGGGGACCGCCGCCGGCGCGCGCCGCATCATGAATCCCATCGCCGACGGAGCGAACCCCGCGTTGACCAGGTAGGGCGCCAGCGGATGTTCCGCGGTCGGCACGCCGTTGACCTCGGCGATGAGGAGACCCGCGGCCCTGGCCAGCGCCGCAAGCCGTCCCGCCACGGCACGCGCCATTGTCGACCGCGCGGGCTCGTCGTCGGGCAGGAAGGCCTGGAGTTGCCGTGCGCCCCGGCTGATGTAGGCCCCCAGCATGCCGTTGACGAGGATCACCAGCGATCCAACGCTTCGGGTCGTGCGGCGTCCTGCATCGGCGCGTTCCGGATCGGCCGGCCAGGGCAGCAGCGTGCCGTACGGGTTCGCGGGATCCGTCGCAGACACGGCGACCGCTTCCGGCTCGTCGGGCGGTTCGCGGAGCGACCGCAGCAGGTCGAGCGCCGAGGGCAGCGCGAACTGCGTCGCGCCGACGCCGCCGACGAAATAGCCTCGTCGAATCCGTCCCGCATCCTCGAGCGCCTTGAGGACGTCGTAGACCGCGCTGAAGCCGCCGCTGATGCCTTCCGCCGCCGCCACATCGCGCGTGACGACGCCGTAGCGGGACAGCAATTGCTGCGCGGTCGCCGTCGACCATTCGGTGGCGGATACGCGCGAGGCGCCGCGGCTGGTCACGAGCGACCAGCGCCCTTCAGCCGACGGCGGCGCGACCCGGCGGCTGCGGAACGTCCGGGGTGGCGCGGATGGCCCCCGCTTGCGGCTTCGCTGCGGCGGACGCGTGAAGGCGCGCAGCGCGTGGAACGTGTCGTTGGTGATCTGTCCCTTCCACACGAGATCCCACAACGCGTCGACCGTCTCGCCGGGATAGCCTTCGCCCGCGGCGCGGTGCAGGTCGCTGAAGAACGAGGCTCCGCTGTCGGCGAGATGCGCGAGGATGGCCTGTTCACGCGGGGACAGGTCGGGCGCCGGCTGTTCGCGGCGAAGGCGGCCGAAATGGTCGGTCAGATACAACGCGATGCGTCCGTCGCGATCGCCGAGCGGCTCGACGCCGCACCAGACGATCTCGCCGCCGGCGGTGAGCGCATCGAGATCCGCCGGGTTGTAGGTCTCGATGCGTGCCGCCAGGATCTCGCTCTCGAAGATCGAGGCGGGCAGCGGCGCGCCCTGAAGGTTCTCGATCGCGTCGAGCAGCGCATCGAGGCCGATGCGCTTGCGCAGCACGCCCTGCCAGGTGGTCACGAGGCGTCCGAGCACCGGCGGGTCGACGGGCTCGACTTCCTTGCGCAATCTGGCGAGCGAGCGGCGGCGGATCGACTGGAGGACGTCGGCATCGCACCACTCGCGGCCGCTGCCGCCGGGTCGGAACTCTCCCTCGAGCACACGTCCGCCCGCCGCCACCTCCTTGAGGAGCAGATCGGCGGTCGCCCGGCCGAGGCCGTAGCGTCCCGCGAAATCATCGGTTGTGAACGGACCGTGCGTGCGGGCGTAGCGGCGGGCGAGGTCGAGGCCCGCACTCGGCACTGGCTGAAGGAGTGCATCCGGCAGACCGAGCGGCAGCGGCACGCCGAGCGCATCGCGATACCGTCCCGAGTACTCGACCGGCACGTAGCGCTGCTCGCCTGCGATCCCCACGACGATGGCGCGCCTGGCCCTCACGAGCGCGGCCAGCGAGGGTGTGGTGTCGATGCGGCTGCGGGCGGCGAGCTCCGCCGCGGTCAGATCGCCGAGCCGCAGCAGCAGATCGTGCAGCCCGTCGGTGCTGCGGGCCTGGTGCATGGCGTCGAGGTGCTGCAGCTGCGCCTCCACCTGCGCCAGCGCGTCCTCGTCCAGCAGCTCGCGCAGCTCCGCTTCCCCGAGCAGCTCGCGCAGCTGGTTCTGATCGATGGCGAGCGCCTGGGCGCGGCGCTCCGCGAGCGGCGCGTCGCCGTCGTAGATGTAGTTGGCGACGTAGCCGAACAACAGCGATGACGCGAACGGCGAGGGAATCGCGGAGTCGACCGTCACCGCCTTGATCTCCCGCCCCTCGATGCGCCGCAGCGTGGTCACCAGCGCCGGCATGTCGAAGACGTCGCGCAGGCATTCGCGATAGGCCTCGAGCAGCATCGGGAACGATCCGAACCGCGCCGCGACGGCGAGCAGATCCGCGGCCCGCTTGCGCTGCTGCCAGAGCGGGCTGCGCCCTCCCGGCCGCCGCTTCGGCAGCAGCAGCGCGCGGCCCGCCGCCTCGCGGAACTTGGCGGCGAACAGCGCCGAGCCTCCCAGCTGACGCAGCACCAGATCTTCGACCTGCTCGGACGCCGGCAGCATCATCTGCGTATCGGGCGGCGTCTCGGTCTCCGGAAACCGCACCACGAACCCATCGTCGGTCCACATCGTCTCGACGTCGAGCCCGGTCTCGGCGCGGGCGCGCTCGACGACCGCCATCGACCACGGCGCGTGGATCCGGCCGCCGAAGGGAGTCAGCACGCAGATGCGCCAGTCGCCGAGCTCGTCGCGGCACCGTTCGATCAGGATGGTGTGATCGTCGGGAACCGCGCCGGCCGCGGCGGCCTGGTCGGCGATGTACCGAATCAGGTTCTCTGCGGCGCGGGCGTCGAGGTCGTGGTGATCGATCAACCGCTGGATGGCGGTCGCCGGAGGCAGATGGCGGAGGGTGCGCACCATCTGGCCGATGTACATCCCCAGCTCGAGCGGCCGATTCGCCGCATCGGCCTTCCAGAACGGCATCTTCCCGGGCTCGCCCGGGGCCGGCGTGACCAGCACGCGGTCGTGGGTGAGCTCCTCGATGCGCCACGTCGAGGCGCCGAGGAGGAACGTCTCGCCGACGCGGCTCTCGAAGACCATCTCTTCGTCGAGCTCGCCGACGCGCGCGCCCGGCCCGCGCTCGCCGAGCAGGAACACACCGTACAGGCCGCGGTCCGGGATCGTGCCGCCGTTGATGACCGCGACCCGCTTCGATCCTTCGCGTGCAGTGAGCCGGTTGGCGACCCGATCCCAGGTCACGCGCGGCCGAAGGTCGGCGAACTCGTCCGAGGGGTACCTTCCCGACAGCATGTCGAGGACGCCCTCGTAGATGCCGCGGGCGAGCTCGGCGAACGGCGCGGCGCGGCGGATCGCGTCGAACAGGCCGTCGACGTCCCAGTCGTCCATCGACACCATCGCCACGATCTGCTGCGAGAGCACGTCGAGTGGATTGCGCGGGTACCGGCTCGACTCGATCTTCGACTCGTGCATCGCGCGCGTCACCGCGGCGCACGCCACCAGATCGCCCCGGTATTTGGGCACGACGATGCCGCGGCTGGCGGCGCCGATGGTGTGTCCCGCGCGGCCGATCCGCTGGAGTCCGCTGGCGACCGACGGCGGCGCCTCGATCTGGATCACGAGATCGATCGCGCCCATGTCGATGCCCAGCTCGAGCGACGATGTGGCGACGAGGCCGCGAATCTGTCCCGCCTTGAGCCGGTCCTCGACCTCGATTCGCTGCGGCCGCGCCAGCGAGCCGTGATGCGAGCGCACCAGCACCTCGCCGGCGAGCTCGTTCAACGCCGACGCGAGCCGCTCGGCGATGCGCCGGCTGTTGACGAAGATCAGCGTGGATCGGTGGGCCTGCACCAGCTCCAGCAGGCGCGGATGGATCGCGGTCCAGATCGACGCGCGGTTGCCGCTGGAGGAGGCTGGTCCGCTCGGAATCTCGTCGGTCTGCCCCATGCGCGCCATGTCCTCGACCGGGACTTCGATCGTCAGATCGAGACGCTTCTTTTCCGAGGTGTCGACGATGGTGACCGGGCGGTAGTCGATTGAGGGCCCGGGCGCGGCGAATTCGTCGTGGATGACGGCGTCCGGCGCTCCTATTTCAGCCGAACGTTTCGATTTGGCCCGAGCCTTTGGACTCTTGGCAGTGGTGGGATTCCTGGCAACCTTGGCAATGCCTCCGAGAAACCGCGCGACTTCGTCCAGGGGCCGCTGCGTGGCCGAGAGGCCGATCCGCTGCACCCGCCCGGCCAGCTCTTCCAGTCGCTCGAGCGACAGCGCGACGTGCGCGCCACGCTTGGTCGGCACCAGCGCGTGGATCTCGTCGATGATCACCGTATCGATCGAGCGCAGCGCCTCACGCGCGTTGGACGTGAGCAGCAGGTACAGCGACTCCGGCGTCGTGATGAGAATATCCGCCGGATCGCGCTGGAACCGGGCGCGCTCGCTGGCCGGCGTGTCGCCGGTGCGGACGGCGACCGTCGGCACGCGGTACGCGTCGGCGCGCGCCGCGGCGCGATTGGCGATGCCGGCGAGCGGCGCCCGCAGGTTGCGCTCGATGTCCACCGCCAGCGCCTTCAGCGGGGAGAGGTAGAGCACGCGGCAGCGTCCTAGTCCGGGGGGCTTCGCCCCCCGGAGCCCCCCTTCGACGTCGCTCGCGTCCTTCGACGAGCTCAGGACGCCCCGAGCCTGTCGAGGGGCGGGGGCCCGGTGCCCCGCTTCCGCCTCCGCGCTTCGCGCTTCGGCGAGACCTCGCCGGAGCCTTGGCGAAGGCGGGCCGCTCCGTCGGCTCGCTTCGCTGCGCTCACTCGCATTCGCATCGCGCGGCTCCGGCTCGAACATGAGCCGGTTGATGCACCACAGAAACGCGGCGAGCGTCTTGCCGCTGCCGGTGGGGGCGAGGATCAGCGTCGAGTCGCCGCGCGCGATCGCGGGCCATCCTTCGGTCTGCGGCGGTGTCGGCGCCTCGAACGACGCACGGAACCATTCCGCGACAGCCGGGTGAAATCGCGTCAAAACGTCTGCGCGCGGCACATGATTATTGTAGGCTTGGAGTATGGGTGATTCGGGTGAAGGACTTGTCGACGCGGACGCGCGTATTCAGGAACGCATCGAGGAACGGGAATCGGAACGCAAGCGCCGCGGCGCAGCACAGCCGGCGATCAATCCGGACAGGGTGAGGGAACTGGAATCCCTGCGCCTGGCCAAGGCCGAGCTCGAAAGGCAGGCCGCCGCCACCGCGCATCCGGTCCGCAAGCAGCAGATTCAGGCAGCCATCGCCGAAATCGAGAAACGACTCGCCGCCGACTAGCACGCCGCTCCGCCTTCGCGCGCAGCGCTACGGCGGACCTGCTAGAGGGCCCCCGTCGCGGCGCCAATCAAATAGGCGAGCGCCTGCGGCGACGGCGGACGCCTGTCCGGTTCGCGCGCGAGGGCGGCGCGGACCGCCCGCGACAGCGGACCCGGCAGACTCTCGACGCCAGCAGGCGGCAGGCCGCGCGCCTGCGCGAGCACGACCTCGCCCGCCGACCCGCCTCCGAACGGCAGATCCCCGACCAGCATCTCGTAGGCAATCACGCCCAGGCTGAAGACGTCGGTGCGGGCATCGGGCGCCTCGCCGCGCAATTGTTCCGGCGCCATATAGGCCGGCGTGCCGACAATCGGGTCCTCGACGGTCGCCGGCACGTTGCCTGGCGCGCCGCGGCCGCCGTGCACGCGGGCTCCGGTCTCCACGCCGATCGCCCGCGCCACCCCGAAGTCGAGGACCTTCGCCTCGACCCCGTCGTCGGGCAGCAGCACGTTCTCGGGCTTCAAATCGCAGTGCAGCACGCCTTCGCCGTGCGCCGCCGCCATCGCTCCGCAGATCGCGGTGAGAATCCGGCTGACGCGTTCGGGCTCGAGCCGGCCTTCCCGCACGAGCTCGTGCCGGAGATCGTTTCCCTTCACGAGCTCCATCACGAGATAGGGCGAGCCGTCGGCGAGGGCGCCGAAGTCGAACACCATGACGATCGACGGATGCTGCAGGCGGGCGAGCGTCTGCGCCTCGCGCTTCAGCCGTTCGTGCGCGGCGGCGTCGCGAACGAGATCCGCGCGAATGACCTTGATCGCGACCTGCCGATCGAGCCCGAGATCGCGCGCGCGATACACCGAGCCCATCCCGCCGCGTCCGAGCAGGCGCTCGAACCGGTACTTGCCATCCAGCACCAGGGGAATCGAAGAACGTTTGACGGGGGAGCCGTCGACCGGACATTCCCGGACGCTGCTGTCGGTGCAGCGCCCGCAGCGCGGGCATTCGCCGAGCCGATCGGTCGCAGCAGGGGAGGCCGCGTGAGGCGCGTCGCCGGACAGCCCGCGGAGGAAGCGGAGGACGCGCGACAAGGCCGCCATCTGGCGGCTCATTGTAGGCCGGGTCTTCAGACCCGGCGGCTTTAATTCAGCGACGCTCCTGCTTTCGCGAGGAGGGCCTTCAACTCGTCGGCTTCGAGCGACTCGACGTCGAGCAGCTCCTTGGCCATCATGTCGACGGCGCGCCGGTTCTTCTCGATGATCCACCTGGCCTGGTTGTAGCCGTCCATGACGACCTTGCGGATCTCCTCGTCCACGCGCTGCGCGGTCGCCTCGCTGACGACGTGGGCCCGGTCGGCCTCGTAGGCGTTGCCGGGCTTCCGGAACGCGAGCGGGCCGAGCTCGGACATCCCCCACTCGCACACCATGTGCTGCGCGATGTCGGTCGCGCGCTCGATGTCGTTCGAGGCGCCGCTGGTCATGTGGTTCATGAACAGCTCCTCGGCGACGCGGCCGCCCATCAGCACCGCGACCTGGGTCTCGAGGTATTCCTTGGTGTAGGTGTGGCGATCCGCTTCGGGCAGCTGCATGGTCACGCCCATGGCGCGGCCGCGCGGGATGATCGTGACCTTGTGCAGCGGGTCGGCCTTGGGCAGCAGGGCGGCGACCACGGCGTGGCCGGCCTCGTGATACGCGCAGTTCACGCGATCGAGCTCGCTCAGGGCCACCGAGCGCCGCTCGACGCCCATCAGCACCTTGTCGCGCGCCTCGTGCATGTCGGCGTTGGTGACGACCGTCCGTCCGGCGCGGCCCGCGAACAGCGCGGCCTCGTTGACCAGGTTCGCGAGATCGGCGCCCGAGAAGCCGGGCGTCCCGCGCGCGATCGAGCGGAGATCCACGGCGGGCTCCATGTTGATCTTCCGCGCGTGCACGCGGAGGATGGCTTCGCGGCCCTTCAGGTCCGGATTGCCGACCGTGACCTGCCGGTCGAACCGTCCGGGCCGCAGCAGCGCCGGGTCGAGGATGTCCTGCCGGTTGGTCGCGGCGATGATGACGATCCCCTGGTGGCCCTCGAAGCCGTCCATTTCGACCAGCAGCTGGTTGAGCGTCTGTTCGCGTTCCTCATGGCTGAGAGAATTGCCGCCGCGGCTGCGGCCGACCGCGTCGAGCTCGTCGATGAAGATGATGCAGGAGCCGTGGCGCCGCGCCTCGCGGAACAGCTTGCGCACGCGCGCCGCGCCCACGCCGGCGTACATCTCGACGAAGTCCGAACCACTCGCGAACAGGAACGGCACGCCCGCTTCCCCCGCGATCGACCGCGCAAGGAGGGTCTTCCCCGTGCCCGGAGGGCCGACGAGCAGCACACCCTTGGGAATTCGTCCGCCGACCGCCGAGAAACGCTCCGGCTCGCGGAGGAAGTCGACGATCTCCTTGACCTCGTCCTTGGCCTCGTCCACGCCCGCGACGTCCTGGAACGTCACGGCACCGCTCGTCTTGTCGGCCATCCGCGTCCGGGAGCCGATGGACGGAATCTTCCCGGCCGTGGTCCGATATACCGTGAACCCGAGCAGGGCGAAGAACGCGGCGGCCACCGCAATCGCGCTCCAGCTGAGCGAAGTCGGATCGGACCCCGGCGCGACCTCGACCAGGATCTGCCGGCGGACGAGGTCGGTGAGAAACGACGCGTTGGCCGAGAACTCGGCCGGCGCGACGGTCGTCGCCACGGTGCCGTCGCGGAACTTCACGTCCACAGCGCGCTCGCCGATGGTGACCGCGGCCACGCTGCCCGACTCCACGCGCTGGATGAACTCGGAGAACGCCATCTGCCGGGGAGCGACCGGCTGACGCGCGAAATAGAGGCCCGCCGGGCCGGCCGTCAACAGGACGATCGCGGCGGCGAGGAGGTAGAACCGGGGGCGGCGGAAGCGTGCTGGTAGAGCCACAGATCGAAATCCGTTTCAGAAAATGCCAGCCCGTACACTCCGCGGGCCGACCAGTCCATCCAAACGGACCACGGCCGCTCCAAGCAAAAAGGCGGCAGGTTCAGATTGATTGTTTTGACGCTCCGCTGGGGATGGAGTAGCAAAATTCTACACCGCTGGGCCGGCTCGTGTAAATCAAAAATGTAACAGCTGAGGTCTGGAAGAATGTCGTCGACGTTGCAACGAGCCGCGGCCTGGTCCGTTCACGCCTACACCGCCCTCGGCGCGCTGTGTGGGTTCGGGTCGCTGCTCGCCTCCGTCGAGCGGGACTACCGGACCGCGTTCCTGTGGCTCGTGGCTGCCACTGTCATCGACGCCACCGACGGCGTGCTGGCGCGCGCGGCCGCGGTCAAGGAACACACGCCCTCGTTCGACGGCGCGCGGCTCGACGACATCGTCGACTACCTCACCTACGTCGTCGCGCCGGTGTTCCTGCTCTATCAGGCGGGCAGCCTGCCGGCGGGTTGGGGAGCGGCTGTCGGCGCGATCGTGCTGTTGAGCAGCGCCTACGGGTTCGCATCGGCCGACGCCAAGTCGGACGACTACTTTTTCACCGGCTTTCCGTCTTACTGGAATATCGTGGCCGTGTACCTCTATGCCGCGGAGCTGTCGCCCCTGGTCAATGCCGGAATCCTGCTGGCGCTCGCCGCGCTCGTGTTCGTGCGGACCGGCTGGGTCTATCCGTCGCGTACGCCGGTGCTGCGGCGGCTCACCACGGTGCTGGGAGTGATCTGGGCGGTGATGGTGCTGCTGATTATTCGCGCGCTGCCCGACGCGCCGCCGGCGCTCATCGCGGTCTCGCTGTTCTTTCCTCTTTACTACGCCGTGCTGTCACTGGTGCTGCAGCGCCGCCGGGGCCGCTGATCGATGGCGCTCCCGGTCTGGTCGCGCCGCGTGCGCGATCGCGTCTTCGGCACCATCTTCGCCGCGCTCGTCGTCCTGACCGCCGTGGGGATGACGTGGCTGTTCAGGCAGGGCTACGCGGTGCACCGGCTGAAGCGCGGCGTCGGCGACACCTGGTTCCTCTCCGCCGACGGCCGGCGATGGTTCCGGATGGACGAGCACCATCAGGACGTCCCGCTGTCGGACATCCCGGTCCATCTGCAGAACGCGTTCATCGCCGTCGAGGACCATCGCTTCTACCGGCATCCCGGCGTCGATCCGATTGCGCTCGGACGCGCGGTGGTGCGCAACATCCGCGCCTCGGACACGGTCGAAGGCGGCAGCACGCTGACGCAGCAGCTGGCCCGCACGCTCTTCCTGTCGACCAAGCAGTCCTACGGCCGGAAGGCGCGCGAAGCGGTGCTGGCGGTGCTCATCGACGCGCACCTGTCGAAGACGGAGATTCTCGAGCTCTATCTCAATCGCATCTATCTGAGCGCCGGCGTCTACGGCGTCGAAACGATGTCGCGGCACCTCTTCGGGAAGCCCGCGAAGCAGCTGACGCTGGCGGAGAGCGCGCTCATCGCCGGCCTGGCGCGATCGCCGGCCGGCCTGTCGCCGTGGACCAATCTCGACGGCGCGATCGCGCGCAGCCACGTCGTCCTGGCGCGGATGCGCGAGGAGGGCTTCATCACCGCGGGACAGGAGGAGACGGCGATCCACGCGCGGCTGCGGATCCGTCCGTATCCGGGCTCGGTCGACCCGAGGGGTGGATACGCCAAAGAGTTCCTGCGCCAGCGCTTCCGCGACGAGTTCGGCGGCGACCATCCTCCCGACTGGGACGTCCGGACCACGTTCAACCAGGACCTGCAGGCGATGGGGGAGAAGGCGGTGGCCGACGGGCTGCGGCGCTACGGACGGCCGGACCTTCAGGCCGCGCTGGTCGCGCTCGACCCCGCTACCGGCGACATCCTGGCAGTCGTGGGCGGCAGGGATTTCCGCCAGTCGCAGTTCAACCGCGCGACACGAAGCCGGCGCCAGCCCGGATCGGCGTTCAAGCCGCTGCTCTATGCGGCGGCGCTCGAACACGGGTACTCGCCGGTCTCGGTCCTCGAGGGGCTGGCCACCGTCGCCCCGCAGGGGCCCGAGGAATGGGCGCCCCGCAACGCCGACGGCGCCACCCCCGACACGCTGACGCTGCGCGCGGCGCTGCTCGAGTCCAATAACCGCGCCGCCAGCGTGCTGCAGCAGCGGATCGGATCGCGTCCCGTCCTTCGGCTCGCGTCGGATGTCGGACTGCACGATCTGCCCGACGTGCCCTCGCTGTCGCTCGGTACCGGGCTGGTCACGCCGCTCGAACTGACCGGGGCCTTTGCGGCGTTTCCCAACGGCGGGCTCGCGGTGCGGCCGCACGGCATCCTGCGCGTCACCGACGCGGACGGCGTGACCGTGTTCGAGGAGCCGCCGCGGCCGGAGCGCGTGATCTCGCCGGAGACGGCTTATCAAATGGTCTCGATGCTGCAGGACGTCGTCGATCGGGGCACCGGCACGGCGGCGCGGCAGTGGGGCATTCGAACCGCGATCGGCGGCAAGACCGGCACGACCGACGACTTCAAGGACGCGTGGTTCGTGGGCTTCTCGTCATCGATCGTCGCCGGCGTCTGGGTCGGGTTCGATCGGCCGCAGACGATCGCGCCCGAGGCCTACGGGTCCCGCTACGCGCTCCCGATCTGGAGCGACTTCATGCGGCAGGCGCTCCGCGCCCGCCCGGGCCAGGACTTCGAGCCGCCCGAGGGGCTGCACGAGGAGCCGTTGTGCCGCATCTCCTATCTCCGCCCCGTCGACGGCTGCCCCACCTATGACGAGTACTTCAAGGAAGGCGATCAGGTCCCGGGCAAGCTGTGCCCGATCCATCAGGGCTCGATCAAGCAGCGGGTACGGCGCGCGATGGAAGGATTCCTCTCGGGGCTGGGGAAGAAGATAGGGCGGATCTTCCGGTAGCCCATTGCCAACACTGCCAACATTGCCACAATTGCCAACATTGCAAATACCTGTCGCTCATTTGGCGGCGGTGCCGCTCAGCAGCTGGATCCCTGGCAATGTTGGCAATGTTGGCAATCCTGGCAATGTTGGCAATGATTGCCTGTGCTCTCGGTCGGGCAGGTCCTGGACGGCCGCTATGAGATCGTTGCGCCCCTCGCTGAAGGGGGCATGGGCGCGGTCTATCTCGCCCGTCGCGTGCTGCTCGGCGACGACGTCGCGATCAAGGTGATCCTGGCGGACGTGGAAGGGCCCGAGCCGCTCGCGCGGTTCGTGCGTGAGAGCCGGGCCTGCGCGCAGCTGCGGCACCCGAACATCGTCTCGATCTTCGATTACAACGCCGACGATCCGCAGCGGCCGTTCCTGGTGATGGAGCTGCTCAGCGGTCCGAGCTTGAAGGACGAGCTCGCCGAGCGCGGCCGCTTTCCGGTGGAGGAGCTGCAGCGCATCGTTCCGCCGATCTGCTCGGCGCTCGCGCTCGCGCACAGCCGCGGTGTCATTCATCGCGACCTGAAGCCGGCCAACATCGTGGCCCACGACTTCGGCGATGGCCGGGTCCACAAAGTGGTCGATTTCGGCGTCGCCGCCGTGAGAGAGCAGGCAGACGACCGGCGGCTCACGAAGTCGGAGCAGTTCATCGGCAC